>Ga0315899_10000153_pt1 | contig 84742 bp, 73 predicted proteins | sample LakEriMetagenome_2_FD_203518 | JGI IMG/M metagenome (GOLD analysis project Ga0315899, IMG submission 203518) | Freshwater fungal communities from buoy surface, Lake Erie, Ohio, United States - Buoy 4 MA112 | ecosystem: Environmental > Aquatic > Freshwater > Lake | place: USA: Lake Erie, Ohio... | reverse complement strand
ACGCCGGCGAACCTGACCGTCGCCACCGAGAGCACCAGCGAGGCGAGATAGAAGATCACGAGCTTGGAGGAGATCCAGAAGCCGGTTGCGAGCGCGGCCACCGGCACCAGAAAGAGATCGTACAGCGGCGAGAAATGCATGCCGTTGACGAGGCCCACGAGCGCGATGCCCAGGAGATACCCGTCGCGCTGGAGCAATTGTTCGCGCCGATCGAGATCAGCGGGCGAAAGCGGCGGCTCAAGACCAGTCATGCGCCCCCCTGCGGCGTGACGCCCAGCTTCAACAGCGCGAAAAACAAAACGACGCGCAACAGGATGATCCAGACGATCGCCAGCACCATGACGAGCCCGGCCGGCACGACGGCAGGCGTGATCGCCCGCACCGCGCCCAAAATCGGATCGCTGAGCTGGCGGAACGTGCGCCAGATCACAAGCTCGCTGTCCGGCTTGAAAACGAACGAGAGCAGATAGCGGCCCATTAACGTGTACATGGCGGCGGCCAGCACATAATTGGGCAGCGTGAAAAGCCAGAAACCGAGGGCGTCGCTCATGCGATGGTCACGCCTTCCCGCACGCATTGAAAGAGAAATGGGGCGGGGGATACGCCCCCCGCCCCGATCTTACGTCGGCTGAAGCCGATCAGACCTTCTCGACCATCAGCGTCTGGCCCTTCGGGCGACGGCAATTGTCGATGAACTCCTGCAGCTCCTTGGAGGGCTCGGGCGTCATCTTGGAGACGACGTACATCACCAGCAGGCCCACCGGCAGGCCGAAGGCCGCCGAAGAGATGTTGTTGATGTTGAACCAGCCCACGCGCGAAGCGAGCGGATTGCTGGCGAGCACCGGACCATCCGTCACCGCCGGATTGGCCAGATGCTGCGCCATGGCCGCCGCATCGATCAGAGGCGCGCCCGTGACGGGGTTCAGAAGCGACGTCATGCCGAAGTACTGAACGCCCAGATGCGGCCAGTAACGGGTGATGACGAGGTAGAACAACGTCACGCCGAAGCCAGCGAGAATGCCGGCGATGGCGCCCTGCGAGGTCGCGCGCTTCCACCACACGCCCAGCACAAGCGCCGGGAAGAGACCACCCGCCGCGAGGCTGAACGCCCAGGCGACCATGGCCACGATGTCCGTGGGTCTGGTCGAGGCCGTCCAGGCCGCCAGCACGGCGACCACCACCAGCAGCACGCGGCTGATGATGAGGCGCTGCTTGGTCGGCGCGTTCGGGTTGATGATCTTGTAGTAGATGTCATGCGACAAGGCGTTGGCGAGCGCGAGCAGCAGGCCGTCGGCGGTCGACAGCGCGGCCGCAAGGCCACCCGCCGCCACCAGACCCGTGATCACATAAGGCAGGCCCGCGATTTCAGGCGTCGAGATCACCACCACGTCGGTGTTGATGCCGAAGTCCTGCCAGCGCAGCACGCCCGCGTGACCCGCGATCGCCTGACAGGCCGCCGTCACGTCCGCGAGCGAAGAGGCGCTCTTGCCGCAGATGGTGACGAGACCCAGCTTGCCCCAGTTGTAGACCCATTGCGGCATGTCCGCGAGCGGCTTGCCGATGAGGGTCGAATAAACCTCAAGCTTCGAGAACGCCGCATAGGCCGGCGCCGTGAAGTAGAGGATGAAGATGAACAGCAGCGACCAGGCCACCGACACACGCGCTTCCCTGACGCTGGTGAACGGCGCGTCGTGGATCTTCATCGTGGCGGGCGCGAGGCCGTTCTTGATGAAGCTCTGTTCGAGCGCGGCGATCTGCTCCAGCGCCTGACCATAGGTGAGCTGCGGAACGGGAAGGCCGAACTTGTTGGCCGACATCCACACCACCGGGATCAGGTAAGCGACGATCAGCACGATGTACTGGGCCACCTGAGTCCAGGTGACGGCTTTCATGCCGCCCAGCATCGAGCAGACGAGAATGCCGGCGAGGCCGACGAAACACGCAAGCTCGAAGTTCATGCCAAGGAAGCGCTGGGCGATGAGGCCCGTGCCGAAGATCTGCGCCACCACATAGGTGAAGGAGCAGGCCATGAGCACGAGCACGCCGCACAGGCGCGCCGCATTGCCGCCATAACGCGCGGCGAGGAAGTCAGGCACCGTATAGGCGCCGAACTTGCGCAGGAACGGCGCGATGAGCACCGCCACCAGCACATAGCCGCCCGTCCAGCCCAGCACGAAGGCGAGGCCGTCGTAGCCCAGCAGGAACAGCGTTCCCGCCATGCCGATGAAGGAGGCGGCGGACATCCAGTCCGCGCCTGTCGCCATGCCGTTGTAGAAGGCGGGCACCTTGCGCCCGGCCACGTAATATTCTCCGACCTCCGACGTCCGGCTCACCACGCCGATGAAGGCGTAGACCAGGATCGTGAGGCCCATGAACATGTAGCCGAGATATTTCTGCTGCACGCCCAATTGTTCGAGAATGCCGACCAGAATGATGAAGCCGAAGAACCCGCCCGTGTAGAGCGCGTAAATCCGGCCGAGGTTCGACATGAAGTCGCCGCCGCCCCCGGATGAAGAATTCGACATGTGCGCCCCCTTATTCTTCGGCCACGCCCTCGTCGCGATCGATCTGGTCCTGCGCCTTGCCGAACCAGAAGAGCATCACGACGAATGCGATCAGCGAACCCTGCGCGGCCATATAGAAGCCCAGCGGGAAGCCGAGAATTTTAATGCCGTTGAGCAGCGGCGCGAAGAAATGCACCCCGAGCCCGAAAACGAACCACAGCACCATCATCTTGGTCATCAAAGACGATGTTCGCTGCCAATATCGCTCAAAATTGTGTTCTGACATTCTCTCCCTCCTCAAAAAAAACGCGTCCCATGGCGTGCAGGCTTTACGCTGTGAAAGCTCTTGGCGCGCGGGGAGTGTAGTCAAACGCGGTCATGCCGGCATCACCGCAATCATTCGACTTTGGAGGGGGTTTTCAGCCGCGTGCGGCGAACGCAGCGCAGCAAAAAATTTTGCGTTGCAGCAATTTTCTAATTCTTTGTTTCTACTGCAAGTTGGCCTCAATGCGTACGACCTTTTGTCAGCTTCAACACGCGAACGACTTCCTGCATATGTGATCTTACGGACGACGTTGCAGTATATCTCCTGATGTATTTTTACGATGATCGGGCGTTGAAGGAAAACGTCGAACGCAACGCAGCGCAAGCGCACAAAAGGAAACACCGATGAGCGTGGCAGATACTGATTCGGGTCGGCGGCCGGTCCGTCCGATGACCAGGGAGGAGAAGAAGGTCATTCTCGCCTCCTCCCTCGGGACGGTTTTTGAGTGGTACGATTTCTATCTCTACGGATCGCTCGCCGCGATCATCGCGGTGCAGTTCTTCTCCGCCTTCGATCCTGCGACGCGCAACGTGTTCGCTCTGCTCGCCTTCGCGGCGGGCTTCCTCGTGCGCCCGTTCGGCGCGCTGGTGTTCGGCCGCATCGGCGACCTCGTCGGGCGCAAGTACACCTTCCTCATCACCATTCTCATCATGGGCTTTTCGACCTTCGTGGTCGGTCTTCTGCCCTCTTATGAGTCCATCGGCTGGATCGCGCCGGTGACGCTGATCGCGCTGCGCATGCTGCAAGGCCTCGCGCTCGGCGGCGAATATGGCGGCGCGGCGGTCTATGTGGCCGAACACGCGCCGGTTGGTCGTCGCGGCTTCTACACCGCATGGATCCAGACGACCGCGACCGTCGGCCTTCTTCTGTCGCTGATGGTCATTCTCGCCCTTCGCCTCTATCTCGGCGAGAAGGACTTCGCGGCCTATGGCTGGCGCATTCCCTTCCTGCTCTCCATCTTCCTGCTCGCGATCTCGGTCTGGATTCGTCTCCAGATGCAGGAATCGCCCGCCTTCCAGAAGATGAAAGAGGAAGGCACGCAATCGAAGGCGCCGCTCTCGGAAGCCTTCGGCCAGTGGAAGAACGGCAAGATGGTCATCATCGCGCTGCTCGGCCTCGTCGCCGGTCAGGCGGTCGTGTGGTACACGGGCCAGTTCTACGCCCTGTTCTTCCTGCAGAGCATTCTGAAGGTGGACCTGTTCACCTCCAACGTGCTCATCGCCTGGTCGCTCATTCTGGGCACCGGCGGCTTCATCTTCTTCGGCTCGCTGTCGGACAGGATCGGCCGCAAGAAGGTGATTCTGGCGGGCTGCCTCGTGGCCGCGGTGACCTATTTCCCGCTGTTCACCCAGCTTACGAAGATCGCCAACCCGACGCTCAACAACGCCATTGAGACCGTGAAGGTGCAGGTGGTGGCCGATCCCGCGTCCTGCGGCTCGGTGTTCGACCCCGTCGGCATCCGCACCTTCACCGCGCCCTGCGACGTCGCCCGCGTGGCGATGGCGCGCGCCGCCATCAAGTATGAGCTCGTCCCCGGCCCTGCGGGCTCGGCGGCGAAGGTCATCGTGAACGGCAAGGACGTGGCGATCGACGCGGCCATTCCGAAAAACATGGCGAGCTTCGCGGAAGCGGCGCAGGCTGCGGGCTATCCCAAGGCCAATGATCCGAAGATCGTGAAGCTCAACGGCTTCTTCGAGGCGCTGACCAATGCGCAGTCGCTGGCGATCATCGGCATTCTGACCGTGCTGGTGCTCTATGTGACGGCCGTCTACGGACCGATCGCGGCGGCGCTGGTCGAGTTCTTCCCGACCCGCATTCGCTACACCGCCATGTCGCTGCCCTATCACATCGGCAACGGCTGGTTCGGCGGCTTCCTGCCCCCGACCGCCTTCGCCATGGTGGCCTCCACGGGCGACATCTACTACGGCCTCTGGTACCCGATCGTGATCGCGCTGGGCACGTTCGTGATCGGCCTGATCTTCGTGCCGGAGACGAAGGACCGCGACATCTACGAGGTCGAGACGAAGTAAGCCCGCAGGCGGCCCATCGCCGCCCTGACAGGACGAACGAGCCCCGCGGGAGACCGCGGGGCTTTTTCTTTGCCGAGCGCCCGGAGCGCTGCAGCGGCCGCAGGGATCGCGCAAGGGATTGCTTAAGCGGCCCGGGCCGGCTATTCCCAGCCCCACGCCCAGAGCGCCTCAGGCCGGCTTAGCTCAGTTGGTAGAGCAACTGATTTGTAATCAGTAGGTCGCGGGTTCGATTCCTGCAGCCGGCACCAGCGTCTCGCGCATGATCGTCCGCTCGCCGTCGCCAGACACCGCTTCTGCGTCGCAAGCACATGCGGGCGCGGACCTGACGTTGACATTTGCATGGCTTGATCGACAATCGTCCCCATGCGCAAGACGCTCGCACAGAAGCGCGCGCCATTCGGGAGGACGAGATGAACGCCGGAGCAAAAGCGCGCGCGGTTCTTTGCGCGCTAAGCGCAGCGATCTGGTCCCACGCCGCCGCGGCCAGCGACATCTATGACAAGAAGCAAATGTCGCTTGTGATCGGCTACAATCCCGGCGGCGGCTACGACATTTATGCGCGCATCATCGCGAGCGCCCTGCCCCGTTACATTCCCGGCGCGCCGACCATCGTGCCGCGCAACATGCCCGGCGCCGGCAGCGCGGCGGCTGCGAATTTTCTCGCAAGCGTCGCCCCGCGCGACGGCATGACCATCGGCATGGTCGGCCAGCAACTCGCCTTGTCGCAAGCCTTGGGCGAACCTGTCGTGAAATTCGACATGCGCAAATTCAACTGGCTCGGCCGCGTGGCCTCCAGCGTGGAAGTGTCCGTCGTCTGGCGCGACCAGCCTGTGAAGACCATCGCCGACGCGACGCAACAAGAGATCACGCTGGCGGCCACCAGCGCGGGCTCGACCTCCCACGCCTACCCGCTTCTACTCAACCGCATCGCAGGCACGAAGTTCAAACTCGTCACAGGCTATCCCGGCATCACCGGCGGCGGATTGGCGATGGAGCGCGGCGAAACGCAAGGCAGCCACGCCACGGTCGACGGGCTTTTGTTCGCCAAGCGCAATTGGATGGATCAGAAACTTGTCTCCGTTCTCGTGCAATACGCCATGCAGCGCCATCCCGCTTTGCCCGACGCGCCCGCCATGACGGAGCTCGCCCGCACGCCGGAAGACCGGGCCTTGCTGAACCTGTTCGCCTCGCCGGCCGAGATCGGGCGCTCGCTCATGACGCCGCCGGACATTCCGTCTGACCGGCTCGCTATTCTGCGCGCCGCCTTCGACGCCATGCTGGAGGATCCCGCCTTCGCCGCCGAGCTGACGAGCAAGAACCTCACCTTTGAGCCCATGAAGGGAGCAGATCTGCAAAAGCTGATCGCGACGGCGCTGGACATGCCGGACGACCTGATCGCGCGCGCCAAAATCCTGAGCCGGGAGTGACGCGCCGCGATGAAGCGGCGCCTGCGCCGTTCGCGGCGAAGGCCGGGCGCGCAGGCTGAGGCCTGCGCATCCCGCATCCCGCGCGGCGATCCAAATCGTCCTCTATTCGGACTTGTCCTCACACGTGTAGCCGACATGGCAGGCGCGCACGTCTCTGGTGCGGACGAATTGCGGAACCAGATCATGAACCACAGGCCCGCAGGCTTCTCCGTCATGAACGTATTTGTCCCATCGGGTGGCGCCCGTGCGCAAGACAACGCCCTGAGGATTGCCGAGCACCAGCGCTGTGGCGGCCGCGCACGTCATGTTGAGAGTGTCCGACTGCGCTTCGGTGATCGCAGGCTTGGGGAAACGCTTGCTGACCGGAGCCTGAGCAAAAGCTGACGACGCCGCCACGGACAACGCCAAGGTCGATAAGAGAGCTTTCAACATAAACGTATCCTCGTTTCCCGAATGCCCCATCGCATTCACAAAATAAAATTTAGTGCATCGACCTGGCGCTCATAAGCTACGCAGAAAGCTATCATCCCTTTGAACAGGGGGATGAAAAAATGGCGCAAATCAGAAACCCGCGGCTTCAGCGAACAGAAATCGTGAAGATGAAGATGTCCATATAATGCAAAGGACTTGGCGCGGACCTGCGCATCTTGTTAGTCTTGCGCAAAAGCCGGCTCAAAGTCCGGCGACAAAGGGGGGAGAAACTGATGGATCGCCGCGCTTTCACATATGGAGGCCTGTTCGCAGCAACCTGCCTTGCGAGCTTCGCCCCTGCGGCGCAGGCTGACGAAGACTTCTATCGCGGACGCACAATCGACCTCATCGTGGGCTATCCGGTGGGTGGGGCGAACGACAATTACGCGCGCCTGCTCTCGCGCCACATGGGCCGCCACATCCCCGGCGCGCCAAGCCTCGTCATCCGCAACATGCCCGGCGCAGGCAGCCTGCAAGCGGCCAATCACGTGTACAACGCCGCCCCCCGCGACGGCAGCGTGCTCGCGATCGCCGCGCCCACTATCGCGCTCGATCAGAAGTTCGGGGCGCAGGGCGTGCGCTTCGACGCGCGCAAGCTCGAATGGATCGGCCGCGCCAATTCGCAGGTCGCCCTCGTCATCCTGCGCGCACAGGTGAAAGCCTCCACGCCGCAGGACGCGCTGCGCGAGGAGATCGTCATGGCGGGCACCGGCGCAAGCTCCACGATCTCGATCTATCCCGGCGTGATGAACCGCCTTCTCGGCTACAGGTTCAAATTCATCATGGGCTACAAGGGCTCCGGCGACGCGATGCTCGCCGTGGAGCGCGGCGAAGTGGAAGGCATGAATATTTCGTGGGAATCGCTTGAGGCCAACCATCCCACCTGGCTGCCCGAGCGCAAGGTGAAACCGCTTGTGCAATTTGCGCAGGCGCGCCACCCCAGCCTTCCCAATACGCCGACCGTCGTGGAACTGGCGCGCAACGATGAAGAACGCCGCATTCTCGACGCGCTGATGAGCACGGTTGAGGTGGGCGTATCCTTCTTCACGACGCCGGAGACGCCGGCCGCGCGCGTGGAGGCGCTGCGTCGTGGCTTCGACAAGATGGCGGAAGATCCCGCCTGCATCGAAGAGGCCGCCAAGTTGCGCCTGCCCTTGCAGCCGCGCCGCGGGGAAGACGTGGCGGCTCTTGTGGCGAGTCTCGTCGACCTGCCCGACGACCTGACGAAAAAAATGAAGGCGGTCTATTCCGCAGAATGACCGCCTTCCTGTCGCATCCTCAGCGCGCCGCGCCTCACGCCGCCTGCGGCGCGTCCTGTCCGAGCACGTAAGGAATCTGCGTCGGGCCATAGCGTTCGATCACGCTGCCGTCGGCGAGATTGTAGCCGTGTTGCAGAACGCGCCCCACAAGCCTTTCGCTGCGGAAGATAAGCGCGACGGAGCGCCCCGGCCCGCCCTGTTCCGCATGGATGTTGTAAGGCGGCACAAGATCCACCTGTCCGGCCCCGCCGGTGGTGACGCTGGCGAGGCGCACCTGCGCGAAGCCGGGCTTCGAGCCGTCATCGAGCCGGTCATAGCGCTCGAGCGATTCCGTGCCCGCAAGCAGGCCGTAAAGCACCCACGCGGTGGAGTGATCGTGCACGCTGCCCTTGCGGTTGGGTTCGCGCACCACGGCGTTGACAATGAAGCCGTAGGTCTCGTCCGTATGCAGCAGAAGATTCTTGTGCCCTTCCGTTGAAGGCCAGTGCGCGGATTCCGCCTGCATGGCGGGCTGGCGCACAAGCGCTTCGAACAGAAGCTTCGTGCGCTCCATGCGCTTGCCCATGTCGCTCTCCTGCGCCCAGACAGCGTGGACATCGGCGATGAATCGTTCAAAAAGCGCCTTGGCGGCGGACATGCGGGCCTCCCTGTCTCGCCCCGCCTGCGCGGGGACCTTCGCGCGCATTATGCCGCAAGGGGGCCTGAGGTAAAGCGCGCGGGCCTTTTCCCCGCGCCCAAGGCGCGGCATTCTGCGCCGGCGCCCGCCCGTGAGCGGCGCGAAAGGATCGCTCTTTGCCCGCCAACCGCCTGCTTGAAATGGACGCCTTCGTGCGCGTGGCGCGCGCCCGCAGCTTTCTGCTCGCCGCCAACGAACTGGGCGTCTCCCCCGCCCTCGTCACCCGCCGCGTGCAGCAGCTTGAGGCGGACCTTGGCGTGCGCGTGCTTAACCGCACGACCCGCGAGGTCAGCCTGACCGAGGCCGGCGCGCGCTATTTCGAATTCTGCACGCGCATCCTCGCCGAAGTCGAGGAGGAGGAGCGCGCGCTCAAAGCCCTGCGCGACAGCCCCGCTGGCCGCCTGAACGTGGTCGCGCCCATGTCGTTCGGCACGATGGAGATGGGCAAGGCGGTGACGAGCTTCATGCTCGCTTATCCCGACGTGGAGGTGACGCTCACCGTGGGCGACAACACGCGCAACAGTTTCGATCCGCGCGGCTTCGGCGCCGACGTGCTGATCCGCTTCACGCGCCCGCGCGATTCAAGCCTGCTCATGCGCCAGCTCGGCCGAATGGCCTGGTACGCCTGCGCATCGCCCGCTTATCTCGCCCGCGCGGGCGAGCCGCGCACGCCGCGCGATCTCCTCGCTCATTCCTGCCTCGTGACCTCGCGCCCCTTCGCCAGCGGCGCCTGGCGCTTCACCGGGCCCGAGGGCGCGCAGAGCGTGAAAGTCTCCGGCATCGTCGCGCCCAGCAACGCCATCGCCATGCGCTACATGACGCTCGATGGCGCCGGCGTCGCGCTGCTGCCCGCCTTTTGCGTCGCGCAGGACATTGCGGAGGGACGGCTCAGGCGCGTGCTGGCCGATTACGCCGCGCCTGAACAATCCATCCGCGCCTTCTATTCGCAGGCCGCCAGAGAGCGGCGCGTGGTGCGCCTGTTCCTCAAACATCTGGCCGACCGATTCCGGGCGCAGGCGTGGGGCAGCGCCTGATGCGCAATTCAGAATTTAATATTTTGCAATTTCGGAGGAGCGCCCAGCCCCGACAGCCCGCGAATTAAATGTCATGATTTCAGTATCGTAATCAACATCTCGACGCCTCGGGATCGCAAGGCCCGCCGGCCCTCGCCGCGTCCGCGCCTCTTGCATCCAGCGCCCCGGCGTGGCCCACTGACCCCATGAGACGCGCGCCGCGCGACGACCGCGGCCGCGACCGCGACCGGCGAGGAACACCGGGAGGAGACTATGCATTTCGGCCTGTACGCACCCATTCCCATGGCGACCGTTGGCTCGCCTGAAATCGCCCATTCGCACGCCAATGCGCAGAAGCCGCTGCCGCCGAAAACGCGCGACCTGCAATTCGAACATGGCCTCAACCTGCTCATGACGGCGGACGCCGTGGGTTTCGACCTGTGCCTGTTCGCCGAACGCCATCTGGGCAGCGACATGCACGCCTGGGTGCTCGCCGGCGCCATGGCCTCGCGCTTCGAGAACATCCGCGCGCTGGTCGCCATCCATCCCGGCCTGCTTGATCCAGTGCTCACCGCGAAAATGGCCGTCACCGTCGACCGCATGTGCAAAAGCGGCATGGCGCTCAACGTCGTGAACGGCTGGTTCGACGAAGAATTCAAAATGTTCGGCGGCGCCATGCTGCAAGGCGACGCGCGCTACGCCCGCGCCAAAGAGTTCATCGCCATTCTGCAAGGCCTGTGGCGCAACGAGAGCTTCAGCCTCGACGGCGAATTCTACAAGATCGACAACGCGCGCCTGCTGCTGAAGCCGGCCTCCAAGCCGCCGGAGCTCTATTCCGTGAGCGCGAGCGATCAGGGCCGCGACTTCGTGGCCGAGACCTGCGACTGGTGGTTCATCAATTACCCCAAGGACGCGGAGACCACCGACGACGTTCTACGCGCCATTGAGGAAGGCGTCGCCGACATGCGTCGCCGCGCGGACTCCTTTGGCCGCAAACTGCGCTTCGCGCTCAATCCCTTCATCGCCATCGGCCGCGACGCCGACGAAGCGTTTGAAAAAACCGTTGCGCGCGTGCTGGAGTTCGACCCTGAGAAGGACGAGCGCAAACTCAAGCGCCGCATGTTGCCGAACATGAAAGCGGGCTGCATCGGCCAGCCCAAAGACATTCAGGCCCAGCTCGGTCGCTTCCGCGACATGGGCGTGGAGCTGATCCTGTGCAAATTCCTGCCCAGCGTGGAGAACGCGCGCCAGATCGGCAAGGAGATCATCCAGCCCTTCAATGGCGGCAAGCCCGCCATGGCCGCGCAGTAAAAAGCGCGCGACGAAGACAAGAGCGCGCCGCGGCTCAAAGCCCGGCGCGCTTTTTCTTTATTCCGTCCAGCCGACGATAGGCGTGAACAACTCCTCGATGGGCAACGCCTTCTCAAGAAAGGCCTGCTCGACGAGATAGCCGCGGAAGGCGTTGAGGATCTTCTCATTGGCGACGACGCCATAGGGCCATGGGTCCGGCCCCATCAGCGCGTCCATCTCCGCGATCTCATCGAATAGCCAGGGCAGCATCCAGCGTTGCGCGCCGGAGAAGCGCATTTGCTTCAACGCCCACGCCTTGGAGTCATTGGCCGCCTTGTAGAGGCTTTCCGCGACCCACGGATGCTCCTTGTAAAGATCCTCGCGCATGACGAGCGTGTGCATGATGGGATGGAAGCCAGTGCGCTGGTAAAACTCCTTCTCCCGCGCGCGGTAATCCGGGAAGAGCCGCGCCACGTTCTTGCCCTTGTCGAGGGCGGCGGGCCGGCGCGCGCCGAAATAGGCGTCGATCTCGCCCGCCTCCAGCATGTCATTGAGCGTGCGCCCCTCAGCGATGAGTTCAAGCTTGATGGGCCGCACGGGGCGCAGATCCATTTCGTGATCAGGCCCGCGCGCTTCGTTCACGCCGCCCTCAAGCCATGTGATCGAGTCGAGATCCACGCCATATTCATGTTGCAGAATGCCGCGGATCCACACGCCCGCCGTCTGACGATATTCCTGCACGCCCACGCGCTTGCCTGCGAGATCGCGCGCCTCGCGGATGCCGGCGTTCTTGTTGACGTAGATATAGCCGTGGCGGAACACGCGCGAGGGGAAGATCGGCAGGGCGACGAAGGGAAACTCCCCGCGCGAGCGCATGATGCAGTAATGCGCCAGCGACATTTCCGCGATGTCGAACGAGCGCGTCTTGATCATGCGCGCGAAAATTTCCGGTGGCGATTGGATGGCGAGATAACGCAGGTCTATGCCTTCCGGCTTCACAAGCCCCTGCGCGAGCGCCTCCATGCGGTCGTAAGGCCCGCAGGCCATGGTCAATTGCAGCGGTCCGGTCATTCGCTCCCCAAATCGTTTGGGCGCGACACGCGTCGCGCCGGGCGCATCAAAGCCTCATTGCATCCGTTTGCCAAGTCGTCCGGCGAACGGCTTGGGCGTGGCGAGCGAGCGACGAGAGCGCGCATCTGGAACGCGCAAGATGAACGCCTGCGCGCAGGGCGGATCAGCCGCCCTCCTCCAGCGCGCGGCGCAGACGGCGGATGACGACAGCCTTCGCCTTGTCGTCTGCGGCCGCGTCCACCTGCGCGCCAATGTCGATCAGCAGGCGCGACAGATCATTATGCCAGTCCAGCCGGCCTACGGCCTCCGGCGCGAGGCGATGAGGCGCGCCGCCGTCAACGAGGCGTGCGCCTTCAGCTCCAAGCGCGTAACAGGAATCGAGCGCCGGTGTGAGGATTCGCTCAGGCTCGACCACGCCTTGCAGCCGCTGCGCAAGCCCGGCGAGAGACGCATCCTCCCCATGAACGAGGAAAACATTGCGGCGCACGAGCCCGCGCGCCTTCACCCATGCGGCGAGCTCAGGCCCGTCCGCATGGCCGGAATAAAGATCAAGCGAGCGGATGCGCGCGCGCACGTCAATGTCGTCGCCCTGAATGCGCACGCGCGTCGCGCCTTCCAGCAGGATGCGCCCGAGCGTGCCCTGCGCCTGAAAGCCGACCATGAGCACGACCGCTTCCTCGCGCCACAGCCAGTTACGCAGACGATGGCGGATGCGCCCGGCCTCGCACATGCCGCTGGCGGCGATGACGATGTGGAAGTCGCGCACGTTGTCGAGCGCACGGCTCTGCTCGGTCGTTTGCGTGAAATGAACATGGGGCGAGCGCACCGCCTCCAGCAACGCCTGCCCGCCGTCCAGCTCATGGGCGTGTTTGGCGAAGGCCGCCGTGGCGCGGGTGGCGAGAGGCGAGTCGATATAGATCGGCGCTTGCGGGATGGCGCGCGCGTTCATCAGCGCGACAAGATCGACGAGCAATTCCTGCGTGCGCTCGACGGCGAAGGAGGGAATGAGCAAGGCGCCGCCGGGCCGCGCCGCGCCCTTCACCTCCTGCGCGAGAAGCGCGCGGCGCTTCTCCGGCGTCGTCTCCTCGCGGTCGCGGTCGCCATAAGTGGATTCGCAGATGAGATAGTCCACGCCGCTTGGCCCCTCGGGCGCCCGTTGCAGCAGTTTCGCCGCCGGCCCAATGTCGCCGGAGAACAGAAGCCGCTGCGGCTCAGCGTCTTTTTCGTCCTGCGCCTCGATCTCCAGCGAGGCGGAGCCCAATAGGTGGCCCGCATTCCAGAAGCGCCCGCGCACGCCCGCCGCCAGCGAAAACCACGCGCCATAAGGCGCCGCGTGGAACAGATCCATCGTGCGCTCGGCGTCCTGCGGCGTGTAGATGGGCGTAATCTCGCCGCGGCGGCCACGACGCTGGTTGCGATTGTTGAGCTGCTCGACCTCGACTTCCTGAATGTGGCCGGAATCGCGCAGCATGATCGAACACAGATCGACGCTGGCCGGCGTGGCGAAGATCGGCCCTTTGAAACCGGCCTTCACGAGTTTGGGCGCAAGGCCGCTGTGGTCGATGTGCGCATGGGTGAGCGCCAGCGCGTCGATCTTGCGCGCATCCCACGGGAAGTCGCGATAATTGAGCTCCTTCTCCGTCTTCGAGCCCTGAAACATGCCGCAATCGACGAGCACGCGCGCCCGCGACGTCTCGAGCAGGAAACACGATCCCGTCACCGCGCCCGCGGCGCCATGAAAGCGCAGACGAATGGACATGCGAACCCTTGCTCCCAACGCGGCGCCGCCCGCGCGAGGCGGGCGGCGGAATGTTCAGAAGAGGTCCTTCGGCTGGCTGTCCTCGGCCGTATTGGGATCGTACCAGAGGGGATCCATGCGGCTTTCGGCGCCTTCTTTCGCGAGGGTCTCCTTGAACTCTTTCAGGAGATAGGGATCTTCCTCGTGATAGGGAATAGCGTCGCCGCCTTTTTTGATGTCGATGGCGCCGCGATCGGTGATCGCCTCGCCCGGCAGTCCGGGCTTGCGCGCGCGAGAATTGTTCGGGCCGAACCATGCGGTCAGGCGCAGCGGATCCTTGCTGACGCCGAAATGCTGGTGGAACCAGTCGCCCGACATGGGCGCCGCCGTCACCATGCCGCCGAATTCATAATCCTGCCGCTTCACAAATTCCGCCTTGCCGTTCTCCCACGGGCGCATACCCAAAGCCTCAGGCCATGTGTAGGTGTAGCCCTTGCCCTTCAGGCAGATCAGCACTGCGGCGGAGGCGTGTTTATGCGCCTTGGAATAGCGCCCCGTCTCATGCTGGCCGACCCACAGATAAAAGCGATTGCCCGCCATAGCCGGCTCGATGCGGCGATAGCCGGGCGAACGACGATTGTCGAGCGGCAGGTCGCAGCCGATCACGTCGGGCACGAAATTGGTCTTGCGCATGGCGAGGCCGCGCACCGGATCGGGCGCGATGTCGTCCTTCGCCTGGAAGTAATCCGCCGCGCCGCTGTAGCGATCGGAGAAATTATAGGGGCAGTTAAAGATGAAATGCGGATTGTCGACGAGATTGAACATGTTCGGCGCCGAGGTGCCGCACAGGATGATCGCGGGCGAATTGGTCGCGTTCACGAAGCGGTGATAGGCGTTGAGCGGAATGGAGAAGAGCGAGCCCTTCTGCCACTCAAACGTCTGGGGCTTGGCCTGCCCCTCCTGCCACACGTCGGTGGAGCCGCGCCCTTCAATGACGAGAACGACCTTCTCGTAAAGATGGCGCTCGATGTTGAGCGCGCCGCCGGCGGGAATCTCCGCCACATACATGCCCCACAGGCCTTCGGTGCCATAAAGCTGGATATAGGAGCCCTTGCCGCCCAGCCGTTTCCAGTCGGTCATCGGCAGGTCCTGCACCCGCTTCACGCCGATGCCGCGATAGACCGGCACGCCTTCCGCCTCCATGAACAGGTCATAGGGCATGGCGGGGCGACCGAACTTGCCGAAGCCCGCCTTCTGCTGCGCATTGGGTTCGTGCCAATGGGACTGGTTTTCGTCATGCGGCATGGGGCGCGCCTCCTGTTGCGTGAACGGATGAGGACCTGGATGCGGCTCGCACGCGATGCGACATTCATCCTCCCGAATGGACGGACTGCGCCGTCTTCAATCGCCACAATAACCCAACGCCGCCATGGTTCAAGGCCGCGTGCGCATGGCTCAATTGCTTAATTGCGCACGTCCTGCAGGAACCAGCCAGTGGGGACTTCATGGCCGAGCCCCTGCGCGCGCGCCAGCTCATAGACGCGCCCGGCGACGGCGAAGAATTGCGCGCCCTGAAGGTTGCCGCGCTCCGACCAGGTGATCTCGTCAGCGCGCGTGCGCCCCGGCTTGCCGGCGAGAATGTCTGCGAGCGTCACCATGCGGTCCGGCAGCATGGCGCCGTGACCGCGCTTGCGTTTGCCGTCGCCGAACTTCGGCTGATCGGCGCGCGCCTCATAGGCGATATATTCGTCCTCAACCGCCATCTCAGGCCGGCCCACAGGGCCCGGCGCATTGCCGAAGCGCAGATAGCGATCGACGCGGGCCATGCTGGCCTGGTCGGGCACGCCTGAGCCGCCGATGTTGACGATATGCTGGCCGGGCTCAAGACAGGCGCCGTCGAGCACCGGCACGGCGGAATCGGTGAGACCTGCGATGATATGGGTGCCGCGATAGACCTGTTCGGGCGCGCTGCATGTCTCGACTTCAATGCCGTAGAGCGCGCGCATCTCCGCCGCGAAGGCCTCGCGATTGGCGGGCGTGGGCGAAAAGACCTTCAGCTTGCGGATTTTGCGCACGTGGGTGAAGGACTGCATGTGCGTGCGCGCCATGCCGCCCGAGCCCAGCATGCCGATCACCTCCGCGTCCGGGTTCGACATATATTTGACGCCGATGCCGCCATCCGCGCCGACGCGCATATGTTGCAGCACGCCGTCGTTGATGAAGGCGAGCGGCTCGCCGTTCACGATGGAGGTGAGCAGAATGAGCCCGCAGAACGTGCCCGGCTCAACGCAATATTTCTCCTGCGTACGCGCGCCGTTGTAGCTCGTCTCATAGATCATGTCCGACTTCATGCGGATCGCGAAATAGCCGCGCGTCGAGCCACCCTCCATCGTGCCCCATTGATAATTCTTCTGCGGGTCAGGCGAGGGAATGCGGATGTCGATGCGCGGCCGGCATACGGCCTCGCCGGCGCAGAGATCGGCATAGGCCTGCTCAAGAACCTCGATCGTGTCGCGCATCGTGAGGATGCTGTGGACGATCTCGTTATTGATGATGAGGGTCATGGCGCGGCCTCCCGGTCAGCCTGTCTTGCGCAGGCGGATGAACGCAGGCCGCGCCCATGGGCGTGGCCGAAGCCGCGCGGAGCGGCGGCGCGGCGCGTACGAGCGCCGCGGAAGACCGATCAGACCGCCGGACCGATGGAGCGCGGCTGCTGAATGACGCCGGTGAGCTTCTCTTTCGGGATCGCCATGATGGCGGGCTCATCGAAGATGTCGCCCATTTCAGACGGCACGCCGCTCGCGGCCATGGCCTCCAGCCATTTGCGATGGATGCGCGGATCCTGATCTTCATATTCGATCTGGCGTCCGCCGTTCTGGATCGAGGTGGAGCCGCCGCCCTCCGCGCTCTTCTTGCGCAGGGAGATGAAGGGATAGCGCCGGCTGCCGAGGCTGCAGGCGAGATAGCGCGCCGGCTTGCCGCAGGTGTTGAAATGCTGGTGGAACATCCAGAAGGGCGGCGTGTACATGAACCCGTGCTTCCAGGGAAATTCCTTGAATTCGGAATCGCCCTCGTACCACAGGAGCGAATAGCCCTCGCCGTCCACGGCGTGCACATGGGTGCCCGCCGCATGGCGATGGGCCTTCTTGTAGCGGCCCGCCGGAATCTGCGAGACATGCGCGTGCATCGTGCCGTCGGCCAGCACGAAGGATACGTTAAGCGAGCCCTTGCCGCGCTCATTAAGCTCATAGAGCTTAAAGCCCGTCAGATCGGGCACGAAATTCGTCTCCCAGATATTGAGTTGCGCCACGCCGGCGCCGCGCCGCACGGTGACAAGCTCGCCCTCGCCCGTGAACTGGTTGGGCTGGCCGATACGCTCGGGAAACTGGAAGGGATTGTTAAAAACGAAGTCCACGTTGTGATAGAGGTTCAACGTCAGCGGCGCGTCGTTGGTCACCGACAGGCGCACCTTGTCGCGGCCTGAACCGTTGAAGATCTGATATTTCGAATTGAGCGGAATCGCGAACAGCGACTTCGGCCCCCACTCGAAGGATTGCTCCTGTCCATTGGCGAGCCAGAGCTTGGTGACGCCATAGCCTTCGAGCACATAGACGAAGGCCTCATAGAGATGGGAGACGGGCGCCGTGCGCTTGCCGGGCTCGATCTCGATGACGTAATTCGCCATGAAATCGCCGCGCCCGTGGGTGTGCGCGAAACAGCCGCGCGCGTCGTAGCGATCCCAGCGGCCGGTCTCAATCGACAAAAGATCATGGCCGAAATCCAGATGGATAGGCACGCCCTCGCCATGGGCCCAGGAGAGATAAGGATCGTTGAGAAAACGGCCCTTGAGATCGTCCGTGTTGTCGTCGTCTGAAGCCATGGCGTCCTCCCTGATGGTCGGGCCGCCGACGCCGTCAATTGCGGCGCCGTGCGGCGAAAGGGCCGCGGGCGCGCGGCCCGCGGCGGCGTCTTTTTATTTCTTGCTCATGGATTCCTTGAGCAGCGCGACCGTCTCCGGCGATTGCTTGAGCGCGGAGGCGATCATCTTCGCGATGTCCTCGCCATAAAGCGGATCAACGGGACGCTCGAGCTTCTCGGCGCGGGCCTGCAGCTCCTTGTCCTCCATCGCCTGCTTGTAAGCGGAGCGCAGAGCGGCGAGCTGGGGCGCGGGCACGGCGGGGGGCGCGGCCGTCAGGCGCGCAATCTCGCTCGTGCTCTCGATGAGGGCGAGAAGCTCAAGCCCGCCGGGATCCTTCACAAGCGTCTTGAGTTGCGGCGTATCTTTGTCGTTGCCGCCGATCTGCGCGATGTAGCGGCCGTAGCCGTTCTTCACGAACTGATCGTAGGACGAACGCGAGGCGATGGAGCCCACGATCTCGCCGCGCCGCATGGCGAGCTGATCATCAGCGCCGTTATAGCCAGACTGGATCCGGATCGGCAGTTTGAGCGCCTTGGTGAGAATGACCGTCTCCACATAGGAGGCGCTGCCAACGCCCGCGGTGGAGAAGTTCACCGGCTCCTTGGAGGCGATGAGATCCTGCCAGGTCTTGATCGGCGACTGAGCGGCGATCGCGAAGACGCGCGCATCGGAAGCCGCCTTGCCGATCCACGAGAATTTGTTGAGGTCGAACTTCACGCCCTCGTTGGCGACGAGCTGGTTATAAATGAGGCCCGTGTTGAACGTGCCGAGCGTCAGGCCGTCCGGCTTGGAGGCGTAGAGCGCGTTGGTGCCGATCAGATGGCCGGCGCCGGGCATGTTACGCACGACGAAGGTGGAGCCCGGCAGATATTTCTGCATGTACTCGGCGATGAGGCGGCCATAGGAATCATAGCCGCCGCCCGGCGCGGTGGCGACGATATAGCTCACCGTCTTGCCGTTGTAGAAGGCGACGCCCTCCTGCGCGCGCGCCGGCGCGGCAAACGCGGCGAGGGCGAGAGCGCCCGCAAGGCCCGTCTTGAAAATGCTCATTTGACACTCCCTTCAGGAAAAGACGAGCCGCCCGTCACAGTCGCGACAGCGCCAGCTCGGTGAGGAAACCCGGATGGAGCTGCAACTTCAGACCGAAGGTGAGCGCTCCCAGAATGACGGCGCATCCGATGGCCGTGTAGAGCGCAGCCTTGCTCCAGCTGACCTTCGCCTCCGTGCGCATATAGAACAGGATGAACAGCGGCACGGCGATATAGAAGCCCAGCGCCAGAATGGCGATCAGGAACCCGATGATATAGCCCCAGATCACGAACTCGCGATTCTCGGCGACCGCCGTGGGATTTTCCGAAACAGTGACGCCCGGCGCGATCTGCGTGGCTTCGAACTCCATGCGCCGGCCGGTCATTTGCGAGACAAGCGCCTCGGCCTTCTCCATGTCGCTGCGGTCGTCGCGCGGGGCGGGCGGCGGCGCGCGCATGTCGAGCGCGAATTGCAGCACGCACAGGATCAGCGCGGGGATGCCGACGACATAGGGCATGAAACGCGCGCCCGCCGGATAATCGCTCGCCACGTAAACCATGGTCGCGAAAACCGCGAACATGAAAAGGGTCATCGGGTTGCGCATCAGTTTCATGATCCGACCCCCGCCGGCATGGCGCTCTTGCCGCGCATATTCGTGTAAAGGGCGTAGGCGATCGTCGCCGTGATCAGGCCGATCAGCACCAGCGACAGCGGTCTTGTGAAGAAGGCCATGCCCCAAAGCCCAAGCGCCTTGTGGAGCGATTCCTCGGCGATCTTGCCAAGGACGAGTCCGATGACGAACGGCGCGCGCGGCCAGTCCCAACGCATCAGCCCCCAGCCCACGACGCTGATGACGAGCAGGATGACGAGGTTCTCCCACTGGCCTTCGTTGGCGTAGGCGCCCACCGTCACGAGCACGAGAATGAAGGGAACGAGCATCGCGCCGTTGACGAAGGTGAGCAGCGCCACCCAGCGCGTGATGAACAGAAGGAAGCTCACCGCAATCAGATTGCCGACGACAAGCGCCCAGATCAGCGTCCACACGAGATCGAGGTTCGTGGTCATCATGGCGGGACCGGGCTGGATGCCCAGAATGAGGAAGGCCCCCATCAGCACCGCCATACCCGAGGAGCCGGGAATGCCGAAGAAGAGCGTCGGCAGAAGCGATCCGCCTTCCTTGGCGTTGCTCGCCGTCTCCGGCGCGATCACGCCCTCCACCGCGCCATGGCCGAAGCGCTCAGGCGTCTTGGAGGTCTGCACCGCGTGGCCGTAGCACATCCACGCCGCCGCCGAGCCGCCGAGCCCCGGCACCATGCCGATCATCGCGCCGATGATCGAGGTGCGGAAGGCGAGGAACCAGTGACGCGGCACTTCAAGCACGCCCTGGAACAACTGGCGGTAGGAGAAACGCGCCGTCTCCGCCGACAGCGCCGAAATGGAGCCGCCGCGCGCGGCGAGCGCAATCATTTCCGGAATGGCGAAAATCGCGAGCACCGCGGTCACGAGGCTCAGCCCGTCCCACAGGAAGAGATAGTCGCCCGCATAGCGCGCCGTGCCGGTCTGCGGGTCCATGCCGACCGTGGCGAGCATCATGCCGAACAGGCCGACGATGATGCCCTTGAAGATCTGCCCCTTGCCCGCAAGGAACGCGATGAACGTGATGCCCAGAATGGCGAGCAGGAAGAATTCCGCCGGGCTGAACGCGAGCACGATGGGCTCAAGAAGCGGGATCATCACGGCGAACACGCCCGCGCCGATGATGCCGCCCACGCCTGAGGCCGTGATCGAGGCGCCGAGCGCGCGGCCCGCCTCGCCCTTCTTGGCCATGGGATAGCCGTCGATCGTCGTGGCGGCGTCGTCGCCGTCGCCGGGCACGCCGAACATGATGCTGGAGATCTGTCCGCTGGTGCCGTTGACCGCGTGCATCGTCAGAAGGAACACGGCCCCCTGCGTCATGTCCATGCCGAAGACGAAGGGAATGGCGAGGGCGATGGAGAGGCGTCCGCCGATGCCGGGCGTCGCGCCCACGATGAGGCCGATCATCACCGCGATCAGCATGAGCCCCATGGTTTGCGGATTGCCGACCAGAGCCCACAGCCCGGCGCCTATTGCATCGACCATGTCGCCGATTTCCTCCTGTTCCCTCCAGCGCTCTCTTAATGGGGCGCCCTGCCCAAGTAAATCGCCCCCGTACGTCCCGAACGCATCGGCCCGCCCTATTGAAAGCCGCGAAACAATCAATTGGAGCGATCAGTCAGCCGCCGCTATCTCTCCAGCCTCATCCACGCAAGCCCCGAGCGACGCCATGCGCCTGTTCCGCGAAATCACCAACGTCTTGAGCGAAGCCGACGCTGCGGCCCTCGTTGACCTGCGCGCGCCCTGGCCCAGCCTGTTCGACGCGCTGTTCGGGCCGTGACCCGGGCCGCTGCAAAGCGCACGCGCTCGCAAGAATTCATTAACCATAACGATGGTTAAGTCCAAGGTGAATTTCGCCGAGGATGTCGATGCGCGCCGCCCGTTTTCAGCTTGCAGCCCTCGCCGGGCTCGCTTTCTCCACCGCCTCCGGGGCCTGCGCCCAGACCTTCAGCGGCTTCTACGCGGGCGCCCACGGCCTTTATGACGGGACCGTCGCCACGACCAACGCGACCGACGTGTCGCTGGCGGAGAAGGCGCGCGACAAGCGGTTCGTGTGGGGCGGCTACGCTGGCTACAATCTGCGCGTGGGCGCAGATGCGGTGATCGGCGTCGAGACCACGCTCTCCCTGCCCAAGACGGCGACGGAGGCCCGCAAGATTCTCCAGCAGCAGATCGACGGCGCCCTCGTGACGACCGATGCGCGCGTGGCCCTCAACGCAAGCCTGTCAGGCTCGGCGGGCGTGCGGCTTGGGTATCTCATCACGCCCCAGACCATGATCTTCGCGGCGGGCAGCCTCGTGGCCCTGCGCGAAGAAGCCTCCGTCTCCGCGACGTTCGAGAAACAGGACGGCGCCTCGAAAGCCTCATGGTCGCTCAAGGCCAATCACATCGGCTGGTCGGTCGGCGGCGGGGTGGAGCGCGCGATCGGCGAGAAATGGTCGACGCGGCTTGAATATGTCTATTCGAACTACGCCGATAAATCCTATGTCGGGCCGAGCACGCCGAAACTCGTGGACTCCGCCCTGCGCACGACGAGCGCGCGCATCGGCCTCACCTATAACTTCTGAACGCCGCGCATAAAAAAACGGCCGGATCGCTCCGGCCGCTTCGTAGAAGATCGCGCGAAAGATCAGGAGACTTTCGCCGCCTCGAAATGGCTCGCGCCGGCCTGAATGTCGTAATCGCGCGGGGCAGCGTCGATGCGCTTGTCAGTGCCGCGGCCCTTGTGGAAGGTCTTGATCTGGAGCAGCTCCAGATCGTCCTTGCCGCAGCTCTCGAACCAATAGCGCGCGCCGGCGGGAATGAGGATGCCCTCATGCGGGCCGAACTCGCCGCGCACCACATCCTCGGGGCCGTAGAAGCGCGCGCGCCCCTTCAGCACCATCCAGGTGATGTCCACGCCGGAGTGGTAATGCAGGTTGTTCTCGCCGCCCTGCCCGAGGCAGTGCACCGCCGTCTGCCCGCGCTCATTGCTGGTGAGGCGCACGATGGCCTTGCGGCGATCGTAGCTGTCCGGCGCCTTGAAGCTGAAAGTCTGAATCGCGGCTTCCGCTGCGTCGTGGTCGATGTCCGACATAGATCCCTCCCGGTGGGTTGATGATTCAGATTAGCCGCGCGCGGCCACAGCGTCCAGACGCCCTATTTCGCCGGCCCGCTGAAGGCGCGCACAAGGAGCGGAATGGCCGCGAGGACGATTGCGGTGACGCCCGTGGCGGCGAGCCCCTGCCATTCGATGAGCGGGCCGGTGACGAACGCGGCGAAGACCGTGCTGGCGCCGCCGAACGTGTCGTTGACGCCGATGGCGCGGCCGCGCTCCTCCGTCGCCACCCGGTCGGCGACGAGCGCCGTGGCCGCCACATTGGCCGCAGCCCAGCCGACGCCGACGAGGAACGTGCCGAGCGTCACCGTGATCATGCTGGGCGTGAACGCCACGAGCGCCGCGCCCACAAGTGAGACGAACACGCCCGGATACATCACCTTTGAACGGCCGAAGCGGTCCGCGAGCTTGCCCAGCGGAATCGTGAAGGCGAACATGCCGATGGCGTGGAATGTGTGCGACGCCGCGATGGCGACGAGCGAATGCCCATGATGAGCGAGCACGAGCGAGGTCAGCACCATCACGATCGACATATTGCCCGTGCCGGCGCAATTGGAGAGGATCGCCAGCCGCGCCGCGGGATCGCGCCACAATTTCATGGGCGTGAACTCGCCTGCGACGGGGGTCGCCGCGCCCGCGCGCGGCTCAGGCGCCTTGTAGCCCGGCCAGTAGGCGGGAAGGTTCATGCCGATGTCTTTGGGATCAGGACGCACGAAGGCCACGACGCTCATGCCCAGAAGAATGAGCAGCGGCATGAAGAACCACGGCAGGCCAAGCGGGTCCACGCCCAGCATGCGCGAGAGCGGATCAGCGAGCGCGACGAGAATGGGCGAGATCACCAGCCCGCCGAGCGAACCGAGAGCGAGATAGCCCAGTCCCTGCGCGCGCATGGAAGGCGGGAACATGTCGGCGGCGCCGACGCGCATCTGCTGCGCGCCGTTCATGCCCATGCCGAACAGAAGCATGCCGAACACGAACAGCCAGATCGACTTCACGACCATCGCAAGGCCGAGCGTCAGCGTGCCCGCAAGCGCCAGCGCAAGCCCAAGATAAATGCCCGACTTGCGCCCGCGCGAATCCGTGATCTTGCCCATGGGGTAGGCGACGAGGAAACGGCTCACGCCCACAAGCGCCACCGAGAGGCCGGCGAGACCCGCGGAATCGGTGAGGCTCACCACCATCAACGGACCAAAGCCATAGGAGAACTGCGTGCCCGCGCCCGTGAAGGACTGCGCGATGGCGAACAAAGCGACGTTGCGTTTGACGAGAGCGGGTATGGCGAGGCTCATGTGATCCTTCGGCGCGCAGGCTCGAGGCTGCGCGCAGCCGCTCGGGAGCCATTCTTGATGAGGCCGAGGCGGGCCGGGCCGGCGCGCCCGCAGGGCTCCGTCAGACGATCCTCCTCATTTTGGCGCGCATCATGGTCAGGCTCGCGCGCATGTCAAGCGAAGGCCGCTTGACCAGCGCCGGGGCGCGGTTACGCTCCATATGAAGGCGCGCGACGCCTTCAGGAGGGGAACGCTATGCATATGAACACACGGAAATCGGCTGCGCGTTTTGCACGCCTGTGCGCGCTTGCAGGCGCGCTCGTCGCCGGCGCGGCAACAAGCGCGCTCGCGCAGAGCAGCTCATGGCCCAGCCAGCCGATCCGCTTCATCATCACCCATCCGGCCGGCGGCCTGCCCGATACTGTGGCGCGCATTTTCGGCCGTCGCATGGAGAGCAAACTCGGACAATCCATCGTCATCGAGAACCGCGCGGGCGGCAACGGCGCGGTCGCCGTGGGCGCCATGCTGAGCGCGCCGGCCAACGGCTACACGTTCGTCGTCACCGACGGGGCGATCTGGTCTGTCAATCCAATCAACAATCCCCAGCTCGCCTATTCGGAGAAAGACCTCACGCCCGTCGCTTATCTCGCAGACGCGCCGCTCTTTCTCGCGGTCCATCCCAAAGTGCCCGCCAATTCGCTCGCCGAATTCATCGCCCATGTGCGCGCCAATCCCGGCAAGCTGAATTACGGCTCCTCCGGCGTGGGCAGCAATCACCATCTCTCGATGGTCGCCCTTTCGCTCGGCCAGAAGCTTGAGATCACCCACGTGCCCTTCAAGGGCACCGGCGAATCCGTTCCCGCCCTTCTCGGCGGCCATGTGGAGGCGTTGTTCTCGGCCTATCCGTCGCTCAAGGGCGCAGCAGAGACCAATATGGTGAAAATGCTCGCCGCCAACGGCGCCAAACGCTCCGCGCTCGCGCCCAACCTGCCCTCCATCGCCGAGATCATTCCCAATTACGACTATTCGGTCATCATCGGGATCTATGGACGCGTCGGCACGCCCGACGACGTGATGCGCCGCATCGCTGCCGAAGCCGCAGACGCCGCGAAAGACGCTGACGTCATCAAAAGGCTTGAGGCCGTGGGCGTCGAAGCCGTGGGACATGATGGCGCGGGCTTCCTCAAGGCGCTTCAAACCGAAAGCAAGCGCGTGCGCGAGCTTATCGAAACCTCCGGCGTGAAAATTCGGTGAGGCGCGCGCGCCTCGCTTTGCGCATCGCAGGCCCGTGCGCGGGCCTGCTCGCGCTTTCAGGCTGCGTCGGCGCGCCCGATGGCGTGACCCCGCTGCGCGGCTTTGACGCGACGCGCTATCAGGGCGAATGGTTCGCCGTGATGCGGCTCGACCATTCTTTCGAACGCGGCCTCACGAACGTCTCCGCGACCTATTCCGCGCAGGGCGACGGCGTGAAGGTCGTCAACCGCGGCTTCGACCGCAAGGCGTGCCGCTGGCGCAGCATCGAGGGCCAGGCGCGCTTTCTGGAGACGCCGGAGGTCGCGAGCCTCGCCGTCTCCTTCTTCGGGCCGATCTCCGGCGGCTATCACGTGATCGCGCTTGATCGGAAAGCTTATGGCTGGGCCATGGTCGCAGGCCCCACGCGCGACTATTTGTGGATCCTTTCGCGCAATCCTCAACTTGCGCCCGAGGTGCGCGCGCGCCTTATCGCGCAGGCGCGCGATCTCGGCTTCCCAGTCGACAAGCTTGCGCGCGTCGATCATTCCGCGCCGGTGTGCGCGCCGGGCTGAACGCCCCGCAATGGACGCGCGCGCCGCGCGCCCCTATAAGCAGGACGCAAGACGCCGGGCGCGCCTCAAGACGCCGCAGAGGAGGAGACGATATGACGCTGATCCTGTCCAACGACGATGTGGAGAAGCTCCTCACCATGCCCGATTGCATCGCGGCGCTGGAAGAAGCCTATGTCGAGCTTGCGGAAGGCCGCGGCGTTTCGCGCCAGCGCTCTGATTGCATCACGCCGACGAGCTATAGCGAGGACGCGATCTACGGCTTGAAATCCATGGACGGCGTGGTGCCGAAACTGGGCGTCGGCGCCATTCGCATCAATTCCGACATTGTCACCAATCCGCTCGTTGGCAACACGCGCCGGCGCGTGAAAATCCCCGCCGCGCCCAACGACCGCTATGTCGGCCTCGTCCTTCTGTTCTCCACCCACAACGGCGAGCCGCTCGCCATTTTCCCTGACGGCGTTCTCCAGCGCATGCGCGTGGGCGCCGCCAACGGGCTCGGCGTGAAATACATGGCGCGCGCGAACGCGCAGACCATCGGCCTGCTGGGCTCCGGCTGGCAGGCGGAGACGCAGCTCACCGCCGCCTGCGCCGTGCGCGACATCAAGAGCATCCGCTGCTATTCGCCCACGCGCGCCAATTGCGAGGCCTTCGCCGCGCGCATGAGCGAACAACTGAGCCTGCCTGTCGAGGCCGTCGCCCAGCCGGAGGACGCGGTGAAAGGCGTCGACATCGTCATGTGCGGATCGAACTCGCTCGATCCCATCTTCTTCCAGCGCTGGGTCGAGCCGGGCATGCATCTGTCCTCGATCAAAAAGCCTGAGATCGAGCCCGCCGCCATCAAGGCCGCGAACAAAGTGGTCGTGCACACCCACGACACCTCCCCCATTCTCGTCGTGGCCAAAGGCGCCAACTTCCGCGAGAATACGAAAGAGGCGGGATGGAACGCGGCCAATGCGCTCGACTTCAAAACATTCCCCGCCCTGCCCCAGCTCATCGCCGGCTATGTAAGGGGCCGCGAAAGCGACGCCGAAGTGACGTGCTTCCTCAACAATCTCGGCCTCGGCTATCAGTTCGCAGCCGCGGGCTCCGTCATCTACAAGCGCGCGGTTGAGGCCGGCGCCGGCGTCAAATTGCCGACCGACTGGTTCACCGAAACGGTGCATCCCTGAGAGGAGCGGACGAGATGACGCGCGAGATCACGATTGCGCTGGATCGCTACGACCGGCATTTCCCCTTTTTCGACGGCACGGTGAAAGCGCCGCCGGGCCTCGCCTATCGCGCGCTTCAGGTCGGCCAGTCCGATCATCTGCGCGATGGCACGGACCGTCACGGCCGCATGATTCACGAGCGCGCCTATGATGTCGCCGAATTCTCCATGTCCACCTTTCTCATGGCGGTGGAGCGCGGCGCGCCGCTTGTGGGCGTGCCCGTCTTTCCGCGCCGGCTCTTCTCAGCAAGCTGCATGTTCGTGCGCGCCGACAGCGACATTGAAACGCCGGCGGACCTCAAGGGCCGCAAAGTGGGCCTCTCCTCCTTCCAGACCACGCTCTCGCTTCTCGCCAAGGGCGACCTCAAGTTTGAATATGGCGTGAACTGGGAAGACGTGCGCTGGCTGCTCACGAAGCCCGAGAAAGTGCGCTTCGATCCCAAGCCCGGCGTCGTCATCGAACAGGCGCCGGCGGACGCCGATCTCGGCCTCATGCTCGAGGCTGGCGAGATCGACGCGATCTTCATGCCCCATCCGCCCCATTCGGTGATGAAGGGGCGCGTGAAAACCCGCCGCCTGTTCCGCGACACGCAGGCGGAGGAGCGCCGCTATTTCCAGAAAGTCGGCTATTGGCCGATCATGCACGTTTTAGCGATCGACGCCGACCTCGCGCGCGAACGGCCGGACCTGCCCCATGCGCTCATCGACATGTTCGCGCAGGCCCATCACATCAGCGACGATTACTACGCCGATCCCAACTGGTCGCGCCTGCCGGCGATCCGCCACCTCTATGAAGAAAGCCTGCGCACGTTCGGCGATCCGTGGATCAACGGCTTCTCGCGCAATCGCGGCAATCTCGAACGCTTCATCCAATATTCCCACGATCAGGGCCTTATCAGCGAGCGCTATGCGCCTGAACGCCTGTTCGCGGCCTCAACGCTCGACACATGACGCACGGATGAACGGCATCGACGACAAGCCGGCTCCGCGCGACCTCAGCCTTTATGAGAGCCTCGCGAGCATGGAGGGCATCGCCCCGCGCGCGCAGCCGCAGGCCGGCGTGATGGCGCGCCTGCCGGGCGCAGCGCAGGCGCGCGCCCTTTATCCGGGCCTCATAGCCGCCGGCACGATCGCGCTCGCCGCCACATGGCTCTCTCAGAACTACAATGCGCCCGTGATGCTGTTCGCGCTCCTGCTGGGCATGGCGTTCGCCTTCCTGTCGGAGGATGCGCGCTGCGCGCCGGGCGTCAATTTCGCCTCACGCTCCATCCTGCGGCTGGGCGTCGCTTTGCTGGGCTTGCGCATTTCGCTTGGACAGATCGTCGATCTGGGCGTCATGCCGGTGACGGCCGTCGTTTGCGGCGTCGCATCCACGCTGGCGCTCGGCGTCCTGCTCGCGCGGCTCATGGGCCTGCGCAACGAATTCGGCGTGCTCAGCGGCGGGGCCGTCGGCATTTGCGGCGCCTCCGCCGCGCTCGCCATTTCCGCCGCCCTGCCCGCTTTCGCGCAAAAGGAGCGCGACACCGTGCTCACCGTGATCGGCGTGACGACGCTCTCCACCGTCGCCATGGTGATCTATCCCTCGCTCGCGCAATGGCTGGGCCTCAGCGCCGCGGAAGCCGGCGTCTTCATTGGCGCCTCCGTGCATGACGTCGCGCAGGTGGTGGGCGCAGGCTACACGATCTCGCAGCAGGCGGGCGACGTGTCGACCTATGTGAAACTCATGCGCGTGGCGATGCTCGCCCCCGTCGTCGCGCTTTTGTCCGTGGCTGTCTTTTGCAGCGCGCGAAAAGACGCGGGCCGCGCGCCCGCCCTGCCGGCTTTTCTCGTCGCCTTCTGCATGTTGGTGGCGCTCAACAGCGCGGTGGACCTGCCGGAAGGCGTGCGCGAGGCGGCGACGAAAACCTCGAACTGGTGTCTCGTCGCCGCCATCGCGGCTTTGGGGATGAAGACGTCGCTGCGCGAACTTTCGCGCGTGGGCTGGCGCCCCGTTCTGCTGATCGGCGCCGAGACAATCTGGATCGCGGCGCTCGCGCTCGGCGTGATCTTCGCGTTTCGGTGAAAGAGGCGGCGGAGAACCCCGCCGCCGCAAAAGCGCTTATGCCGGAACGACGTCGCGGAAGCGACGCGCCAGTCGATCCTTCACCGCCAGACGCAGCTTCTTCAACCGCAAGAGCTTGATGGCGTCCGGGAAGCGCGCGCGCGCCTCGCGCCGGATCTCCTCGTCGAGCTTGCGATGCACCACGCTAAGACGATAAATATAAGCGTTCATGGCCACTCTCCATCGATGAGACATCGATCGGATCGCCCGACGCCGGCGCTCTCTTTTGGCCCTGCATCGAGATAACCCGATGCGGTCCGACATGATGAAAGATGCTTCGCGCTATCCTTCAACAGAGGGGCCCGGCCCGCACGAAAAACGTATTTATGGATGACGGCCTGTCAAGCGGCGCCCGCGCGACCTTGCGCAAAAATGCGCGTTGATTTTGCGCGCTTATGTAGTTCTACGGCGCCGCCTCTCGCGTAAGCGCGGAGGCAAGACCGTAGGGGCAAGCGACAAGGTTTCGTCTTTATCGCGCCCGCTTTCGCTCCTATCTTTCACGCAAGGCCGCGAGCCCGCGGCGCGACTTGAGCGCGGCGAGAGGATGAGCATGGCGAACGATCTCGAAAGACGCCCCGCGGAGCAGCCGCGCAGCGAGCCGGAAATCCTGCCGCCCGGCGCAGACGATCCGCGCGACCCGCGTGCGCGGGCGTGGAGCGGCGAGGACTTCGAGGCCGCGGGCTTTCGCCGCATCGAGATCAGGCAGGTGAGCGGATGGCGCCTGCTCGCTTTCGCGGCGGCGGGCTTCGCGATCCTGCTGATCCTGCTGCTGATGTTCGCCAGCGCCCTGCTCATCGCGCTGCCGATCGCAGGCGCGCTGGCTGTCGGGTCCTACGTCGTCATGCGCGTGCGTCGCGCCCTGCGCTGATGAGCGTCATCACGCCTTCGCGGGGAAATAGACGTCGAGCCAGTCCTTCACCACCGTGCGCACGCGCGGCATGGATTCGGCGAACATGAAGTGATCCGTCTCGTTGAACAGATGCAGATCTTTCGGCTTGCCTGCATGGGCGAAGACGCCAAGCGACTGCTCCGTGGGCGTGACGGAATCCACCGAGGAATGCAAAAGCAAGAGCGGACGCGGCGCGAACTGGTGAATCACCGCCTCGGGCTTGAAGTCGAACATGCTCTGCGCGGTGTCGGAAGTGAACTCCAGCACGGATTTTTCAAGCACGTGATGACGCATGTGCTCAGGAATGGGCACGATGTCGTAGCGGTTCACCGGCATGGGCTTGCCGTGCTTTTCCTTGTAGCGACGGCCTTCCTCCAGCATGGCGGTGAATTTCGCCCAGGCTTCCGGCGTGGGGTGCTGGCCGCGGAACTTGCGCTCGCCGTCGCCCCAGCCGCCGGATGAAATGATGCAGCCCACCCGCTCGTCCACCGAACCCGCATAGAGCGCCACGGCGGCGCCGAAACTTGATCCCAGAAGACCGATGCGCGCGGCGTCGACATTGGGATGCGACTGCATGAAGGTGACGGCGCTGCGCGTGTCCGCCACCTGATCCATGCAGGTGATGTGGCCGAACTGCCCCTCGCTGTCGCCGCAGGAGCGCATGTCGAAGCGCAAGGCCGCATAGCCCCAGTCATTGAGCATCTTGCAGGGAATTTTCACATTGCCTGCGTTTTTGTTGCTGCCGAAGCCGTGCAGCACGAGGAACGCCGGCAATTTCTCGCCCGGCTTCACGTCGTCTGGCAGGCACACGACGCCCGAGAGCTTCAGCCCTTCAGATTCAATGACGACTTGCTGTTCCATGCGCTCTGTCCGTTTTGTGTCAGGGCGCATGCGCGCCCGCGAGCGGCCGCGCGCGGCGACGCTCCTCCCATGATGGCCGCCAAGCTAGCCGCCAGCCCGGTCGCGGGCAAGCGGCGGGCTCTTAAGGGGCGGGTTTCGCGTAGGACATGTTTTTCGCGCGCGCCTCGGGCGCGACGCCGTCCGGGTCGAGACCGTGGCCAAGACTGAGGCGGTTCATGAAATTGAACCGGCAGCAGACGAGAATCGCATCATGCAGCGCGCGTTCGGTCCAGCCGGCGGCGAAGACCGCGTCCGCATCGGCCTGCGACATGGCGGCGGGCTCAAGGGTGAGCTTGCGCAGATAGCGGAACAGGGGCTTGTATTTTTCAGGCAGGGGCGAGGCGTCGACGTCCCGCGCGGCGGCGACGATCGCCTCGCGATCCGCGCCGAGGGCGGCGGCGACTTCGATATGACCTTTGAAACAATAATCGCATCTGTTGATCGCCGAGACGAAGGCGGCGATTCCCTCACGCAGGGCCGGCGACAGGGGCGAGTCCTCGCGCATGATGGCGCGGCCCAGCTCATTCATCGGTTTGCGAATGGCCGGATTGATCGACCACAATTCGCCCACGCCTGCTTCCGGCGACAGAGATTTGAAAAACGGCATAGCTCCTCCCGCCCTGCGCCTGCGGCAGGTTGGCGCTAAAGATAATCGCCCTGAACTCTGCGCGAAAGCGGCATCCAATCGCGCCCCTTGCGCGTAAGCCGCCCATCGCAGCGCCATCGGGAGACAGACGCATGTTGCAGACGGCCCTCGTTCGCCGCTTCGCCTTGTCCTTGGGCTGGCTGGGCGTCGCGCCCTTCGCGGCTCTTGCCTTCGCCTCGCTCGTGGAGACCGGCCTCGTCTCGCGCGAGTTCGCCACGCAGGCCCTTGCAGTCTATGGCGGCGTGATTCTCTCTTTCCTCGGCGGAATCGCCTGGGGCCTCACCCTCGGCGCCCGGCCGGGCCATGCGCTTGGTCCGCAGGATCTTGTGGCCGCCATCGCAGCCTCGCTGATCGGCTTCGCGGGCGCGCTGTCCCCGCCCGCCGTCGGCCTGCCCATTCTGGCGGGGGGCTTCCTGCTCGCGCTCGCCTATGACCTGCGCCATGTGCGCGGCGGCGTGCTGCCGCGCTGGTACAAGGCGTTGCGCGTCGGCCTCACGTCCTGCGCCGTCGCTTCTCTGGCGGCGGGCGCGCTCAGTCCATAAACGCGTCGCGGAAGGCCGAGGTCAGGTTCTCCCACGACAACGGACGGAACGCGAAGACGATGCGCCGCGCGCCCGCCGGCGCCTCGACGCCGCGGAACAACAAATCCGCCTTGATGATCGGACGCGGCTTGCCGTCCACCTCCACCTCCCAGCCGGGATAATAAGGCGCGTTGAGCGTGACGATCGCCGCCTCGCTCGTATGCACGTCGATCTCGATGCGGTCAGGCCGCCAGCTTGCGATGGTCGCCATGGCCACGGGGGCCGGCCGCGCGCCATAGGTCTGCGACAGCTCCTCCTGCGCGTCCACCACCACGACGCCCGTCTCGAGCAAGGCGCCCGCGCCCTCGTCCTGCGGGTCGAGCGCGGCGAGCTTCACCTGCGAGACGATGCGCACTGACGGCGCGAGATCATCGAAGCGATAGACCCATGCGCGCGGCCCTTCGATGAGCGCCGTGAACTGGCGCGCGTCGTGGCGGCGCGGCAGATGCTCGATCGGCTGATCAAGCACGAGATAACGCAGGCCGAGGCGCCGGCTGAGCGGGCAGACGTAATTGGGGAAGGATTTCGTGAACGCGCGCCGCGCCACGTCGTGCGGGCTTTCGCCGGGCGCCACGAGCCGGTCGTAATCGCCGATGCGCAGTGGATTATAGCCGTTGATCGCCTCAAGCCCGAGGATCATGGAGGCGTTCTGCCACGGGCCGTCAAGGCCCAGAACCTCGATGCGCGGACGATGGCCGCCAGCGCCGTTCTGCGCCATGTCCGCCTTCAGCGCCGCGACGATGCGCGCGTCCTCGCCGCGCGGCGCCTCAAGCAGCGCATAGGCTGCGGCGGGCTCCGCGTTCAGGGGCGAGGCCGCATTGCGCCACACAAGCTCCGCGCAGGCGAGCGCGACAAGGACAGCGAGCGCAAGGCCCCGCGTCCGCGCAGTGCGCACGCGCGCCATGGCGAAAGCGAAAGCCGCGAACACGCCCAACGCGCCGGCGAGCGCGCCCGCCGCCGGCCAGACCTTGCCGAAGCCCGCGGAGAAGACGAGCGCCAACGCGCCCAGCGCCGCCAGCGCGGCGGCGAGCGGGGCGACGAAAGCCAGCCGCAGGCGCGGCGCGCCCTCGCGCGCATAATCAGTCGCGAGCGCCCCGACGATATAAGCGAAAGCGAGCGACATGAGAAAGGCGCCGTCGTTAGGTCTGCGAAACAACGACACGCCGGGCGCATGTTCGAAGAGCCATGGATAGACCGGCGTGAAACGCCCCAGCGCATAGACGAGGCCGAAGACGAACAGGCCCGCCATCACCCGCCGGCCCGGCGCAAACAGACGCGCGCCGGCGAGCCCGTGCCACACGAGCAGAAGCGCCGGCAGACTCCCCGCGAACAGGTAATTGAACGCGCGGTCCGTCGCGTCGACGCCCGGCAGCGTGTCCGCGCTCGGGCCCCAGCCCATCGTGCCGGCGAGCAGCGAGCCGAACGCATTGGGCGCGAACAAGGTGACGAGGTTCAGCGGATGAAGCGAGGAAGCGAGCGCGACGTCGAGCGGCGTCGAAGGCCGGTTCGACAGCGCCATGAATTGCAGGGACAGCAACAGGGGCACGGCGAGGAAGGCGGCGCCGAGGCCGCCCATCACAAGCGCATGGCCCAGCCGCGCGCGCACCGCCCGCAGAGGCTGGGGCTGCGCGCAGAAATGGCCGACGCACAGCGCCAGCAGAGCGAAACACAGGAGCAGCGCGGTCTGGCTGCGGCCGAGCGCGATCTGCGCCGCCACGAAGGCGAAGCCCGCCGCCGCCGCATAGGAGCCGCGCGCAAGCGTCATGCGCAAGAGAAGCCAGGCGAGCGGAAAGAGCCCATAGGCGCAGATGATGCCCGCGTGATTCATGCGGCCTGACGCAGCCCCGCCGAGCATGAACACGCTTGCCGCCAGAACGCTCGCCGCCACGCTCCATCGCTCCGCGCGGCCATGCAGGACAAGAGCAAGCCCGCCGACGAGCAGATGGGCGAAGACGAACGCGTCGAAGGCGAACAGCGACGGCGCCGGCGCGATGAACGCCCATGCGATGAAAGGCGCAGCGAAAATCAGCGATTGCGGATCAGCGACGCTGGGATGTCCGGCGTAATGAAACGGATTCCAGAACGGCGTCGAACCCTGTTCGATAGCCGACGCCATGAAACGATAGAAAGCATAGAACTGATTTTTGGAATCCCACGGCACCACAAGATCGCGCCCGATCCATTGCGCGAGCGCCACGCCCCAGACGAGACAGACCGCGCCCAAAGCGAACGCGAGTTCGCGCCGCGTCCAGGCGCGCAGCCCTGCCTGCGCGTCCCCGCGCGCCTTACCTGACGCCGCCCCCATCGCGTCCCCCCGAGCGCCTGTGACCGGCGCTTTCACCTGAGAGTTAAGCGCACACGCCCCGCGCATGGCAAATCGCGCGGCGCGCGCTGGTTGAGCTGAAGTTTGCGCCTGATCCGGGCGGGACCACCTTATGAAGACGATGAGGCGATCAGCGCCCGCCGGTCGCGCGCACCTCCAGCGCGGCGAGGCCGCGCCGCCAGAGCGCAGCGAACAGAACGAGAAGAACCGCGCCGCTCGCCACCGGCATGAGCACGAAGGTCCACGATGGGTGGGCGGTCACCATCAGGAGCGCGTTGATCCCCGCAGGCGGGTGCATGGTGTCGCTCGCCTGCATGGCGGCGATGGCGAGGCCCACGGCGAGCGCCGCGAACCACGGCGAGTCGCCCAGCGTCAGAACGACGAGCAGCCCCGCCAGCGCGCAAACCACGTGGCCGCCAATGACGTTGCGGGCGCGCGCAAAACGCGAGTCCGGCGCGGCCATCACAAGGACGATGGACGTGGTGAAAGGCGCGAGCGCCAGCGGCAAATGCGCGGCGTCCGCCGCCGCCACCATGCCGGCGATGCCGCAGGCGCCGCCCAGAGCGGGGCCAATCAAGCCCAGAGATTTCTTGATCGGAATCATGCGCCAGCTTAACGGCGACGCCCGCGCGCGCGAAGCCCAAAGGGTGGGCGCTCCGCCCCGCTCTTGACGGGGCGCGCGAACCGGGCCACGCAAGGCGAAACGGGCGCCAAGACGGATCAGATGACGGATCAGTCGGACACATTCATCTTCACCGGCGTCGAGATCGACGAGGCGGCGCGCGAGGCGCGGCTGGGCTGGCGGCTGGGCGCGCACCAATTCGTCGAGCGCATCGTCTTTCACAAGCCTCTGCCCGCCCTTGGCGCGCCGCTGCGCGCGCCCTTCGAGGCCGCGCTTCAGCTTTTGCATCTGGCCGCCGGCGTCAGCTATTACAAGACGAGCCTGCCGCCGCGCCTGCGCATCGAGACCGCCGCGCTCGATCACGATGCGCGCGCCTTTCTCCAGCGCCTCTACGTCAACGGGCTCGGCGAATTCGGCGTGCGCAACGGGATCGACGTCGCCGCCCGCATCGACTTCATGGGCGCGGCCTGCGCGCCTGACGCTGCGAAGCCGGACGCAGCCACCCTGCCCTCGCGCACGCCGCTCGCGCGCCGCAGCGCCGTGCTCATCGGCGGCGGCAAGGATTCGCTTGTGAGCGTGGAGGCCCTGCGCCGCGCGGGCGAGCCCATGCTCCTCTTCGCGGTCAATCCGAAAAAGCCGATCCTCGATTGCGCGCAGGCGAGCGGCCTGCCCTTCGCGCGCGTCGACCGCCATCTCGATCCGCTGCTGTTCGAGCTGAACAAACAGGGCGCGCTCAACGGCCATGTGCCGATTACGGCCATCGTATCCTTCATCGCGCTCGCCGCCGCCTTCGTGGAGGGCTTCGACGCCATCGTCCTGTCGAACGAACGCTCCGCCGATCAGGGCAATCTGGTCGCCGACGGGCGCGAGGTGAACCACCAATATTCCAAGACGACGGCGGCGGAGCGCGACATCGCGCAGATCATCGCTGCGCGCGTCCATGCGGACATCGCCTATTTCTCGCTGCTGCGCCCGCTCTCGGAGGCCCATATCGCAAGCCTCATGGCGCGTCAGACGCGCTATGACGCAGCGTTCACGAGCTGCAACCGCGCCTTCCAGCTCAATCCTGAAAAGCCGCCCGCGCGCTGGTGCGGCGATTGCCCCAAATGCCGCTTCTCCTTCCTCATGCTCGCCAAGCCCATGGGGCGCGCGCGCATCGAGGCCGCCTTCGGCAAAAACATGCTGGAGGACGAAAGCCAGATCAAAGGCTATGAGGAATTGATGGGCCTCTCCGGCCACAAGCCATGGGAATGCGTGGGCGAACTCGCCGAAAGCGGCGCGGCGCTCGCCCTCCTCGCGGAGGATCCCGCATGGGCGCAGACGGCTGTTGTGCGCGCGCTCAATCCGCGCATCCGCGCGCTCATGCCCGATCCCGCGGCGGTCCAGCGCGCGTTGATGACGCCTTCGCCCGACCATCGCCTGCCGCCGCGCTATGAGAAAATGCTCCATGACTATCTTTGAGGGCGCGCGCCGCGTCGCCATCTGGGGCTATGGCCGCGAGGGACGCGCCGCGCTCACATGGCTCGCCGCGCGCCATCCCCACCTGCCGGTCACCATCCTGAACGACGGCCCGCTGGAGGAGGCGCCCGCCGGCGTCGAGACGCTGATCGGCGCGCAGGGCGCGCAGGCTCTGGCGCGCGGGGATTTCGACGTGGTGGTGAAAAGCCCCGGCGTCAGCCTCTACCGGCCCGAAGTCGCGCAGGCGAAAGCGGCCGGCGCGCGCTTCACCTCCGGCGTCAATCTGTGGTTCGCCGACAATCCCGGCGCTCATACGATCGCGGTGACGGGCACCAAGGGAAAGAGCACCTGCGTGCGCCTCATCCATCACCTGTTGCGCGCGGCGGGGCGCGACGTCGCGCTCATCGGCAATGTGGGCGTGCCGCCGCTCGGCCAGACGCCGGGACGCGACCACACGGTGCTCGAACTCTCCTCCTATCAGATCGCGGACCTTGAGGCCGCGCCTGATGTCGCGATGGTGACCAATCTCTATGTGGACCACACGCCCTGGCATGGATCAGTCGCGCAATATCATCACGACAAGCTGCGCCTGCTGGACGATCCGCGCACCCGCGCCGTGCTGAACGCGGGCAGCGAAAAGCTCGCAGCCGCCGTGGGCGGGCGCGCCAATACGGTCTGGTATGGCGAGGCGGCGGGCTTTCATGCGCGCGACGGGCGCCTTTACTGCGGCGCGCAGGAGATCGAGGTCGCGAACTTCCCGCTGCGCGGCGCGCACAATCTCGAAAACCTCGCCGGCGTCTGCGCCCTGCTCGACGCGCTGGGCGTGGAGGGCGTGCGCCGGCGCGTCGATCTTGCGGGCTTCGCCCAATTGCGCCACCGGCAGGAGGAATTCCGCGGCGCCGACGGCCGGCTCTGCGTGAACGATTCCATCTCCACCGTGCCGGAGGCGACGCTGGGCGCGCTGCGCGCCTATGGAGATGAGAAGATCGTTCTCTTTCTCGGCGGCGCCGACCGCGGACAGGACCATGGCGACCTGCTCGCGTTCCTTGCGGAGCATCCGCCCGCTGTGCTCGTTCTCCTGCCCGACACGGGCGCGCGCATCGCGCAGGAAATGGCCGCGCAGGAAAAGGCCGGGCGCGTCTGGACTTTCCCTGTCGTCGCCGCCGCATCGCTGGCGCAGGGCGTGGCCGCCGCGCGCGCGCAGGCGCCGGCGGACGCGGTGTTCCTGCTGTCGCCGGCGGCGCCAAGCTTCGGCCATTTCCGGGATTTCGAAGCGCGCGGCGACGCCTTCATCGCTCTGTGCAAGGGCTGATCTCAGCGATTTCGCTGCGCTGCGTGAGACGCGCGCGGTCCCAGAAAGGCGCGGTCCCTTTCCGCCCAAAAGAAAAGCCCGACGATCGCTCGCCGGGCTCTCTGGTTGAGGCGTGCGCCTGAACCGATCAGAAGGTGCGCTCGATGCGCAGACGGCCGGTCACGTTGCTGTCCGAACGGCTGAAAACCGCAGTCGCCGGCGTTACGTTCGCAGGCTGTGCACCGATGTACCCACGCACATCCTGCGTCACGCGGGCGTAGATGACTTCCACGCCGATCTCGAAGCCACGGGTCGGCAGCCACGCGAAATTGGTGCCGATGTTCCAGACCGTGGCGTCGCCGAAGCCCGTCTTGCCGTCCCAAGCGCGAGCCTTGGCGCCGTTCGGCGCGTCAATCTGGCCGTAGGACGCGAAGACCACCGAACGGTACTGGGGAGCCCAGTAATGTTCGAACAGACCGGCGACGGCCCACGACTTCACCGTCTCAAGACCCGCCGCCTCAGCGACAAGGCTCGGATGGTTCATCGTAAAGCCGCCGACGTCACGCAGATAGGCGGACGACTTAAACGAGGTCCAGTTGGTCGTGTATTCGGTCATGCCGTTGGCGTAGGCCGCCGTCAGGTAGAGCGCGTCGCCCTTAGCCAGCATGGGCAGGTTGATCTTCGCGCCGGCGCCGACAGCGTAGACGCCCTTCGACTTGTCATAGGTGTCGAGCGCATTGTTGAGCGCCACGTCCGCATAAGCGCCCATGACCTGCAGCGCGCCCCACGCCTGATCGAGGCGGACGTTGGCGTTGATCTGCGGGACGGAGTTGTAGACGTAGTACGGAGCGCCCGCAGCCGAGACGCTCGCGACCGAGCTGGTCGAAGCCGTGTCGAGATAGTCCTGCAACGCGACGGTCGCCGACAGGCCGCCGCCCAGAGTGGCGGTGTAGGCGATCTGCTTGGCGCCGTTGGCGAAGGAGCCCCAGTGGCCCGCGCCGTAGGTGAGCGAAGGCATGAAGGCGAAATTGTCGCGCGAGGCGCCGAAGGTGAAGCCGGCGAAACGCACGAAGGCGTATTCCAGCGTGGTCGACGCGCTGGTCGAAGACGCGCCAGCCGCGACGCCGAGAATGCCGGACGTGCGGGCGAGGCGCATGCCGGCGGCGGCCTGAACCGTGCCCCAGGCGGTCTGGGTGCGGGCGTCGAACTCAATGCGCGCACGCGCTTCCCAGCCAAGGGCGTTCTGGCCATCTGCGGCGGAAGCGATAACCGGCGTCGACGAGCTGTTCTTGGCGGCCACAGCTGCGCTGCCAACGGAACCCGGCGTGGGGTCGACGGCGGGAGCCGCCGCAACCGCCGCGGTGCCAGCGGCGGAATAAATATCCTTCGCCGGCACATAGGCGTAGTCGGCGCGCACACGGCCGCCGATCTTCAGGCAGGTGTCCGTGCCGGGAATGTAGAAGAAGCCCGCGCCATAGGCCGAGCACACGCGCACATATTCCACCGGGGCCGACTTGCGGCTCGGCAGGTCAGCGGCCTGCGCGGCGGCGACCGAAAGGATCGCGGCGGCGGAGCCGAGCCAAACGCTCTTGTTCAAAGTCATCAATCAATCCTCCAAAAAAGGGTGGAGACGATCCGCGACGGCCCTGCGGCCGCCTGATCTCCTCCTCGCCACCCGCTCGCCCCCCTTGAGCGGCGAATCGAAGCGGCTCGCTCCCGGCATGAATCCGTTCGCAGGCTCTTAATCTAACTCAAACGAGACCATTGAGGAGCGTAAAGTCCCGGTTAAGGCGCCGTTATTTTTGAACAGTGGCGTTCAAGTCACAACAACTTGGCTTGGCAACTCATTTTTCCGCTCAGCTTCAACGACCTCCATCTCATGTCCTCACGCCGCCAGCGCCTTGCGGAACAGGCTGCGCAACTCCGCGACGCTCATGGGGCGCGGCTTTTCGCCGGGCGCGAGCCTCAGCGCGCGCGGGGCGGGCGCCGTGCCCAGCCGCTCGCGGGCGTCCTCGCGGGCGGCCTCGGCGTCGAATCGGCGCAGCAACGCGAGAACCGGCGCGAGGGCGGAATCGTCGAGCCGCTCGCAGCTCGTCAGCACGCGCTCGATCATGAGGCGCGACAGGCGCGCGCCCGCTTCAGGATCGGCGCCGATCTCGACGCCGAGGTCGGCCTGCGCGGCGAGCGCGGCGCGGAAGGCGGGCAACAGGCCAGCGGGCATGCCCGCGCGGGCGAACAAAGCGGCGAAGCCCGGCCCGCGTCCGTCGCGCACAAGGCCGCAGACGCGCGCCAGCGGCAGGCCGGACAGCTCCGCCAGCGCCGCTTCCAGAAGCCCGCGCTCGCCGCTCAGGAGCGCGCGCAGCACGAGGCCCGCGGTGAGCTGGCCCTGCGCGCGCAGATAGCGCGCGAGGGCGAGCGCGCCCGGCGCCTCATCCTCCCCTGCGGAACCGGACGCGGCGTTGGCGCTGGCGCTGGCGCTCGCGTCGGCGGCGATCTGCACGATGGCCTTCTCCCGCGCCTCGCGGGCGGCGCGGCGGGCGCGCTCCTCCGAAAGCCAGCCGCATTGGGTGGCGAAGCGCGAGAGCGCGACTGCGGCCGCGTCCACAAGCTGCGCGCGCACGGCGGGCGGCAGGTCGTCGCGCGACAAGAGCGCCTCGCGCGTCTCGCCGTCCTCGCCGAAGCGCTCCACCATGCGGCGCAGGGAGAAGGCGGGCGCAGGCGCCGAAGGATTGCGCAATAGCGCGAGCACCGCCTCGCGCGCGCCCACTTCCGCAAGGGCGGCCGCGACGGCGGGCGACAGGCGCTGGCGCGTGGCGACCGCTATCTGGCTTGCAGGCTCGCAGGCGGCGACGCAATCGATGAGATCCGTGTCGGTGAGGCGCGGCGAGCGATTGAGCACGGGCGCCGCCACGTCCGCCTGATCGTTGGCGAGCGCGACGATGATGTGATAAGGCGCGTTGCAGGCGACGCTCAGCTCGCGGGCGAGCGCGGCGCGCACGAGGGGCGAGGGATCGTCCAGCACGGCGGCGAGCGCCACCTCGGCGTCGTCCTCCTCATCCTGCGGAAGCTCGCCGCGCACCAGCGCGCCGGCGATGGCGGCGGCGGCCCGGCCGCGCTCGGCGGGCGGCTGAAAAGGCTGCGCGCCGACGTATTGAGCGATGAACTGACGAACCAACATGCGACACCACGAAAGCAACGGCGGCGCGCATCGCCGCACCTTGAGCGTCGCAAATCATGGTAAAGACCAGCTTAAGATGAAAAGCCGCGCGGCGCGCGATTTTGGCGCGGGCTCCTCCGGCGCTCTATTCCCGCAAGCCCCAGCCCTGCGCGATGGCGTGGATGCGCCCGGCGACAAGCTCGGGGTCCGTGCGCACCACGTCGTGCGGCGCGTCGAATTCGGACGTCTCCCAGCCCTTCTGTCCGGCGACCTGCGCGGCGAGGCGATGGAAGGGCGAGTTCTTGTAAGCCGTGCAGAGGATGTAATGCCGGCGCGGCCATGTGCGCTGCGCTGGCTCGCGCACGGAAATCCATGGCTCCGACATGGTGCGGATCGGCTGGGGCGTGAACAGGGGCGCCCATTGGGCCGCAAGCTCCGGCGCGAGCGGCGGATTGCTTGACGGGCGCGGCACGGAATGGCCGCCGTCATGCGCCTGTGCGATGTCGCGCTGCGTCTGCGCGCGCTCCGGGCCGGAGATGTCCCACAACGCCTGCCCGCTTTCAGGCAGGAAGGCGTCGAGATAAACCATGCCCATCACGCGCTCCGGCTCGCGGTCGACCGCGCCGGTGATGACCATGCCGCCGTAACTGTGGCCGACGATCAGCACGTCCGACAATTCCTCATAGCGCATGAGGCCCGCCACGTCGGCGATGTGAGTGGAGAGCGAGACGTTTTGCGGCGGCACGTGGCTGCGTTCGGCGATGCCCGTCAACGTCGGCGCGTAAACGTCATAGCCCTTCTTGCGCAAGAGGCGCGCGGCGTCGCGCCAGGACCAGGCGCCGGCCCAGGCGCCGTGCACGAGCAAAATCGGCATGTTCCCCCCATGGATGCGTGTCGATGCGCCATCATCGCAGGCCAGCGCGCGCAAGGAAACCGAAAAGCGGCGCGCGCAAGAGCGTCTAGCGATTGCCGATTCCGCGTATGTAGAGCGCGCCGTAATCCTGCGCCGAGCGCCGCCAGCTGAAGCGCTGGGCCATGGCGCTTCGTCTCATGCGGGAGAGACGCTGGCGCGAGGCGAAGGCGGCGAAGGCGCGCGAAACCCCGCCCAGCAGGCCCTCACGACTGAGCTGGGTGAACTGGAAGCCCGTCACCCCGTCCTCCACCGTGTCGGCGAGCCCGCCCGTGCGGTGCACGATGGGCAGCGTGCCGACCTTTTGCGCGAACATCTGGCTCAGGCCGCAGGGCTCGAAGCGCGAAGGCATGAGCAGGAAATCCGCGCCCGCGAAGGCGCGGCGCGCGCGCCGCTCCTCATAGCCCACATGCACGCTCACCGCGCCGCAATGGCGCTGGGCCGTCTGCGTGAGCGCCTGTTCAAGCTGCGTCTCCCCGCGCCCGATGACCACGATCTGCCCGCCGCCGCGCACGATCTCGTCGGCGGCCTCGATCACGAAGTCGATGCCCTTCTGATGCACGAGACGCGAGACGACGGCGAACAGCGGCCCCGCGCTCACCGCAAGGCCGAACTCCTTGCGCACGGCGTCGGCGTTCGCGCGTTTGCCCTTCCAGTCGCCCGCCTCGAACGGCTGAACGAGGGCTGGATCAAGCGCGGGGTTCCAGGACTCGTCGATGCCGTTGACGATGCCCGTGAGCCGGCCTTCCGACGCGCGCCGGCGCAGCAGCCCGTCGAGCCCGCAGCCCATGGCGGCTGTGGTGATCTCGCGCGCATAATTCGCGCTCACCGTGGTGATGTGATCGGAATAGAACAAGCCCGCCTTGAGGAAGGAGATCTGATCGTAGAACTCCACGCCCTCCATCTGGAACGCGCTTTCCGGCATGCCGAGGCTCGCCATGCGCGCACGCGGAAACAGGCCCTGATAGGCGAGATTGTGCACCGTGAGCACGGCGGGCGTGGGCTTGCCCAGCCAGCGCAAATAGGCGGGCGCGAGCGCGCTCGGCCAATCGTTGGCGTGCACGAGGTCCGCGCTCCAGGACGGATCGGCCTCGCCCAGCGCGATCAGCGCCGCCGCCATGGACAGACGCGCGAAGCGCATGTCGTTGTCGGGCCAGTCCTGCCCGCGCGCGTCGCCATAGGGCGTGCCCTCGCGCTCATAGAGCGCAGGCGCAAGCAGCACATAGACGACGAGCCCGTCAGGCGTGCGCGTGCGCGCGAGCGAACAGGCGGGCGCCTCCGCAAAGGCCGGCAGGTCGCCGACGACGACGAGATCGGGATGGGCGGCGAGCGTCTCGCGATAGCCGGGAATGAGCACGCGCACGTCGAAGGCGCCGGCGAGCGCGCGCGGCAAAGCAGCGGAGACTTCGCCAAGCCCGCCCACTTTCACGTAATCCGTCATTTCCGTGGTGACGAACAAAACACTGCGCTTGAGAGAGCGACGCGTCTGCGCGCGCACTCCGCCGCTCAAGCCTTCCTGATCGTCCGGCATGCCCGCGCGTCCTGTCCGTGGAGAAAGCGCCGCGCCGCGCGCGCGCCGGAAAGATGAACAGGAATATTCGAGGAAAGTTCCGGTCCGCCCGCGCGTTTCAGGCGAAGGCGCGCCGCGCGGCTGCGACGCCGGCGAGATAGGCGCCGCCCGCCGTCATCGCGCCGCCGAAATTCTCACCCGGCGCAGAGCCCGCCGTCGCCTCGCCGGCGAAGAACAGGCGCTCCGCCACGGGCTCGGCGAGGCTTGCGCGCGCCTGCGCGCGTCCCGGCAGCGCATGAGAATAGCATCCGAAAGAATAGGGATCCGCGCTCCAGGCCGCGAGCGCGCCGCTGAGAAAAGCCTTGCGCGCGTCCGCGCCCACGGCGTTTGAGAATTCGCTGAGCGCGAGATCAAGCGCGCCCGCCTCGCCCAGCGCCACGACGTCGCGCGCATGATCGCCGCCGAAGGTCGCGATCACGAGGTCGCGATCCCAGGCGAAACATTCGAAATTGAACGAGGCGCGCGGGCCAAGCCGCTCCCAGATGTCCATGCCGGCCGGCACGCCGAAGCGTTCGCCGTTGAAGCGCAGCGCGATTTTGGTGAGCGCGCCCATGCCCAGTCCGTCGAGCGCGTCCTGCGTGCGCGCCGGCAGCTCAGGCGCAAAGCGCACGGCGCCGCTTTTCAGAACGCCGACTGGCAAGGTGACGATGCACACACGCGCGCGCAAGGCGCCCTGCGTGGTCTCCACGCGCACGCCCGCCCCGCTCCAGTCTATCGCGCGCACGGGCGTCGACAGGCGCACGTCGAGCCCCTGCGCCGCGCGCGCGACGAGCGCGCCATAGCCCTGCGGCGCGACGTAATCGTCGCCCGACCACAGGCGCGCGTAATCCAGCGCAGAGACGCGCTCAGGTTCGTCGCCCAGCGCCATGCGCGCAATGGACATGGCGGCGCCTGCGCCGTCCGCCTGCGGCCCGCCGACGCGCTCAAGGAAGGAGACGTCGGGCACCTCGCCCGCCTCCATGTCGAACAGGGCCTGCACGGACCAGAAACCGCCGCGCCGGCCGCCGGAAGTCGTCGTCGGGGCCGCGCGGTCGACGAAGCGCGAACCGCCGCTCATGGTGGAGGGATCGACGAGATCGAAGCCGTAATCGCGCGCAAGCTGCGTCCAGGGATTGCGCTCAGCCCAATGGATGTAGAGCGCCCCCGCGTCCCATCTCTGGCCGAGGCTTTCGTCGGTGAACACGCGCCCGCCCACGCGCGCGCGCGCCTCCAGCACACGGCAGGTCTTGCCCATGCGGGCGAGTTCGCGCGCCGCGCCAACGCCCGCCGCGCCCGCGCCGATCACAAGCGCGTCGCAATCGAAGGCGGCCTCCTGCGCGCGCACAAGCGCGGGCGCTGGAAAGCCTGAAGCGGCGAGGCCGGCCGCGCAGGCGACCAGAGCCTCGCGACGTGTGACGGCGCGGGACATGCAGCTCCCATCTCTCTTCGTATGGTCGCACTATACACGCAGCGCATCGCCTTGTCGCGCGCGGACGGGCGCAAAGCCCCGCGCGGCGGCGGACGAGTTCACGCGCCCGCAGGCTTGTCGTCGCTCTCGTCAGGCGCCGCAGCCGCCTGTTTCTGGCGCCGCCGCGTCTTCGCCTCCAGCCGCGGGCCTTCGGCGAGCCGCACCACGGCGCCCCACAACGTGCGCACGTCCTGCTGGGTCAGCTCCATGCGGTGAATCATGTTGCGGAGATTGCGCTGCATGTTCGGCTTCTTGCTCACCGGGCGGAAGAAACCGTTCTCGTCGAGCTTCTTCTCGAAATAATCGAAGAAGGCGACCACCATCTCGCGCGAGGCGGGCACGGAGCGTTCAGGCGTGGCGAAGCGCGGCTCCTGCCCGTGGGCGGCGCTGAACCATTCGTAGCCGCACAACAGCACAGCCTGCGCGAGGTTGAGCGAGGCGTAGGCCGGATTGACCGGAAAGGTGATGATGGAATCCGCAAAGGCCACTTCGTCGCTGTCGAGGCCCGTGCGCTCGGGCCCGAACAGAATGCCGACCTTGCCGCCGCCTTCGATCAGCGCGCGCGTCTCAGCCATGGCGACGCCGGGGCCTTCCACGCGCTTGCCCTGTCCGCGCTCGCGCGCGGTCGTCGCCCACAGATAATTGAGATCCGCGCTCGCCTCTTCCAGCGTGTCGAAGAGCTTCGCGCCTTCGAGCAGATGCACGGCGCCGGCGGCGGCCGCGTAAGCGCCCTTGCGCAAAGCGCCCGTGCGCGGCCAGCCGTCGCGCGGATTGACGAGCCTGAGATCAGAGAGGCCGAAATTGGCCATGGCGCGCGCGCACATGCCGATGTTCACGGCGAGCTGCGGGCGCACGAGGATGACGGCGGGGCCGCCCTCGATCATGGGTCGCGTCCTGTCAGTGCCTGCGCCGGTCATCCGCTCTCCGCCTGTTGGGGCGCAAGCTCTACCCTCGAGCCGGGCGTCCACGCAAGGCGTCAGCGGCGCAGGGCGCGCAGATAAGAGACGAGGGCGTCGATCTGATCAGGCTCGAACTCGAACGCGGGCATTTCGACGGCCTGATGACCAACCATGATTCCCTCGGCGAACGCCTCCTCAAGGTCGGCGGGCCTGTATTTGCGGGCGATCTCGCGCAAGGGCGGCGCCTTGGCGTTGGGGCTCGCCCCGGTGCGTCCCGTCGCATGGCACGACGCGCACCGCTCCTTGACGAGCGCCTCGCCGGCGCGCGCGGCGCGCGAGGAAGACCCCTGCGCCCATGCGGGCGGCGCGCAGGCGAGCGAAAGAGCGGCGAGAAGAACAGGAAGGCGGGCGATTCGAACCATGCCCCAGCATGGCCTGCGCCTGAGGCGCGCGCAATGACGGACGCGCGCGCGGGGCGCCTTCCCTCGGAGGCGCGCGCGGCCTATTGCTGGAGCAAAAGGAGGAGCGCCCAAATGACCGCCATCAGCACGACCGCGCGCATCGACGTTCATCACCACGTCTTGCCAGACTTCTACAAAGACGTGCAGCGCACGGCGGGCATCACCGGCAGCGCCTATCAGGCCTTTCCGGAATGGTCGGCTGAGGCCTCGCTCGCGCTGATGGACGAGGCGCGCATCGGCGCGACGATCTTCTCCTTCACCTCGCCGGGCATTTTCTTCGGCGACGTCGCGCAGACGCGCGAGCTTGCGATCCAGTTCAACGACTGGCTCGCGGGCCTTGTCGCGCAAAGGCCGGACCGCTTCGGCGCCTTCGGCTTCCTGCCCCTGCCCGACGTGGACGCGAGCCTGAAGGAGATCGCGCGCCTTTACGATGACCTGAAGCTCGATGGAATCTGCCTGCTCACGAGCGTGGACGAACGCTATATCGGCCATCCGGATTTCTGGCCCGTCTATGAGGAATTGAACCGGCGCAAGGCGGTGGTTTTCATCCATCCCTGCTATCCTCCCGGCGTGGAGGCGCGCGGCTGGGACATTCCGCGCATGCTGATCGACTATCCCTTCGAGACCACGCGCGTGGCGACGAACCTCATCTTCAACGGCGTGAGCGAGAAACTGCCCGACATCCGCTTCATCCTCTCCCATGCGGGCGGAACTCTTCCCATGCTCGCCCATCGCATTTCGATCTTCGACAAGAAGACGAAGCAGCAGGCCAATTATCCGCAAGGCGCGCTCGCCTACATCCGCCGCTTCTATTACGACACGGCGCTGAGCGGCCACCACGCGCCGCTCGACGCGCTGCGCGCCTTCGTTCCCGCAGACCGCATCCTGTTCGGCACGGACTTTCCCTATGTGTCGTCCGACATCGCCTTGCGCGAGACGGCGGGCTTCGACGCCTATGCGGCGTTTAGCGCTCAGGAGCGATTCCTCGCCGAGCGCGGCAACGCGGAAACGCTGTTTCCGCGCCTCGCGCGCAAGGCTTAACGTCCAACGCTCAATAGGACATCAGCGTCGGCACGGGCGGCGCCTCAAGCATGCGCCGCGTCACGCCGCCCAGCACCATCTGGCGCAGGCGATTGTGCGCGAAGGCGCCCATGACGATGAGATCCGCGCGCGTCATCGCCGCATGGGCGCGCAACGCCTCGCCCACGTCGCCGCCCGACGGCAGGCTGGTGAGACGCACGTCGCGACAATGGCGCGCGACGCGCGGCGCGATCTCCGCGCCCTCGATGCGTTTGGCGGGATTGGGATCGCCGCCGATCGTGACGATCTCCACCTGCGCCGCCTTGGAGAGAAGCGGCACGGCGTCGCGCAGGGCGCGCGAGGCGCGCGCGCCGCCGTCCCACGCCACGATGGCGCGCTCGGGCTGGGCGGGCCCGCTCCAGCCTTGCGGCACGACCACCACCGGCCCGCCGGAATTGAACAGAACCTCCTCCGTCGCGCCGCGCAGCATCGAGAGAAACTCATCGCTCGCCTGCATCACCGCAAGATCGGCGAGGCGCGCCTGCGCCGCGAAGTCCTGAATGAGATGGGTGAAATCCTCCTGCAGCGCGCTGGTTTCAACGCTGACGCCCGCCGCCCGGGCGAGGCGCTCCACCTCGCCGCGATAGGCGTCCGCCATATCGAGGCGTTCAGAATTGGCCTTGCTCACGACGGCGCGTACCTCGCCCATAAAGGCGCCGCTCGGCGCGCCCCAGCGCGCCACCGCCGTGCGCACGCACAAATGCGCGCCCTCGCTCGCCGCCAGATTGATGGCGTAGCGCGTCAGCGCCTGATCAGGCGCATGGGTCTCCATGCTCGCGTCATAAAACGGACCCACGAATATCGTCTTGATCGACATGCTGCCTCCAAACGCCCCCACTCAGATACGCATGGAGAAGACCACAGGCTTTGCGGCTGCGCCTTGTCCTGGCGCAAGGAGAACGCCATCCCTTCTCTTTCGCAAGCGAGGGCTCTACAATTGCGCCATGACTGACGAGCAGATCCTGCCCACCCCGGCTGACGCGCTTCTTCATCGCGCGCGCATGAGCGCCTTCTCCAACGAGATCGTCTGGCGCTTGCAGGACGACCGCCTCCTGTGGCGCGACGTGAAGACAGGCGAGAACGGAGCCGTTTCGCTTGAAGACGTGAGCGAAGCGCAGATCATGCTCGAACCCGCCCTGCGCGGGTCCGCGCAGCGCATCTGCCGGCTGCGCACGCGGGCGGGCGTGATCCACGCCATCGCCGCCGTGCATCGCGCGGGCCTTCTCGCGCGCGAAGACCGCAGCGAGAGCTGGCGCCCCTTCGTGCGCGCGACGTTGGAGCGCGTGCGCGCCGCCAATCCGCAGGCGCGCCTGCGTCACGGCATGGGCGCGCTGGGCTTCGCCCTCGCGCTCAACGCGCTTGCGCTCCTGCTGATCGGTTTCGCTTACGCCGTGCAGGCCTATGGCGAGGCCTTGTTCACCCCCCGCGTCATGGCGGGCCTTGCGCTCATCGCCTTCGGCGCGCCCAACCTTGTCGTCTGGCTGCGCGAGAACCGACCCGGCCGCCCGTGGGACGCGCTGCTCTAGCGGCGAACGGCGGCTAGTCGCGCACCACGAGCACCGAACATTTGGCGTGGCGCACGATGGTCTTGGCGTTCGAGCCGAGCAGATAAGTCGACATTGCGGGCCGGTGCGAGCCGATGATGATGAGGTCCGCGTCCCATTCGTCGGCTTCCGCCAGAATTTCAGGATAGACGCCGCCGATGCGCACCGCATAGCTCACGCGCTCCTGCGGCAGAGGCGTTTTCGCGGCGATCTTTTTCAGTTCGCCCTCGGCCCATTCGCGCTGCTGCGCGTCGAAGTCGGCCGGGACGTAATCCATATAAGTCGCAGGCAGCATTTGCTGCACATTGACGAGACGCAACGCGCCGCCGGACCATTCGGCCAGACGCGCAGCCGCGTCTATGGCGAGCGAGGCGACCGACAGGTCGGCGAGATCAATGGGCGCCAGGATCGTCTTGTACATGCTCAACCCTCCCGTGACGTCGGCATCCTGCGGCGACGCAGCCCGCCCCGCCTTGTTCTGGATCAACCGTCGCAGGTCCTGCGGGTTCGCTCAAGGGGAGGCGGCGCGCGCCTCGGCCTGCGCCGTGATATGGGCGCGGATGACGGGATCTCGCTCCATCAGCGCTAGCATGTCGGCGACGTCCAGCGCGAGGAGCTTCGTGGGCTTCACGCTGCGCACGTCGGCTGTGCGGCGTGATTTGCGCAAGAGCGCCAGCTCGCCGAAGAAATCGCCCTCGCCGAGCCGCACGGGCCCGCCCGGCGCGTCGATCTCCACCTCGCCGGACGCGATGAGATACATGCAGGTGGCGGCGTCTCCGCGCCGCATCACAAGCGCATTGGCGGGAATGGTCTGCGCGCGCAGATAGCGCATGATCTCGGCGATCTCCCCCGCCGACAAATGCGCGAACAAAGGCACGCGCGAGAGCATGCCCCATGTGACGACGAATTCGCGCCGGTGTATCTCCTGCGAGAAGGCGGTGGCCACGATGCCCACCGGCAAGGCGAGCATGATCATGCCCATGACCATGGTGACGCCCGCGACGAGCCGGCCGGCGAGCGTCACAGGCGTGACGTCGCCGTAGCCCACCGTCGTCAGCGTGACGATGGCCCACCACATGGCTTCAGGCACGGAGCCGAATTTGTCGGGCTGCGCGTCGCGCTCCAGAACATGCATGATTGAGGCGGAGAGAACGACGAGGCCGACGAGCAGAAGCAGCGAGGCGCCAAGCGCGCGCCGCTCCGTCTGCAGGGCCATGGCGAGCGAGCGCATGCCCGGCGAGTAGCGCGCGAGCTTGAAATAGCGCAGGAGGCGCAGCATCAGAAAGACGCTGAACTCAGCCTCGATGAACAGGCCCGCCAGCAGCGGCGCCAGCGTGACGAGATCGAGAATCGCGAGCGGCTCCAGCGCGAAGGCGAGTCGCGCGCGCCAGGGATGCAGCTCGGAGTACAGCGTGTGCTCGGGCGCGCTCCAGAACCGCAGCGCATATTCGAGCGTGAAAACGCCCAGCGCGAACAACTCGATCGCCCACAGCTCGCGCGACCAGCGCGCCTCGATGTCCGGCACGGTCGAGACGACCCCCGCCGCGACGCTCACGAAGACAAGCGCCATGAGCACCACGTGAATCGCGGAGCTCGCGGCGCTTGAATCAAATCCGTAGTCGAGCAGTTCATGGACGCGGCGGCGCAGCCGCGGGGGCTGCGTCTGTTCCGCGCCGGGCGACATCACGCCTGCGCGATGCGCGCGGCCACGGCGTCGAGCGCAGCCTGCGCGTTGGCGCCGTCAGGCCCGCCGGCCTGCGCCATATCGGGGCGCCCGCCGCCGCCCTTGCCGCCGAGTTTCTCGGAGGCGACGCGCACGAGATCCACCGCATTGAAACGCTGCGTGAGATCGGGCGTGACAGCGACGACCACGCCGCCCTTGCCGTCTTCCGCCGTGTTGACGATGGCCACGACGCCCGAGCCCACCTTGCCCTTGCCCTCGTCGGCCAGCGTCTTGAGGTCCTTCATATCGACGCCCGCGACCGCGAGGCGGAAGAACTTCACGCCGTTCACTTCGCTCACGGGGCCGGAGCCTGCGCCCTCGCCGCCGCCGCCCATGGCGAGCTTGCGCTTCGCCTCGCCCAGTTCGCGCTCGAGCCGCTTACGCTCTTCCACAAGCGCGGCGAGACGCTCAGCGAGATCATCCACCGGCGCCTTCACGGCGGCCGCGACTTCGCGCAGCCGGCGCGATTCAAGTTCGAGATGGCGACGCGCGCCTTCAGCCGTCTTGGCTTCGATGCGGCGCACGCCGGCCGCCACCGCGCCTTCCGACACGATGGCGACGAGGCCGATTTCGCCCGTGCGCTCCACATGGGTGCCGCCGCACAATTCCACCGAAAAGGCGCGGCCCGCATTGTCGCCGCCGACAAGCGCGCCCATGCTGACGACGCGCACCTCGTCGCCGTATTTCTCGCCGAACAGAGCGCGCGCGCCCGACTCGATGGCGTCGTCCACGCCCATGAGCCGCGTCGTCACGGCGCCGTTCTGCAACACCATGCGATTGGCGATGTCGGCGACTTCGGCGAGCTCTTCTTCGCTGATCGGCTTGGGATGAGCGAAATCGAAGCGCAGACGGTCGCCCGCGACCAGCGAGCCCTTCTGCGCGACATGATCGCCGAGCACCTGACGCAAAGCCTCATGCAGAAGATGCGTCGCGGAATGGTTGGCGCGAATGGCGCGCCGGCGCTCGTGATCGATCTCCAGCTGCACCGCCTGACCGACGCGCAGCTCGCCCTCGTTGACCGTGACCTCATGCACGAAGAGATCGCCGAGCTTCTTCTGCACGTCGGCGATGCGCGCCGCAGCGCCGGCGGCGAAAATCGCGCCCTCGTCGCCGACCTGACCGCCGGACTCCGCGTAAAACGGCGTCTGGTTCATCACGACATAGCCGGTCTCGCCGGCGCCGAGCCGCTCGACCTCTTTGCCCTCGCGCACGATGGCGGCGATCACGCCCTCCGCCTGTTCGGCGTCATAGCCGAGGAATTCGCTGGCGCCCACGCGCTCCTTCACGGCGAACCACACGGTCTCCGTCGCCGCTTCGCCAGAGCCCGACCAGGCCTTGCGCGCTTCGGCGCGCTGACGCTCCATGGCCTTGTTGAATCCCTCAAGATCCACGCCGACGCCGCGCGCGCGCAAGGCGTCCTGCGTGAGATCGAGCGGGAAGCCGTAAGTGTCGTAGAGGCGGAAGGCGGTCTCGCCCGACAGGCGACCGCCCGAAGGCAGGTCACGGCTTTCGTCATCCAGGATGGCGAGGCCGCGCGCGAGCGTCGTGCGGAACCGCGTCTCTTCAAGACGCAGGGTCTCGGAGATCAAAGCCTCGGCGCGCGCAAGCTCCGGGAAGGCGCGGCCCATTTCGCGCACGAGCGCGGGCACGAGGCGCCACATCAGCGGATCCTTCGAGCCCAGAAGCTGCGCATGGCGCATGGCGCGGCGCATGATGCGGCGCAGGACGTAGCCGCGGCCTTCGTTGGACGGCAGCACGCCGTCGGCGACAAGGAAGGACGCTGCGCGCAAATGGTCGGCGATGATGCGATGGCTCGCGCGCTGCGCGTCGTCCTTCGGCTGACCGACGAGTTCGGTCGAGGCGCGGATCAGCCCGCGGAACAGGTCGATGTCGAAATTCGACTTTACGCCCTGCAGAATGCCGGCGATGCGCTCAAGCCCCATGCCCGTGTCGATGGACGGGCGCGGCAAAGGCACGCGCTCATCCGGCGACACTTGCTCGTATTGCATGAACACGAGGTTCCAGAACTCAAGGAAGCGGTCGCCGTCTTCGTCGGGCGAGCCGGGAGGGCCGCCGGCGAGCTCAGGTCCCTGATCGAAGAAAATTTCCGAACACGGCCCGCAGGGGCCCGTGTCGCCCATGGCCCAGAAATTGTCGGAGGTGGGGATGCGGATGATGCGGTCGTCGTGGAAGCCGGCGATCTTCTTCCACAGGCCGAAGGCTTCGTCGTCCGTGTGATAGACGGTGACGAGCAGCTTGTCCTTCGGAAGCTTGAACTCCTTGGTGATGAGCGTCCAGGCGAGCTCGATCGCGCGCTCTTTGAAGTAATCGCCGAAGGAGAAATTGCCGAGCATCTCAAAGAAGGTGTGATGGCGCGCGGTGTAGCCGACATTGTCGAGGTCGTTGTGCTTGCCGCCCGCGCGCACGCATTTCTGTGAACTCGCCGCGCGCTGATAGGGGCGCTTCTCGACGCCGGTGAAGACGTTCTTGAACTGCACCATGCCAGCATTGGTGAACATCAACGTCGGGTCGTTGCGGGGCACGAGCGGGGAGGAAGAAACGATCTCGTGGCCCTCGGCCGCGAAGAAATCGAGGAAGGTCGACCGGATATCGTTGACGCCGCTCATCTGTGACTCTCGCACCCCGTTCAGTCCCGGGCTGGCCGGAACGGCCGGATCCCCGCCCGGCGCGGCAGGTCGACGCCTCGCGCGCGCCGCCGCAGGCCCCTCAGGAGCCTGCGGCGACTTCTAGCGGCGCGCCCGTCGGAAGTCGAGAACGAAGCCCCGAGGCGAATGAGCGCGCGCCGGGACTGACCGGGGCGCGCGGCGATCCCGCGGGAGCTCTGAAGGCTGAAGGTTTCGGCTGATAAGGCGGAGCAGCGGCTGAGTGGCGCGCGCGGGGCGCGGGCGCAGTCAAAAGGGCTGCGGCGGGGCGGCGGCGAGGCTTCGGCGAAGCGGCGGCGGGGCGGCCCGCGCGACGCTCGGGCCCATGCGCAGGCGCCCAGCTCTGGCGTGGGCGGCGAGCCCCGGACGGTCGGCCTGGCGGAGGGGACCTTTCCGCGTGTTCCGAAGTCGCCTGCGGCTGGAGGCGCAGCCGCAGGCCCCGTCCGGGGTTCGCCGGATCTCAATCTTCCGCGTCGGCTTCCGACGGGTCGACCTGTTCGAGGATGCGCTCGGCGATAAGGCCGGCGTTCTCGCGGATCGCCGCCTCAATGCGGTTGGCGACCTCGGGATTATCGCGCAGGAATTGCTTGGCGTTCTCGCGGCCCTGCCCCAGACGCTGGGAGTCGTGGGAGAACCAGGCGCCCGACTTCTCCACCACGCCCGCCTTGACGCCAAGGTCGACCAATTCACCGACCTTGGACACGCCCTCGCCGTACATGATGTCGAACTCGACCTGCTTGAACGGCGGCGCCACCTTGTTCTTGACCACTTTCACGCGGGTCTGGTTGCCGATCACTTCCTCGCGGTCTTTGATCGAGCCGATGCGGCGGATGTCGAGACGCACGGAGGCGTAGAATTTCAGCGCATTGCCGCCCGTCGTCGTCTCCGGGCTGCCGTACATGACGCCGATCTTCATGCGGATCTGGTTGATGAAGATCACCATCGTGTTCGAGCGCGAGATCGAGGCGGTGAGCTTGCGCAGAGCCTGGCTCATCAGGCGCGCCTGAAGGCCCGGCTGCACCTCGCCCATCTCGCCCTCGATTTCCGCTCGCGGCGTCAGCGCCGCCACGGAGTCGATGACCAGCACGTCGACCGCGCCGGAGCGCACGAGCGTGTCGGTGATCTCAAGCGCCTGTTCGCCCGTGTCGGGCTGGGAGATGAGGAGATCGTCGAGCTTCACGCCGAGCTTGCGGGCGTAAACCGGATCGAGCGCATGTTCGGCGTCCACGAAGGCGCACACGCCGCCGCGCTTCTGCGCCTCAGCGATGACGTGCAGGGTGAGCGTGGTCTTGCCCGAGGATTCCGGCCCGTAAATCTCGACGATGCGCCCGCGCGGCAGACCGCCGACGCCCAGCGCGATGTCGAGGCCGAGCGAGCCCGTGGGCACGGTTTCGATTTCGACCGCCTGCTGGGCCTTGCCCAGCCGCATGATGGAGCCCTTGCCGAACGCGCGTTCGATCTGGGAGAGAGCGGCGTCGAGCGCCTTGGTCTTGTCCACGGACGTTCCTTCCACGAGGCGGAGATTCGCTTGGCTCACGGGGATGCTCCCTTCCTGCACGACGACGGCGAAATGCGCAACAAATGGCTGTTGCTTAGCAATGTACATGATTTGTTCCGGCCCGCAAGTTCTTTTTTTGTTCACGTCACTTCACGATTGAAAACAGAAGCTTGCGCTTATTTTCCGTCGGCCGGCGACGGACTGGCGGCGGCGAGCGCGCGCGCCCGGTCGGCCAGACCGGCGAGCGACTCGGCCAGCGCGGCCTCGAGCGCGCCAGCAAGAGGCCCTGCGCCCATCGTCCCCTGGAGCGCGCGGGCCAGAGCGGCGGCGCGGGCGAGGCCGAAATGACCGAGCAGGCCCGCCAGCGCATGGGCGGCCCGCGCCGCCCCCTCTCCTCCGGCGGCGAGGTCGCGCAGGTGCGAGCGGGCGGAGGCCTCCATACGCGCGGCGAAGGCGAGAAACAGGTCGAGCCCGGTCTCCTCGATCAGCTCGCGCAGCACGGTCTCGTCGATGAGGGGGGCGCCGAGCGCGGCGGCGCGAGCGTCGGAGATTTGGGCGTCGAGGGGCACGGGCGCGTTCCTGTTGGGGCCTTCCTTCTAGGCAAGGCGCCCCAGCGGCAAGCAAGGCCGCGCGCTTGGATTGGTGAAGGCGCGGTGAAGCAGGGCCTGCTTATGTCTGAAAGAAAGCTGCGCGCGAGGACGCGCGCGGTCCAAGGGAAGCGCGAGGACGCGCGCGGTCCAGGAAGATGCGCCCTCAGCGCCCGGCGCCGCCGGTCACGCGGAAGCCCTCGTAAGACTCCGCCCGCTCCAACGGCGCGAAGCCGCCGAAGGTTCCCTCGCGCGAGGCCATCAGCCCGCCGCCGGGGATCACGGGCTTGCGCGAAGAGGAGATGCTGTTGGTCGCCGTCCCGTCGAGCGCGATGCGCCGCACGGCGCGATCACGCGCGCCGCTTGTCTCGCCCGCAGGCTCGCGCGCGCGCGCGGCCTGACGTTCGGGCGCGCTGCGGGCGGTCGCCTCGGCGCTCTCGCCGCGCGGCGGCAAACGCGGCTCGGCGAGGCGCTTCTTCGTCTGCGCCGCGGGGGTGAGCGTCATGGCGGTGGCGCGCGGCTGTTTGCTGGACGGCGCTGACATGTATTTCGCGCCCGCGAGCGCGATCACGAACACGCCAAGGCCGGCGAGCAGGCTGCGGCCGATAGGCCGCTCGGGTTTAGCGGCGAGCGCGGCGCCGCGCGGACGGCGCGCGCCGGGGCGATCAGGCAGAACGATGGACAAGGCGAACGACTCCACGCGACAGGACTTCGTTCACCATAAGCCGGCTTGCTGAACTTGAGGTTAACCGTCGCCCTCGCCCACGCCCGCCTTCACCGCCTCGATGAGCTGCTTGAGCGAGAAGGGCTTCGGCAGGAAACCGAAATCCTCGCCCGCCGGCAGATTCTTCGCGAAAGCGTCCTCCGCATAGCCGGAGACGAAGATCACGCGGCACTTCACGCCGCGTTTGCGCAATTCGCCGAACATGGTCGGCCCATCCATCTCCGGCATCACCACGTCGGAGACGATGAGATCGATCTTGCCGCCCGCCTCGTCCACCACTTCGAGCGCCTGCAGGCCGGAGGCCGCCTCAAGCACGGTGTAGCCGCGCGAGGCGAGCGCGCGGGCGCCGAAGGCGCGCACCGCCTCCTCGTCCTCCACGAGCAGGATCGTGCCTTGCCCGGTGGCGTCGACGGTTTTGGTCGCCTCTTCTTTCTTCGCGACCTCTTCCTCCTCGACCTGCGCGTGACGCGGCAGATAGATGCGGAAGGTCGCGCCCTCGCCGGGCTCGGACTCGCAGGCGATGTAACCGCCCGTCTGTTTCACGATGCCGTAGACCATGGACAGGCCAAGGCCCGTGCCTTTGCCCACTTCCTTCGTGGTGAAGAAGGGCTCGAACATTTTCGCCTTCACGTCGGCGGGAATGCCGTGGCCCGTGTCGGAGACCTCCACCACCACGTAATCGGCGGGAATGAAGCCCGGCTCCGAAATCTCCTGACATTCGGCCGCCGTCACATTGCTCGTCGTCAGGCGGATGCGCCCGCCCTCGGGCATGGCGTCGCGCGCATTAACGACGAGATTGACGATCACCTGTTCGAACTGGTTGAGGTCGGCCTTCAGCAGCCACAGGTCGCGGCCATGGCGCACGTCGAGCTCGATCTTCTCGCCCACGAGCCGGCGCAACAGGTTCTGCAATTCCGACATCACGTCGTTGAGCTGCAACACCTGCGGGCGCAGCGTCTGCCGGCGCGAGAATGCGAGAAGCTGGCGCACCAGCCCCGCCGCGCGATTGGCGTTCTGCTTGATCTGCATGATGTCCTGGAAGGACGGATCAGTCGGCCGGTGGCTCGCCAGCAGAAGGTCGGAATAGCCGATGATGGCGGTGAGCACGTTGTTGAAGTCGTGCGCCACCCCGCCGGCGAGCTGGCCAATGGCCTGCATCTTCTGCGATTGCGCGAAGCTCTCCTGCAAGTTCCGTTGCTCGGTCGTGTCGAGCGCGAAGATATTGACGCGCGCGCCGTCGCCGTCGGCCTCGGCGGGCGACACGAAGAAGCGCGCCGAGCGGCCGTCTTCGCCCGCAAGCGCGGCGTCGATGGGCGCGACGTCCGTCTTGCCCTGTTCGGCGGCGAGCACGCCGGCGCGCAGGCTCTCGCGGTCGCGCTCCGCCACGCCGGCGTAGATCGAGCGGTCGCCCTTGAGCGCTTCCGGCGCAAGCCGCGCGAAGGCGGCGTTGGAGCGCACCACGGCGCCGCCGGGCGCAATGGCGGCGATGGCCATGGGCGTCTGGTTGAAGAAGCGCGCGAAGCGCACTTCCGCCGCGCGCAGATTCTCAGCGGGCTCCTCGCCCGCCGCGCGGTTGATGACGAGCGTGCGCGAGGGACCGGCCGCGCGATCCTGCCCGAAGGCGACGCGATGGATGAGGCGCACGGGCAGGCTCTGGCCGTCGCGCCGCTTCATGTCGACGTCGAACTGCTCCGTGCGCACGTCGCCTTCCCCGCCCGACACGGCGCCGATCAGCGCCGCGCCGTCGCCGGCGAGCAGATCGACGAGCCGCAGCCCACCCGAGCCCACCTGCGCGAGGTCGTAATCAAGCCAGCCGCACAGGGTCGCGTTGAGGTAAACGACGTCGCCCTGCGCGTTGCAGGAGAAGAAGCCTGCGGGCGCGTGGTCGAGAAAGTCGATGGCGTGCTGCAATTCCTGAAACACGTTCTCATGGCGCGCGCGTTCGCGCGTCACGTCGGCGACCGTCCACAGAATGCGTTTGCGCGATCCCGCCTCGTCGAGCGGGCGCACGCGGATGCGGTACCAGCCCACGCCGCCCTCGCCGGCGAGCGCCGGCGACAGGCGCAATTCCTCGCTTGCGCGCTTGCCTTCGCGCGCGGCCTGCGCGAGGCGATAGACCGCCTCCGACACGTCCGGCGCGCCGGAGAACAGGCGCTCCACATTGCGCACGTCGGCGATGTCCTGCGCGCCTGACAGGCGCAGATAAGCGGAATTGGCGTAAACCGCGGCCTCCCCCTGGGTGACGAGCAGGCCCTCGGCGCCCGTGTCGGCGATGGCTTTCGTCACGTCGTTGCGCGCCTGCGCGCCCGCCACGCCCACGAAGCCCACGGCGTAGGCGAACAGGCCAACGACGCCCGCCACCGCGAGCAAGGCCAGGATGGCGATGGTCACCTTGCCCGCCTGATCCTGCGGCAGGACGGCGAAAGACCCCGCCGCCCCCACGAGCAGGAGGGCGATGAGGAGAATAAGGCCGGGGCTGCCCGCCCGCTCGGGGCGGTCGAGCGCCAGCGGCTCGCCGCCCGCGGGGGAGGTCGGCCGGTTCTGGGCCGGGGCCGGGGCTTGCGAACGGCTCTCTTCGGACATGCGGCGCTCATCCATCTGCGCGGGAGGTCGAGAATGCGGCGACCGCCCCGCCTTTGCAAACGCGCGCCGGAGCGCGCGCCGCCGGGGAGCGGACCGCTTCCCCCCGGCATTGGCCGAACAATATGAGAATTCAATTAAAAAAGTGAGGATCGGCCAAGCGCCGGGTCGCCCTCGCCGCCGGTGGCGGCTATATTAACCATTGATTAACGCGGCAGGCTGCGCCTCAGCCTGATCATGGTAACATGCCCGTCAACCATAAACGCCAGAGGCGCGGGCGAAGGCGGGCCAAAGATGCAGTTTTTGAGTGACATGATCGACGACAACAAAGTGCTTCTTTGGCTTCTTGGCGTGGCCGCCCTGCTTCTCGCGGCCCTGATCGCGGTCCTTCTCTATCGGCTCGTGTTCGGCCGGCGCGTGCGCGGGTCGGCCGCGCGCGCCCGCCAGCCGCGTCTGGGCGTCGTGGACGCCTATGATCTCGACCGCTCCCGCCAGCTCGTGATCGTGCGGCGCGACAACGTCGAACATCTGGTGATGATCGGCGGGCCCAACGACCTGCTGATCGAATCCTCCATCGTCCGGGCCGTGCCCGTGGGCGCGGAGGCGCGCACCGTGCGCGAGGCCGCGGCCATCGTCGCCGCCGGCGGCGCCGGCCCCGCCTTGCTCGACCAGCCCGAGGATGAGGACCAGACCGATCAGGCGGGCGCGGAGAAACAGCGCCCCGCCGCCCCGGCGGCCTCGCCCGCCCCGGCGGCGCCTGCCGCCGCCAAGGCCCCCGCGACGCCGCCCGTCGCCGGTCCGGGCCTCACCAACGCCGGCCTCGCTGCGCCCTCAAGGCCGGGTCTCGGCCTCGGCCAGCCGGCCCCGGGCCTGCGCCCCTCCGGCGCGCCCCAGCCGGCGGCCCCGCCGCCCCTGCGCCCGACGACGCCTGCGGCCGGCGCCCCGGCGAGCCCGGCCGCCCCATCGGCGCCGCCTCTCTCGCGCCCGACGCCCGCCGCCCCGCCCATGCCCATGCCAATGTCCATGCCGACGGCGACGCCCGCGCCGACGCCGCGCTCCGGTCCGCCGGTGACGGCGCCCGCCGCCCCACCCGTTATGGCCCCCCTCGGCCCGGCGACCGGCCAGACGGGCGCGCCCGCCGGCGCGCCGCCGATTCGCCCCGTGCCGCAAGCGCCGCCCCTTCCCGGACTCGGCCCGCTGCCGACGCCCGCCGTTCCCCCGGCCATCGCGCCGCTGCGTCCCGCGCCGACTTCCGCCCCTGCGGTTTCGCCGGCTGCGGCCGGCGCCGGGGTCGTCGCTGCGACGGCGACGTCCGCTTCCGCCGAGCCGCCCGCAAAAAAGGACGAGGACGAGAGCGCGCCGGAAACCTCCGCCGCGGCGCCTGCGCCTTTGGCGGCGAGCCCCGCGCCTGCGGCTGAACAGGCCGACGCGGCGCTGGCCAAACCCGCCGGCGAGCCTGATCCGCTCGACGCGCTCGAAGAGGAAATGCGCAAATTGCTCGGCCGCTGAGAAAGCCGCGCAGCACGCCAAAAGAAAACGGCCCCGCGCGGGGCCGTTTTTTTGTTCATGTCGCGATGTGAGAAAACCGCTGCGGCGCGGGCTCAATCGTCGCGATAGACTTTCTCGCGGCGCTCATGGCGCTCCTGCGCCTCCACCGACAAAGTCGCGATGGGGCGCGCATCAAGCCGCTTGAGGGAGATCGGCTCGCCCGTCTCCTCGCAATAACCGTACACGCCCTCTTCGATGCGTTGCAGCGCCGCGTCGATCTTGGAGATCAGCTTGCGCTGACGGTCGCGCGCGCGCAATTCGATGGCGCGGTCCGTCTCAGAGGAGGCGCGATCCGCGATGTCGGGATGATTCTCGTTTTCCGATTGCAGAGCCACGAGAGTCTCTCGGCTCTCGCGCAAAATCTCTTCCTTCCAGGCGAGCAGCTTGCGGCGGAAATACTCCCGCTGCCGCTCGTTCATGAAGACTTCGTCTTCCGACGGCCGATAGGCGTCGTCGATTGAATCCGCGTGTTTCATGCCCAAACCGCTCCTGCGATGTGGGCGCCTTATAGCCATTCGCGCCGGCCCCGACAACGCCCGCCGCATGCCGCCCACAGGTTGGCGGGGCCCGCGCCGTCAAGCATGGCCGCACGGAACGAAGCAGGCCAGCCGCGGTTTTCCTCTTTCGCCGCAGGCGCGCGCCGCGCGCCGGCACGCTCAAGGGCAAGCCGGTCAGGAAAAGCCGGTCAGGAAAAGCCGCAAGGGGACAAAGCCATGGCCGCCAACGTCCGCTCGTTCTGGAAAGGCCATCTGCGCCTCTCGCTCGTCACCATCCCCGTGCGTCTGGTAAGCGCCGCGCGCTCGGACGGCGCCGTGGCCTTCCATCAGGTGGACCGCAAGACGCGCCAGCGCGTGCGCTATCAAAAGGTCGTGCCGGGCGCGGGCGAGGTGGACAAGGACGACATCGTGCGCGGCTATGAGGTGGAGCCGGGGCATTACGTGCTGCTCGAAGACGAGGAGCTTGATTCGCTGAAGCTCGAAACGCGGCGAACGATCGAGCTCACCCAGTTCGTCGACGCCTGCGAGATCGACCCGCTCTATTTCGACCGTCCCTATTACATGCTGCCCGACGGCGAGGTGGCGGAGGAAGGCTATCGCGTCATCCGGCAGGCGCTGCTTGAGGGGCGCAAGGCGGGGCTTGGTCAATTGACCCTGCGCGGCAAGGAAAACCTCGTCGCGCTGAAACCCAGCGGCGCCGGCCTTCTGCTGGAGACCTTGCGCTACGCCGAGGAGATCAAGGACGCCGACGACGTGTTCTCCGATCTCGGCCGCGATTCCCTGCCCGCCGACCTCGTCGCCATGGCGAAATCGCTGATCGAAAGCAAGAGCGGGCCTTTCGACCCCTCGCGCTTCGAAAACCATTATGCGAAAGCCCTGCGCGACCTCGTGGAGGAGAAAGTGCGCACCGGCAAATCCGTCGCCGTCGGCGAGGAGCGGATGGAGGAAACGGGCACCCGCGTCGTCGATTTCATGGAGGCTTTGCGCCGCTCCGTCGCCGCAAGCGGCAAGCCCGCGCAAGCCGGCGGCGACAAGGCGCAATCCGCGCGCCGCGCCGAACCTGCGCCCGCGCCGCGCAAAGGAGCGCGCGCGTCCAAATCGCCGGCGCAACCCAAGAGCCCGCCGAAAGGCGCGCGCAAGAAAGCGGGCTGACGCGGATGCCGCGCCGCGCAGCGAGCCGCACAGCCTATGACGCAGACCAGCTCGCCGACTATCGCGCCAAACGCGACTTCACGAAAACAGCCGAACCTTCAGGCGCGAGGACTTCGCGCGCGCAAGAAGATGCGCGAGAAGATGCACAAGAAGGCGCACATGAGGGCGCGTCGCGCTTCGTCGTGCAGCGCCATTGGGCGCGCCGCGCCCATTTCGATTTCCGCGTGGAGCTGGACGGCGTTTTGAAGAGCTGGGCGGTGACGAAAGGCCCGACCGCCAGGCCCGGCGCGAAACGCCTCGCCGTGCGCACGGAGGATCATCCGCTCGATTACGCAGCCTTTGAAGGCGTGATCCCCGCCGGCGAATATGGCGGCGGCGAAGTGCAGCTGTGGGATCGCGGCGCCTGCGACTTCCTGTCAGAGCCGCATGAGGCCTTCGCGAAAGGCGTGGTGAAACTGCGCCTGCGCGGCGCGCGCATGAAGGGCGACTGGGCGCTCGTGCGTCTCAAGCCGCGCGCGGGCGAGCGCGGCGAGAACTGGCTGCTTCTCAAGGACCGCGACGCCTTCGCCGAAGACGACGACAGCCTCGCGGACCGGTTCACGCAAAGCGTGGCGAGCGGGCGCACGCGCGCGCAGATCGCCGCCGGCGCGCCCGCGCGAACCGGCAAGACGAAAGCCGCGCGCGCGACGCAGACTCCGCATTTCGTCCCGCCGCAATTATGCGAGACGCGCGACAAGGCGCCCGTCGGCGACGACTGGCTGCATGAGATGAAATATGATGGCTATCGCGTGCAGATCGTGCTTGAGGATGGACGCGCGCGCCTCTTCACCCGCGAGGGACATGACTGGAGCGCGCGCTTCGGCGCGCTCACGAAGGCGGCGGAGAAAATTCCCGCGCAAAGCGCCGTGATCGACGGCGAGGCCATTGTCTTTGACGCAAAAGGCCTTTCGGATTTCCCCGCGCTCGTCGCAGCGCTGAAAGCCGGCGGCAAGGCGACCGGCGCGCTCGCCTGCGCGGCCTTCGATCTCCTGCATCTCGACGGCGAAGACCTGCGCGCCCTGCCCTTGCTTGATCGCAAAGCGCGATTGAAGAAACTCTTGCGCGGCAAGACGAACGCGATCTCCTACGCCGCCCATGTGATCGGCGGCGGGCCGGCCTTTTTCAAACAAGCCGTCGCCGCGGGCGCGGAGGGAATCGTCTCCAAACGCGTGGCCGCGCCCTATCGCTCCGGGCGCGGCCCGCACTGGGCGAAGGTGAAGGATCGCAAGCGCGAGGACGTGACGGTGATCGGCTGGGCGCCGTCTGATCGCGGGCGCGCCTTCGCTTCGCTCGTCGTCGCGCGCGAAGAGAAAGGCCGGCTCATCCATGCGGGGCGCGTGGGCGCGGGCTTCGACGCGCGCACGCAGGCCGAGCTGATGGGCGTGCTGCGCGGCCTTGCGCGCAAGGAGCCGCCGCAGGTGGAAGGCGTCGCGCTGGCGCCGCGCGGCCTGCGCTGGGTCGAGCCCGGCCTCATCGTGGAGATCGCCATGGCGGGATGGACCGGCGACGGACAGGTGCGCCAAGGCGCGTTTCTCGGCGTGCGCGAAGATCGCAGCGACGAACTCGCCGCCGCACGCGAGCGCGCGCAGCCGCCTGACCTGTCGCGCCTCACCCATCCCGACCGCGTGCTCTATCCGCAGGTCGGCGTCACCAAGAAAGAACTCGCCGAATATCTTCTCGCGGCAGCCCCGCGCCTCATGCCTCATCTCGCGCAAAGGCCCGTGAGCTTCGTGCGCGCGCCAGAGGGGCTCGCGGGCGCGCGTTTCTTCCAGCGCCATCCCCTGCGCGGCATGTCGCGCGGCCTTGTGAGCCTGTCGCTGGGCGGCGAGCGGCGCGATTATCTCGCCATCGAAAACGAAGAGGGGCTTGTCACCTGCGCGCAATTCGGCGTGCTGGAGATTCACGGCTGGGGCGCGCGCGCGACCGCCATCGAAAAGCCCGACCGCCTCGTCTTCGATCTCGATCCCGACGAAGACCTGCCCTTCGCGCAAACGGCCGCCGGCGCGCGCCATGTGCGCGACCTGCTCGCCGCAGCGGGCCTCAAGAGCTACGCCATGCTCAGCGGCGGCAAGGGCGTGCATGTGATCGCGCCCATCGCGCCCGAACGCGACTGGTCGCAGATCGAAGCCTTCGCGCAGGGCTTCGCGAAAGAGCTGGCGCGCAGCGCGCCCGACCTGTGGGTGGCGACGATGACGAAGGCGCGCCGCAAGGGAAAGATCTTTCTCGATTATCTGCGCAACAAACGCAGCGCCACGGCCATCCTGCCGTTTTCGCCGCGCGCGCGGCCGAACGCCTCTATCGCTGCGCCCGTCTCGTGGAGCGAGCTTCCGCGCATCGCCAGCGCCGACGCCTTCACCATCCGCGACGTGCTGAAGCGACGCGATGCAAGACGAGATCCTTGGCGCGATCCTTGGCGCGATTTCTTCACGCTCGATCAGCGCATTTCGGATGAGACGTTGCGCGTGGTGGCGAAGCGCGCCCTGAAATGAAAAACCCCGGCGCGCAGGCGCCGGGGTTCCTCGGGTGCAGCGGAGGAAAAGCGCGCGCCCTAAGCCATCGGCGCGAAGGCGTAGCCCGCGCCGTCTTTCGACACCGTGCCGCAGCCCGGCATGCCGTAATGATAGCCCGCGACGGGGATCTTGTCGGCCACCACGCGGTCGAACATGCGCCGGCGCGCGGCCTCCGCCATGTTGGGATCCATATCGAACACAACATGCCAGCCCGGATTGCGCAGGAACAATTCCTTCACGTTCGTCACGTCGGCGAGCACCATGAATTGCTGCGCGCCCGAGGAGGCGAGGAAGCTCGTGTGACCCGGCGTGTGGCCGTAGCTCGCCACGGGAACGATTCCCGGCAGAACCTCTCCCGCGCCTTCGAAGCGGCGCACGTTCTTCCATGCGCCCAGCGTCGCGCCGACGCGGCGCACGAGGCCCTGCACGCCCTGCGGCAGTTTCGACGTCCGGCTCTCGTCGGTCCAGAACGCGAGTTCGGCTGCGGGCACGATGATTTCGGCCTGCGGGTAGAGCGGCTGGTTGTCCTTGTCCATCAGGCCGAAAATGTGATCGGGATGGAAATGGGTGACGACCACATGGGTCACGTCCTTGGGCGAGAAGCCGGCGGCCTTCATGTTCGCCTCAAGCCGGCCGCTCTGCGGCTGGCCGCCAGCGCCGTTGCCGGCGTCGAAAATGATGCGGCGGTCGCCGATCTTCATCGTCGTCACAGTGAACCCCGTCGGCACGCCGTCGGTGACGACGCCGCCGTCCGCCAGCGCCTTCTGGCGCTCTTCAATGGTGGCGTTGCGCACGAAAGCGGGATCATGCGGACGCACGACTTCGCCGTCGAACACCTGCGTGACCTCGATGTCGCCGACCTTGAAGCGATAGAATTGCAGGTTCTTCGGGTTGAGCCCGGTCTGGCGCTGCGCCTCCTGCGCGAAAGCGGAGGGCAGAAATTCGACGCGGCGGTCGAGGCCGAAAGCCGCGCCGGCGGCGGCGGCGGAGACGACGAAATTGCGACGGGTGAACATGCAGGAGATCTCCCTGAACATTTGCGGCCGGAAAGGCCCATGGGAGCCCACCTAGGGCGCGGGCGCAGCGGGGAAAGGCGCCCCTCGGGACGGACCAAAAAGAAAGGGGGCCGCGAGGGCCCCCTTCGTGTCGGCGTCAGGTTGAGGCGCGCGCGCCTTCGCCCTGCGGCCTTGGCCGGAAACGCCGGCGCTTGGCGGCCTGCGCCGCCGCGCCCGGACCGCCCGGGCCGCGCCCCTCGGCGCGGGCGCCGCCGCCCTGTCCCTCGCGCTGCTGCGGCGGGCGCTGGCCCTGCCGCTGGCCCTGATTCTGGCCGGCGCGTTGCGGCTGTCCGCCGCGTCCGCGCTGCTGGCGCTGGGCGGGGCGGCCCGGAGGCGCGCGGTCGTTCTCCACCGCCGGCGGATTGGCGCGCCGTTCGATGCGCGGGATCTCCTGCCGGGTGAGCTTTTCGATGGCGCGCAGCAAATGGCGCTCGTCATTATCGACGAGCGACACGGCCGCGCCTTCCGCGCCCGCGCGCGCCGTGCGGCCGATGCGGTGCACATAGCTTTCCGGCACGTCGGGCAGTTCGAAATTCACCACATGGGTGACGTTCGACACGTCGATGCCGCGCGCGGCGATGTCGGTGGCCACAAGCACGCGCGTGCGCCCGGCCTTGAAGCCGTCGAGCGCGGCCTGCCGTTGGTTCTGGCTCTTGTTGCCGTGGATGGCGGCGGCGGGCACGCCCGCCTGCGCCAGCGCCTTCGACACGCGGTCGGCGCCGCGCTTGGTGCGCGTGAAGACGATGGTGCGCGCCCAGGCCTCATTGCGCAGAAGCTCGATCAGGATGGCGCCCTTGGCGCCCGCGTCCACCATCATCGCCTGCTGCTCCACGCGCTCCGCCGTGGTGGCGACGGGGGTGACGGAGACCTGCGCGGGATCATGCAGGAATTCGCTGGCGAGCGTGGCGATCTCGCGCGGCATGGTGGCGGAGAAGAACAGGCTGTGCCGCTTCTTGGGCAGTTTCGCCATGATCTTGCGAATGGGGACGATGAAGCCGAGATCGAGCATGTGGTCGGCCTCGTCGAGCACGACGAATTGCGCGCCCTCAAGGCGCACATGGCCGTTGTCGAGATGGTCGATGAGACGGCCCGGCGTGGCGACGAGCACGTCGACCCCGCGCGCGAGCGCCTTGATCTGCGGCCCCATGGAGACGCCGCCGACGACGACCGCGACGCTCACGCCCTGTCCGCGGCCATAGGCCTTGAAACTGTCGCCGATCTGCACGGCGAGTTCGCGCGTGGGGGCGAGCACGAGGGCGCGCGCCTGTTTGGGCGCCAGCGGGCGGCGCGTCTGCGCCATGAGATGCAGGATCGGGAGAGCGAAGGCCGCCGTCTTGCCGGTGCCGGTCTGGGCGATGCCGAGCAGGTCGCGCCCTTGCAGCAGGACGGGGATGGACTGGGCCTGAATCGGCGTGGGGGTGGAATAGCCCTCCTCACGGAGCGCGCGAAGAATGGACTCGGCGAGGCCGAGGTCCGCAAAACTGGTCAATGGAATGCGCTTTCATATGCGCCGGCGGCGCATCAGGCGCGAACCGGCTCGATTCAGGGGACGAACCCCGCGTAACCGGGCTGTCTATCGGGGATTACCCTGCGCTCAACGGAGGGGCCGCCTTTGAAAGCGGATTACGCGACCGGAGCGCCTGTCGCTGCGATGCAGCAAGAATAACTTAGGCCCGCAGGCTCCATAAGTCAAGGCGAAGGATGGGGATGTCGCCCGCGCGCAGGCGCCTTTGGCCGAAAGCCGCCTTTGCCGGCCTGCGGCCTCATGCTAGACGGGCGGGGAGGTTTCAGGCCCCGCGCCGCTTCATGAGAAAACCGGAGGACGTCGTTCCATGAGCAAGATCAAGGTCGCCAATCCCGTCGTCGAAATGGACGGCGACGAGATGACCCGCATCATCTGGCAGTTCATCAAAGACAAGCTCATCCACCCCTATCTCGACATCGACCTGAAGTACTACGACCTGTCGGTGCAGAAGCGCGACGAGACGAACGACCAGATCACGATCGACTCCGCAGAGGCCACGAAGAAATACGGCGTGGCGGTGAAATGCGCGACCATCACGCCCGACGAAGCGCGCGTGAAGGAGTTCGGCCTCAAGGAAATGTGGAAGTCGCCCAACGGCACGATCCGCAACATTCTCGGCGGCACGATTTTCCGCGAGCCCATCATCTGCAAGAACGTGCCGCGCCTCGTGCCCGGCTGGACGCAACCCGTCGTCGTCGGCCGCCACGCCTATGGCGATCAATATCGCGCGACGGACTTCAAGGTGCCCGGCAAGGGCCGCCTGACGATCAAGTTCGAGGGCGACGACGGCACGGTGATCGAGAAGGAAGTCTTCAAGTTCCCGGCCGCCGGCGTCGCGATGTCGATGTACAATCTCGACGAGTCGATCCGCGATTTCGCGCGCGCCTCGTTCAACTACGGCATCATGCGCCGCTATCCGGTCTATCTGTCCACGAAGAACACGATCCTGAAGGCCTATGACGGGCGCTTCAAGGACATCTTCCAGGAGATCTTCGACGCGGAGTTCGCCGCGCAGTTCAAGACGCTCGGCCTCACCTATGAGCATCGCCTCATCGACGACATGGTGGCGGCGGCGCTGAAATGGTCCGGCGGCTATGTGTGGGCCTGTAAGAACTACGACGGCGACGTGCAGTCCGACACGATGGCGCAGGGCTACGGCTCGCTCGGCCTCATGACCTCGGTGCTGATGACGCCCGACGGCATGACGGTGGAGGCGGAGGCCGCCCACGGCACCGTGACGCGCCACTATCGCCAGCACCAGCAGGGCAAGGAGACCTCGACGAATTCGATGGCCTCGATCTTCGCCTGGACCCGCGGCCTGCTGCATCGCGCCAAGCTCGATAACAACGAGGAGCTGAAGAAATTCGCCCTCACGCTCGAAAAAGTGTGCGTGGATACGGTGGAGGCCGGCTTCATGACGAAGGACCTCGCGATCCTCGTCGGCGCCGATCAGCCCTGGCTCACCACCACGGGCTTCCTCGACAAGATCGACGAGAACCTCAAGAAGGCGATGTCGTAAGCCGCATCGTTCTTCACTCTTGCGAAAGGGCGCCTCCGGGCGCCCTTTTTGTTTGGCGGGTCCGCTAGTGTTTGGACCGCGCGCGTCTCACGCAGCGCAATCGTCTTTCAGAATGAAGCGCGATGCGCGTCGCCTCGCAAGATGAGGGCGCTTCATGTGCGCGCGGGGACGCGCGCGGTCCCGATCAGCGCGCCGCCCGAAGAAGCGCCCTAGTTGAACGCCGGGCAGGCGCCGCAGCCGGCGGGCCCGCAGGCGGGCGCGGGCTCGGACGCATCGCCGCCCTTGTTGGGCGAGGCGATCAGCGACAATTGCTGCTCAAGGTCCGCGCTCTGGCAGGACGGGCACTCCGGCGCGTCGCTGGAGCGCACCAGCGTCTGGAACTCCTTGCCGCAGGCGCGGCAGGCGAAGGAATAGATCGGCATGGGCCCCTCCATGAAAAGCGATCACGCGACGTTCTGCCGCAAGCCCCGCCCGCTGACAAGGCGGGCGCTGACAGCGCCGCCCGCCCGCCCTATCCTCTCGCCATGCGTCGACTCATCCTGATGCGCCACGCCAAGGCCCACCGCGACGATCCCGCCGGCGACCGCGCCCGCGCGTTGACCGAACTCGGCCGCGCGGACGCCCAGCGCGCCGGCGCATGGCTCGCCGAAGAGCGGCTCGAACCCGATCTCGCCCTCGTCTCCGATGCGCGGCGCACCCGCGAGACGATGGAGCGGATCATGCCCGCCCTCGCGCGCCCGCCCCATCTGCGCATAGACCCGAAACTCTATCTCGCCGAACCGCCCGCCCTTCTGCGCGCGATCCGCGCCGCGCCGGCTGAGGCGCGCACGGTCCTGCTCGTCGCTCATAACCCCGGCGTCGGGGAGCTTGCGCTTGCGCTGACCGGCGCCGGCGATGCGCAGAACGCCGCCCGCCTCGCCCATTCCTTTCCCACAGGCTCCATGGCCGTTCTGACTTTTGACGGCGAATGGGCGCGCACGCGGGAACTCGGCGCCCGTCTCGAGCGCTTCGTCACGGCGCGCGATTTGCGCGCGGACTGATCGCGCCTTCGCCGGGACCATGGCGCGACGCTGAGGCTGTAAAACCGGCGGCGCGACGCTTATCTTCAAGGGATGAGGACGCGGCGGCCGCCGCGCCGCCGGACCGCGCCCTTGAGCCTGATCGACGCCCTTCTCAACGAAACGCGCATCGTCGCGCGCAGCCTCGCCGATTTCGCAAGCGGGCCGCGCCTGCGCCTTGGCGTCACCGGCCTGTCGCGCGCGGGCAAGACCGTGTTCATCACCGCGCTCGTCGACGCGCTGATGCGCGCGGGCGAGACGCAGGGGCGGCGCGCCCTGCCCGTGCTGCGCGCCTGCGCCGAAGGCCGCCTCGTCTGCGCCCGGCTTGAGCCGCAGCCCGACGACGACGTGCCGCGCTTCGCCGTCGAAGATCACCTCGCCGCGCTCGCCGGCGGCGCGCAGGGGCCGGACGCGCGACGCTGGCCGGAGTCCACGCGCCGCATTTCGCAATTGCGCCTCGCGCTCGCCTTTGAAAGCGTCGGCGGCTGGCGCAAAGGCCGCCAGGAGCTGACCCTCGACATCGTCGATTATCCTGGCGAATGGCTGCTCGACCTGCCACTGCTCGACAAGGATTACGCGCAATGGTCGCGCGAAAGCATCGAGGCGGCGCAAGGGGCAAGTCGCGCCATGCTCGCGGCCGACTGGCGCGCGCATCTTGCGACGATTGATCCCGCTGCGCCCGCCGACGAGGAGCGCGCGCGCATGGCCGCCGAACGCTTCACCGCCTATCTGCGCGCCTGCCGCAACGACAAATTCGCGCTCTCCACTTTGCCGCCGGGCCGCTTTCTCGCGCCGGGCGATCTGGAAGGCTCGCCCGCGCTCACCTTCGCGCCGCTCGCTCTCGAAGACGGCGCGCGCATCAAGCCCGGCTCGCACGCCGCGATGATGGAGCGGCGCTACGAGGCTTATAAAACCCATGTGGCGCGGCCTTTCTTCCACGATCATTTCTCGCGCCTCGACCGGCAGATCGTGCTCGTCGACGCGCTCTCCGCGCTCAACTCCGGCCCGTCCGCCCTGCGCGATCTGGAGACCGCCATGGGCGACGTGCTCGCCGCCTTCCGCACCGGGCGCGCCTCGCTCCTCTCCGCCATGTTCCGCCCGCGCATCGACAAGATTTTATTCGCCGCCACGAAAGCCGATCATCTGCATCATCGCAGCCATGATCGGCTGGAGGCGATCCTGCGTCACGCCGTGCATCGCGCCATCGCGCGCGCGCAGGACGTCGGCGCGCAGGTGGACGTCATCGCGCTCGCCGCCGTGCGCGCCACGCGCGAGGCGCAGGTGCGTCACGACGGACAAATGCTCGACGCGATCATCGGCGCGCCCATCGCAGGCGAGACCATCGGCGGGGAAATCTTCGACGGACGCGCGGAAGCCGCCGTCTTCCCCGGCCGCTTGCCGGACGATCCGCGCGCGGCCTTTCGCGGCGAAGGCCTCGCCGCCCGCGAGGAGGACAGCGACTGGCGCTTCGTGCGTTTTCGTCCGCCGGTGGTCGCGCACGGCGCGCCAATGCCCCACATCCGCCTCGACCGCGCGCTCGAATTCCTCATCGGAGACCGGCTGACATGAACGAGCCCGCGCCGCGCCCGCGCGCCTTTCGCCTTGACGAAAGCGCCGCGCAGATCGAGGAGGCGCCCGACGCTTACGCGCTGGAGGCGCAACGCGCTGAAGATCCGCAAGAGGCGGCGGTGGAGGAGGCGCAAAAGAGCGGCATGGCGGCGCGCGCTTCTCTCGGCGGCGGGCCTGTTCTGGTCGGCGCTTGCGGGCCTCTTCGTCCTCGCGCTCGGCGGCTGGCTCATGCGGCTCATCGAAGAGTCCTTCGCGCGCACGCCGGCGCTCGGCTATCTCGCGCTCGCGCTCAGCGTCCTCGCCTGCGCCGCGCTTCTCGTCATGGTGTGGCGCGAAGCGCGCGGCGTCATGCGCCAGCGCGCCATCGCCCGCCTGCACGCCGCGCTCGCCTCAGCCCGCGCGCAGGACGAACGCGAGTCCGCTCGCGCGCACATGCGCGCCCTTTGCGCGCTCTACGACGCGCGCCCGGAGCTGGCCGGCGCCCGCGCCCATGTTCTGAACCTGACGCGCGAGATCGTCGACGCGCGCGACCTGATCGACATCGCGGAACGCGAGATCATGGGCCCGCTCGATGCGCGCGCCGCGCAGGCGGTGGCGGAGGCCGCGCGGCGCACGTCCATCGTCACGGCGCTCAGTCCGCGCGCGCTCGTGGATCTTTTGTTCGTCGCCGCGCAGGCGCTGCGGCTCGTGCGCGCCATCGCGGAGATTTACGGCGGGCGTCCCGGCTCGCTGGGCTTCCTGCGCATTCTGCGTTCGGTCGCGGCCCATCTCGTCATCACCGGCGGCGTGGCGGCGGGCGATTCCATTCTGCAGCAGGCGCTCGGCCACGGGCTCGCCGCGCGTCTCTCCGCGCGTCTGGGCGAAGGCGTGCTCAACGGACTTCTCACGGCGCGCGTGGGGCTTTCGGCCATGGCGGTGTGCCGGCCCATGCCCTATGCGGCGCGCAAGCCGCCGGGAATAAGCGAGGTCGCGCCCTTCCTGCTTAAGAGCGAGGGAAAGGCGAAGGCCTGAAGAGGTCGCGCGCAAGCCGCGCGAAGGCCATGAAGAGTCCTGCGGCCAGCACCCACCAGGCGGGCCGCACGGTGAAAGAGAAATCGAGATTGGCGGCGAGCACGCGCGCGCCGTCGGCGCCTGTCGCGAAGGCGTAATAGCCCGCCTCGATGAGCGCGGTGGCGAGGCCTGCGACGAGCGCGAGCGCGAACAGACTGAGCGCGCCGAAATCGCCCGCGCGTTTGCGCAGCGCACGAAAGCCGGCGAAGAGCGCGCAAAGCCCCGCCATCAGCGCGGCCTGCGTCGCGTCAAGGCGAATGAGCATGAAATAATGCACGAGGCTTGCGAGCGCGATGGCGTAGATCCATCCATGCAGATTGTTCCAACGCGCGGAGCCGAGCCTGCGGATCGCGGCCTCGTTCGACGTCGCGCCCAGCGCGATCATGCCGAAGGTCGCAAGCCAGCCGACGAGGAGATAGACGCGCAGAATGGATTCCATGAGGATCGTGCGCCAGACGAAATCCTCCTGCGCGAACCAGAAGCCGATATGGGCGAGCGCATAGGCGAGCGCGGCGAGCCCCAGCATGCGGCGCACGAGATAGATGCGGTTCCAGCGCGCGGCGTGGCGCAGCGGCGTGACCGCGAGCGCCGCGACGAGAAAGCGCAAGGCCCAGTCGCCCGTCTCGCGCAGGGCGTCCGTCACGGGCTTGGGCGAGAGAGCGCCCGCCTGCCAGCGCCAGGCGATCCAGACTGCGGGCGCGCAACAGGCGAGAAAGACCGCGAGCTTCAGCCATGAGATCCGGCCCGCGCGGTCGGTCCATGGCGCAAGGGCGGCGAATGGGGCGTGCGTGCGCGCTGTCATCGCAGCGATTATAGGCCGCGCGCCGCGCTTCGCCAGTTCATCCCGGAGCGCGCCTCTTGGGACCGCGCGCCTTGGACAGCGTGCAACTTTGGACCGCGCGCGTCCTCGCGCGCACATGAAGCGCACACAGCTTGAAGAACAGGCGCCCTCCCTCCCCTTCAGGGGAGGGTCGCTCGGGCGTTAGCCCAAGCGGGGTGGGGTATGTCTGCATGTGTCAGTTTGATATGCGCGCGAGGACGCGCGCGGTCCGGCATAGCGGTTCATCTCGCGCCGCGCGGCTCACCCCACCCTTACCCTCCCCTGAAGGGGAGGGAGGCGACGACATCGCGCTTCATTTTCAATCATGCCTGCGCTGCGCAAGACGCGCGCGGTCCATGAAGGGCGTGCACCGGACCGCGCTTAGGCGACGCCGAGCTTCTTCTGCAGGCTCGACGACGAGGTGGTGTATTGGAACACCACTTTCTTGTCAGGATAGATGTAGCGATTGGCCTTCTGCGCGGCGAGCGCGGCCTCATGGAAACCCGAGAGAATGAGCTTCAGTTTACCCGGATAGGTGTTGATGTCGCCGATGGCGAACACGCCGGGCGCGTTGGTCTCGAATTTCTCCGTATCGACCGGCACGAGGTTTTCATTGAGGTTCAGGCCCCAATGGGCGATGGGCCCGAGTTTCATGGTGAGGCCGAAGAACGGCATCATGCGCTCGCAGGCGATGTCGAACGAAGCCCCGTCATTGCCCTTCACGCTCACGGCGGAGAGTTCGCCGTTCTCGCCCTTGAGGCCCGTCATCTGGCCCAGCACGAGATCCATTTTGCCGGCGGCGACGAGTTCGCGCATGGCGTTGACCGAATGGGGCGCGGCGCGGAATTCGTCGCGCCGGTGCATCAGCGTCACGCGCTCGGCGATGGGTTGCAGGTTCAGCGTCCAGTCGAGCGCGGAATCTCCGCCGCCCACGATCAGCACGTTTTTGCCGCGGAACGAGTCCATCTTGCGCACGGCGTAAAAGACGGACTTCTCCTCATAAGACTCGATGCCCGGCACCGGCGGCTTCTTGGGCTGGAACGAGCCGCCGCCCGCCGCGATGAGGACGACCTTCGTCTCGAACTCAAGGCCGCCGTTGGTGCGCAGGCGATAGAGCGGCGCCTCCGGCGTGCCGAGGCTCTCCAGTTCGTCCACCTGTTCGTTGAAATGGAACGTCGGTCCGAAGGGCTCGATCTGCTTCATCAGATTGTCGACGAGGCCCTGCCCCGTGATCTGCGGAAAGCCCGGAATGTCGTAGATCGGCTTCTCGGGATAAAGCTCCGAGCATTGCCCGCCGGCGCGCGGCAGGATGTCGACGACATGGGCCTTGATGTCGAGGAGCCCGAGTTCAAACACCGCGAACAGGCCGCAGGGCCCCGCGCCGATGATGAGGGCGTCGGTCTTGATGGTCTCGCTCATGTCCCATGGTCCTTTCGACGCGCCGCGGGGTTCGCCCCGCGGCCGCACTGGCGCCTGCTTATTTCAACACGCAGGTTTTGTGAACCAGTTTTATATACAGCTTTATTTTGTACTAACCCTGCTGCTCAGGCGTGCGCACCACGAGGCCGTCGATCTGCGCGGTGACGCGGATCTGGCACGAGAGGCGCGATCCCGTGCGCACGTCATAGGCGAAGTCGAGCATGTCCTCTTCCATGGACTCGGGCTTGGGGAGTTTCTCGACCCAGGCCTCGTCCACATAGACATGGCAGGTGGCGCAGGCGCAGGCGCCGCCGCATTCGGCCTCGATGCCGGGCACGTCGTTGCGGATCGCCGCCTCCATCACGGTCGAGCCTTCCTCCGCCTCCACGGTGCGGGACTGGCCGGCGGCGTCGATGAAAGTGATCTTGACCATGAATTGCTCGCGTCGAATGGGAGAAAACCGCCGGTGCGTTCCGGCGGCGCTTTCCTACCCAATTCGACGCCGTTTGGCGAGGCCCGGTTCAGGCGTCTTTCAGAAGCTCGGCGATCTTGGCGCGGGCCTCGCGCACGCGGGCGGCGAGCGCAAGGCGCAGGGCCGTCAGCTCGGCGTCGCTGGCCGAAGACAACAGCGCCTCCCCATATTGGTCGGCCGCGTCCGCCACATGGAAAGCCCCCACAGCCCGGGCGGAACCTTTCAGGGTGTGGCACAGGTCGCGCACCCAGCGCCGCTCGCCCAGCGCAAGCCCCGCCTCCAGCCGCAGGAGGATCTGCTCAGACTGGCGATCGAACAATTGCAGGAGCTCCAGCTCCAGATTGCGGTCGCCCAGCGACTGGGCGGACAGATGCACGAGATCAATGGCGGGGGAAGCCGGACCGGCGGCGGCCGCAGGCGCATGTTCGGGCTTCTGCAATGGAATGGTCATGAAAGCTCCGGCGAAGAACGATGGAGGCCGTAAAACCGGTATGCGCGCGCCTCTGCGGACGCAAGCCGGCGCAGCTGGCGACGCGAAACGCCAGTGAGCTTCGACCCAATTGGTGAAACGGGCGTTAACGACGTTTATCAATGACGCGGCGTGACCCGTTCCCAACCCTTGGGCGGAAGAGTAAATTGATGATTGGTTAATTTGGCCGTTCGCTCGCGCTGAGCGCACGGTGAGGGGCGCGCTTCGGGGACTTGAGCGCGCGGCCCTCTCGTATTTTTTGAGGCATGAGGCAAAAATGGCCAATCCTTCCAAGGCTCAGGACGCGGCTGCAGCAGCGCTTTCCGCGATCGAGGAGGCGCTGAACCTCTCCGACGCCAGCGCCGTCGCGCCGGGCAAGGCCACGCGCGATCCGGGCTTGCGCGGCAAAGAGGATTCGCCAAAGCCCGCCGCCTCTCCCGCGTCTGAAGCGCCGAAATCCCCGATGGCGCCGACGCAAAAGCCCCTGGATACGCCGGCCATGCTTGCGAAATCTGTGGACAAGCCCGAGCTGCGCAGCCCCCGCCCCGAGGCGGGCGCCGAAGGCGAAGCGCGCAAAGCCGACGCCCGCAACGACGTTCCGCGCAACGACGATCCACGCAAGGAAGAGCCGCGCAAGAGCGAGCCGCGCGACGAGCTGCGCGACCGGCTGGAGCCCTCGCGCCCGGCCAACGACGACCGCCCCTCCGTCGGCCAGATCCTTCTCGCCCTGCAGGCCCGCCCCAGCGGCAAGCCGCTTGCGGCGGCGAACCTCGCCTCCGCCGCCTGGCTCGCCGTGGCCGGCGTCTATGTCTGGTTCGGCGAAACCAGCGCGCTGACGCTTGGGCAGTGGGCGCTGTTCACGCTCGCCGCGCTGGGCCCCGTGGCCTTCTTCTTAAGCACCGCGATGGTGGTGCGCCGCGCGCAGGAGATGCGCCTGACCGCGCAATCCATGTCGCAGGTGGCGATCCGCCTCGCGGAGCCTGACTCCCTCGCCTCCGAACAGATCGTGACGCTCTCGCAGGCCATCCGCCGCGAGGTCGCCTCCATGGGCGACGGCATCGAGCGCGCGCTCGCCCGCGCGAGCGAGCTTGAAACGGTGATGCGCGCCGAAGTGGCGAGCCTTGAACGCTCTTATTCCGACAACGAGCGGCGCATCCGCGCCCTCATCGACGAACTCGCCTCCGAACGCGAGGCCATCGTCGGCAACGCCGAACATTTGCGCCAGACCATCGTCGGTTCGCAGGAGCGCCTCTCCTCCGACATCGAGAACGCCAGCGCGCGCCTCTCCGACATCGTGGGCGAGGCGGGCGCGCGCGTCACGACCTCGCTTGGCGAGAAGGCCGAGGAGATCAGCCTCATGCTGCTGCGCAGCGGGGGCTCCATCGTCGAGCGCATCGATTCGAACGGCGACCAGATGACCGCGCGCCTCGCCGAGACCGGCGCCGCCATGGCCGACCGCCTCAACGCGACGCTCATCGAGCGCGTGGAGGAAATGGACGCGCGCCTGCGCGGGGCGAGCGAACATATTTTCTCCAGCGTCGAAGAGTCCTCCAGCAAGGCCGCCCAGCGCCTCGACGAGGCGGTGGAGCGCATCGACGCGACCGTCTCCTCCAGCGTCGAGACGATCACCATCCGCGTCGGCGACGCCGACAAGCGCATCGCCGCCACCGTCAACGAGGGCGCGCAGACCATCACCCTGAAGCTCGACGAAGCCATCGACCGCCTCGACGACCGCGTGGCCAAGGGCGCCGACGCCTTCGTCGTGCGTGTGAACGAGGCGAGCGAGCGCATCGAGGACGCCGTCGTCAACCGCGGCGCGGCGCTGTCTGAACAGATCACCGAGGTCGCCGAGCGCATGACCACGGTCGTCACGGTCGAGGGCGCGGCCCTCGCCCGCTCGCTCGCAGACACAGCGGACCGCATGAACGCCGGCCTCGCCGAGCGCACGGACGCCGCGCGCGAAGCCTTCCGCGCCGCCGGCGAAGACATCGCCGCCCGCCTCGACGAACATCAGGAAAAGGTGCGCGAGCAGATCGAGGACCACACCTCGCACTTGCATGCGCGCTTCACGGAGACCGCGACGGAGGCCATCGCCGCCATCGGCATGCACGGCGAGCGCATCAACGAAAGCCTGCTCGAACGCCTGAACGCGTTCGAAAGCTCCGTGCTCACCCACGGCAATGAGCTGACGACGCAGATCGCCGCCCACGCCAATTCCTTCACCGGCACGGTGAACGAGAAGCTCGCCGCCGTCGAGGCGGCCTTCACCACCCACGCGCAGGCCTTCACCGACCGTCTCTCCGACCGTGCGGCCGAAGCCGCGCAGACGCTTGAGCGCTCGGCCCGCACCTTCGACGAGACCGCCGCCAACCGCACGCAGGAGCTGGCGGATTCCTTCGAGCGTCAGGTCGAGGCCTTCTCCCGCACCGCCGAGGCGCGCGCCTCGCGTCTGGAGGAGACTGTGGACAATTACATCGCGGTCTTCTCCGGCGCCGTCGACGCGCGCGCCCGCGAAGTGTCCGACCTGCTCGCGCAGAACACCATGGCCTTCAACGAAGCCGCCGCCGCGCGCATCGCGGAAGTGGGCGAGACCGTCGCTCTGGGCGCCCGCGCCTTCAACGAGACGGCGAGCATCCGCACGACTGCTTTGACGCAAGCCATGACGGACCTCGTCGGCAAGATCGACACGGGCCTCGAAGCGCGCATGCAGGCGATGACGGAGGCCCTCGCCCGTCAGGCGCTGGAATCCGCGCGCGTGCTGCGCGAAAGCGCCGATCAGGTGAAGACCTCGCTTGATCCCGCCGCGATCGACGCGGCGCTCGTCTCGCGCATCCGCGACCTCAATCAGGCCTTCACGGTCCGCAGCGAGGAGCTGCTCGCCAATCTGCTCAAGGGCGCGAAGGCGGTGGACGCAGTGCTCGACGGCGAGGCCGTCAGCGCCGCGCTCGGCGCCAAGATCGCCCAGCTCGACGCCACGCTCGAAACGCGCGCCCGCGACATGGTGCAGGCGCTCACAAGCGCCGCCGACACGGTGCGCGGCGCGCTTGATCCCGCGCAGGTGGAGAAGGCCATCGCCACCCGCGTCGACGAGATCAACGAGGCGCTCGCCGCCCGCAACCGCGAATTGCTTCAATCTCTCCTCACCGGCGCGCGCGCCGTGGAGAACGCGCTCGACGCCACCTCCATCGAGAACATGCTGGGCGCGCGCGTGGCCGAGATCGACGCCACGATCAACGCCCGCGGCCGCGAGCTCAACGAGGCGCTCGCCAGCCGCGCCGTTGAGCTGCGCACGATCATCGACCAGCAGGGCCCCTCGCTGATCGACACGCTCACCCAGCGCAGCGCCGAAATCTCGCAGGAGCTTTCGATGGTGGTGGAGCGCGTGTCCTCCGTCATGGGGACGCAGGGCGCGCAGGTCGTCGCCGAAATCATGGCGCGCGAACACGCGCTCGTGGCTTCAGTCAACAACTCGACGGAGGCGCTGCGCGCCGCCATCGAGACGAGCGCCTCGGGCTCGGTGCAGGCGCTTCTGGGCGCCAATGAGAAGCTGCGCTCGGAAATGGTGTCCGTGCTCGATAATCTCGCGCGCACCAACCACACGCTCCAGTCCATCGTCGATCAGGCGGGCGGCAATCTCGGCGCCGTCGAGCAGGCGCTCGGCCAGCGCGTCGATGAATTGCGTCTGTCGCTTGAGGCGATCACGGGTCAGGTCTCCGCGGTCGGCCAGAACACCGACGCCGCGATCTCCCACGCCGCCGCGCTCAGCTCCGCCCTCGCACGACAGAGTCAGGAATTGTCGGAGGCTGCGACCTCGCTGGCGCAGAGCCAGCTCCAGCTGGACGCCACGCTCGACTCCCGCCAGAAGTCGCTCGAGACGCTCTTAAACGACGTGCAGGCGCGCACCGAGAGCTTCGACGCGATGATGACCGCCTTCACCGGCATGGTGGAGGATTCCTTCAGCGCCGCCGAAAGGCGCTCGCGCGACATCGGCCTCTTCCTCGCAACCGAGACGCGCAATGTGGCGGGCGTCATCGGCCAGCAATATGACGAAGTGCGCGCCGCCGCTGAAGCCGAGCGCGAGCGCACGTCGCAGATTCTCCAGAGCACCTATTCAGAGGCGAGCTCGGAGCTGGCGCAGGTGTTCAAGCCCGTCATCGACCAGTTCCGCGACGCCGTCTCCGAAATGCGCCGCATGAGCGACGAAGTGCGCCGCGAGCTCGAGACGACGCGCGAGGATCTGCGCCGCGGCTCGATGGAGCTGCCGCGCGAAGCCTCCGAACAGACCGCCGCCATGCGCCGCGTGGTGGCCGAACAGGTGAAGGCGCTGAACGAACTCACCGACATTGTGAACCGCGCCGGCGGCACGCTGGACGCGCGCCTGTCGCGCGCTCCTGAACCCGCCAGACCCGAGCCGCGCCAAGAACTGCGCCAAGAACTGCGTCAAGAACTGCGTCAAGAGCCGCGCGCGCCGCTGACGCAGCCGCCCGCCGCCCGCACCCCTGCCCCGCGCGCCCCCGTGGCGACGCCGGCGCCCCAGCCGCCGGCCCCTGCCCGCGGCCCGGCCCGCCCGGCCGACGAGCGCGGCGGCTGGCTGTCGGATCTGCTCGCCCGCGCCTCGGTCGACGAAACCGCGCCCGCCCGCCTGCCGCCGGTTCCCCCGGCTCCGCCGGCGCCCCCGGCGCGCGCCCTGCGCCCCGCCGACGCCATCGCCGCTTATGCGCGCGACATCGACCGCCTGCTTTCCCACGAATCCGCCACCGGCCTGTGGGAGCGCTATTACCGCGGCGACCAGAACGTCTTCTCCCGCCGCATCTACACGCCGGTGGGTCAGCAGACTTTCGAGGATGTGCGCCGCCGTTATCGCGCGGACGCGGACTTCCGCAAGGCGGTCGACCGTTACGCGGAGGAGTTCGAACGCACCTTGCAGGAGGTCGGCCGCGAGGATCGCGACGGCTCGATCGTGCGCTCCTATCTCACCTCCGACACGGGCAAGGTCTACACCCTGCTCGCCCATGCGGCGGACCGCTTCGAGGCGGCGTGACGCTTGCGCCTGCGCGCGTCCTCGCGCGCTGCGATGCGTCAGAATGAAGCGCGACGTCGCCGCCTCCCTCCCCTGCAGGGGAGGGTAAGGGTGGGGTGAGCCACACGACTGCGCCGGGAATGGACCGCGCGCGTCCTCGCGCGCAGCCAACTTGCGATCATCGAAGCATACCCCACCCCGCTTGGCTCGCGCCAAGCGTCCCTCCCCTGAAGGGAAGGGAGAAGCGCCTGGTCTGCAGGGGTTTCTCCGCTTCCCATGCGGGCGGGGACGCGCGCTGTCCCAAGATGTGCAAACCCGGACCGCGCGTCTTTTAAAACATCCGAAGATCAGCCGAGCTCAGCGCGGCGCGGCGGCCCAGGCGGCGATGTCGCGCAAGGCGCGGCCCATGGCCTCATCGAGCGCGGCGACGGCGCCGGCGCCCTCGATTGTCTCCACCGGCGCGCTCGCCTCGAACACGCGCCCCGCGACAACGGCGCCGCTGCGGTCGCGCACCAGCCGCACGCTGATCTCCGCCACCGCGCGCCGCGTCGACGCATCAATCTCGAACCGGCGGATCTCCGACACGAGGTTATAATCCGCCGCCACGCGGTCGCCCGGCCGCGAGACGGAGCGAATGGAGCGCCCGTTCTCAAACGTCTGGATCAGGCGCGATTGCACGAGCGTGGGAAGGCGGTCGCTCCATTGCGCGCCCTTCAGCAAAGTGACGCCCTCCGCGCCCGCGCGCACGACGATGCGGTCGGAATCCAGCGGCGCCACCGCCTCCGGCGCGCTCACGACGACGCTCGCCCGCAAGGGCCGCGCGGAAAGTCCGCTTGTCGGCGCGCTCAGATCATAAGTGGCGAGGGGATCGCCCGCGCAGCCCGCGAGCGTGGCGGCAAGCGCAGCGGCGAGGGTCAGGGCGAGCGGGCGCGCGCAGGAACGCGCAGGCGCGAGCCGACGCCCGGCTGCGCGCGCAGGCGCGCTGGCGGGGCCGCGAAACTCTGCGCCATGGGCTGCGCCGTTCAAGCTCTGCTCCAGGATCAAGGCTGCGGAAGGGACCGTCGCCACTTCTACGCGCGACTCAGGCGCGCCGGCAAGCAGGGTCCACGGCCACGCCGCGGCTTCGCCAAGGACGCAGCCTAGCGTCCGCTGAATTCCGGCGCCGCCGGCTTGCGGCCGAAGATCAATTGCTGAGGATTCTTTTCAAGAGACCGCAGCGTGCGATTCACGTCGTCAAGCGTGCGGCGCGCGTCGCTCGCCAGCGCCTCGTATTGACGCAAGCCCGCGCCCGTGAATTTCGACAGGCCCGCCGACAATTCCTTCGTGCGCGCGTCGAGATTGTCAGCGAGGCGACGGAAGGAGCGCGCGGTCTCCGTGACTTCCGCGAGCGCGCCCGCGCCCTCCCCGCCCAGCGCCTTGTCGAGCGAGGCGAGCACGCGATCAAGCTTGCCGGCCGATTCGTTGATCTGCTTCACCATCGACTCGGCGTTGGCGAGAATGGCGCGCACCTGATCAGGATCAAGCGCGCGCGTGAAGGCCTCCACATTGCGCACGGTGCGGCCCACCATGTCGCCATTGTCGGAGATGAGCCGGTCGATCTTCTCCATCGCCGTCTCTGTGCGGCCGGCGAGGCGCTGCAAGGTTTCGAGGATGTTCTGATAGTCGGAGCGGTCGGCCTCGATCACCGGCGGCTTGCCGCCTTCCCCTGTCAGCGGCGGCGAATCCGGCGTGCCGCCGTCGAGCGCGATGGAGGCGACGCCCGTGAGGCCCTGATATTCGAGCCGCGCGCGCGTGTTCTGCTTCACCGGCGCGCGCTCGCTCACCTCGATGCGCGCAAACACGCGGCCGGGATCGTCGGGCGCAAGCTCAATGTCCTTCACCTCGCCCACGCGCACGCCGTTGAACAAGACCTCCGCGCCGCGCGAAAGGCCGGAGACGGAAGAGGTGAACTGCACCTGAATCGGACGCATGCCCGTGGGCGCGCCGCGCGAGAACCAGAACACGAACATGAACGCCGCCCCGATCACCGCAAGGGTGAAGGCGCCGATCAATGCGTAATTCGCTCTCGTTTCCATGCCAGCCCATCTTCGCAACGCCGACGCGGGCGAAGCCTGCGTCTGTCGTCATCATAGCGCGCCGCCGGCGCGAAACCAAACGCGCGCTCGGCCTCAGCCGTTCGCATGCCCTGCAAGCCGCCCCGCCCGCGCGCCGTGGAAATAGGCCTGCACCCAGGGATGCGGGCAGGCGAGCAGATCCGCGAGCGGGCCGACGGCGACGATTCGCCCGTCCGCCAGCGCAGCGATGCGGTCGCAGATCGCATAAAGGCTGTCGAGGTCGTGGGTGACCATATAGACCGTGAGCCCCAGCGTCTTCTGCAAGGTCGCGATGAGCTGGTCGAACTCCGCCGCGCCGATGGGATCAAGCCCCGAGGTCGGCTCGTCGAGAAAGAGAATCTCAGGATCAAGCGCCAGCGCGCGGGCGAGCGCGGCGCGCTTGATCATGCCGCCCGACAATTCGCTGGGATATTTATCGGCCGCGTCGCGCGGCAGGCCGACGAGATCGAGCTTCAGCATCGCAAGCTCGTTCATGAGCGCCTGCGACACATCGACATGTTCGCGCATGGGAAGCTGCACGTTTTGCAACACGGTGAGGCCGGAGAACAGCGCGCCGTGCTGGAAAAGAACGCCAAAGCGCCGCTCCATGGCCGCGCGGCCCGCCTCATCCAGCGCATCGAGATCGCGTCCGAAAACTTCGATGCGCCCGCGCCGGCGCGGCACAAGGCCCAGAATGGCGCGGGTGAGCACCGACTTGCCCGTGCCCGATCCGCCGACGAAACCCAAAACCTCGCCGCGGCGCACGTCGAGCGTCACGCCGCGCAGGACGTCGCGCGCGCCAAAGCCCACAACCACGTCGCGCACGCGGATCGCGAACTCCTCCTGCGAGGCGACGGCTTGAGGGGGCGAGGGCGCGGCGTCCGTCATGGTCAGTATTTGATCGCGGCGAAGAACATGGCGAACACGCCGTCCACCACGATCACCATGAAGATCGACTTGACGACCGAGGCCGTGACCTGACGGCCAAGCGATTCCGCCGAGCCCTTCACGTTGAAGCCTTCCAGCGCGGCGATGACGCCGATGACGAGCGCCATGAACGGCGCCTTGATGATGCCGACGAGAAACGTGTTGAGGCCGATGGCGTTTTGCAGGCGCGCCATGAACACTTCCGGCGAAATGCCGCCATAGCCCCATGCGACGATCATGCCGCCGAAAATCGCCGCCATGTCGGCGAGGAAGGTGAGCAGCGGCAGGGTGATGATGAGCGCGACGATGCGCGGCACGACCAGCACTTCCATGGGGTCGAGGCCCATGACGCGCAGGGCGTCGATTTCTTCGCGCATCTTCATGGAGCCGAGTTCGGCGGTGATGGCCGAACCGCTGCGCCCGGCCACCATGATCGAGGTGAGCAGGACGGCCAGTTCGCGCAGCACGAGAATGCCGATGAGATCGACCGCGAAGGCCGCCGCGCCGAAGCGGCTCAGCTGAAACACGCCCTGCTGGGCCACGATGCAGCCCACGAGGAAATTAATGAGCGCGATGATGGGCAGCGCGCGAAAGGCGAAACTCTCGACGTGATGCACAACCGAGGTGGGGCGCAGGCGCGCAGGCTTGCTCAGGGCGGCGAGCAGCGAGGCGACCACCTGCCCGAGAAAGGCGACGCCCGCGACAAGGTCGCGCCCCGCGGACACGATCGTGCCGCCGAGCTCCACGAGCCAGTCGTAGAAGGGCGTGGAAGGACGCGGCGCATCGGTCTTGAAGCTGCGATAGGCGGCCGTCTCCATGAGGATGCGCTGGCGTTCGCCCGCCCACAACACATCGACCACGAGGCCGCGCGCCTGCAACCGCGCCCGCGCGCGGTCGATCAGCCAGGCGCCCGCCGTGTCGAGCCCGACGACGCGGGAAAGGTCGAGCACAAGGCGGCCCGCCGAGCCGCGCGCCGCGCCGACGCCCGCGCGCTCCAGCGCATGGGCCGCCGCCTCCAGCGCCGCGCCGGCCTGCAGCGTCCAGGCGCCGTCAAGCCGCAGGCGCGCGGGATCGCCCGCCTCCGTCTCAAGGACATGCGGGGCGTGAATGGCTGACGCCTTGTCTGACGCTTGGGCTGACGCTTGGGCTGACGCGCTCATCGGCGGACCGGCTGCTCCCGTGCTTGTGCTCCGGTGATAAGCGCGCGCCCCGCCCTTGTCGAGCCGCCCGCCAAAGGGAGAGCTGACCGAATGCGCGCTTCCCCCGCAAGGGCTCAACCCTTCATCGTCTCATGCGTTGAGGCGGAGCGGCGCAACGCGCGCGACATATGCGCAGGGCGCGCCGCGACGACCCCGGTCATATGGAGCACGACAATGAAATCCTTGCTTCCCAGCCTCTGGAGCGGTCGCGGCCTGAGCGACCCCTTCGCCGACCTGCGCCGCGAATTCGACGCCATGCTGGATCGCACGACCCGGACCTGGCCGGGCGCGGACGCAGGCTTCTCCGCCCCGGTCAACATCGCCGAGACGGCGGACGCCGTTGAAGTCAGCGTGGAGCTGCCGGGCGTGGACGAGAAGGACG
>Ga0315899_10000152_pt1 | contig 84796 bp, 90 predicted proteins | sample LakEriMetagenome_2_FD_203518 | JGI IMG/M metagenome (GOLD analysis project Ga0315899, IMG submission 203518) | Freshwater fungal communities from buoy surface, Lake Erie, Ohio, United States - Buoy 4 MA112 | ecosystem: Environmental > Aquatic > Freshwater > Lake | place: USA: Lake Erie, Ohio... | reverse complement strand
AGAGCTTGGCGCGTTTGGCGTCAGCGCTTGAGAACCGCCGCTCAACAGGAACAGGATCATGTTTGCGGATCAGATTGCAGACCGCCATCCAGGAGGAGGGATCATCATCGTCGCCCTCAATCCATTCCTCGATGGCTTCACACAGGCCTGAGGCTTTAACGAGTGCAAGCGCTCCATCCCCCCACAGAGTGGGACGTCCATTGATAACGGCAATCCTTTGCAGGGCAGAGAGAGGTGACAGACCAACCTCCAATCCATGCATGATCGCAATCATGCAGGCCTCAGGCGTCTCAAGACCCTTAGGAGCCATCTTGGCGGCACAGACGGCTTGGGCAATCCGGTAGGCCTCAGAGAGGGATTTAGGAACGATGGGCCTAGGCCGAGAGCCTGCCATCAGATCACGGCGGCGCTTTGGCGCTGGGGCGTAATGGAAGGCGTCGACAGCCTGATCATAAGGTGATCCAAACGGCCCAGATCCCATACGGTCTTCATCGGGCCCTAAGGCAGGGCGTGTTTTGTGTTGGCCGACCATTGTTTTCTCTCCTGCTCGTTCAAAATCTGGACAAGCGATCTCATTCACGCCGCATGGTGCCAGCGTGGCGTGTCGCGATGGTTCAAAATGCGAATGGGTTCTCGGTCAGCCCTTAAAGGGAGGGCTTGCGAGGTGAGGCATCGTCGAAAGCGGCTTGGTCAAAGTTGATCATCAGGTTCAAGCCGCAACCTTCTCTTCAGTCACCGTGACGCCTGGGACAGATTGTCCTGCTTGCAGATCATGCTCAGCCAATTTGGCCAAAAGCTTCTGCACGCTCTCATCATTCAGAAAGCGCGGATCGCGATGATAATGGGTGATGAGGGCCGAGCGATCCGACACCACAAGCTTCCTGACCCGCCTGAGCGAGATCGTCCTTCCAAAGGTGCCGGCCTTCGCTGTCAGCGAAGCCAGTCCCAAAAGAGAGACATCACCATTCTCGGCTTTCAGCTGTTCCATGAACTCCCGTTCAAGACGCTCTGTCTCAGCAATCAAGAACGGCTCAATCGCTTTCTTGCAAACCCGCTTGGCCTCATCAGCCGCCGTTACAATCGGCTTCCATCTGGCATCGATCGCGCGGCCTTGATTCAACACGGGCTTCTTCTCAGCCGTCCTGAAGGCTTCAGCCTTCTTCTCAAGATCACTCAAGGCATCCGCATAATTAGCGCAGCGATCGGCTGTCACTTGATCGGCGATGATGCGAACTCCTGATAACCAGTCGAGCGCCTCCATACGTAACGCTGTGACCTCATGAGATAGAGACTGAACCAGCTCGAACCCTTGTGGATCATAGCTCGCTTCAGCGGACTTTTTGGTTTTGTGCTGCAAACCAGACGAGACCTTGGCCATTAAAGCCGGCGGGCCATCGATCTCACTGACAGCTGATACGCTCGTACCCGATATCAATTGATCAGTTGATACGAATAGATCACATGCCAGTTTGTCATGTGCTTTTGTTGTCATCCGCTCTTGGCATGACAATGGGACATTTGGCACAGACAGGCCATATGCCATCGTGTCATGTGGTTCGCTCTCAGAGGGGCCTTTGCATGACAATGTGTCATGACGCTGAGCCTGAGCCTGAACCGGAACCTCCAAGCTTTCTGTCAAACGTGAGCCTTCTTCTATCTGGCATGAAGAGATCATTTGCGACTTCATCGCCCGCGGCTCATGCCGTTTTGATTGCCCCACGCGACGCGCAGGCGCATTCCAATCCGCATGAGGTGCTCGAGAGGCCACCATGTGAGACTGCGCCGCTGACTGGAAACCAAGATCATCGGAACGGTGGATCTGATTGGATCCATTGAGCGAGACGGCAGCGGCATATCTGGCCTCGCTGGTTCCCTGACGTCTCAGAGCTCGACCAGAAGACGCGCTCCGAACGGACAGCCTAGATCCCTCTTCAGATCGCTTTCGCTCCTTTGATGAGACCGAAGACAGGCTTGGCACTTCATCGGGCCAACGCCCGCCGCGCTCCAAAACCGCCTCATAGGCTTCAACTGACACAGGGTTCAAACAACACCAGGTCCAGACCTCATAGGGATCCACCCGCTTGCCATCCCGAAGCGCCAACAACGCCCCAGAACCCTCTTCCCGCCAGATCCTGACCGCCCAAGACCGATACCCCTTCCGCGGCCGCGTCCGGTACCACCCCTCTTGAGGATCATTTTCGTGGATATGGCCGGGAATTCCGTTTAATGCGTTAGACCAGTAGTTCATATGAGGTGACATGTCGTCCTCTAGGTGTCATGCATAATACATTTAGTAATATGCAAAAACCTTTTAGTAAAGTCAAGCGGCTGAAATGATTATTGGGCCCCAAATCCGTGCAGCGCGCGCTCTTCTAAACTGGAGCGCGGATGAGCTTGCGAACAAAGTCGCTTCAACGAGGCAAACGATCCTGCGGCTCGAGCAAGCTGTTGGGGTGCCGTCTACTAAACTTCAAACAATGTCTTCGATCATTGCTGCTTTTGAAGACGCAGGCGTCGAGTTTACAGGCTCGCCTGAAAGTGGCGCAGGTGTCCGCTTCAAGCCTTGATAGCAATCTATGGTTCCGGTTTCTTTTTCGCTTGTTCTTCTAAAACGAAGAGGCTCAATGATTTTTCTATTTCTGGCAATAAAGTCACGCGTCTGAATTTTTCCTTCATTTCGAGTGTTTGTTTAAGAAAAATGTCTGATTTATCGACAGCTTCTTTCAGTTGCCTCTTGGCATCATCGCCGTCTTGGCATTCTTTGAACAAGCGACGCAATTCGGCACGATCTGCTCTGTATTGCTTTTCAAGCTTCAGAAGTTCTTTCCACTGAATATCTTCTTCAGGGCTCATTGGACCAAAGACTTCCATCTGAAAGCCATCTGGCAAAATCCGATAATCTTCTGGTTTCGGATAGGCCACTAAGGGTGGCAATCCTCGCTGCCGACGCTGTGCCTGTATCGCGGGACTGTTTGCCCTCTGATATTCTCTAATTTTGGCGTCGAAACGATGGCTTAGATCTCGTATCGCACTGTTAAAGATGCTTGCCATCAGCTCGCCACTACCAAATCGCGGTTTATTTTTTGAACCTTTCGGTCGCCCCTTTGGGTTACCTGATTGTCCCGATTTAAATTGATAGGACTGCGGAGGATTTTTGAAGCCAACAGGTTTGTTGGGGTCATTCCCAATGTGCTTTGATTGTTTCTTGGCTTCGCGAGGGCTCGAACTCATTGTCAAAGCTCCCCCACTGCAAACATATCGGGCCAATGCAAATGCATGGCACCGATACGGATCACAATTTGGATCTGACGATGAGAGAGTTTTACTATTAGCCGCTGACCGGCATTCGCTTTGAAAGGCATTGCTATGAAATGATCGGCGTGTCTTTGGGCCATGGAGAACCATCCAAGTGAGCGCAAGGCAGCACAAAGCTGCGCAAGCCAATTGATTTGGAGTGATTGCCCATCCTCACACCGGGGAGGCCAGCATCATGGCGATTGAAGTGGGCATTAAAGCCCGAACCACACCGGGGGTTCCAAAATCGCGTGATGAAAGCATGCCACACGCGATCGAATTGTCAAATTGAATTTCTAAACAAATCTCCAATCAAAATAATACTCATTAACCTACGCGTACGCATGTGTGAGCATAGTGCAGAAATTCGTCCCTGTTCTTCCCTGTAGTTCCCTGTTTCTGAATTTCTGCCCTACGACTTTATTAAACTGATGACACTTACCTAGACGGGTTACTCGGTACATACGTATCTAATCTGAGCACATATCGCCTGGCTTTGATGACGATCTAATTCCGAATGAACTTTTGACCGCCAGCGCCCTCATCCGCCCGATCGACTACGGCCACTTTGGCAAAACAAAGCTAAACGCCTCGTTCAAATCACTGCCGCATTAAACTAGGCCGCCAAACAACCATCGCGGCATAGGTGGCGATGGCACCTGCGATGATCGCGTTCCACGCAGCGAGCGAGAGGCCAACGATGCGCATAGCGACTTCGTCGCAGCGGATCACGCGGACGGTATCGAGGCTTTTGAGAAAGGCATCCATGCCTGTCGCTGTCGGAATGGGGCCGGTGCAATCTGCCGGGCCTTTCCACAAACCATATTCGACGCCCGTGTGATAGGCGCCCATGCCTGAGCCAATCAAAAACGCAAGACCTGTGAGTGCGAGCAGGATACGCGCAAGCTTCGGTGCGCGGTCAGCCAGCAAGGCCGTCAGCAGCGCAAGCGGAATGCCGACATAATAGGGAATGCGCTGCTCAAGGCAGAGCGGGCAGGGTTTTACACCGAGGCCCAGTTCGATGAACCAAGCGCCCGCGATGATTGCGAATGCAGTGAGTGCAATGAGCAAAGCTGTACTGCGGATCGTAAACAGCGTGCTCATATCACTTTCACTGCGAGCCAGAAGCCAAACACGACAATGGCGACAGATGCACTGGCGATTAGTGCGAGATGCTTCTCAAGGACGGCTTTGAGCGGGCCGCCCCAGCGGTTGAAAATGCCTGCGAGGATGAAGAAGCGTGCGCCGCGTGTGATCAACGACAAGACAGTGAACAGAACGAGATTGTAATCGAGTGCGCCCGAGACGATCGTCACGAGTTTATAGGGGATCGGCGTAAGGCCTTTGATGAGAATGAACCACGCGCCCCATTGGGCGTAAAATTCCTTCAGCGCGGGAATGCGGTCTGCATAGCCATAAAGATTGAGCAGCCATAGGCCGAGCGTATCGAACAGAAGGTGGCCGATCATCCAACCGGCAATGCCGCCAAGCACCGAAGCGATTGTGCAGATGGCGGCATAAAAAAATGCGCGCTCCGGTCGCGCCAGCGCCATCGGTGCGAGCAGCACATCGGGAGGAATGGGAAAGAACGAGCTTTCCGCAAAGGAGACGCCGGCCAGCGCCCACGGGGCGCGTGGGCTTTCGGAGAGGCGGAGAGTCCAATCATAGAGGCGACGCAGCATGACGTCCCGTTAAACGAGGGGGCTTGGCTTGTCCATGCGATCCCGGATCAGGCCTGTTGGTCTCATCCTGACCCAAATTGACCCAAAAAGCACTTATCGGCTCGCGCCCAGTCTGTGGCATGCTAGAGTTCAAGCTCACGGGGTTCGCGTCGCTCGGAGGGAGCACGCCGATGGATTTCCTGCCCTATGCCCAGCCTTATCTCGATCGCGTCTTCGTGATGGCGGGAGAGCCTGTTGCCGCGATTCTCCAACGCTATGCCGCCGGATGGTCGCCGGGTATCGGTGAGCAGTTCCTGGTTCAGAATTTCGATCCCATGCCCGCGCCTGATGCGCCGCCCTTGATGGCGGGCTTTGCCAAGGCGCATCTCAAGGCGTTGGTGCTATCGCGGCAGCCGGACGGTATCTTGCTGGCCGCCATTCATTGCCCGTCTTTGCTCAGGCGGGACATCGCCTTCGAGATTGGGATCGGTATCGGCGCGGAAGGGGCTTTTTCCGCACGGCTCACTTCAGATCCGGCGCATGACAGTGAATTATGCCTGTTTCTGCTGGGTATGGGCTCGCTTGAGACCATGTATAAGGCCATGAACGCAGGCAAGAGCTAGCGGCAGGTCACAGTCTCGTCGCTGCCATTGCGGAAATAGGTCCGGACCCATTTCTCCCGGCCGAACCGGATCAGCATGTCGCGGTCGCCGCCAAAGGCCGGGGTGAACGCCCAGATCAGATAGCCGCCATCCTCTTCCTGCTTAATCTGGCGCATATTTAATAGCCGCTTCATCCCCTCGACCTCGATGGTCAGGCCGCGGCGCCGGTCATCGAAAGTCACCGTATAGCTAAACCGCCCGTCGCAGCGGATCGTCTGGGTAAGCGCCTGCGCCGGGCAGGGCGCGGCCACAAGACCGATCATGACGGCCATCACAGCCGGAGCACCAAAGCGAAACACCATGGGCCGACCTTACCCTGTTCGGACGATTTTGGCAGCTGCGCTGCGTGGACGCTTGCAGCGCGGGCAGGTTCGTCCTAAAAGGCCCGTGGCTTTGCCCCTATGGCGGAACTGGTAGACGCGACCGACTCAAAATCGGTTTCCGCAAGGAGTGCTGGTTCGATTCCGGCTAGGGGCACCATTTTTCTCTCGATCGCCTACACGGCACGATCAAAAGGCCAGCGGCGGATGAGCCCACGCTTAAGGATTTCGTGGCGGGCGCTCTCGTTTCGAGTTCAAATTTAAGGCGTCTGCACTCCGCCTTAAATTCGAGCAGTGCCATTTTCAACCGTGACAATGCGGCCTGCAAGCTCAGCAATTTCATCGGCGTCGTGCGATACGTAAATCATCGGCACGCCTTCTGCTGCAAGGCGTAGAAGATAGGGTTGGATCTCGCGCTTGCGGGTTGCATCGAGCGAGGACATCGGTTCATCAAGGAGAAGCAGTTGCGGCTTAGCCAGAAGCGCGCGACCGATGGCAACGCGCTGTTGTTCTCCACCTGAGAGATCGCCAGTATTGCGGGCGAGCAATTTTTCAATATCGAGCATTTGAATAACATGGGCTTCATGTGAGGGGTCGGACGCTAAGCCATTCATAAAGCGGCCATAGGCAAGATTGTTTTTCACCGACAAATGCGGAAACAATCGATTATCCTGAAAGACAAATCCGATGCGCCGTTTCCATGCGGGTAGCGCTATGCGCTTTTCGGAATCGAGCAAAATCGTATTTGCGACTGAGAAGTGACCGCGATCGGGCGGCAACAATCCGGCAATCATTTTGAGAATACTGGTTTTGCCTGCCCCCGAAGGGCCCGAAAGAGCAATGATCTGCGCATCTGTTTTGAGATCGATACGAATGGGGAACAGGCCCTCACGGGCATCACGCTCAAGAGATAGAGAAAGCACCTCAGAGGCCTCCTTGGCGTGAACGATTTTTCCGCGTCATGGCTTGTGCGGCCAGCAGAGCCGCAAAGGAGATCGCGATGGAGACGAGGGCGAGGCGCATCACATTTGTTTCGCCACCCGGTGTCTGGAGCGCTGCGTAAATGGCAGCGGAGATCGTTTCTGTTTCTCCCGGTATGGCGGAGACAAAGGTAATTGTGGCACCGAATTCACCGAGCGCTTTGGCAAAGCATAAGATTGCACCCGCCATGATGCCAGGCCAAGCAAGCGGAAGGGAGACAGTCAAAAATACCATTAGCGGAGAGGCGCCAAGCGTAGCAGCAGCTTCTTCATGGCGGCGATGCACGGAATCGAAAGAGAGTCTAATTGCGCGCACCATCAGCGGCAAACCCATGATGGCCGCGGCCAGTGCTGCTCCGGTCCAGCGGAATGAAAATACGATACCGAAATGATCAGCTAAAAATTGGCCGACGATTCCTTTTCGTCCCATCACGATCAAGAGGATGTAGCCAGTGACTACGGGCGGTAGAACCAGCGGCAAGTGGACAAGCGCGTCGAGGAGTGCACGGCCCGGGAATCGTTTGCGTGACAAAAGGAACGCCAGTGCAATGCCAATGGGCAGCGATGCTAAAGTTCCCCAGAACGCAACTTTCACGCTGATGACTACTGCCTGCCATTCCTGCGACGAGAGAGAAAACCAATCCATCATGACGGCGCTTGTGGTGTCAGGACGAAAAAACCGTCACGGATGAAAATAGCGCGGGCTTCTATGCTTTTTAGAAAATGCGAGGCGGCCATGGCCGGTGTCGTCGCAGCATCGCTTGTCAGCGCCAGTGGATAGACGATTGGCTTGTGGCTATTGGTAGGAAATTCCGCAACGATCTTCACACGCGGTTCGGCTAAGGCATCGCTTGCGTAAACGATGCCAAGCGGTGTCTCGCCACGCGCGGTCAGCAGCAATGCGGCGCGCACATTATCTGTTTCAGCAAGATGTGCGGCGACTGCATCCCATAGGCCAAGGCTTGTGAGCGCTTCTTTTGCGTAGCGTCCTGCGGGAACCGAACGCGTTTCGCTGATGGCGATGCGGTCGCTGCGGAGCGCATCTCGTAGCGTCGATCCGTTGAGTGTCATTGTCGACGGGTTTGCAGCGGTGGGAGCGATCAGCACGAGGCGGTTGCCGAGCAGATCCACCACACTGCTCGACCTGACAAGTTTCCGGTCGATGCACCACTGCATCCATTCGCGATCGGCGGACCAGAACAGATCGGCGGGCGCGCCCTGTTCGATCTGGCGCGCGAGTGCCGCGGAGGACGCGTAGACGATACGGACCGGTACACCGGAGGCAGCGCGCAGAGGTTCGGCTAGGGAATCAAGGGCTGTCTTCAGCGAGGCTGCCGCAAACAAAGTGAGCGGCGCAGCCGCGCGCAAAAGCGCGGGCGCCAAAGTCGACAAGGCGGCAGCGATGAAGGCACGACGGGCGAGCATCGGGACCGATTCCGGATCTGAGCGTGAAAATCCGGGACCGTCGTTCCGGAGAGAGGGCGGGCTTACGGCGCGCCTGATATAAGCAGCCTAAACCGACTGGCGGTTCATGGCCAGCGCTTGCCACGGCACAATCCGCGCGCCAGTGTCCCGCCATGTTCGACCCGCGCCCGCGCTCCCCTGTCTTTCTCGGCTTGCCGCCTCATGGGCGCGGCTTGCGGATCGGGCTGTTGGGCGGCAGCTTCAACCCGGCCCATGCCGCTCACCGCCAGATCAGTCGGATCGCGCTCAAGCGCTTGGGGCTTGATGCGGTTTGGTGGCTGGTGACGCCCGGCAATCCGCTCAAGGATAATAGCGGCCTGCCGTCGCTGGCCACTCGGATGGCCGACGCCGCGATAATCGCCAATGATCCGCGGATCATCGTGACGGGCGTGGAAGCGCGCTGGGGTCTCCGATTTACCATCGACGTGTTGCGGCAATTGAAGCGACGCTGCCCGGGTACCCATTTCGTTTGGTTGATGGGCTCAGACAATCTTGCCGGCTTTGCACGCTGGCGAAACTGGCCTGCGATTGCCGCGACCGTTCCAATCGCTGTGGTGGACCGGCCCGGCACGACGCTCACCGCCTTGTCGGGGCAAGCGGCCGCGCGGCTTGCGCGGGCTCGCCTGCCAGAAGGTGAGGCCCGCGCACTCCTTGGCCGCCGTCCGCCAGCTTGGGTGTTTCTGCATGGACGGCGTTCGGCCCTGTCCTCAACAGCGTTAAGGCAAGCCAAGGCACTGGCTCAAGCAAAGCGGTAAGTCGGATAATTCGCCTCAAAACGCCGTTTCTATTGAAAAATGTCGCCTGATCGCCGATATTGGAAATGCGGCGCATGGCCCGCTGAACCGAGGACTCGACACTGACACGACCTCCAGAAGCCGGGACGGATACGATCCGGTCCCAGACTCCCCCCGGTGCTGTTGCACCGGCAGCAGGAGCGAGCGGCGAAGACATGATGCTGGGCGAAATCATCGCCGCGCTCGAAGACGCGAAAGCGGAAGACACGGTTCTGATCGATCTGAAAGGCAAGACGGCCCTCGCCGATGCGATGGTCGTGACGTCCGGGCGGTCAAATCGCCACGTCAGCGCGATTGCGGACCAAATCGTGGAGATGCTCAAGCAGAAGGGCTATGGGACGCCGCGCGTCGAGGGTCAGCCGCATTGCGACTGGGTGCTTGTCGATGCAGGCGACGTGGTCCTGCACATCTTTCGGCCAGAAGTGCGCCAATTCTACAATCTTGAAAAGATGTGGGGTGGTGACCGTCCGGCCGAGCGCGTCAGCGCCTGATCCAGCACTTCCGTGCGGATGGGATTGATGGCGGTCGGCCGCCTGAAGGATGGGCCGGAGCGCCTTCTTGCTGACAGATATCTCGAACGGGCACGGCAGACAGGCCGCACGCTCGGGCTCAGCGGTTTTGACAGTCTCGAAATCGCCGAGAGCCGCGCAACGCGGCCAGACGATCGCAAGGCAGAGGAAGCCGCTGCCATTGTTGGCAGGCTAGGCGAAGACCGTTTGATTGCTTTTCACGAAGATGGCGACACGATCAATAGCGAAGCATTCGCGGCGCTTATTGGGCGTTGGCGCGATGAGGGACGTCGCGCGGCTTTCTGCGCCATTGGCGGGGCGGATGGCTTTGCGCCTGCGCTTCTCAAGCGGGCAGACAGGATCGTCGCCTTCGGCGCGATGACTTTGCCGCATCAATTGGTGCGGGTGCTTGTGGCCGAACAATTGTACCGTGCAACAACGATTCTTGCCGGCCACCCCTATCACCGCGCTTGAGATGATGCGTTTTGCTCTAGCCCTTCTTTTTGTATGCCTCCTCGCTTGGCCGCTCGCGGCACAGCCGTCGCCTTCTGAGGCGACGGCTGAAAAGCAGGCTGAGCGCACGGCCAAGCAATTTGAGCTTGAAGCGGCCGAACGCAATTTGAAGGAAGGGCAAGCGGGGCGCGACAAGTTGCTGGCCGAGGTTGAGGCGTTGCGTGCCGATCGGGGCCGTCTCAATCAGGCGCTGATCGATGCGGCTGCGAAGCTCAAGGCCACCGAAGGGCGCATCAGTGGCGTACAACAAAAGCTGACCACGCTGGCCCAGACGGAAGATGCGATCCGCCGCTCACTTGAGGCGCGGCGTGGCATCATCGTTGAAGTGCTCGCCTCTTTGCAGCGGATGGGGCGACGTCCGCCCCCAGCCTTGCTGGTGAAGCCAGAAGATATGCTCGAAGCGGTCCGGTCTTCGATGTTGCTGGGCGCGGTGGTCCCTGAATTGCGGGCGGAAACCGAGGCGCTGGCAGGCGATCTAACGGAATTGGTGCGCCTTCGCGCTTCAACATCTTTCGAGCGCGACGCCTTGGCACGCGAGACCGACCTTCTGATTGCCGAACGCCAGAGGCTTGCGGCTTTGGTCGATGCACGGCAAAAGGCGCTCGCGCAGGCGGAGGGCCTGGCCGCCGATGAGGGCCGCAAGGCCGATCTACTGGTTGAGCGGGCCAGAGGCTTGCGTGATCTTCTGGGCCGCCTCGAGGCCGATATCGAAGCTGAAACGAGGGCGGCGGCTGCCGGAGACCCCAAGGCCAAAGAGGCACGCGAGCGCTTTGCCATGTTGGCGGGAAAAGATCCGGCGCGTCTTGCCCCAAAAACGCCTTTTCAGGAGATGAAAGGTGCCTTGCCCCTCCCTATATCTGGTACGTTGATCAAGGGGTTCAACGCACCGGACGGGATTGGCGGCACGGTCAAGGGCGCGGCTTATGCTACGCGTCCCGGGGCGGTGGTGTCGGCCCCATGCGATGGCTGGGTTGCCTTTGCAGGGCCGTTCCGGACGTTCGGACAACTCTTGATCATCAATGCCGGTGGCGGATACTATTTGTTGCTGGCGGGCATGGAGCGTGTGAACGTCGCTCTCGGCCAATTCGTACTGGCAGGGGAGCCGGTCGCGGTGATGGGAGAAAGCTCCAAAGCGACGTCCGCGTCGGTGGGTGCCGATACCAATCAACCGGTTCTCTATATAGAGTTCAGAAAAGACGGTAATTCGTTCGACCCTTCGCCCTGGTGGGTGAATTCGACAGGCGGGAAAGTTCGCGGATGATGCGCAAATTCAAATGGGTTCTGTTGGGCGCCGTTATGGGCGTCGGCATAACCACACTGGTCGGCCAGACAGGCGGACTCAATCCGTCGCGGGCGCTTGCCGCCGCCTCTGATACTTATCGCCAACTCAATTTGTTCGGCGATGTCTTCGAAAAAATCCGCTCCGACTATGTCGATAAGCCGGAAGATTCGAAGCTCATCGAATCGGCCATCAACGGCATGCTCACCTCGCTCGATCCGCATTCCAGCTATATGGATGCGAAGAGCTTCAAGGACATGCAGGTGCAGACCCGCGGCGAATTTGGTGGGCTCGGCATCGAAGTCACGATGGAAGATGGCCAGTTGAAGGTCGTCACTCCGATTGACGATACGCCGGCTGCGAAAGCGGGTGTGATGGCGGGCGATATCATTGCCGCCATCGACGATGAACCCGTGCAGGGCCTGTCGCTCAATCAGGCGGTCGAGAAAATGCGCGGTGCTGTCAATACGCCCGTGCGCCTCAAGATCGTGCGCAAGGGTGCCTCCGATCCGCTTGAACTCAAGATCACGCGCGACGTGATCCGCATCCGTTCGGTCCGTCTGCGTAATGAAGGCGGCGATGTCGGTTACATCCGCATCACCCAGTTCAACGAGCAGACCTTCGACGGGTTGAAGAAGGCGATCGAGGAACTCAACAAAGAGATCCCGGCTGACAAGCTGAAGGGCTATGTGGTCGATCTGCGCAACAATCCGGGCGGATTGCTCGATCAGGCCATTGCTGTGTCTGATGCATTCCTTGAGCGCGGCGAGATCGTGTCGACGCGCGGGCGTAATGCTGATGAGTCGCAACGCTATAATGCGCGTTCGGGCGATCTGACCAAGGGCAAGCCTGTCATTGTCCTCATCAATGGCGGTTCGGCCTCGGCCTCGGAGATCGTGGCCGGCGCGCTGCAGGACCACAAGCGCGCCACCGTTGTCGGCTCGCGTTCGTTTGGCAAAGGCTCAGTGCAAACGATCATCCCGCTGGGTTCGAATGGTGCCATTCGTCTCACAACGGCGCGTTACTACACGCCGTCGGGCCGTTCTATTCAGGCGAAGGGTATCGATCCCGATGTGCAGATCTTGCAGGACGTCCCTGCCGAATTGAAGGGCAAGGACGAGACCAAGGGCGAAGCGAGCTTGCGCGGCCATCTGAAGAATGACGAAGATGAGCGCGGCGGTTCCTCGGCCTATGTGCCGCCGGATCCGAAAAACGATAAGCAGCTCAATTACGCGCTCGACGTGTTGCGCGGCGTCAAGGTCAATGACGCCTCCCAACCCGCGAAAAATAAAACGGCGAATTAACCGGTTCGCCTCACAATGACGGCGGCGTCTCGGGCGCCGCCGTTTCGATTCAAGATGTTTGTTGCGTTTTGCCGCGTTGGTTTCCATCGACGGGACGCATCATGCCGCCACAAGCCACGCGCCTTGCCTCTCACCCGAAGAATTCTGCGAGCACGGGCGCGCCCCGCACTCAGAAAAAAGAGGCGCGCGAAGCACCGCGTTCTGTCGCGCCAAAAGACACGACAGTCTCTTCGCTCGCCCGGGCGGTGTCGCCACTCGGTTTTGCCGCACCCAAATTCCGCAGAGGTTTTTGGCGTAAGCTCAGCGGGATCGTTCTTGCTCTCGCTTTTCCGGTGGGTCTTGCAGGCGCATGGTTCTGGTCTTTGGTCCATGAACCGGAACTGCCCTTGCCCTTTCAGATCATGGTCAATCATGCGGTGGCAGAACGGCCACAGCGTGGCGCCGCACTCGAGATCACGCCGCTGAAGGTCCCGTTGCAGGATGCCGCGCCTGTCGCCGGCCTTTCGCGCGATCCGCGTTTGATCGAGAATTCGATTCACGGGCCTGTGCCGCGCGCCTCATCGGAAGGGCTCAAACCGCGCCAGGTTTATGCACGCCCCTTCGCCGATACGACGAAACGCCCGCGAATTGCGTTGATCGTGACCGGACTCGGTCTTGGGCTTGCTGTGACCGACAAGGCGATTGGGCATCTGCCGCCTGCCGTGGGGCTTGCCTTTTCGCCTTATGGGCAGGACCTCGTGCGGCAAGTGCAGGCGGCACGCCAGGATAATCGCGAATTGCTGCTGCAGATTCCGATGGAGCCTTATGATTTTCCGGCCAATGATGCAGGCCCGGCCATGCTCGCGGCCGATGCCCCGCCCGATGCCAATCAAGATCGGCTTTTGTGGTCTTTGGCGCGGATGACGGGTTATATCGGCCTCACCAATCTGCAAGGCGGTCGGTTTCGTGACAGTCCAGCGATGGCGCGTCTCGCTGAGCAGATCGAGCGCCGTGGACTCTTTTTCATCGACGATGGCGTCGGCCGAACCAAGCGCGATCCGAAAGGCGATCCTTGGCCGCGCGCCTCTCTCATCATTGACCCATCGGCGCTGGACATTGGATTGTCTGAGCTCGAGCGGATTGCCCAGGAGCGCGGCATCGCCATCGGCATGATCGGCGTCACTCCTGCCATGATCGACCGCGTCGCGGCATGGGCGCAGACGCTCGAGACGCGCGGGCTGATCCTCGCGCCGATTACGGCGGCGCTAGATCCAAGCGGTGCGCAGTAGATTTGTGAGTCAAATTCCGTTTCGAAAATGCGTTACGATTTCTGCGCATGAGCGTAGCAGTTGCCGTGTTAGGCAATCCGCCGCACTATGATGCCTCACGCATTGGTTCTGATTCGTCATGTCTTCACTTCCCTACCGCCCCTGCGTGGGTGTGATGCTGCTCAACCCGCGCGGACAGGTTTTTATTGGCCGCCGCAAGAGTGAGGCAGGGCCGGAACATGTCGACGATGATCATGCGTGGCAGATGCCGCAGGGCGGGATCGATGACGGAGAAGACCCTCGCGATGCCGCGTTTCGCGAGCTCTGGGAAGAAACGAATGTCAGGAGTGCCGCGATCATTGCCGAAGCGCCGGAGTGGTTCAGCTATGATCTACCCGACGACATCATCAAGCGAAGTTGGAAGGGACGTTATCGCGGCCAGACACAAAAATGGTTCGCCATGCGGTTTGAGGGCGGGGAGAGCGAGATCGACATTCATGCTCCGGCCGGTGGCCAACATAGGCCGGAATTCAATGCGTGGCGGTGGGCCGATATGAACGCTCTGCCGTCATTGATCATTCCTTTCAAGCGTCCAGTTTACGAGAAAGTCGTCGCTGCCTTTGCCCATCTTGTGCCGCAGCCAGCGCGATAAGAAGGCGTTTAAGAAACGTTAAGAAAGTCAGTTGAGAATCGCCCTCCAATGCTCCTGCCGGGAGGCAGCCCATGTCCGATCAGATTCAGCGGCTTTATCAGGCTGTGCTCGATGCCCAGGGCCGGGACCCGAACGCTTCGCGTACGGCCAAGCTTTTGACTGAGGGGACGGCGAAAATGGCGAAGAAGCTCGCCGAGGAAGCCGTCGAGGTCGGGCTGGACGCCGTGCAAGGTAATCGCGAGGCGACGATCCGGGAAAGCGCAGACCTCATATACAATCTCGCTGTGCTTTGGGCTGAATGCGGGATCACGCCAGACGATGTTTACGCCGAAATGGATCGGCGCGAGCAAATGCTCGGCATCGCCGAAAAACTTCCCAAGAACCAAGTCCATAATCTGGACCGTGACTTGGCGCGGTTGAAGAAGCTCGTGAAGGGCTGAGTATCAGTCCGGCATTATGGTCTGATCTGCCCGGTGCCACGGACGCGATAATTAAAGCTCGTCAATTGCTCGATGCCAACCGGCCCGCGCGCGTGCATCCGACCTGTCGCGATGCCGATTTCTGCGCCGAAGCCAAACTCGCCGCCGTCGGCAAATTGCGTCGATGCATTGTGCAGCACGATCGCTGAATCGACTTCACACAAAAATCGTTCGGCCCGCTCTGTGTCATTCGTGATAATGCTGTCGGTGTGATTCGAACTCCAACGCCCAATGTGATCGAGCGCGCCATCTAATCCATCGACAACGCGGCAGGCGATGATGGCGTCAAGATATTCTGTCGCCCAATCGTCATCCGTGGCCGCCTTCACCCGCGTATCAATCGCTTGCACCGTTTCGTCGCCACGGACTTCGCAGCCCGCATCGATGAGATCTGTGATCAAAGGGGCGAGATGGGTTTTTGCGCAGGCGCGGTCGACGAGGAGTGTCTCGGCGGCGCCGCAAATCCCAGTTCTCCGCAATTTCGCGTTCTTTACGATCGCACGTGCCATTTCGAGATCGGCTGCGCCATCGACATAAACATGGCACAAGCCTTCAAGATGGGCGAAGACCGGTACGCGCGCTTCATCCTGAACGCGTGCGACCAGACTTTTGCCGCCGCGCGGCACAATCACATCAATGGCGCCATTCAATCCGCGCAGCATGAGGCCAACGGCATCGCGGTCGCGGGTCGGTACGAGTTGGATAGCATTCTCGGAAAGTCCCGCAGCCCGCAAGCCTGCACGCATCGCCTCCGCAATGGCTGAAGATGTCCGAAAGCTTTCCGATCCCGCACGTAAGATCACCGCGTTGCCGCTTTTCACGCAGAGCGCAGCGGCATCCGCGGTGACATTGGGACGGCTTTCGAAAATTACGCCAATTACACCAAGCGGTGTGGCAACGCGCTCAAATTGCAAACCATTCGGCTGCATCCATGTTGCCAGCACACGGCCGACTGGATCGGGCAGAGCGGCGACATCTTCGACAGCCTTCGCGATGGCTTCAAGGCGGTTATCATCAAGCGTGAGGCGATCGAGAAAAGCGCCTTTGGTGCCGCGCGCGACAGCATCGGTACAGTCCTCGCGATTGGCTGCAAGAATATCGGCGGCGGCTTTGCGCAATGCCTTGGCGGCGGCGCGCAACCCATCGCCACGTTGTTCGCCCGAGGCGAGCGCCAATGCGCGCGAGGCCTGCCGCGCATTCCGCCCAAGGGTGAGCATGATTTCTTCTAGGGCGCTCATCTCAATGTCCCGCCAACGTCATGTCGTCGCGATGAACCATTTCGGCGCGACCCGCAAAGCCGAGAATGGCTTCGATGTCACGCGAAGATCGTCCCGCAATCATCTGGGCTTCAGCGGCATCGTAAGCGGCCAATCCGCGTCCAATCTCTTCACCATCGGGCGCGCGTAATAAGACGACATCGCCGCGCTCGAACGCGCCTTCGACATTCTTGACGCCAGCAGGCAAAAGACTCTTGCCATCGCGAATTGCGCGTGCGGCGCCATCATCGACATGGAGCGCGCCTTTCGGTTCCAGAACACCAGCAATCCATTTCTTGCGCGACGCGACAGGATTGCTCGGTGTTGTAAACCAAGTGCAACGTCCGCCATCAATGATGCGCTTGATTGGATTCATCACACGGCCATCGGCAATGACCATCTGTGTGCCACCGAGGGTCGCGATCTTCGCCGCTTCGATTTTGGTGCGCATGCCGCCGCGCGACAATTCGGATGCGGCGCCGCCGGCCATCGCTTCGATCTCGGCTGTGATGCGCGGCACGATCGGTAGCAGAATGGCATTGGGATCGGATTGCGGTGGCGCGGTATAGAGCCCATCGACATCGGAGAGGAGAACAAGTAGATCGGCGCTTGCCATGGTTGCGACGCGTGCGGCAAGTCGGTCATTGTCACCATAGCGGATTTCGGTGGTCGCAACCGTGTCGTTTTCATTCACGACAGGGATTGCGCGCCAGTCCAAGAGGCGCGCCAGCGTCTCGCGCGCGTTGAGGTAACGGCGGCGTTCTTCCGTGTCGCCAAGCGTCAGCAAAATCTGGCCTGCCGTGATGCCGTGCGTGCCCAATGCATCGGCCCAGCTTTTCGCTAGCGCGATTTGTCCGACGGCGGCGGCGCCTTGGCTTTCTTCAAGTTTCAGCGCGCCTTTTGGTAGTTTCAAGACGCTGCGTCCCAGCGCAATGGCACCTGAAGAGACAACGAGAATATCAGCGCCACTGTTGTGCAATTCCGCAATGTCGTCGCACAGCGCGGTCAGCCATGCTTCTTTCAAGCGACCTTGAGCTGCATCGACGAGAAGCGATGAACCGACCTTGATCGTGATACGGCGAAAATCGCGGAAGTTTGGCGCGGTCACGGTTCCCACTCCGTCGAAGGCTTTTCGACGGTCTCGTCACGGCGTTGTTTGGCAATGATCGCAAGAAGCTTGCGCAGTGCTTCCTCGACACCTTGGCGCGAGGCCGATGAAAGGAGAAGCGGTTCGCGACCGCACGCCTTTTTCAACGATTTTTTCTGCCGTTCGATTTCGTCTTCCGTCAACGCATCGATTTTCGATAGGGCCACGATTTCGGTCTTATGGCCGAGTTCATGCCCATAAGCTTCGAGTTCGTGCCGCACAGTCTTGTAAGCAGTGCCTGCATCCTCGCCTGTCGCATCGACAAGATGGAGCAGCACGCGGCAACGTTCGACATGGCTCAAGAAACGATCGCCAAGGCCATGGCCTTCATGCGCGCCTTCGATTAGGCCGGGAATGTCGGCGAGCACGAATTCTTGTCCGTCGATGCGCACAACTCCGAGGCCGGGATGCAGAGTCGTGAATGGGTAATCGGCGATCTTCGGTTTGGCTGCTGTCACCGTCGCAAGGAAGGTTGATTTGCCCGCGTTCGGCAAACCGACGAGCCCGGCATCGGCAATTAGTTTTAGCTTCAATCGGATCCAGCGTTCTTGCCCCTCCTGTCCGGGATTGGCATGACGCGGCGCGCGATTGGTCGATGTCGTGAAATAGAGATTGCCGAAACCGCCATTGCCACCGCGCGCTAATCGCACGCGTTGGCCAATAGCGGTGAGATCGGCGATCAGCGTCTCGCCATCTTCCTCGAAGATTTGCGTGCCTTTCGGCACTTTCAAGATGACCTCGGGCGCGTTCGCACCGGCGCGGTTGCGGCCCATGCCGTGTCCGCCGGGTTTTGCCTTGAAGTGCTGCTGGTAGCGGTAGTCGATGAGCGTATTGAGGCCCTCGACGCATTCCGCCCACACATCGCCGCCGCGTCCGCCGTCCCCGCCATCGGGGCCGCCGAATTCGATGAATTTTTCGCGGCGGAATGAGACGGCGCCTGCGCCGCCATTGCCGGATCGGATATAGACTTTGGCTTCGTCGAGAAATTTCATGCCGTTTCCCTAGCCTATTCCGGCCGGAAAGGGGAACAGCTTTCGACCTTAGCCTTGTTGTGGCCTAGCGCTTTTTAATGGTCAGTTCGACATCGCCGACCGTAAGAAACCACCAATGGACACTGGCGGTGTTGAGCACGGTTTTGGCGTCGGTCTGCTTCAAGACGTCATCGAAATGGACATCAAACGTCGACCCGCCCTTGGTTTTTTGGCGTGCCTTGTAGGACAGGCGGACCGTTGGACCATCCTGCCAGACCTTCGCTTCGCCGAGAACGTCTTCACGTGTGCCGACGTAAGTGCCCGGACCGGTCTTGCGGAAACGCCATGTCTTCCGGTCCTTTTCGCCGTCGGAGAAGACGAAATCCTCAACGAGGGTGAGGGTCTGGGTCTTGCGATCCCATGAGCCCTTCATGACCACGTCGAGGCCTCGTTTGGAGCCGTCGATCCGGCTTGTGAAGCTGCCCTTGGCTGTTAGTGTGCCGCGGAAAAACTCTTCGAGAACCAGAACCTTATCGGCGGCTTGCGCGGGCGCGAACCATCCGAGGGGGAGAAGAAGGGCGGCAAGCAACAGCAGACGGCGCATGGGGTCTCTCCAGATCAACCTGACCGATTGTTTACGCACGGACGGGTTTGTCGGACCATGCTGGCACCTGCGGCGGAAGCGCCGCGCGCGGCAGGGTCGTGGCACCGAAGCCGCGATTGACATGCCAATCGCCTCTGTCGAGCTCGAACCTGTCGACAGGACCGTTCGAGCAGCGGCCCGGTTGGTCTGACAGGCCGCGACGGCGCCATGTAAAGCCGATCTTCTCGAGCACCCGCGCCGAGGCGCGGTTCTCCGGCATCACATGCGCTGCGATGCCGGCATTGTCGGTCAGCATGAAGACTGTATCGACAAGGGCACCAACGGCTTCGGTGGCAAAGCCTTGGCGCCAGAACGTGCTGTCGAAGGCGTAGCCAAGAACCGGCAATCCGCCGTCGGGGAAGCGGACCGCCACCGTGCCGATCAATTGGCGTGGTGACCGGTTGAGAACGGCGACAAGTTCGATCGTTTGGCCTGTGGCATTACGCTCGCGGGCGCGGAGGATGAATTCCTCGGCTGCACCGGTCGGATAGGGGTGCGGAATGACCGCTGTGGTCTCCGCGACCTCTTTCTTGGAGGCAAAACGGGTGACCGCGGCGGCATCGGCAGCGCGCGGCCAGCGCAGCCAGAGACGTGCGGTCTCAAGCTGAAAAATATCGTCGAGCGCAATATCGGGTAACATGGAGGCGTCTCCTGCCCGCAGGGTCTAAATCCTGATGGTGACCCTGAAATGACAAAGGGAAGTGGTTTCCCCACTTCCCCGGAAACGCTCCCTCTCTGGGAACTCGGATGATCCTTGCCAGATCGTCCGCCGGGGCTGTGGGCCGGCGGAGATCTTGGAGAAATCCGCCTTATTCGGCCGCTACGGCCGTACGTACGGCCACATACATGCGGCCTTGGCCTTTTTTCATAAACTCAACCGTGCCGGACGCCGTAGCGAACAGCGTGTGGTCCTTGCCCATATCGACATTGGCGCCCGCATGGACGCGCGTGCCGCGCTGGCGAATGATGATGTTGCCCGGCACGACTGCTTCGCCGCCGAACTTCTTCACGCCAAGGCGCCGACCTTCCGAGTCACGACCGTTGCGGGATGAGCCGCCTGCTTTTTTGTGAGCCATTGTTCTGCTCCGTAACTTTCTGGGATTTTAGCCCCGAAACCTGTCCAAACCGTGAATTGCTCTGACGGGAGCCGATTACTCGGCCGCTTCAACCGTCTTGGCAGCCTTCTTAGCCTTAGGAGCCGCGCCGCCCGTCACGATCTCGAGGATCTTGACGCGGGTGAGGTCCTGGCGATGGCCGCGCTTGCGCTTGGAGTTTTTGCGGCGGCGCTTGTGGAACGAGATCGAGTGCGCGGTGCGGGTCTGTTCGACCACTTGTGCCGATACTGCGGCGCCTGCCACAGTGGGCGCGCCGATCTGGGTGCCAGCGTCTCCGCCGACCATCAGAACCTCGTCGAAAGTGACAGCGTCACCAGCGTTGAGGTCAAGCTTCTCGATGACGATCACGTCATTGGCGGCAACTTTGTATTGTTTGCCGCCGGTCTTGATTACTGCGAACATCGTTTTCCCTCGTGTTCAGCCCGTCCTGATCCGGGGCTAAGCCCTTGAACCGGACGGCTTTTTGGCAGTGTTGAACCGGACACGCGCTTTCGCGCGCAACGTAAAAGGCGCGGAAACCCCGCGCCAGCGGGATTTGACTACCGGATGGCCTTCCTTGAGTCAATCGAAACGGTTTCCGAAACGGCCTTGGAAAACGCCTTTTCAAGCCAAGCCCGCTTGCGGGGGGAGAGGGCGCATGCTATTCGCCGCGCCGACCACACGAGCGGCCTCCAAGCCGTCCGGCCCTGCGGAGAGGTGGCAGAGTGGTTGAATGCACCGCACTCGAAATGCGGCATAGGTGCAAGCCTATCGGGAGTTCGAATCTCCCCCTCTCCGCCAGACTTTTTTTGCTTTTAATGCATTTAACCGGAACCGGTTTTCCGAGAGCCGAACGGCGTTTGCCGTCCAGCTCTGGCAGTGTAGCGCTTACACTTTCGGCGTGCGGGTTTTATAGATGAAATCCAGCACGGCGTCGGGCATGGGTTGGCTTTCGTTCTCCGGAATCATCACTTCGATATAGGCGGCGCTGTCGCTTACTTCGACGGCGGAAAGCGCGTCTTCCAACTCACCCACTGTAGCGACGCGGCGGCTGAGCCAATCCTTGCACCCCATCGCTTGCGGCAGAAGGTGATAATCAACGGGCGCAATGTCATCATAAACATGGCCGCGTTGACTGACGACATCTTCAATGCCGTACAGGCGATTGTTGAGCACGAAAATGATTGGCTTGATGCCGTAGCGCCCCATCACGCCGATCTCGTTCATCGTGAGTTGGTGCGAACCATCGCCCGTCACCAAAATCGTGCGCCCGGCGCGATTGGCCATGGCAATGCCTAATGCGGCCGGTGTCGCCCAGCCGATCGAACCCCACAGCGTTTGGCTTTCCGAACCTACATCGGCGGGTAACAGCATCGGATTGAGGTGCATCATGCAGGTGCCCGTCTCGATCACGACCACGTCGCCCTTCTTCAGCATGCGCTGCAGGCGTGGATAGAACGTCGCTGAACTCGTCGGATCGGCTACACTGCCTGTCATTGGCAACAGTGAAGGCGCCGCCGCTTGTCCGCGCCCACCGAACACGGGCGTCTGCGCGATGAGCGCATCCAAAATGTCTTCGAGGGCCACATAGGAGAAAATGGCGCTGCCGATCTGTACCCAATGATCAAAAATGCTGATCAGCCGGTCAGCGGGATGTGTGTCGCTCCACATGGCGGTATTGGAATCCGCGCGGACCACGCCGCCAAATTCCAGTATGAGGTCAGCGTCTTCGACCGTTTTCTTGACAGAGGCTGGCGCTGAGCTGACGCCGTTATAAAGCCCAAGGAAATTCGGATGCGCTTCGCTGATGACGCTCTTGTCATTGGGCGTTGTGGCGAACGGAATGTTGGCCTTGTCGATGAAGGTGGCAAGCTTCGCTTGAAGACCATAGCGCGCCAGCATTGCACTAGGCAGCAGCACAGGATTTTTTGCAGCCTTCAGGCGCGCGATGATCGCAGCAGCAGCTGCCGCCAATTCTTCCGGCGCGCTTGATACGCGCTTGATCGCAGCGAGCGGCTGTCCCTTGATCGGCGTTCCGACAATCGGCATCAGCGCGAAATCCATCGGGATAACGATATAGGCCGGAGCACTCAGGCGCAGCGCTTCGCGGATCACGCGTTCCAACTCGTCAATCGCATTGTCGGGCGTCAAATTGGCGCTGACACAAGCGGCGGCCGCCGAAAGCGTTTCGAAATTTCCATACACGCCGTCGCCCAGCGTATGGTGAGTGACGAGATGTTGGTGCGTGATGCGGCGGCTCGGTGCGCCCACGAGGTGAAACACAGGCAAGCGATGCGCCTTGCTCCCCATCACGCCGTTCAGTGCACTCAATTCGCCGACGCCATAAGTGGTGGTGAGCATGGCTACGCCATTGCGGCGTGCATAGCCATCAGCTGCATAAGCCGCGTTCAGTTCGTTGGCGCAGCCTATCCATTTCAGCGATGGGCAAGCCTCAATCGCGTCGTCGATGGGAAAAGCGTAATCGCCCGGAACGCCGAAGACCCTGTCGATGCCGAGTTCCGAAAGGCGTTGGACGACATAGTTGACAACCGTTGGGTTCGTCATGGGGTACTCCTGTTTTCATCGCGTCCACCCGCAACAAACGACACATCTTCATCAGAGCGCATCTTCAGTGCATCGGAACGGCTGCCGACTCGTATATTTTTAAACTATTTCGTATTTTGTTCTAAATTGGTTACATGTCGTAAACAAGGCCGCTCATGGCGGCCGGGCGACGCGGCGGGGTCGCACATTCCCATAACTCTGTGCGGCTCTATCTTGAGACTGTTGCCCTTTCGGCAGGTCGTGTGGCCCGCTATGAGCGAGATGGCTCGCATTATGCTGGCTCTTGCCAAATCCGATGGCTAAATTGCATCCCAATTCTCGTCATCATTCGCGAAAGTATTCTGCATCATGGCTCGCAATATTATTGGTCCCGTCCTGATCGCCGCCTCCCTGTCTCTGGCTGGGTGCCAGACCGCTGAGGAACTCGCGCAGGAAGATGACGCAACATGTCGTAGCTACGGACTTCAATTCGGTACGCCCGATTATGCGCAATGCCGTCAGTATCAGCAGTCGGATCGGACAGCGCGTTATCAGGCCTATCAGCAACGGCAGGCCATTGAGAATGCGGCGCGCGCATTTTCCAATGCTGCAGTCCAGAACGAGAAAAACCGCAAGCCGATTGAGAAATGCTCAATGTCGCCGCCGGACAAGGATGGTTCGTCGAGGCGCGTCTGCACGCCATATTGATCGGCGTCAACGTCTCGTCAGAACGAACATGGAAGTCCTTCATGCGCTATCAATCCCTGATCGCTGCAACGCATCAAGCGGATTGCACAACGAAATAGCCAGTGAGGCGACCCGTTCCGGGGCGGTATAGCAATTTTATAGTTGCAATCGTCGATGCAAGATGGGCGTTAATATTATCTCGTTTCGGGGGAGTCATTCATCCATGTGCGATCAATGCAGAGCAGGCGTTTCGCGCCGTACTTTTTTTACCGGTGTCGCCGCCGGTCTGGCTGGAGCAATTGTTGGTGGGCAGGCCTTTGCGCAGACAGCGCCGCCAAAGCCTGAAAACATCCTTGCGCCTGATGATGCCTTGGCACGGCTTCTCAAGGGAAATGAGCGTTATGTTAGCGGCAATGTCGCATCGAGCCGTTTCAATGATGTGCGCGACGCGCTGACCAAAGGGCAAAATCCTTATGCGGCTATTCTCGGCTGTGCCGATTCGCGCGTCAGCCCCGAATTGGTCTTCGACGAAAATCAAGGCGACCTTTTCGTTACGCGCATTGCCGGAAATTTCGTGACAACACCTCTGCTTGCCAGCCTTGAATATTCGGTGGCCGTACTAAAGACGCCACTGATTTTCGTTCTTGGCCATACGAGCTGCGGTGCCATTTCAGCAGCTGTGCAAGCTTTGACGAAAGATGCCGATTTTCCGGGTCATATTCAATCGTTGACGACACGTCTTGCGCCTGCGGTACGTGCAGCTAAAGCAAAAAAACCAACCGATCTCGTTGCGCAGGCGACGATTGAGAACGTGCGGATTAGTGTAGAAAAGCTATCCGGTTCAACGCCAATTCTTCGGCGTGCGGTGCGTGAGGGTCGTTTGAAGGTGGCTGGTGGCGTCTATCAATTGGCAACTGGAAAAATCGAACGGGTCGTTTGATCGGTTCAGCATTAGCGCGTTGCGGCAGCGACCGATTGGCCTAGGGCAGTCAATTCGTTCCGCAACGCCGCCCAAGGCAAGGTAATGTCTTGTGGCCCCATAACGTAAGCGGCCACTTCGTACACATTGAATGCGATTGTGAGGCCATCAGGCCCGATCAACCAATGACCGGGATCGGTCACAAGCTTGGCGATGTCCGCGGCCTTTTCGACCATCATGTCTTTTCCGAGTTTCTTTTTGAGTTGAGCCCAGCTCAGAGCGACAAGTTTTGATGTTGCTGTGGGGCCAAACATATCTCTGAAGGTGAGCGGCTTTCCGCTGGCGAGAATGAGATGGGCAGAGGACGACATGCTGATCGGATGGGCGGCGCCCACGCCAAAGAGCTCGCTGCTGATAACCGCCGATGCGAAGACAGTGTTTGCTTGCGCTAGAGCTACAGTCACAGAAGCCGTTGTATCGGCATCGTTCCATCCCGCCTTTTCGGGCGCAGCCATTGATTGCATCCAGGTGTTTAGCTGGTTTGTGACGTTCTCGTCACCGCCAAACACGATGGTCATCGTCTTGTCATGCGTCACGACCGGGAAAAACTCCGGATCATCGCTTGACGAGGGCATGGCTTGAAATTCGGTCACCGCCAGAGTGCGGAAGGTGCCGACTGTGCCCGGTTGCTGCTTCAAGGCCGTGAGACGGCGGTCATATTCGGTCTTAAGGCATTGGGCGAAGGCGGGTTTGTCCTTAATAGTGCCGCGCCCATCGCCCGAACAGGCGAGGGGGCCATAAGCGAGCCAGCTCCGTTGGCTCTTCTGCAGCGCCGGTTTCAAAGCGGCCGGCAAATCCGCCATCAGGCGCGTGTAAGTCTGCGCTAGCGCCTCGTCTAATTTGGAAAGGGCGGGGTCGGCGCAGATGATCTTTTCGTGAGGCTTTGCCGCTTTACTGCAGTCGAAGCTCGCGGCCAAAGCTACCGGCGAAAACCCGATTGCGGCCAGCACCGCCACTGCAAAACGCCAACGCATCTCACGAATCCCCAAACGCACTCTGTATTAAGTTATCCATAGGGGAGCGCGATTGTCACGGCCCTGCTCGCGTTTAGTTTGCTTTACTGCAAAGGCGCACATGCACCCATTGCCGGAATGACATGAGAATGCCATGTCCAAGCCAATAGTTTCGGTTCGGCGGGAGTGCATCATGGATCTCAAGGGAATTCACCACCTCACGGCCGTGACGGCGCGCGCCGTCGACAATCACCGCTTCTATACAGGTACGCTCGGTCTGCGGCTTGTGAAGAAGACCGTCAATCAAGACGATGTGAGTGCCTACCACCTGTTCTACGCCGATGGGCAGGCCTCGCCGGGTACCGACATTACTTTTTTCGATTGGCAAGTAGGGCCGGAAACACGCGGCACGCATTCCATTTCGCAAACGGGTTTTCGTGTGGGTGGTGCCGATCAGTTGGAGTGGTGGGCCAAGCATCTCCGCGATGCTGGCGTTAAAGCGGGCCATGTTGTCGTTCGTGACGGTCGTGCGACGCTCGATTTCGAGGATTTCGAGGGCCAACGCCTCAGCCTTGTCGATGATGGCGGTGGAGGGCAGAGCCATCCTTGGGCGCATAGCCCTGTGCCGACCGATCGACAGATCCGTGGTCTTGGTCCGATTACCATCAGTGTTCCCTATCTCGCTCCTACGGATGCCGTTTTACGCGCGTTGATGAACATGCGCCGCGAGCGCGATTATGAGAACGCGGCGGGTGCAACCGTCCATGTTTATGAGATGGGATCGGGCGGACCCGGCGCCGAATTGCATGTCGCTGTGGAGCCGAACCTTCCGTTTGCGCGACAAGGCGCGGGTGGTGTTCATCATGTGGCGTTTTGCGTGCCTGATGCTCAGTACACGGCATGGGCCGAGCGTTTGCAGAGCTTGCGCGTCCCGAACAGCGGGCCGGTCGATCGCTTCTGGTTCAAGAGTCTCTATTTTCGGGAGCCAAATGGCATTCTGTTCGAGCTAGCAACCGAAGGGCCGGGGTTTGCGACGGATGAACCTATGGAACGCCTTGGCGAGACATTGTCTTTGCCACCCTTCCTCGAGCATCGCCGTGTCGAAATCGAGGCTGGTCTCGTTCCGCTCTCGACCTAGTCGTTAACGGCGCGTTTTCGTTAACGCAGACAAATCGTACAGAATCTTCAATAAGGCGCTGATCGCTGCATTTGTTCGCGATCTGGCAAGGCTTTGCTCACCCTTTGCTTCTAGATTGGGTCAATACAGGCCGCAACCGCGGTATTTTTCATATTGGCTTTTGCGATGCTCATGTTGAGACGAGGCTTACGCGCTTATAGGCGCGATCAAAAAGGTACTTATGCCGTGATGTTCGCCTTGATGGGCGGTTTCATCGCCGCATCAGCCCAAGTCGGAATCACGGCGTTTCGAACGCAAAACTCTGCCTCTGCAGCGGAGCAGTTGATCGACCTCACGTGCCAAAAGATTGCTCTTGCAGACCCCGCCCTTTACCCCACTGGGGCCGCGGCTGCAGCTGCTGCAGAACAGGCGCTCAATGCGCGGATTGCGCCTGGACTCCGCGATGTAGGGGGCCGATTCAGTGTAACAGCGACGAAAGTCACTCCGGAATTTGTCGTTCCCATTAATCAAGACGAAACCATGGCGGATCTCAGACGATTCGAGTTCGCCGTGCAGTTCACTGGTGAGATGACAGGAATCAACAGCTGGATTTCCGACGAAAGAAATCGAAATATTGGTGTAACCAAAAAGTGCCGTCCCATTTGTTCAGGCATGACGAATATTGTTTATAGTAGTGCTGCGGCAACCGGTCATTGGATTAGGAATAACAGGTTCAGGCTAGCACAATCAATCGATGACAATGGACAGGTCATTGATGGTTTCGAAGATGCTATTTTTCGCGAGGGCTTCCAGAATCCCGCTGATCCGAATACTCGTTTCGTTCTTACCTTATTGACGAGCGGCGGAGAGTACATTCGCTATCGTTCGCTGATTTCTGCAGCGACCAATATCTATTTCGATGACAATATGTTCAGACAAAAAGGCGAACCGTCGCTCGCTTCTCAGCGTCTTGTCGTCGGCCCCGATGATGAGATTGTCGTACAGGCGTTAAACGCCGATGGCTCACTTCCGGGCATGTGCGGTCCGTCGGACGAAGTCTGCTTTAGCGATAATTGCGGTGGCGAGATAGGTGAGCCAGAGCCTCCCGAATCACCGCGTATCGCCTGCGTTTTCAACGAAATTTCCAAGGCAGAAAGACCATTTCCCGAGCTTCGCCGTGTACGCTTTGCAGATCGAACGGTTGAGTTCGTTTATCCGAATGAGGCGGAATGGAAAACGGGAATGCTTACGGTCACCTGGCCGGGGGGAAAGCTCCGCAAGCTGCTCGCGCCATTTTACATTACCAATACGACGATGGTGACCGTCAATTTCAAAGATGGACGGCGGACTGTGTCCTCGGAAGTAGCATCGGCAATCGGGCTCACGTTCGACCGTCGTTCCGTCATTCTCAATTATCGAAACCATAACCAGATCGTTCACATGTCGGGTGTGCACTGGTTTTATTTTTGGAATGGAAAAGATCTTTGCAAGCGCTTTCGGTCGCCCATTGTCTTCGACACGGAAGGGCTCGGTGAAATCAAAACGACAAGCAGCCAAGGTTCAGATGAGCTGGGGCCAGCCTTCGACATGTTCGGGCGTGGCGAAAAGGAGCCTGTCGAATGGCCTGTCGGAAAAGGACAGGCTTGGCTTGTCGACAATCGCGATGGTCGGGCAGCAATCGATATGACGGGTAAGCGCTTCTTTGGCGATCTTGATGGACATGAAGATGGTTATCATAAGCTGCGCGAACTCGACACCAGTGGAACTGGCATTCTGTCGGGTGCAGATCTCGATGGTTTGGCCTTGTGGTTCGATAATGGCAATGCGCTTGTTGAGGATAATGAATTGCGACCCCTTCGTGACGTCGGCGTGACGGAGGTCGATACGCGCGCGCAATGGAGCGATTTGCCCGATGGACGCTCGGCTCTGCGTTCGACAGCCATCATGAACGGCCGATCGATCATGACTGAAGATATCTTCGTCAGCATATCTTCCAAGGCGGTGCCGGTGACTGCCGCCGCAGCCAAGCCATGAAGGGGAAGGATATGCGCCGTTCCCGTTTCCTGGCCTATCTTCGCAATCGTCGCGGTACGACGTCCGTTGAGCTTGTCTTGACGCTACCATTCTTTTTTTCCTCCGTTTTCATGATTGCGGAGACATCGATATATTTTTTTGCAACGAGCAACGCAGAAAAAGCAGCGCATGCCTATTCACGTGAAATCATCAATATGCAAACGGGGATAGACACCGCAACACATGAAGATCGAATTTGGGCTGCGCTGGAAGCGCGTATGAATCGACAATTTTTTGAGAGTATGCGTTTTGCTATCGATACAGCCGGCCCCAATACCGATTTTTCGAAGACTCTGGCTCAGAATTTTGTAGGAGCAAATATCTTCCAGAACAGGGATCGGCCCGTCTTTCTCCGGGTCGTTTTTCAGCCCCGCGGCATTTCTTCTACGCTCACGCGCCCAATCTGGCGTGCGATCGGTGCAACTGGCGCTAGCGGTCTCGCTGCACCCATCGATATCCTCATCGTTATTCCGTTTCCGGCGCGTGATACAACATGAAACTGCTCGGAAAATTAGGATTCACCCGTGTGTTTGCCATGGCCTATACGCGGTCATGTCGGGGCTCGGTGGTCGAGTTCGTCTTGGTGTTTCCGTTTTTGTTCCTGTTTCTTATCCTTGTCATCGATGCGTGTAACTGGTTGGCCGATTGGCGCCAAGCGACGCGCCTTGCCGAGTCGATCGTCCGCACGGCGCATGCGCTTGACCGTAGACTTGTCGATCAGGATGTGAGGCCGTTAGGTGACGACGATATTCGCCTTTTAAGGAATATTGCAGCGCGGATGCAGGTTCAATTTACCGATGGGCGAAACTCTGTCTGGCTGGGCCGCTATGTCCGCCCACAATTGCCAGGCCGGCCGACTGAACCATCGGCCATTCGGCCTGTCGTTCAACTTTTGCCAAATGGTTTGGCCGATCCCAATAATCGGGGCATTGTCTTGAGCGGCGAAGATACGGACGTCGGCGATCGGGAGCGGTTTGTTGCCGAAGCCATTGAGCCGATCGCTTTACCGGGTGAAATATTTTACGCTGTGGAAGTCAGATTCACGCGCCAATTGATTTCACCCGTGCCACAACGGTTGGAACGGCGCCAATACACGGTGAGGTTTGTGCAGTAACGGTTAGGCCGGTGCGCTGAGTTTCATTTCGATCGCGGCACAGGTTTTCATCAATTCTGCTCGCACGGCTTCAAGATCGATCGGATCCTTGCGCAAGGTGAGGCAGGGGACGAGCAGGCTTGCGATTGCAGTGCCATGAGCATCGAGGATGGGGCAGATCACATCATTGACGCCGAGAATATCGCGGCTGGCGACAATCAGCGACTTTTGCTGGCGGATGGTTTCCAGCCTTTCTTCGTAATCAGACGGCACTATCCCGTTCACCGCATCGAGTGCTTCCTGCATGAGGCGCTTGCCGACCGGGCCCGATTGGAAGGCGAGAATGGACAGGCCTGAGCGGGCCTCAATCGCCTTGTTGCCATAACCAAGCCCCAATGTGATTCCGGCATTGCTTGTGCCGGTCGTCGTTGCGGCCACGACTGTTTCGCCGCTATGCAGCACAACGAGATTGGCGGAGAGGCTGGTGCGTTCGCTGAACGATTCCATTTCCGGTAAGGCTGCGGGAATGAGCGCGCGGCTCGCCGGTGTGCGCATGCCAAGGCCGAATAATTTGCCGGACAGGCGCAGGCCTTCCGTGCCGGGCATGCGCGTGAGATAGCCGCGCCGCAACAACACATGGACCATACGGAAGATTTCATTCTTTGAACGACCGAGCCGTTCAGCGAGGGCGCGTGTCGTCAACGGCTCGTCGCTGGCCGCCAGGCATTCAAGGATATCGAGACCCTTCTCAAGCGCCGGTGCGCTGTAAAGGCGCTCATGATCATCAATCATTTCATTTTGCTTCATGAGTAAAACTTGACACCAAATAAGAAACTTCGCTAGCCTCTCTATTGTCTTTTTCGGGGATAGGAAATCCCATGCAGTCCGTATCGCGAGCCTCGCTCGACGCGACTGCTGCGCGCGCAAGCGTTCAGCGTGAACGGGGTTGTACGCCATGAAGTATGGCCTGCAATTCCGCGATGTTTTCGCTGCGTGGGAATTCCTCCTCGACGGATTGATGACCACTATCTTTCTATCGGTTGCGACGATGGTGGGAGGGCTCATCATTGGCATTGCAGGGGCGGCTGCGCGTGTTTATGGCGGCCCGCTGCTGCGCGCCTCTACCGCCGCTTATGTCGAGATCATCCGCAACACGCCGCTTCTGGTGCAATTGTTCCTGATCTTTTTTGGGCTTCCTGCGTTTGGATTACGACTCGAAGCGATCCCGGCTGCGGTGATCGCGCTGGTCATCAATCTCGGCGCTTACACGACTGAAATTGTACGCGCCGGCCTCGAATCGATTCCGCGCGCGCAAGTCGAGGCGGGGGAATCGCTTGGTCTCAGCGGATGGCAAGTGTTTCGTTACATCGTGCTCTTTCCATCGTTGAAAGCGATGTTTCCTGCGCTCGCCAGTCAATTCGTTTTGCTGATGCTCGCAACCTCAATCGTCTCACAAATTTCGGTCCCTGATCTTTTCCATGCCGGGTCGATCATCCAGTCTCGTACCTTCCGCGATTTCGAGGTTTATGCCGTTGTCGGCGGCCTTTACCTTGCCCTTGCTTTCATTTTCCGCGGTGCGTTCGCGCTCCTCTATCGTTGGGCGTTCGCACGATGATCCGCGAATTTGGAACGATTGATATTCTCTACCTCATCGCAGCAGCGCGTTGGACCTTGCTGCTCACCCTTGCCGCTTTTGTTGGTGGCGCCTTGATGGGGCTTCTCCTGGCCGTTTTGCGTGTATCGCCGCTTGCGCCTTTGCGATGGATTGCAACTGTCTACATCCAGATCGTGCAAGGAACGCCGCTTCTGGTCTGGCTTTTCCTGTTCTATTTCGGGCTTTCGATCGCAGGATTGCCTGTCAATGCATGGGTCGCGGCTACATTGGCTTTCTCTGTCTATGGCGGTGCATTTCTTGGCGAGATCTGGCGTGGCTCGTTGATTGCCATTCCAAAAACACAATGGGAGGCCGGCGCATCGCTTGGTCTCTCCTTTCTTGAGCAGATGCGTTACATCATCATGCCGCAGGCGGTGCGCAGCGCTATTCCACCCACGGTCGGCTTTCTCGTTCAGCTTATCAAGAATACCTCTCTCGCTGCGACAATCGGCTTTGTGGAGCTGACACGCGAGGGTCAGTTGACATCCGCTTCAACCTACAAGCCCTTTGCCGTCTATCTCACGGTTGCGGCTATCTATTTCTGTCTCTGCTTCCCGCTGACGCAATGGAGCCGCTCGCTTGAACGGAAACTCAATGTCGCTCGTTGAACTCAGGAATGTCTCGAAATCCTATGGCACGAACAAGGTGCTCGACGGCGTGTCCTTGAACGTCGCGCGCGGCGAAGTGATCGCGGTTATTGGCCGTTCCGGTTCTGGAAAAAGCACCATGCTGCGTTGTATCAATGGGCTTGAGCCTATTCAGGGCGGTGAAATTCTTGTCGATGGCCAGCGCGTCAACGATACTGGGACCGATCTCCGGCGCTTGCGCCAGAAAGTTGGCATCGTCTTTCAGAGCTTCAATCTATTTCCGCACCTATCCGTTTCAGACAACATTACGCTCGCACCACGTATTGTTAAAAATGAATCGCCCGAGAAAGCGCGGGCCGTGGCGCTCGATGTGCTGGGCCGTGTCGGTCTCGCCGAAAAGATCGATGCTTTTCCCCATCAGCTCTCCGGCGGGCAGCAGCAAAGGGTTGCGATTGCGCGTTCGCTCGCCATGCAGCCGCAAGTCATGTTGTTTGACGAAGTGACATCAGCACTCGATCCGGAATTGACAGGCGAAGTGTTGAAAGTGCTTGAGACTATGGCGCAGGAGGGCATGACAATGATCCTCGTGACCCATGAAATTGGATTTGCGCGCCGTTTCGGATCGCGCGTCGTGTTTATGCATCAGGGTAAAATCTGGGAGGAAGGCCCTGCTGCTGAAACGCTCGGGCGTCCTATGACGCCGGAGCTCGATACATTCCTCAGTGCGGTTCTGCATTGAGGCTCAAAATCAACAAGGAGGAGAGCTATGAAGAAGTTTCTTGCCGCAGCAGTCACAGCCCTGTCGTTCGCTTTTGTCGCGCCACAGGCGGCAAAGGCCGATAAGCTGCAAGATATCATCTCGAAAGGGACGATACGCATCGGTGTCCCGCTTGATGCCCCGCCTTTCGGATCGCAGGATGCCAACCGCAATCCAATCGGCTTCGACATCGAGCTTGCCGAAATGGTTGCCAAGCAATTGGGCGTGAAGCTTGAGATGCAGCAGATCACGGGAGCGAACCGCATCCCGTTCCTGCTCACCGACAAGGTCGATGTCGTGATCTCGGTGATGGGTTTGACGCCGGAACGCGCTAAGCAAATCCAGTTCACTGCACCTTATGCCAACACCTTCCTTGCCGTGTATGGGGCGAAATCGGCCAAGGTCGATTCACCGGCCACGATGGGCAATTTGAAGATTGCGGCGGCCAAGGGAACGACGCAAGAATTGGCTATCAGCGCTTCGAACCCGAAGGCCAACATCATGCGGACCGAGGACGATGCCACGGCCGCTGCAGCCTATATTACGGGCCAAGCCGATCTCTTGGCGACGAACTCGATCGTGGCCCAAGCGCTTGCGAAACAGAATCCGAACAAGGAATTCGAACGCAAATTCGTCATCCGCCGCTCGCCCGCCCATATGGGCGTGCAGATGGACCAGCACAATCTCGTCCGCTGGCTCGATAGTTTCATCTTCTTCAACACGATGAATGGCGAACTCGATCGCCTCCATCGCAAATATCTTGACATGCCGATGGATCCGCTGCCGACGCTTTGACGCAAACAAAAAGGGTCGCGCCGCAAGGCGCGGCCCTTATCTCGAAAGGTCCTGCCTATGAGCCGCACACCGCGCCCGTCAACCGCATTCACTAATGTGGATTTTGAGAAACGAGGCAAGCAATCGGGCTTCGTCATGATCCCCCATTCGCCGCATGACGATGCATGGGGCGTGACTCGCATTCCTATCGGCGTGATCAAGAACGGCACAGGACCAACTGTGATCATGGAAGGTGGCAATCATGGCGACGAATATGAAGGGCCTATCACGATTGCCGAACTGATCCGCGACCTCGATCCTGGTCGGATACAGGGCCGTCTCATTCTGATGCCGTCGAACAATGTTCATGCCGCAATGGCGGGGCAAAGAACATCGCCTGTCGATGGCTTGAATTTCAATCGTACATTCCCGGGCGATCCGCGCGGTACGATCACCCAACAGATTTCGGCCTATGTGAGCGATTATATCTTCCCGCTTGGTGATGCGTTTCTTGATCTGCATTCAGGCGGTTCCTCGCTCGATATCATTCCAAGCGCCATCGTGGAGCCGTCACGTGATCCGGAGCTTCATCGCAAGAACATTGCAGCCGTGCAGGCTTTCGGCGCACCAATGACAGTTGTCATTGCCAATATGGGCGATCCCCGTACGGCCACGGCTGAGGCTGTCGCGCAAGGGCTCATCACGGTCGGTACGGAAATGGCCGGGGCCGGTGCCGTTTCGATTGATGCGTTGAAAATCTGCCGCAAGGGCGTGCGCAATGTTCTTGTGCATCTCGGCGTTCTGCCGCCCGAAGATGCGAGTCCCTCCGAGGGCGACAATACTGTACTCGAATTGCCGGGTGCAAAAGCCTATGTATTCGCTGGCAGCGATGGTGTGTTCGAACCGTTTCACAAGAATGGCGAACAGGTGCGCGAGGGCCAGCCGGCCGGACGCATCCATTATCTTTGGGATCCTTCGCGTCCGCCCGAAACCTTGCATTATCAATCTGATGGCATTCTTTATGGCCGCAGGCAGCCCGGTCGCGTTAAGCCGGGGAATTGCTGCCTTGTCGTCGCCACCCATTATCGCGGAACTCTCTAAATGATTACACTCGACGACGTTCTCGCCGCGCGCTTGCGTATCAAGGACAAGGTGCGCCACACACCGATGATGCCTGCATCACAGATGCGCAATGGGCTTGCACCACTCGATGTCACGTTGAAAATCGAGTCGCTGCAGGTGACTGGTTCATTCAAGGCTCGCGGCGCGATGAACAAGGTGTTGACGCTGCCGCCTGAGCAAATCGCCAAGGGGCTTGTAACCGCATCTGGTGGCAATCACGGTCTTGCAATGGCGCGAACCGGTTTTGTCGCCGGGGTGAAGACAACGATTTTCCTGCCATCATCCGTAGTGCCCGATAAAGTTGCCAAGCTGCGCGGATGGAATGCGAATGTTCAAATCGTCGGCTCCGTCTTCGATGAAGCGAATGAGGCTGCGCTCGCTTTCGCGCGAGAGACGGGTGCCGCTTATGTGCATCCCTTTTCCGATCCCCTCGTAGTAGCGGGGCAAGGTACAGTTGGTCTTGAAATTCTTGATGATATGCCTGATGTCGATACGGTTCTGATTGCCATTGGCGGCGGCGGTTTGATCACCGGAATGGCGACAGCGATGAAGGCGAAGAAGCCGGGCATCCGCATTGTCGGGATTGAGCCTGTGGGATCGCCAACTTTGAAAGCTTCCTTAGACGCTGGCCATGTGGTCACGCTCGATGCGGTGACGACGCGTGTGGCGACCATGGCCTGCCGCCGCACCGACGATGTTTTGTTCGCGCAAGTGCGCAACAAGATCGATGCCATGGTGCTTGTCTCCGATGCAGAGATGGAAGAGGCGGCGAAAAGCCTCTGGTTCGAATTCGGACTTGCCACCGATCTTTCGGGTGCGGCCTCGCTTGCTGCTTTGCGCAACGGGGACATCACTTTCCGCCCGGGTGAAAAAATATGCGCCCTGGTATGTGGTGCGGGAACGGACGGCGTTTAAAGCGCGCGATCTGAAACCGCCCATGGCTATGCTTGCTGCCATGCGGTAAGTCCGGCAAAGTCCATCTTCCGTTGCGGAAGAGGACTTCGTATGCGTATCGTTTTGTGTGTTGCGGTAACGCTAGTCGGCCTTATCGGGATGGCGGAACGTGCTCCGGCTCAGCCAGCGTTGCTCAATGTTTCGTACGATCCCACGCGCGAATTCTACCGCGATTTTAATCGTGCTTTCGCTGAAGCTTGGAAAGCTCAAAGCGGCCAAACCGTGACGTTTAGGCAATCGCATGGCGGATCAGGCGCTCAGGCGCGCGCGGTCATGGACGGGCTGCCGGCCGATGTCGTCACGCTTGCGCTTGCCGCCGATATTGACGCGATTGCAAAGCGCACCGGTCGCATCGCGCCCGATTGGCAAGCGCGTCTACCGAACAAGTCCGCACCCTATCTTTCGACAATCGTTTTTGTCGTACGCGCAGGAAATCCAAAGGCAATCAAGGATTGGGATGATCTCGTGCGGCCCGGCATTGCGGTGCTCACACCAAATCCGAAAACCTCGGGTGGTGCACGCTGGAGTTATTTGGCCGCGTGGGCTTTTGCAGAAAAAAAATTTAATGGCGATGAGGCACGTACGCGTGAATTCATGATTCAGCTCTTCCGCAATGTTCCGATTCTCGATACGGGCGCGCGCGCCGCAACAACAAATTTTGTTCAGCGCCAGATTGGCGATGTTTTAATTGCATGGGAGAACGAAGCTCACCTCGCACGAGAGGAGGCTCCCACCGGGGCTTTCGATATCATCGCACCGTCGCTGTCGATCCGCGCGGAGCCGTCCGTTGCTCTTGTGGATGCCAATGTCGATCGACGTGGAACACGTGAATTGGCGAATGCCTATCTGACCTATCTCTATTCGGCGGAAGGGCAAACGCTTGCAGCCAAGCATCATTATCGTCCATCGCGACCCGAGATGGTCGACCTCGAACTCGTGAAGCGATTTCCCGGTATCGCTATGGTCACAATCGATGGGCATTTCGACGGTTGGGAGAAGGCGCAGATACGCCATTTTGCCGATGGCGGAACGTTTGATCAGATTTATCAGCCGCAGCGGTGATTCATGGCTTATGCGAATCGGCGTCGCGGCGGCGTGTTTCTCAAGCAAGGCAGTGCAATTCCCGGCTTGGCTCTCGCGGGTGGGACAGCGCTTCTCTATTTTAGCCTTCTCGTTCTGCTGCCTATCGGCGTCCTCGTCTTTCGTGCAACAGAGCTTGGGTTCGCAGGGATTGTCGCGCTTGCCTCCGAACCGCGTGTGTCTGCTGCGTTAAGAACGAGCTTTTTTTTGGCGCTGGCGGCCGGTGCTTTTAATGCCATGTTTGGCGCTATTCTCGCTTGGGTTTTAGTACGCTATGAATTTCCCGGGCGGCGGATTGTCGATGCCGCCATCGACCTGCCCTTTGCTTTGCCGACGGCCGTGGCAGGCATTTCACTCGCAACGCTTTATGCACCGCAGGGTTGGCTTGGCGCTGTTTTTGCGCCATTCAATTGGCCGATCGCCTTTACCCGAACAGGCATTTTCATCGCGCTTGTTTTTGTCGGTCTGCCTTTCGTGGTCCGGACGGTGCAGCCGGTTTTGCTGGCACTTCAGCACGACGTAGAGGAAGCGGCGGCCACGTTGGGGGCACGTCGCATCACGATTTTGCGCCGCATTGTGATGCCGCCACTCTTACCGGCCATATTGACCGGCTTTGCGCTCGCATCAGCCCGCGGCATTGGTGAATATGGTTCGGTGATCTTTATCGCGGGCAATCTACCTTTTGTATCGGAAATTGCGCCGCTTCTTATCGTCATCAAGCTTGAAGAGTATGATGTAAACGGCGCGGTCGTGATTGCCTTCATCATGCTGTGTCTCTCTCTTGCTTTTCTGCTTCTTATTAACGGTTTTCAGGCGCATCTGAGGCGGAGGCTTGGTCATGTCAGCGGATGAGATGATCATGCCACGTTCTAATCAGAAGCGCGCTCATGCGCGCCATGGCGCCCGTGCTGCGCCGAGGATCAGGCGGCATCCGCTCGACGACCCGCCCGTTCTAAAAATCGTTTTGATCACGATTGCACTTGCTTTCGCTGTTCTCTTCTTACTGATGCCATTGCTGGCTGTTTTTGCTGAAGCGTTTGGCGCAGGGTTCTTTCGGTATCTCCAGAACATCACAAATCCTGAAGCGGTCACGGCAATGCGTCTGACCTTATTTGTTGCGGTCATAGCAGTGCCAGTTAATCTTCTGTTTGGTGTTGCTGCCGCTTGGGCACTGACAAAACATCCGATACGGGCAAAACCCATTTTCATCAGTCTGATCGATTTACCGTTCTCGGTCTCACCTGTGATTGGTGGTCTCGTTTTCATTCTGCTATTTGGTGCTCAAGGCCTGTTCGGTTCGTGGCTGCAGGCGCATGGGGTTGATATCATCTTCGCCGTACCCGGCATCGTGTTAGCAACGATGTTTGTCACACTCCCCTATGTCGCACGCGAACTGATACCTCTGATGGAAGAACAAGGCACGGGCGATGAGGAAGCCGCGCTCACGCTTGGTGCGTCCGGCTTACAAACGTTTTGGCGCGTGACCGTGCCGAACATCAAATGGGGATTGCTTTATGGTGTCCTGCTTTGCAACGCGCGCGCTATGGGTGAGTTTGGCGCTGTGGCCGTCGTGTCCGGAAAAATCCGCGGCGAAACGGCTACGATGCCGGTGCAAGTAGAAATTCTCTATAATGAATATCAAGGCGCAGCCGCGTTTTCCGTCGCTTCGCTGCTTGCGCTTCTGGCGCTTGTCACGCTTGCCGCGAAAACCGCACTTGAATGGTTTCATGGCGATGCTTTGGCGGGGCATCGCCGGAGTGGGGATAGTGCATCATGAACATCACGATTCGCCGTATCGTTCGTAGTTTCGGTGCTGGGCCCGTCTTGCATGGCGTCGATCTGGATGTCACCTCGGGTGAACTTGTTGCCTTGCTCGGTCCTTCGGGTTCAGGGAAGACAACGCTTTTGAGGATTATTGCCGGGCTTGATCTGCCAGATTCTGGTGAGATCTATTTCGGTTCTGACAATGCGTCCGACAAGCCGGTCCAAGATCGGCAAGTTGGCTTCGTCTTTCAGAACTATGCGCTGTTTTCGCATCTTAATGTCATCGACAATATCTCCTTTGGGCTGGAAGTGCGCGACCGTTCGCGCAGGCTAGCGACGGCGGTGATCCGTAAACGCGCGCTTGATCTTCTCGATCTCGTTCAACTCTCGGGCTTTGAGAATCGCTTTCCTGCGCAGCTTTCAGGCGGACAGAGGCAGCGCGTCGCGCTAGCGCGGGCGCTCGCAGTGGAGCCGCGCGTTCTCTTGCTCGATGAACCCTTTGGCGCGCTCGATACGAAGGTCCGCAAGGAATTGCGCGGTTGGGTGCGCGACATTCACCGTCGGACAGGGCATACGACACTGTTCGTCACGCATGATCAGGATGAGGCGCTCGAACTGGCTGACCGCGTCGTCATTCTGAATGAAGGCCGCATCGTGCAGGAGGGTTCTCCCGACGCGATCTATGATGCGCCGGCGAACCCCTTCGTGGCGTCGTTCATCGGCGAGAGCAATCAGGTTTCCGTCGCAGTGCGCAATGGTCTCTGCTTTCTCGGTCCCTTGGCGCTCGTGCCAGCCGCTGGTGTCCCTGACGGTCCGGCGCTGTTGGTGTTTCGTCCTCACGATGTGGCGTTGACGGATGACGGCACCGGGATCGCGGGCGAGGTCTTGTCACAGCGAACGATTGGGGCGCTTTGCCGCCTTGAAGTATCGCTCCCGGCCGTAGGGCACCGTATCCAGATCGATCTGCCTCGTCATGCTCGGGCCACAACCGGGGCCGCCGTCTCGCTGAGCATTGCGCGTTCGCTTCTTTTTGCCGCGTAAACTGGACTTGCCGTCTTCCGGTCCGGTCCCCACATCGTCTTAAGCCGGAGCGCGACCGTTCTGGCTGGAGGTGAGAGGATGAATTACGCAAAAACGGCCCTGTTGCTGGCTGGCCTGACCTGGCTTTTCATGGCCTTAGGCTTCATGCTGGGCGGACAGAGCGGCATGCTCTTGGCGCTCGCCATTGCTGGGGCGACCAATCTCTTTGCCTATTGGAATTCCGACCGCATGCTGCTTGGCATGTATGGCGCGCAGGAGGTCGACCGGGCGACCGCGCCCGATCTTTACACCATGACTGAACAACTGGCCGCGCGCGCGGGTCTCCCCATGCCGCGCCTCTACATCATTCACGAGGACCAGCCGAATGCCTTTGCAACCGGGCGCAATCCGGAGAATGCGGCGGTGGCCGTCAATACGGGCCTTCTCAATCTGATGAGTCGCGAGGAAGTCGCGGGCGTCATTGCGCATGAACTCGCCCACATCAAAAATCGTGACACGCTGATCATGACGATCACGGCGACCGTCGCGGGTGCGATTTCGATGATCGCGAATTTCGGTCTCTTTTTCAGCGGTAGCCGCGAGAATAACAATCAAGGTCCGGGCATCGTCGCGTCGCTCGCCTTGATGATCTTGGCACCGCTTGCAGCCATGGTCGTGCAGATGATGATTTCGCGGACACGCGAATATGCAGCCGACCGTTTAGCCGGTGAGATCGTCGGCAATCCGCTTTGGCTCGCTTCGGGCTTGCAACGGCTTGAGCAGGGCGTCCACGCCATCCAGAATTCGCGCGCCGAGTACAATCCCGCGACAGCCCCGCTCTTCATCATCAATCCCCTCTCGGGCGCGCGCATGGACAATCTGTTCTCGACGCACCCCAACACCCAGAACCGCGTTGCCGCACTTGTCGCACAGGCGCAGGCCATGGGTATTCGCGAAGGTGGTTCCAACACTCTGCGCAGCAGTGCATCAGCGTCAGCCGGCGGCCCATGGGGCGGTGCAGCGCGCGAGGTGAGCTTCTTGCCGGACGGTTTTTCGAAGCAGCGGCGTAAGGGGCCGTGGGGGTAGACGGAGGAACGGATCGTTGAGCGATCTCTTGGCTTCGGTTTTTATCGGTACAAAAAAGGGCCGCATCTGCGGCCCTTTTATATTCGCGGTGATGCCTTCGCATCACGCCATGTTCTGGCCGCCATTGGCGGAGAGCGTCGAGCCGGTGATGAAGCCTGCATCGTCGCCCGCGAGAAAGACAACGCAGCGGCCGATTTCTTCCGGTGTGCCGAGGCGGCCGACCGGGATCTGTGGCAGGATGCGTGTCTTCAAAACATTCTCGTCGATGGCCATCACCATTTCCGTGCCGATATAGCCGGGGCAGATTGCGTTGACGGTGATGCCTTTGGCGGCGCCTTCCTGCGCGAGTGCTTTGACGAAGCCGATATCACCCGCTTTCGCAGCCGAGTAATTGACTTGACCCATCTGGCCCTTTTGGCCGTTTACTGACGAGATGACGATAACGCGACCGAAAGAGCGGTCGCGCATGCTTTCCCAAACCGGGCGCGTCATGTTGAACAGCGAGTCGAGATTGGTGCGGATGACGGCGGACCATTGATCCTTCGTCATTTTGTGGAACATGCCGTCGCGCGTGATGCCGGCATTGTTCACGAGTACATCGATCGGGCCAAGATCGGCGACGACCTTGGCGATGCCTGCCGTGCAGGCATCGAAATCACCGACATCCCATTTGTAGGATTTGATCCCCGTCTCGGTTGTGAATTTCGCCGCCGCCTCATCATTGCCGCCATAATTGACGGCAACCGTGTAGCCAGCCGCTTTGAGTGCCTTTGCGATTGCCGCGCCAATTCCGCGCGTTCCCCCGGTCACGAGAGCTGTTTTAGCCATGGTCGTTTTCCCTCTCGCCGGTCATTTGCGACCGGTCATGCCTTGATGAATTTCTTAAAGAAAAAGAGCGCCGCGTTTCGGCGGCGCTCGCATTGATTTTCAGCGTTCGACGCAGAGGGCGATGCCCATGCCGCCACCGATGCATAGCGTGGCGAGGCCTTTCTTCGCATCGCGCCGCTTCATTTCATGGAGCAGCGTGACGAGAACGCGCGCGCCCGATGCGCCGATGGGGTGGCCGATGGCGATGGCACCGCCATTGACGTTCACCTTGTTGGTGTCCCAACCCATGTCTTTGTTCACGGCGATGGCTTGGGCGGCGAAGGCTTCGTTCGCTTCGATCAGGTCGAGGTCGGATACTTTCCAGCCCGCCTTCTCAAGCGCCTTGCGTGAAGCCGGGATCGGGCCAGAACCCATGATCGCGGGATCGACGCCTGCGGTCGCCCACGCCTTAATCGTGGCGAGCGGGGTAAGGCCGCGCTTCTTCGCTTCGCCTGCCGTCATCAACACGACGGCTGCTGCACCATCATTGATGCCGGACGCATTGCCTGCCGTGACCGTACCGTCCTTCGAGAAGGCGGCCTTCAACTTGCCAACGCTGTCGAGTGTGGTGCCGTGGCGGATATATTCGTCCTGATCGACCACGACATCGCCCTTGCGGGTCGAAATCGTGACGGGCGTGATTTCATCCTTGAACTTGCCGGATTTCTGCGCGGCTTCGGCTTTGTTCTGCGAGGCGACGGCGAAAGCGTCCTGCTCGTCCCGCGAGATCTGCCATTTGGTGGCGATGTTCTCGGCCGTGTTACCCATGTGATAGCCGTGGAAGGCATCGAGCAGGCCATCGCGCAGCATGGTGTCGAGCAGCTTCATCTCGCCCATTTTCTGGCCGCTGCGCATATAGGCCGCGTGCTGGGAATTCGACATGGATTCCTGTCCGCCAGCGACGATGATCTTGGCGTCGCCATTGGCAATCTGCTGCATGCCGAGGGCGACGGCGCGCAGGCCCGAGCCGCAGAGCTGGTTGAGGTTCCAGGCCGTCTTTTCCTGCGGAACACCCGCCTTCATCGCGGCTTGGCGGGCTGGGTTCTGGCCCTGACCTGCGGTGAGGATCTGGCCGAGGATGACTTCATCGACTTCTTCCGCCTTCACGCCTGCCTTTTCGATGGCTGACTTAACGGCAATCGCGCCCAGATCGTGCGCGGGCAACGGGCTCAGGGCTCCGCTGAACGAGCCAACGGGGGTCCGGGTCGCGCTGACAATCACGATATCGTTCTCAGCCATAGTTTTTCCTCCCAATTTGCCTGTTGGCCCGGCCTGAATTGGCCTGGACAAATGTCACGATCAGTTTTCGACGGCAGCTTCCAAAGCGTCAAGGCTCAAGGGGGTCTTTTTCGCCTTAGCCTTTGGTTCGGATGCGGCATTGCGGCCTCCTGTAAAAGGGGTTTTCGCTTTGCACAATTTTGCCTAAAGTCGCAGTCAGCGAGGATCACGCTCGCCAAGAATGAGGAAGCTTGAAGCCCATGGCCGAAGAGACAGGCGCGACCCGCAAGCCCATCACCATCAAGAAATACGCGAACCGGCGCCTCTACCATACCGGGACCAGCACCTATGTGACGCTCGACGACCTCGCCTCCATGGTTAAGGCGGGAGAAGAGTTTGCCGTGTCAGATGCTAAAACAGGGGAAGACATCACTCGCTCGGTGCTGACGCAGATCATTTTTGAGCAGGAAGGCAAGACGGGGCAGAATCTCCTGCCGGTCGCGTTTCTGCGCCAGCTGATTTCCTATTATGGCGACAGCATGCAAGCACTCGTGCCAAGCTACCTCGAATATTCGATCCAGTCGCTCGCGCAGAACCAGCAGAAATTCCGCGAACAGATGCAGTCGACCTTCGGCTCGGATGTCATTCAGGCGATGGAAGAACAGGTGCAGAAGAACATGACAATGTTCCGCGATGCGCTCAAGATGTTCACGCCGTTTGGGTTGGCTGCTGGCGCGCCTGTAGCGCCGGCATCACAAGACAAGGGCGATATCGATACGCTCAAGCAGCAACTCGACGAGATGCAGAAGCGGCTCGATAAACTATCCCACAGCTGAGCCGTGCCGCTTCGGCTTGGGATAGGAGCGCTGCGGCAGCGGCTGGATCTCGGCTCCACCGAAGAGGCGGCCTTGCATAAAGTCGACGCCACATTTTTCCAGAAAGACCGCGGTTGATTCGTCTTCGACCCATTCCGCCACGGTCTTCAATCCGCATTGCCGCGCAAGGCCGATGAGTGCGCTCACGAATTGACGATCTTCGACCGAGTGCATCAGATTTTGCACGAAATTGCCAGCGATCTTGACGGTTTCGATCGGCAAGACATTCAAATGGCGGAGCGATGTGCGGCCCATCCCGAAATCGTCGATGGCAATCCGCGCGCCCCAATTACGCATCGCTATGATTTGCGGCCGGATGTGGGCGATCATCCCGAGATCAACTTGTTCCGTGATCTCGAACAGAAGTCGGTCCGCGAGATCCGCGCGGCGTGACAAGCGCACTTCCGCATAGCGGAACCAGTCGGGATCGGCGAGCGAATGCGGCGAGACGTTGACCGCGAGCATCAGAGCGGGATCGGCTTCAAGCGCGTCGATGCCAAGCGAGAGCATGCGGTGATCGAGGAGTGCAATTGAGCCATGCGCTTCGAGTGCGGCAACCAATTCTTGCGTCGATTCCAAGCCGCCTTGCGCATCGGGAATGCGCGCGAGCGCTTCGTAGAAAACGGGTTCGCGCGAAAAGCTGGCCACAACCGGCTGCAATGCCATGGCAAGCGTACGCGTGTTGAGGGCGTTCAACGCGCGCGTCAGCGGGTCGGGTCCGGCCTCTGGCCGCGCAAGGAGGCGCTCGGCTGTCTGCAAGGCAGCCATCGGGTGGCTGGCATCGCGTGGGATACTCAAAGCGGTCGCGGCGACAGGTAGGCCGGTCTCGCGCGACAGAGCAGCGGCAATCCGGTTTTTCGCACCTGCGAGAGCCAAGTCGGGGCAGGTGCGGGCAAACAGCACCAGCATCGGTCCGACATAGCCGGCACGGTCGCTGAGCCGGGCATGGCGGCGGAGGCAGGCGAGCCATTCGGGCGCAACGGGATCAGGGCCAGGCAGGGCGAAAGCGAACAAGGCTGCCTCGGCATGGGGTGGCAGAGCGGCGAAATCCCGCGCCAGCAATGCCAGAAAATCTGCTTCGAGCGCACCCGGGGCCAAAGCAGGCGGTTCAGCGCCGCGGCGTACAAGCCCTTCGGCCCGGGCCGGCCTGCCATTGCGTGCCGAAAACCAGCGCCCGGTATCTTCAATCCAGAGAATTGACCCGTCGGGGCGGGTGAAGCCGTAAACGGCCCGATATGGGACGCCGAAGCCCTCATCCGTCTCATTCGTGAACAGGACGGCATGTGCGCGCGATTGGCCAGGCGAACCCGCTAACCGCTTGGCATAGGCATTCCCGGTCTTCAGACGCGCCATGCCGGGAAGCCCGAAGAAGCGGGCCGCGCCAACGCCCCAGATCAGCCGATCGGCGGCCAAGTCCCAGCGATAGCTCACAGTTTCCGCTACGGCGGGGGGCCGTGCCAGCCGGGTCCGTGGCGGCCGTGTGCGCTTCGTGCCGGCCTGATGATGCTTGGTCCCGGCCAATTCCCGCCGCCCTCTCGATAGATCGCGGGAAGAGAGTGCCCGAGCCCGGTTAAGGCGGCGTTACGGCATGTCTATTGCTGGTTGCATTAGCGAATTAACGTGAACTTTTCGTTGCAGAGCCATTATGCATCCACGCCTGACTTTCGACCACTCAAAACCAGTCAAGTGCCTATTGCGCTGGCCGCGGGCGGACTTTGTGGCTCAGGTTTTGGTGCAGGTTTTGGACGCACCGCCAAAACAAAAGGCGCCCGCATGGGGCGCCTCGGATCGACCTATCCGGTGCCGGTCTCGGCACCTCGACAAACGGGTCTAACTCAGTCCTTCGACTTTACCTTGAGGATCTGACGGCCGCGATACATGCCAGTCTTCAGATCGACGTGGTGGGGACGGCGCAGCTCGCCCGAATCCTTGTCTTCGACATAGGTCGGGGCAGCGAGCGCGTCGGCGGAACGGCGGAAACCGCGCTTCATCGGCGAGGTTTTGCGCTTCGGAACGGCCATGGAACTCTCCGGTCGGTGTCGCGGGACCCATGCTCGGCCAGCCGCGTGGAATTGGGAAGCCGGGCTTATACAGGGATTGGACTGGAATGCAAAGGCCTGCCGGCGGCTTTTGTGCGCTGCCCTTGCCAAAGCAGGCCCGCCTTTGTTTCATGCCCGCGTTAAGGGCCGTGTCGCAGGCGATTCCGCCGCGAACCCCTCAGTCCGGGATCATTCATGCCGCCCCATACCCCCGATTTCAAAAGCCGGCTCGCCATCCATGCCGAGGCGGTGGAAGAGGCGCTCGCGGCGTTGCTCGACGATGCCGTGCGCCCCGGCGAGCTCGCCCGGCCCGCGCGCCTGATGGAGGCAATGCGTTATGCCGCCCTTGGCGGCGGCAAGCGGCTTCGGCCCGTGCTGGTGCTTGAGAGCGCCGCGTTGTGCGATGGCAATCCGGATGCAGCGATGCGCGTCGCCTGTGCCGTCGAGATGCTGCATTGCTATTCGCTTGCCCATGATGATCTGCCCGCTATGGACAATGATGATCTCAGGCGTGGGCGGCCCACACTGCATCGCGTGTTCGACGATGCAATGGCGATCCTCGCGGGCGATGGTTTGTTGACTTATGCCTTCGATGTTCTCGCCGACGAGGCCACCCATGCCGATCCGCGGCTACGCGCCGAGCTCGTGCTGGGTCTTGCACGTTCCTCCGGGCTTGGTGGTATGGCGGGCGGTCAAGCGCTCGATCTCGAAGCTGAAGGCCGCTACGACAAGGGCCAACGCCAATCACTCAATGTTGCCGAGACGCGGCGATTGCAAGCGATGAAGACGGGTGCGTTGATCGCGTTTTCAGCCGAAGCGGGCGCGATCGTTGCCGATGCATCGCCCGATCAACGGAAGGCCTTGCGGGCCTATGGGCATGCGATTGGAGCGGCATTCCAAATCGCCGACGACATTCTCGATGTCGAAGCGGATGCAGCCACACTTGGAAAGGCGACCGGCAAGGATCAAGCGCGCGGCAAATCCACGCTTGTCGAGTTTCTCGGGCTCGATGCTGCCAAAGCTGAGCGTGACCGGCTGGTACAGGAGGCGAAAACATCTCTCGCATCGTTCGGCGACAAGGCCCAGATGTTATCTGTGGCGGCTGACTTCGTGGCTGCGCGGCAGTCATGAGTTCTGTCGAGCATCCTTTTCTCGACCGCATCTTCTCCGCGCGTCCGCGACTGACACTAGCCGTTTTTATTGGTGCCGCCGTCGTCTTGGGGCTGCCCGACAGTCTCGAATTTCGTCTGACGACGCGCCTTTTGCTGGCATGGGATTGCGGCGCTCTGACTTATCTTGGGCTTGTCTTCTTCATGATGCGCCACGCCAGCGTCAACGAGATCAAACGTCGTGCAGCCATTTATGATGAAGGTGGTCTGAGCTTTCTTATCCTTGCGATTTTAGGTATTGCGGCCAGCTTTGCTGCGATCTTCGCCGAGCTTGCTGTGACGCGCGGCATGGTCTCGCGCGAGATCGGTTCGATCACACTTGCAGCCGTGACCGTTTTTCTTTCGTGGTCGCTAACCCATGTGATGTTTGCGTTGCATTACGCGCATCTTTATTATCATGGCGGTCATGGAAAATCCGGCGGTCTTCTGATGCCGGAGAACGAAGAGCCGGATTATTCCGACTTCATCTATTTTTCATTCGTCATTGGATGCGCGTCGCAAACGGCAGATATCTCCTCGACGACGCGCCCCATGCGTAAAGCTATGACAGTTCACGGCGTCGTATCCTTCTTTTTCAATGCGGCAATTCTGGCCATGACTATCAACATTGCGGCGAGCCTTGCATGATTGCGCGATTGTTCTCGCCTCATGGCCGTATTTTTCTCGCCGCGCTCTTCGGCGGTGCCGTGTATACGATGCTGCCAGAGACTCTGCGCTGGTCGATGCGAGCGCTCGCGGCATGGGATTGCGGCGCGCTTCTCTATATCGTGCTTGCGGCGGCGGTGATGCGCGACGGCACGCCTGACGAGATGCGACGGCGTGCGGAACTTTATGACGAGCCGCAGCTCAGCTTCGTGGTGTTGACACTTCTTGCGGTGGCGGCAAGCTTCGCCGCAATTTTTGTCGAGTTTTCTGCAGCGAAAACGGCGCCACAACCCCTGATCCCGATTGCACTGGGTGGATTCACGTTGATCATCTCATGGGCGTTCGCCCATTTGATGTTCGCCATGCATTATGCCCATCTTCAATATGGAACAGGGCTTGCCGCTGGCGGCATCGTGCGGCCGGAAAAGGGCAATCTCAATTACACGGATATACTCTATTTCTCGTTTCTGATCGGATGTGCGACGGAAACGTCAGACTTCGTCTCCGTCAATAGCGCGATGCGGCGTTTTATGATCGTTCATAGCGTTATAGCCTATCTGTTCAACGTCGTTATCATCGCGCTGACGATCAGCGTCGTTTCGAGCTTCATCTGAAGTATTGGAGATAGTTATGAGCCCGCAAGAACCGATCGTGTCGCCATCTCCGCCCGCGCATGAAGAAAAGGCGTGGTGGCCGCTGGCTTTGGGTCTTGTTCTTGTCGCACTTGGGTGTTCAGCGTTTTATAAAATCTGGACCGGGGCCGATCAGAATCAAATCATGATCGGAGTCTTGATGCTCATCGGTGGCGTGGCGCAAGGTTTTTACGCCGTTTTCGGGCGTCATTGGCGCAATTTTCTGGCCGAGATGGCGCCGGCCATCCTCTATCTGCTCGGCGGCATGATCATCATTGCCGATCCACTGACTGGTTCTTTCGTGCTGACAGTCCTTCTCGCCACCACTTTGGTGGTGGGCGCGGTTTATCGTATCGCGCTGAGTTTTCGCGAAGGATTGTTCAAGGGCTGGCAGATTGCGGCTGTTGCCTTCGGCATTAGCGCTGCGCTTTGGCTCTGGCTTTTGTGGGCTTGGCCGAAGTCAGGCCTTTGGGTTCTTGGCACAATCGTCGGGGTCGAACTGGTTGCCAGCGGCATAGCGTGGATTCAGCGCGGGATCACCGAGCGCAAGACAGGCGCGGAAGTCTGAGATCGGCTTATTCCGCCGCGTTCTGTCGCCCGTAGCGCTTCTCGATGTAATCGGCGACCATCGCCTTGAAATCATCCGAGAGTGTCGGTCCGCGTAAGGTGGCGGCCTTTTGGCCGTCGATGAAGACCGGCGCTGTCGGCTGTTCACCTGTTCCCGGCAATGAGATGCCGATGTCGGCGTGTTTGCTTTCGCCCGGTCCGTTCACGATGCAACCCATCACTGCGACGTTGAGGTTCTCAACGCCGGGATAGGTGCGCTTCCATTCCGGCATCGATGTGACGATCCAGCTCTGGATATCTTGGGCCAATTCCTGAAACACGGTCGATGTGGTGCGGCCGCAGCCCGGGCATGCAGCGACGAGCGGCACGAAGGTACGGAAGCCCATGGTCTGCAGAATTTCCTGCGCGACTTTCACTTCGACGGTGCGATCGCCATTCGGTTCAGGCGTCAGCGAGACGCGGATCGTATCGCCGATTCCATCTTGAAGGAGAATGCCCATCGCGGCCGATGATGCGACGATGCCTTTCGAGCCCATGCCGGCTTCGGTGAGGCCGAGATGGAGCGCATAATCGGATCGCGCGGCCAACATGCGATAAACAGCAATTAAATCCTGCACGGCTGAGACTTTGGCCGACAAAACGATTTTATTCTGCGGCAGACCGATTTCCACGGCGCGGTCAGCCGAGAGCAGCGCTGATTGGACCATCGCTTCGCGCGTCACGGCGCGGGCGTCGATGGGCTTTTCGCTGTTGGCATTGATGTCCATTAGATGGGTCAGCAATTCCTGATCGAGCGAGCCCCAATTCGCGCCGATGCGGACGGCCTTGTTGTATTTGATCGCCATTTCGACAATGGCGCCAAATTGCCGGTCCTTCTTGTCTTTGAAGCCGACATTGCCCGGATTAATACGATATTTGTCGAGTGCTTCAGCGCATGCGGGATGCTCCGCGAGCAGCTTGTGGCCGATGTAATGGAAGTCGCCGATCAACGGCACGTCGACACCGCGAACGGCAAGGGCATCGCGAATATGCGGTACTGCCGCTGCTGCCTCGTCGCGATCCACCGTGATGCGAACCATTTCCGATCCGGCGCGCGCGAGCGCCGTGATCTGTTGCACCGTCGCCTTCACATCGGCTGTGTCGGTGTTCGTCATGGATTGGACGACGATGGGTGCGCCCCCGCCAACCAGCACATTACCGATACGAACACCGACGGTTTGATGGCGGGTCTGGGGGCCAGCATCGACCGGCGGGGGAAGGCAAGGGGTCGTCATAGCGAGGTTCCAGTTTGTTTTCAGGTCCGACAATGGCTGCAGCGGCCCGTCATTTCAATGACAGAGCGGGCGGCCGCGAAACCCTGCCGCACGGCAATCGCGTTCAATCCGTCCGAGACCTCACCCGACCCCGCCTCATCCACGCCGCCGCAGTTTTCGCAAATCATGAAAACGACCGTTTCGCCGGGGTGGTGCATGGACGGGCAGGCAATGAAGGCGTTGAGGCTTTCAAGCCGGTGGATAAAGCCCTGGGCGCGGAGAAAATCGAGCGTCCGGTAGATTGTGATCGGGGCAGGCGGTTTCTGGCCATTCGCCGCGATCCGTTCGATCAGATCATAAGCACTAACAGGCCGGTGCGAGGCATAGAGCGCTTCCAGCACCGTGCGCCGTAATGGCGTAAGCCTTTCGCCGCGACGCGCGCAATATGCCTCAGCGGCGGCGAGTGCAGCCGGGGCGCGGGCGGCCTGATCCTGCGCATGGGCGCAATCAGAATGGACGTGATCGTGAGCCATGGCCGGTTTCTATCATGAGGCGCGGCTAGCATGAAGCGCGGCTAGCATGAAGCGCATGGCAAAAGGCAAATGAGGACTTGACCCCTGGGCTGGCGAATGTTGCATTGCAGCAACTTTCACACAAGCGAAGAGTTCCTGCCATGTCCGAGCGCTTTCTGTCCGGCCGTCACGCTGTCATTACCGGTTCAACGTCCGGCATCGGGCTGGCGATTGCCAAAGCCTATGCCAAGGCGGGTGCCTCCATCACACTGAACGGCCTCGGCGATAAGGCTGCGATCGATGCGATCGTCGCCGCCATCGGCAAGGACCATGGCGTCGCGGTGCGCTATTCCGCCGCCAACATGCTGAAGAGCGATGATATCACCACTATGATCAGGGATGCCGAAAAAGAATTCGGCACCGTCGATCTGCTCGTCAACAATGCCGGCATCCAGCATGTTGCGCCGATCGACGAGTTTCCGATGGAGCAGTGGGATCGCATCATCGCGATCAATCTGACCTCGGCTTTCGTGGCCATGCGTGCTGCAATTCCTGCCATGCGTGCCAAGGGTTGGGGCCGCATCATTTCGACAGCTTCGGCGCATTCGCTGACAGCTTCACCGTTCAAAGCGGCCTATGTCGCGGCCAAACATGGCGTTGCCGGTCTGACCAAGACAGCGGCACTCGAACTCGCCACGACAGGCGTGACAGTGAACGCGATTTCGCCCGGCTATGTTTGGACGCCACTCGTCGAAGCACAAATTCCCGATACGATGAAGACCCGCAACATGACGAAAGAACAAGTCATTCAAGAAGTGATGCTCGAGCGTCAGCCGACCAAGCGTTTCGTGACTGTCGAGCAGGTGGCTGGAACGGCATTGTTCTTAGCGTCGGATTCGGCGGCTGAAATCACCGGCACGAACATCTCTATCGATGGTGGTTGGACGGCGCAGTAAAATGGCGCGCGGCGCGCTCGTGAATAAGAAAGATAGCGGGCCAGTTCGCAAGAAGGTGAATCTTGCCTTGCAAGGCGGGGGCGCGCATGGCGCCTTCACTTGGGGCGTTCTCGATGCGCTCCTGTCCGATCCGCGCCTCGAGATTGAAGGCATTTCAGGCACAAGTGCCGGCGCAATGAATGGCGCCATCGTTGCCGGTGCGCTTGCGCAGACGGATGCGGATGACGCAGACAAGGCCCGTGCCGCTTTACAACAATTCTGGCGCGACGTCTCGGTTGATGGAAAATTGTCGGCAGGTCAACGTGTGCTCGCCGACATTGTGCTTGCGCCGTGGCGGATTGGCATGGCGGCTGCTGGTCCGTTCATGGATGTGACAAGGCGCTTCGCATCGCCGTATGAATTCAACCCGCTCGACATCAATCCGCTACGCGGTGTCGTCGAAAGCCATATCGATATGGCTGCGATCCAGAGCGGCAAAGGTCCTAAATTCTTTGTCGCGGCCACGAATGTCTATACGGGTCGCCTGCGTGTATTTCGTAACGCCGAGATTTCGCCCGATGTGTTGATGGCTTCTGCCGCATTGCCTTATCTTTTTCGTGCGGTCGAGATCGACGGGGAGCCCTATTGGGATGGCGGGTTTATGGGTAATCCCGCGCTCTATCCGTTCTTCACGGAGACCGACACAGCCGATATTATTCTTGTCCAGATCAATCCTGTCGAGCGGCGACAATTGCCGAACACGTCCATCGAAATTATGGAACGGATCAATGAGATTACATTTAATGCGCCCTTACTCAGCGAATTGCGTGCTGTCGAATTCGTCGCACGTCTTATTGATGAAGGACGCCTCAAGGGCACACATTACAAATCGATCCGGATGCATAGGATCGAAGCGCCCGCGAGCCTTTCCGATTACGGCGCCGCGAGTAAGCTGAAAGCGGATTGGCGTTTTTTCGAGGAACTCGCAGTGCATGGCCGCCATGCGGGGCATGAATTCATCAAAGCGCATTTTGACGATCTGGGTGTTAAAGGTACGCTTGATCTGCGCGGTGCATTGATGCCGTCGACGCAAGAACAACCAAAGCCGCCGCGATGGATCGGCCGTTGATGCTAGGCCATCGTCCATACGCGGGTATGCTTTACATCTGAATCTTCCAGCGTGCGAGTGACTGGAACTTGATAATCGGCAAGGGCGCGCAATTGCTCGCGCGGCAGATAGGACCGACCCGGATCGCCAATCAGAACCGTTGCGCCGCGCGCTGCACATGTCTGTAGCCAGCCGGTGACGCGCGCGGCCATGTCGCGTTCATAGCAGACATCGCCCGCACAAATGAGATCCCAGCCTTCATCTCGCCCGATGACATCGCGCGCTTCGCCGGTAAAAGGGATGCCATTCTGCGCGCTGTTGAGTGCGATGGCGGCGACGGCGAAATCGTCGATGTCGGTGGCCGTGACGGATGCTGCGCCTGCTTTCATCGCTGCAATGCCGACGAGACCAGAGCCCGATGCGAAATCGAGTACGCGTTTGCCATGCACGATTTCGGGATGATCGAGAATATAACGTGCCAATGCTTGCCCGCCCGCCCATGCGAAAGCCCAGAAGGGCGGTGGCAGGCCAATCTCGGTCAATTCTTCTTCCGTGCGCTTCCAGAGATCGACGGCTTCATCGGCCAGATGCAGCACAATCTCTGGCGTATGAGGAACCAGCTGAATGCGTGTTTCTGCGCGGATGAAGGCTTCACGATCGATCATTCGGCGGCAATGCCGCTGCGCTTCTCTGCGCGGACAGCCGAGAATTTAAATTCTGGAATTTTGCCATCTGGATCGAGGCGTGGGCTGGTCAGAATGTTTGCGGCCGCTTCAACATAAGCGAAGGGCACGAAGACCATATCGCGTTGAAGCGCGGGATCGGCGCGGGCTATCAACGCAATACTGCCGCGCCGCGTTGTAAGGCGGACCGTTTCGCCAGGTGCAATGTCGAGCAAGCGCAAAGTGTCCGGATGCAATGATGCCGTTGCTTCCGGCTCGAGCGCATCAAGTGCGCTGGCGCGGCGTGTCATCGCTCCCGTATGCCAATGTTCAAGTTGGCGACCCGTGGTGAGAATGAGCGGATAATCCTCATCCGGCCATTCGCCGGGGGGCAATGCCTCGGCAGGGACGAAACGCGCGCGCCCGCTTGCCGTTGGGAAGCGCTCGCCAAAGACAATTGATTGTCCCGGCGCATCATCGGCGCTGCAAGGATAGGTGACAGCATCCTCGCGCTCGAGCCGCTCCCATGAAATATGGTCGAGCGAGCGCATCAGTTTTTTCATTTCATTGAAGACGTCCCGCGGATGGGTGTACGTCCATTTCAGGCCGAGGCGTTGACCCATCGCGACGAGCAGATCGAAATCGCGCCGCGCCGCACCGGGCGGTGGCAGAGCGGGGCGTCCCATCTGCACTTGCCGGTTCGTGTTGGTGACCGTGCCTATCTTCTCCGGCCAAGCAGATGCGGGGAGAACGACGTCGGCGAACATAGCCGTCTCGGTTAGGAAGATGTCTTGCACGACGAGATGATCGAGGCTTGCAAGCGCCGTGCGGGCGTGATCGGCATCTGGATCGGACATGGCGGGATTTTCGCCCATCACATAAAGCCCACGAATCTGCCGTCGTTCGATCGCCTGCATGATTTCGACGACGGTGAGGCCGGGCTCCGGTGCGATGGTCGCATCCCATAAATTCTCTGCGCGGCGGCGATTGGCATCGATACCGACGCGCGCATAATCCGGCAACATCATCGGGATCAAACCCGCATCGGAGGCGCCTTGCACATTGTTCTGACCACGCAAGGGATGAAGCCCCGTGCCAGAGCGTCCCGTTTGGCCGCACATCAATGCAAGCGAAATCAATGCGCGCGCATTGTCGGTGCCATGAATGTGTTGCGACACGCCCATGCCCCAGAAAATAATCGCACGTGGTGCGGTGGCATAAGCGCGCGCCACTTCTCTCAATGTTTCTGCATCAATGCCGCAAATCTCAGCCATCATCTCCGGCGTATAGGGCGCAAGATGCTGGCGGAGACGATCAAATCCCTCGGTGTGCGCGGCAATATAGGCGCGATCGTGCAAATTCTCCGTCACGATTACATGCATCAATGCATTCAGCATTGCCACATCGCTGCCGGGACGGAATTGCAACAGTCGCCAAGCCTGCTTGCGTAGCGCCATGCCGCGCGGATCCATCACAATCAGCTTCGCACCGCGCTTGGCCGCCTGTTTGATGTAGGTCGCAGCGACAGGATGGTTCTCTGTCGGGTTGGCGCCGATGACGATGATGACATCGGCATGAAGCGCCTCATCGAAGCTGGCTGTAACAGCAGCAGAACCGATGCCTTCCATCAACGCGGCAACGGACGAGGCGTGACAAAGCCGCGTGCAATGATCGACATTGTTGTGGCCAAAGGCCGTGCGGATCAGTTTTTGGAAAAGATAGGCTTCTTCATTCGAGCCTTTTGCTGACCCGAAGCCGGCGACGCTGCGTCCGCCGCGGAGATGGCGTAATGCGTCAAAGCCACCAGCAGCGCGATCGAGCGCTTCTTCCCATGTCGCGGGGCGAAAATGCGTCCACGGATTTTGCGGGTCGACATTCAGTCCTTTGGGCGCATCCGGTTTACGAATCAGCGGCACCGTAAGGCGTTCGGGATTATGGACATAATCGAAACCGAAGCGGCCTTTAACGCAGAGGCGGTTTTCATTGGCCGGTCCGTCGCGGCCTTCGACATAAGCGATCTTGCCATCGCGGATCTTGAAGCTGATCTGACAGCCGACACCGCAATAGGGGCAAACGGAATCCACGCTTTCATCGGCACCACGCGTACCTTGCAACGTCGTTTCATTGACGATCGTCTTCGGCATCAAAGCGCCGGTGGGGCAGGCTTGCACGCATTCACCACAACCGACGCAAGTGGATGTCCCCATCGGATCGGCGAGATCGAAAATAGGGATCGCCTCATGGCCGCGCAAGGCCATGCCGATCACATCATTGACCTGCACTTCGCGACAGGCCCGCACGCAAAGTCCGCAAGCGATGCAAGCATCTAGCATGACGGCCATTGCGGGATGTGAAAGGTCTGCGTGAGGCTTTGTATCGCGCGACGGAAAGCGCGAATGCGACAGATTGATCGCTTCAGCTTCCCGCCAGAAATGCGACTGCGCATCATGCGCAGCATCGCGCGGCGGCTGATCGGCGAGAAGGAGTTCCATTACCATGCGGCGCGCTGTTTCGGCACGCGGCGAGGCGCTGGTCACATGCATATCTTCGGTCGGCTGACGTTTGCAGGAAGGCTGCAATGTCCGCTCGCCTGCGATCTCGACCATACAGGCGCGGCAATTGCCATCCGGGCGATAGCCGGGTTCGGGCCGATGGCAGAGATGCGGAATATGCGTTCCGTGGCGTTTGGCGACCGACCAGATCGTTTCGCCATCCTCGGCTGTCACTGTCTTTCCATCGAGGGTAAATGTGACGCTCATTTATGCGCCTCCTTAGGAAAGAAGCGAAAAGCGCTCAGCAACGGATTAGGTGCTGCCTGACCCAGTCCGCAGATCGATGCATCGACCATCAACGCGGAGAGGTCCTTGAGCAAATCCTCATTCCACGAATCTTGTGCCAAGAGCGCCGTCATCTTTTCCGTACCGACGCGACACGGCGTACACTGTCCGCAGCTCTCATGTTCGAAGAAGCGTGCAAGATTTCGCACAGCCTCGCGAATGGAATCATGCTGTGAGAGGATGACGACCGCGTGCGAGCCGACAAAGGCCCCCAGATCGGCGAGCTTGCCAAAATCGAGCGGACGGTCAGCGAGCGAGGCTGGAAGAATACCACCCGATGCGCCTCCGGGGAGAAAGGCTTTCAGCGTGTGCCCCACGCTCATGCCGCCCGCCAGTACGATCAATTGCTGAGCGGTGACGCCAGCCGGAGCGATGTAGACACCTGGATTTTTGACCCGACCAGATACCGACCATGAGCGTAGACCGTTGGCACCATTCAGACCTTTGCGCGCGAACCAATCCGCACCGCGTTGCAAGATGATGGGCAGCCAGCACAAGGTCTCGACATTGTGATTGAGGGTCGGGCGACCGAACAATCCGGCTTCGGCAATCAGCGGCGGCCGTTGGCGTGGATAACCGCGTTTGCCTTCGATCGATTCGATCATTGCGCTTTCTTCGCCGCAGACATAGGCGCCTGCGCCGCGCCGCATTTCGATAAAGCCCTGCGGCATGAGGCCTGCATCTTCTAGCGCTGCGATCTCGCGCGACAAAATTTGACGCAAGGCGGGATATTCATCGCGGAGATAGAGATAGATTCGTTCGACCCCGACGCAATGTGCAGCGATCAGCGCGCCTTCGAGCATGAGATGCGGATCGGCTTCGAGCCAGAAACGATCCTTGAATGTTCCCGGTTCACCTTCATCGGCGTTGATCGTCATCAGGCGCGGTGCGGGCTGCGCGCGCACGGTCGACCATTTGCGGCCTGCGGGAAAGCCAGCGCCGCCAAGGCCCTGCAAACCCGATTGCGACAGGGCCGCAATCACTTCATCCGCCGTGCGACGGTTTTCGCGCAACGCGATCAGGTGGCCATAGCCGCCGCGTCGGCGATAGGCACTCAAATCGGCGTAAGCTGGCGCAGCAGGCATGATCTCTTGCCGCACGACATGGTCGAGCACCATGGGCGCATCGGCGCGGCCGATTCGGCGTTGACCTGCGAGGACCGCAGGCGCCTCGTTGCACGAACCGATGCATGGCGCTTCGATGATGCGAATCTGTTTAGGGTCAGCTTTCGCCAGCAGCGCAAGGCGCAATGCTTCGGCGCCTGCGAGTTGGCAAGGCAGAGACGAGCAGACGCGGATTGTGAGAGGCGCTGGGCTTTCATCGAGGCTCTCGACGCAATCGAAATGTGCGTAGAACGTGGCCACTTCCTCGATTTGCGCCATAGGCAAATTCATCCACTCCGCCAGAGCCCGGCGATGGGCGGAAGGAAGGCAACCGAGATGATCTTGCAGAAGGTGAAGATTTTCGATCAGTCGATCGGGCATACGCCCTAATTCACCCGTGAGGCGTGCCACCATAGTCATCGCGTCCGCGTCGAGGGGGCGCCCTCTCGGACCCAGACGCGGTTGGCGGCGCATAGTACCAGCGGCGTGACGCAAACTCTCATCGTTCATAAGGCAGAGACAACAGAAGCTGCGACGGCAATGCAAGGGAAAGCTCTGCGGCAATGCAGCACGGAGAGACGGCCGCGTCTGCGGCCGTCTGTATGGTTAACAAATCCTTATCAGCCGAAGACGAAATCGTCTGAGTGCAACATGGCTTTGCTCACATTCTGCAGGATGATCGTGGTGCCCTCGGCCACAAGTGCGGCGTGGCCTTTGATGGTGGTTATGTGTGATGTGACCTCGGCAAAATTGTCGAGGCCAAAAGCACGTAGATCAAGCCTGTCGGCAGCGATATTAAAGTCGGTCAGAAAATCACGACCTTCATTGGGTGCGAAGACAAAAACATCGGCTCCGGAATCGCCGCTGAGCCAATCATTGCCTCGACCGCCAACGATCGTGTCATTATCGCTGCCACCATTGATGCGGTCGGCTCCTCCATTGCCGATGGCTCGGTCGGCACCGCGTCCACCCGCGAGCCAATCATGGCCGCCTCCGCCGGTTATGACGTTTTTTTCGACATTGCCGATACCGCGAAAATCGCCGCCGCCCGAATAAGTCAGCGCTTCAAGATTGCCGATCAGGACATATTTGTTGAGTGCAGTGACGATGGTGTCGAAGCCCTGTCCCACCTGTTCATTTGGCCGCGCGACATAGTCCTTCATGATGTAGGTATCGTTGCCCATGCCGCCCATCATGAAATCGGCACCGCTGCCGATGATGGTGTCATCGCCAAAACCGCCGAGAACGCGGTCTGCTCCTGTGTCGCCGTCGATGGAATCGTTGCCATTGGCACCAAAGATCGTGTCTTGGCCACCTTTGCCGCGCAGAACATCGTTTCCATCACCGCCGGATAAAGTGTCACTCCCGTTGCCGACGGAAAGACTTTGAGATGCAAGATCGGCGGGATCTTGCCAAACCTTGATCGAGTCGATCTTGAATTGTGCAGGCCAAGGTGTCGTTGCATCGGGTGCACCTGCCCAGCCACCGACTGCAAGATTGGCCACCATGAACATGGGCGAATCGAGTGCGTCGGGTGTCGCGATGCTGCCCATCTTTTTGCCGTCGACGTAGAAGGTCGTCATGTCCTCTTGCCAATCGACGCCGAAACGATGCAAGCCCTGCGACAAATCAGGCAGTTTTACACGCGCTACATTGTGCTGATGATCGGGTGTGTGGATCGTTCCATTGTAGGCACCCGGTGTCTGACCAAGCATTTCCACAATATCGATTTCAACCCGATGGGTCGGGTCAACGGAACGTAACCAAAAAGCGGGCCATAGCCCTTTTCCGGCAGGAATTTCTGCGGTCGTTTCGATATAACCATAGCGCATCTGGAACGCATCATAACTGTTGATCATGCCCGAGAGATAAGCCGCGCGTACATCATCGAGCAGGGCTGTTGGCGTGGGCTTAGCATTTAACGCGAGAATGCCATTCTCGATGGTATGGGCATCGAACGGAAGCGCTGCCTTTGTTAGGGGAGAGCGATAGTCGTCGTCGATATAAAGCTGCCTTTCGCCGGTCGTCGACAGAGTGCGCAACCCGCCCGGATAAGTCGTCTTCCAATTCGCGCCACCCTCTAGATCGGCGCGATTGAATTCATCGTTGAACGTCAGAATCATTCCTGCACGTGGCGGTGTTCCGGATGTAAATATAGGCGTTACCATTTGATGTCCTCTTCCACATGAGCACGACTGCGATTCAGGGATGCGTGCGTTAGGACAACGATGAAATGTGATCATGATGTGGCAGGGAATGATTCACTCTTGCGTATTACACCATCATCGCAAGGCGGATTTCATCATGACACAGCTCCGCTTGACGAAATTTTGCCTTGCCCGAAGCAGCTTATCCGGGGCAATGTTGAACCTTCAGCGTGGCGCTTCCGACGTTAAAAAAATTTAGGATGATTGCGATTTATCATGGCGGCAGCTCTTGATCTCTCGGCGTACAAGGACGGCCTCATTGTTTTGGGGACTGCGGCAGTCATTGTGCCGCTCGTTAATCGAATCAAATTCAGCCCCATTCTTGGCTTTCTTGCCGCAGGGCTCATACTGGGGCCGAAAGGTCTTGGGGCGTTCACGCAAGAATTCCCCATTCTCGATTTTGTGACGGTCACTGGCGAAAAGCAGATTGCTGCGATTGCTGAGCTTGGCATCGTCTTTCTGCTATTTCTGATCGGGCTCGAGCTCTCCCCGCAGCGCCTGTTCAAAATGAAGCGATTGGTCTTCGGCCTCGGCGGTCTGCAGATCGCGTTGTCGACATTGGTCTTGGCGGCAGGACTTCTCGCACTGGGATTTAACCCGGGTACGGCGGCAGTGATTGGGGCGAGCCTTTCACTTTCTTCGACCGCGATCGTGGTCGAGATATTGGCGCGCAGCGGTCGGGTTGCGACGAGTACGGGGCGAACCAGTTTTGCCGTTCTGATTGCGCAGGACATTGCAGTCGTGCCGCTTCTCTTTCTCGTTGGCGTCGTCGGCGCCGGACAGCAAGGGTCGATTTGGTGGGAATTGTCGCTTGCGCTGGCCCAAGGTGCGCTTGCGATTGCAGCTATCGTGCTCATCAGCCGCGTTGTCCTTAAACCGCTCTTCCGATTGGTAGCGATGCCAGACAATCCGGAGTTTTTTATCGCGGCGACTATTTTCGTTGCGATCGGCACTGGGGTGGCCAGTGCGTTTGCCGGATTGTCGATGGCTCTTGGTGCCTTTGTCTCGGGTCTGGTGCTTGCAGAGACAGAATATCGTCGCGCCATTGAAGTTACGATCGAGCCCTTCAAGTCATTGCTGCTCGGCGTCTTCTTCTTCTCGGTCGGGATGAGCATCGAGCCTGCCTTGATCCTGCGCAGTCCGCTTTTAATCATTGGCGGTGTATTAACGCTGCTTGTGATCAAAACAGTGATTGCTTATGGGTTGGCGCGGGCCTTTCGTGTCGCGAATGCGACGGCGATAGAGACGTCTTTTCTGCTGGCATCGGGTGGCGAATTCGCATTCATCGTCATTGCAATGATTCTGTCGCTTGGACTCCTGGGTCGAACAGAAGCTGAACTCCTGCTCACCATCGTTGCTGTTAGTATGGCGTTGTTACCAACCATTGCTGTTGTTGCACGACGTTTTTCACGGCAGTTTTCTGTACTAGTCTTGCCGCAGGAAGCGATGGTGCAACCGCCAATCGACGAAATGCAGCGTGCCATCGTCGTCGGTCATGGTCGTGTCGGTGAGGTCGTGTGCGATATGCTGGACCGTCACAATGTGCCTTATCTCGCAACTGATCGCGATGTGAGTGCAGTCTCACTTTGGCGGCGCCGAGGGCGTAATATTTTCTATGGTGATGCTTCAAACCAATTGTTTCTGAAGAATTGCGGTATCGACAAGGCTAGCGCTGTGATTGTCACGATCAACAATGCAGCTAAGATCATGGAAGTCGTGCATGCAGCCAAGACTTTGCGCAGCGATATCGTGATTGTCGCGCGCGCGCGCGATGCCACACATGCGCGCGAACTCTATGCTGCGGGTGTGACTGATGCTGTGCCGGAAACGATCGAAGCGAGCTTGCAATTATCCGAGGCGGCTCTTGTGGGTCTTGGCGTTGCGACGGGTTATGTCATCGCATCAGTGCATGAAAAACGCGATGAATTCCGGCATGAATTGCAGGAAGCGGCGCGGGCACAAGGGCTCGGCCAAAGCCATGGGATCCGACCGAAGAGATGAGCGTCGGTCGCTCAGCCAAGCATTTTCTTGAACCAACCCTTTTTCTCAGCTTCTGGCGCATTGTCCGGCACCGGTCCAACGACATTGCCAAATTTCTGAAAGAAATCGCCAGCGAGCTTTTTCGCCGTCGCATCAATCAGGCGCGACCCCAATTGTGCGATCTTGCCGCCGATTTGCGCGCTGACTTCATAATGCAACATCGTCGCGTCGCCTTCGATGGGTTCGAGCCGCACTTTGGCGCCGCCCTTGGCATGCCCTGCAGCACCGCCTGATCCCTCACCCGTAATGGTGTAGCCATGCGGCGGATCGAGATCGGAGAGCGTCACCTTTCCGGTGAAGGAGGCCTTCACGGGGCCAATCTTCAAAGTGACCTTGGCGTCCATCTCGGTGTCGGACTTTTTGTTGATCGTCTCGCAGCCCGGGATGCAGGCTTTCAGAACATCGACATCGTTGAGCGCGACCCAAACCGTTTCGGGCACAGCCTCGATGCGCTGCGAGCCTTTCATGTCCATCGTCGAATTCTCCCAGGTGACGGTCGAGTGCCTCAACGCACCATAGCGGGCAAGGGCGGCCTCGGCCAGAGCGCTTGACAAGAAGCCTGCCCTCTCGCATCCCCCGCCGAGGAGTTTTCCATGACACGCGCACAGGCCAGCTGGGCCGGATTCGGTGCGATTGCCCTTTGGGCCGCGCTCGCCTTATTGACCGCCGCTTCAGGGCGGGTGCCGCCGTTCCAATTGGCAGCCATGACATTTGCGCTTGGTACGTTGTTGGGTCTCATCGCCATGGCGGTCCGCGGCACTTGGGGTGCCCTCATTCAGCCCTGGCCCGTGTGGGCGCTCGGTATTGTTGGGCTCTTCGGGTATCACGCACTCTATTTTGCGGCGCTGAAATGGGCGCCACCGGCTGAGGCGGCGACGATCAGCGCGCTCTGGCCGCTGCTTATCGTTCTGTTCTCGGCGTTTCTTCCGGGCGAGCGGATCAAGCTCATTCACATTCTCGGTGCGGCGCTTGGCTTCGCGGGTGTCGTTGTACTCGGCTGGTCGCGCATGGGCGCTTCGGGGTTCAGTGCCGCCTATCTGCCGGGCTATGCGGCGGCGCTCGCCTGCGCGTTCGTCTGGTCTGGCTATTCGGTGTTGTCGCGTTTATTTGGATCGGTGCCGACAGATGCCGTGACAGGTTTTTGCGCCGTGACTGCGCTTCTCTCCGTCCCGTCTCATTTGTTGTTTGAGCAGACTGTGATTCCACAAGGGAGCGAATGGCTCGCAATCATCGCGCTCGGCCTCGGGCCGGTAGGAGCGGCCTTCTATATATGGGACATCGGTGTCAAGCATGGCGATATCAGGCTTCTTGGCGTCCTCTCTTATGCGGCTCCAGTGCTGTCGACGTGCCTTCTAATTGCCACCGGCTTTGCTGTGGCCGATGCTGCGCTGCTCGGTGCGGTCGTATTGATCGTGGCGGGCGCGCTGATTGCGTCTTCAGATCGTCTCCGTTTTAAAGCGTGAGATAATCGTAGCGATAGGCTTCGCGAAAACCGAATCCGCGATAGAGCGCGATGGCTGGCTCGTTGGCTGCCACCACTTGCAGATAGGCGCGCATCGCCGCCTGTTCACGCGCCCAACGCATTAACGCGCCTACAATGGCGCGGCCATGGCCTTGGCGGCGTGCGCTCTTCGCGGTTGCGATGTGAAAAATGCCAGCAAGGCCATGATCGACAACGGCGCGGCCGACGGCCACGGGTTCGCCATCCTGCATCACCCGGGCAAATCCTTGCGGTGTGTTCACTTCGGCGAGGAGCCGAGCGATCAGGTTGCGCTCGGCTTCATCCGCACCAGAGGCCACCAAACCTGACAGCCATTCGTCAGACAAATGCGAATCAACAAGCGCACTGCTCGCGGGTATATTCAATCCGCCAAGCGGAGCCACTTGGACTGCGGTTGCATCGTTGGTCATGCTCTTCCCATGGGCTTGCAACCAATCGGCGAGTTCGCGACCGCCAAGCGGGGTGACGCGCAATGTGCAGGGTAGATTGCGGTCATCGCACAATTTCTTGGCGAGCTTCAGCGTGTCTTCAAGCTTGCCCGCGACAGGCGTCATCGGCGTCACGCAATTGACCCGGCGCGAACGCGAGCCCGGCGTGAAACGGACTTCCCACCCATTGACCTGTACGATTTCAGGTGCTGGCCACGCGCGCGCGGAATGGATTTCCAGCGCACGCACGAGCTGGCGGTCGATCATCGGGTCGAAAATGTTCATGAAGTCAGAGCCCGGAAGAACGCGGAATGGGCCGCCAGTCGGGCGGTGCCATTTCGAAATGAGCGAAATCGAAAGCGGGCGCGACAGTGCAACCGACAAGCGTCCATGCGCCAAGGCTTGTGGCTGTTTGCCATGCGCCGGGCGGAACAACGCATTGCGGTCGCTCTCCTATTTTCAGATCAGGCCCGATGCGAAAAGCCGATGCATCATGGCCGTTTTCAGAAATCGTCAGGACCAGCGGCGCGCCCGCGTAATAATGCCAAATCTCAGCTGCATCGATGCGATGCCATTCGGAGACATCGCCAGTGCCGAGCAGAAAATAAATCAAACTCGACACCGAGCGACCGTCCGCATCGGTACGGCTGTCGCGAAATGTCTCGCGATACCAGCCACCTTCTGGATGCGGCTTGAGGTCAAGCGCGGCGATGATGTCTTTTTCAGTTAACCCAGAATGCATGTTAGGCCCGATTTTTTCGTGCCCGCAATTCGGCGAAGATTTCGACGGGGGACGCATGCGGCATGCCGAGGCGTGAGGCGATCAACGGATCGTCAGCGCGCAGGAAAGGATTTTCTGCATTCTCGGCGCCTATTGTCGAAGGCAGTGTGAATGCACCTTTGGCGCGCAATGCTTCAACCTCGCGGGCGCGTTGTTTGAGAGCTGCATTCTCTGGGTCGATCATCAGCGCGAAGCGTGCATTCGACAGCGTGTATTCATGACCGCAATAAAGTTTGGTGGCAGGCGGCAGAGCTCGCAGCTTTTGCAACGAAGCCCACATCTGCGCCGGCGTACCTTCGAAGAGGCGCCCACAACCGAGCGAGAACAGCGTATCGCCGGCAAACAGCACTGCGTCATCCGGACAATGATAGGCAATATGGTTCGATGTATGTCCGGGAGTTTTGATAATGTTGGCTGTCGTCGCGCCAAGCGTGACGCGATCGCCTTCTTGCACGCCTCGATCAACGAGCGGGACACGATCCTTGTCAGCAAGCGGGGCTGTAACTTTTGCCCCTGTGGCTGCCTTCAATTCGGGAATGCCAGCGACATGGTCGCCATGGTGATGGGTGACCCAGATGTCGGTTAGGGTCCAGCCGGTCTCTTTGAGAGCAGCGAGAATGGGTGCGGCTTCGCCCGCGTCGATGGTCGCCGTCGCGCCGGTCGCCTCATCATGGATGAGGATGCCGTAATTATCGCTGCCGATGAGGAATTGGTGAATTGAAGCTGACATGGCAGTAATGTTCCAGAGAGCGGGGCAGAAGGCCAGTCCCGCTATGGCAGTTCGGACATGCGCAGCGACGTCGTCGATCTCAGGGGATTTTATGGCGGGCCGCTTGGGCAACTCGCCACCCGTATGGTTGGGGCCGTGATCGAGCAACGTTGGCACGATCATCGCGATGCGATCATGCTCGGAATTGGCTATTCGACCCCCTATCTCGAACCATTTCGTGCCGCGGCCAATCGTGTTCTTGCGCTGATGCCACAAGGTCAAGGTGTGGTGCATTGGCCTGCGAGCGGGCCTTCCGCGACAGCTCTGGCCGATACGGGCATGTTGCCCCTGCCTGATCAGACGGTGGATCTCGTCTTGTTGGTTCATGCGCTTGAGACCGATGATAGCCCTCCCGATCTCCTCTCGGAGGTCTGGCGCATCCTCAATCCGGGTGGGCGCCTGATTGCCGTCGTGCCTAATCGGGGTGGGCTATGGGCGCGGATGGATACGACGCCGTTTGGCCAAGGGCAGCCCTTTTCGCGGGGGCAATTGACCCGGTTGATGCGGGAATCGCTGTTTTCACCAATCTATTGGACGGAACTCCTTTATATGCCGCCGGTGCACCGCCGCTTTTTCTGGCGGACGGCCAGCGCGTGGGAGAAGGTCGGTGCGACGCTGTCGCTGCCTTTTGCCGGGGTCCATCTGATCGAGGCCACCAAGCTCCTCTACCGGCCGGCTCCAGTGCGCGCGTCGCGGCGGGCCGCGATCCGGTTCCAGCCAGTTCTAGTGCCTTCCACCCGCAAGGCGCTGATGCCTTGACGGCGCATTTTTGTGGGGTCACTTGTCCCGGGCGCTGCGGGCTAGTATCACGGCACGCAACAAAGGGCTCCGGCCCTGACGTAACGGCAGGTTTACGGCAAAGGGCTTTCCTTGCGCAGCTATCTCGATTTTGAAAAGCCGGTCGCGGAGATCGAGGCGAAGGTCGATGAACTTCGCGCGGTCGCCGAGGCGAATGGTTCGGATTCTGTGCGCGATGAAGCAGCGCGGCTGCAGAACCGGGCGAATGCGTCGTTGCGCGAGCTCTATGCCGGCCTGACACCGTGGCAGAAGACGATGGTCGCACGCCATCCGATGCGTCCGCATTATCGCGACTATCTCGACAAGCTCATCGAGGATTTCACGCCGCTCGCAGGCGATCGCCTTTTTGGCGAGGATGAAGCGATTGTCGGCGGCTTTGGGCGTTTTCGTGGCGAGGCCGTGTGTGTCATCGGCCAAGAGAAGGGCTTCGATACCGAAAGTCGTCTCAAGCATAATTTCGGTATGGCGATGCCCGAAGGCTATCGTAAAGCGGTTCGCTTGATGGATCTCGCCGATCGTTTCGGATTGCCGGTTCTTAGCTTTGTCGACACTGCGGGTGCCTATCCCGGCATCGATGCCGAAGAGCGTGGACAGGCAGAAGCCATCGCGCGTTCCACTGATCGATGCCTTTCACTCGGCGTGCCCAATGTCGCGCTCGTCATCGGTGAGGGCGGATCGGGCGGTGCCGTGGCCATCGCATCCTGCAACAAGGTGCTCATGATGGAGCATGCCATTTACACGGTGGCGTCGCCGGAAGCGTCCGCCTCGATCCTGTGGCGTGATCCCGGCCGGGCGCAGGACGCCGCGACCAATATGAAGATTACGGCGCAGGATCTCTTGAAGTTTGGCATTGTTGACGGAATCGTACCGGAACCGGTCGGCGGCGCGCATCGCGACCCCGAGGCGGCCATCCGGGCCGCTGGCGATGCCGTGGCAGCCGCGTTGGCCGACCTTTCTTCGCTCTCCCCCGAGGCTTTGCGCGACCGTCGCGCGGCTAAATTTCTGGCCATTGGCCGGAAGGCCTGAAAGAGGTAAGCTGACGCTTGTTAGCTCTTCCTTAACCATGGCATCCGGTTAAACGGGTTCATGGTAAGGAATGGGAAAGGATGGCGTCGTTAACGATGGCGTTGCAAATGTCGTCGTGCGCTTGAGGGAATAGCAGGCATGGTGTCCACCACTGTTTCGCGTCTGATCCTGTCGTCCGCTGCCCTGCTGCTTGTGGCCGGGTGCGAGGAACAGCGTGGCAAATATCCTGCGCGCGCTTATGCGCCCGTCCCGGCCGCCACCGTCGCTAAAATGGAAGCGAAGGGTTCGTCAAAGAACGCGCCCGTGCTCGTGCGAGCCTATAAGCAGGAATCAGAAATCGAAATCTGGAAGCAGACGGCGAGCGGCGAATACGCGCTCGTTAAGAGCTACCCCGTCTGCCGCTGGTCGGGTCAGCTTGGCCCGAAGAAGAAGGAAGGTGACCGGCAGGTTCCGGAAGGCTTCTACTATATCACCTCGGCCCAGATGAATCCGAATTCGGCGTTCTGGCTTTCCTTTAATGTTGGCTACCCCAATCCGCTTGAGCGTGCGATGGCGCGCACGGGTGGCGACATCATGGTCCATGGGACGTGCTCGTCGCGCGGTTGCTTCGCGATGACGAATGACCAGATGGAAGAACTTTACGCTATTATGCGCGAAAGCTTTGCAGGTGGACAGAAGGCGGTTCAGTTCCAGTCCTTCCCGTTCCGCATGACGGCTGAAAACCTTGCCAAGTTCCGTCACGATCCGAACATGTCCTTCTGGAAGAATCTGAAGGAAGGCAATGATCACTTCGAAGTGACGAAGCGCGAGCCGCAGGTCGGTTATTGCGGCCAGAAATATTATTTCAATGCGTCGGCCGAAGGCGGACGCCCGGATCCGGTGGGCACCTGTCCGAAGCTGAAGGTTGACGAAACACTCGCGGAAGCGGTGGCCACGAAACAGCAAAACGACAACAAGAAGGTCGCCGAGTTGATCGAGCGTGGAACGCCCGCTGTTGCGGTGCGCTATGCCGACGGCAGCCAGCATGAATCGTACCGCGAGAGCAGCAGCTTCGTCGCGCTTGCAGGGGATCGTGTGGTCAGCCCACGTACCGATCGCACCGCAAAATTGGGCGATGTGAGCCGGCCCGAAGCGATTGGCGCAGTCGAAGTCGTCCATCTCGATCCGAGCGGCATGCCAAAGAATGCCTCGCCATCCGCGACGGCATCGGTTGCAAAACCTGTGCAGCCGGCGCCTTCTTCAACGTCGTCCCCAGCCGTCGCAAGCGTTGCGCCTGCAGCACCGGCGAGCACCGCAGCGACAGCAGCAACGCCTTCGCCCGCATCGGGCTTCACCATGTTCTCCGGTATTGGTTCGCTGTTCGGCGACAAGAAAGACCAAGCGCCGGCAAGCGCACCGCAGCAATCAGCGACCAATGCAGCGCCTGAAAAGTCGATGTTACAGCGTTGGTTCGGGAGTAGCGACACGGCTGCGCCAACTGATGCAACGTCGTTCCCAGCCAATGTGCCTTTGCCGCCGCGCCGCGCCGGCAAAGACAATGCCGAACGCGTTTCGGATGCCGCCGCTTCACGCAAGCTGATGCCGGGTGCGCAACCGATCGTGACGGCGGATCTTACCGCTGCACAATGAGCGGTAGCGGACACGGGCCGCGCTTCTCCGACCGCGCGCACCTCGCGCGCATCACCGATGAATCCCAGTCTGATCCCGCACAGGAAGAAGATGTGCGGACCAAGCAGGCGTTACTGACGGCGATCGTCGTGCTCATCTTGTTTGGCATCGGCTTCTGGCTCGTGCAGGAATTTCACCGCAGCATCGCCGCGCATCAATGTCTCGAACAGGGACGACGCAATTGTCCGGCGGCGGAAATCAGAACGCGGTGAACGACATTCAACGTACCGTGTGCGCTGTGGTGATCGTGCGACTTTCGATGCATGCAGGGACGTGTTTGTGAGCGTGAAAACGGCGCGCATCGCGCCACACGCGGGTGCCAAAACGAATCACTTCAAACGCATCTCGAATCATTTTGCGCGAATCAAAGTTCCGCTTGACATGAAAAACAGGGTTTTCGCGCAGGTTAGATGCAATTTTTTTTGCTTTTTCTAACGAACACTTGAACAACTAAACTTACCAGCAAATTCAATAACTTAATATGCGTAGAATCGGGTCTATGAGCGCGGCTGTTATCAAATTATTCAGAAATTGCGAGCGAAATCGTCAATGGACTCTTGGTATTTCCAAGATTCTAAGCTTTGATTCACTCGCCATGATTGGACATGGCGCTGGGAGGACTGTTGATCATGAAGGCCCCGAAGAAATCCGCTGCTAAAGCCAAGCCGGCCCGCAAGGCTGGGCGTAAGCCTGCTGCTAAGCGCACCGCCGCTGCTAAGGCAAAGGCCGCCAACGCGAAGGCGAAGGCCGCTGCCAAGAAGGCAAAGGCTGCTCTCGCCAAGAAGATGAAGGCCGCTCAGGCCAAGGTCAAGAAGGCGATGGCTGCTCTGAAGGCTGCGAAGGCTGCTGTTGCGGCTCTCAAGGCTGGCAAGGCTGCTGGCAAGAAGCCGGCTGCCCGCAAGGCTCGTCGCAAGGGCGCTGGCCGTCCGCGCAAGGCTGCTGCGGCTGCTCCGAAGGCGTAATGGCCTCTGATCCATCGGGGCTTGCTGTGATCTTCTCAGCAAGCCGCCCAGCGTCCCGGCCCCATTCGCGAAGGCCGTGATCAAGGGCAGGCAGGTTTGCCTGACCTTTAGATGGATCCGATCGATTATCGATCGCACGCACCCGATCCTCACGGATTCGGGTGCGTGATCGTTTTGGGGCCGTGTAACGGTCGGCGCCGGTTGGCTCCAACCCATGTCCTTCAACTCATATCCTTCAATCCAATTCCTTCACCCTCTCGAACTTGCATGAAACTTGCTGCAACATGGCGGTGGGGCGTGTCAGACGGAGGGACACGATGAAGTTTTCAACGCTGACCGGGTGGGCGCTGATGCTGGGCCTGGCCACGGTTTTGGCCGCACAACCTGCGGCCGCCGAAGTCTTACAGATGAATTGCAAGAATTCGCGCTATTCCTACCGGATCACCTTCGACAATGAGGCGAAGCGGTTCCAGTGGGCGTCGGATGCTGGCCAGGTCGATTACATCGTCATCCGTTACAAGACCGAAGAGGATGGTGTGACGGTCTGGGGCAAGGTGCGCCGCTACGGCAATGAATTCGTCGCCTATTTCGCTTCTGAAGGGTGGATGAAGAGCCTTTATGCCAATGGCAGTTCGATGACCGATGTCTGCCGCGGGAAGTAGGCTAGGCGTTCATTGCCCGGCTTGATCGTTGCAATCAGATGGCTCAGAGATTGTGGGAAGAGCGCGTGTTCCGGCGCATTCTCGATCGTAGTGGTGTCCATGCGTCGCAATGCTCTGTCCATTTTCTTGCTTTTGAGCCTATGGGGCCTGCCAGGGCCCGTCTTTGCCGAAGAAAGTTCGGTTGCTGTGCATCGCCACCGTTTGGCGCAAATGCTAGCTACGAAGCCGAAGCTCGTTACACTCGATGCTGCCGGCTTGCGGCAAGTTGCAGATCAGATGATGGTCTTTTCCGATCGTCTTCCCGAAAAATTCTTTGACGGAACAAAGTTGCGTCACGAAGTACGGCAAAAATCGATCGCTTTTGCCAATGCACGATTCAACGACCTGCGGATGCAAGATTTGAAGATCCTCGACATGCTTTATGTCGGTAGTCTTGCATCCTTTGAATATGATGATCTCTCCGATGTCGACATTCACATCATCATCGATCCGGCGTCGTTCAAGGGCGATCCGAAGGTATTGCGGCGCTATCTGTCCAAAGTGAACGATCTCAATGAGTTTCTTTTCAACCGCGTGACCTTCTATGGCCGGAAGGCCGATTTCAGCTTTTATGCCGATACGGTGGATGGTCGAGTCGAGCCTGGGGTCGGCATCTATTCCTTGTTCAACGATAATTGGCCAAGCCAGCCAGAGGCTGCACCCAATCGTTTTTCGCGTCCACGCGTCTATGCCGAATTCGGTGATTTCGTGCAGCGCTATAATGCGCTTGCAACCGAATATGCGCGCGACAAGCGCAGGTTTGGGTGCCATCGTTTTTCCGAGCTGCGCGAGGAGGTGCGGCACTACCGTCGTAAGGGTATTGCGAAGGACGGTATCCGCTCGACAGAGAATATCGTTTATCGCGCGCTCCGGCGCATCAATGGCAATCTGCTGAGACGGTTGGAGGGATTGGACCTCGAATGCGAAAACATTCAGGGCTCGCTATAGGCCAATAAGTGGGCTCTTACCGCTTTGGGTGAGTGCGCTTTGATTGATGAGTATGCGATCGAACCAATAAAAAATCCGGCGAGAGTATCGCCGGATTTTTTTAGTTTACACGAATTGTCCGTGGCAATGCTTGTATTTCTTGCCTGAACCGCAGGGGCAGGCTTCGTTCCGGCCGACGCGACCCCATGTGTCGGGATTGTTTGGATCGCGTTCCTGCTTGTCGGCTGGCGTCGCAAAAGCAAGATTTGCCATCGCCATTTCGTTCTCTCCCGTGTTCGGGTCGAGATGGCTTGCCACCATCGGTGGCAATTCCGGTTGCGGTGGCGGCGTAAATTGCACTTCGATCCGCATCAACTGGCCTGTGACGTTCTCACGGAGATGGCCGATCAAACCATCGAAGAGCTCGAATGCTTCTGATTTATATTCGTTCAGCGGATCGCGCTGGGCGTAGCCGCGCCAGCCGATGACTTGCCGCAGCTGATCGAGCGTGACGAGGTGTTCGCGCCAGAGATGATCGAGCATCTGCAGAAGAACCTGCTTTTCGACATAGGTCATCACCTCGGGTGTGTTGCGCTCGACGCGTGCCGCATAGGCTGTGTCTGCCGCTTCACGAATGCGATCGCGGATTTCTTCATCCGCGATCCCTTCTTCCTTGGCCCAATCGGCAACGGGCAATTCCATTGAGAGGAATTTCTGAATGTCCTCGTTGAGGCCAGCCAGATCCCACTGTTCCGGATAGGCCCCTTCCGGGATATGGCGGGCCACTATGTCGTCGATCACGCCATGGCGCATGTCGTCGATCGTAATGCGCACGCTTTCATCGGCCATGAAATCGCGACGCTGCTCAAACACGACCTTGCGTTGATCGTTCATCACATCGTCATATTTCAGGATGTTCTTGCGCATGTCGAAATTGCGCGTTTCGACTTTCTGCTGCGCCTTTTCAATCGCCTTGTTGATCCAAGGATGGATGACGGCTTCGTCTTCTTTGAGGCCAAGCTTCGTCAGCATCCCATCCATGCGCTCGGAACCGAAAATGCGCATGAGGTCGTCTTGTAACGACAGGAAGAATTTCGAGCGACCCGGATCGCCCTGACGGCCCGAACGGCCGCGCAGCTGATTGTCGATGCGGCGGCTTTCATGCCGTTCCGTTCCAATCACATAAAGGCCGCCGGCGTCGAGGGCCTTTTTCTTGAAGTCGACAATCTCGGCGCGGATTTCGGCCTCGCGGCGCGTGCGTTCTTCGCCTTCTGGCATATCGCCAAGATCATGGCCGATGCGCATGTCTGCATTGCCGCCGAGCTGAATGTCGGTGCCGCGACCTGCCATGTTGGTGGCGATGGTCACTGCACCGGGTACGCCAGCTTGCGCAACGATGAAGGCTTCCTGCTCATGGAAGCGTGCGTTCAAAACGGCAAAATGCTTGGAGGCACTACCCTCCCGCGCGGCTCGGTAGAGCGGCTCGAGCGCATCGGGTTTCGAAAAGTCGATCAGCTTGAAGCCTTGCGAAAGCAGATGATCGGCCAATTGTTCTGATTTCTCGATCGACGTCGTGCCCACGAGAAGAGGTTGCCCCTTCTTGGCAGCTTCCTCGATCTCGCGTGTGATGGCGCGGAATTTCTCTTCTGCTGAGCGATAGACTTCGTCATCCTCGTCGATGCGCTTGACCGGCAGATTGGTCGGGATTTCCACGACTTCGAGTTTATAGATATCCATGAACTCGTCGGCCTCGGTGGAGGCGGTGCCGGTCATGCCCGCGAGCTTGTTGTAGAGGCGGAAATAATTCTGGAAGGTGATTGAGGCGAGTGTCTGGTTCTCAGGCTGGACCTGCACATGCTCTTTGGCTTCGAGAGCTTGGTGTAGACCTTCCGAATAACGGCGGCCCGGCATCATGCGGCCTGTGAACTCGTCGATGATGACCACTTCGCCATTGCGGACGATATAATCCTTGTCACGCTGGAACAGCGTATGGGCGCGCAGCGCCTGATTGACGTGATGGACGAGCGTGATGTTGGCTGCATCATAAAGCGAGCCTTCCTTGAGAAGGCCTGCTTCGGACAACAATTCTTCTATATGCTCATTGCCGGCTTCCGTCAGCGAGACGGCACGTTGCTTCTCATCGACGTCGAAATCACCCGGCACGAGTTTCGGCAGGATCTTGTCGATCGTGTTGTAAAGATCCGAGCGGTCATCAAGCGGGCCCGAGATAATCAGAGGCGTGCGCGCTTCGTCGACAAGGATCGAGTCGACTTCGTCGACGATGGCGAAGGAATGACCACGCTGCACCATCTGCGACAGATCATATTTCATATTGTCGCGCAGATAGTCGAACCCAAACTCGTTGTTCGTGCCATAGGTGATGTCGCAGGCATAGGCGGCCTTGCGCTCTTCATCATCGAGACCGTGCACAATCACGCCGACGGAGAGGCCAAGAAATTTGTAGAGACGGCCCATCCATTCGGAGTCGCGCCGTGCGAGGTAATCGTTCACGGTGACGACATGGACGCCATTGCCTGAAAGGGCGTTCAAATAGACCGCGAGCGTGGCGACAAGTGTTTTGCCTTCGCCGGTCCGCATTTCCGCGATGCTGCCTTCATGCAGCACCATGCCGCCAATCAATTGCACATCGAAATGGCGTTGGCCGAGCACGCGGCGTCCCGCTTCGCGCACAGTCGCGAAGGCTGGGATCAGAATGTCGTCGAGAGTCTTGCCTTGCGCGAGTTCGTCGCGAAATTTCTGGGTCTGCGCGCGCAACTCATCGTCGGAGAGCTTTTGCATCTCAGATTCGAGTGCATTGATGGCGGCCACAGGCGCGCGATAGGTTTTCAACCGGCGCTCATTGGCCGAGCCGAAGATTTTTTTGGCGAGTGCGCCGAACATCGAAGACCCTTCAAATTCTGGGAGGCCGGCAGAAATGGCCCCTCTGGTCCGGCGACAGCATGGCGGAAGCCTAGAGAGGGCAGAACCGCATTCGGACGCTGCATACCGAAGGCCCTCACTTAAGGTGTTTCAGCCCGATTTTCAAAGGTTCAATCGGCCTAAAAAGGGGTGGTCGTGCGTCATTAAGCCTTGCCAGCGGGGCTCGGTTCGTCCACTTCTCTCTCGCTTATTTTCTCACGACCCGGAGCTTTTGATGCGCGTTCCCTTGAGCCTTTCCCTAACGGTCCTCGGCCTTTTGGCCGGTCTGACCCTGCCGCAGGGCGCGCTTTTGGCCCAAACCGCCGCCAAAGACGCGGTTGTGGCGACCATCGATGGCAAGCCGATCACCGAAAAGGACCTTGACCTGGCCTATGAGGAACTGGCTGCATCTTTGCCGCCGCAGGTCTCGGACGCCCAGAAACGGGATTATGCCATCAGCTATCTGGCCGACATTAAGGCCGGGGCGCAGGCCGCCATGGCCGCCAAGCTCGATCAGGGCGAGGATTATCTCCGTCGCCTGAATTATACGAAAGATAAGCTGCTGCTGGAGGCCTACCTCGCCGCCGAGACCAAGAAACAGGTCACGGAAGAGAAGATGCGTAAGCTCTATGAGGACTCCATCAAAGCGATGAAGCCGGAATTGGAGATCAAGGCGCGCCATATCCTCGTCCCGACCGAGGAAGAGGCGAAGACGATCACTGCCAAGCTCAAATCTGGCGAAGATTTCGCCAAGTTGGCCCAAGAATTCTCGAAAGATCCCGGCTCGGGTAAGGAGGGCGGCGACCTCGGCTGGTTCACGACCGACCGTATGGTGCCTGAATTCGGCGATGCCGCGTCCAAGATGAAGCCCGGCCAAGTCTCCGATCCGGTCAAGACGCAGTTCGGCTGGCACATCATCAAGGTCGAGGATATGCGCGAGAAGAAGCCGCCGTCCTACGATGAGGTGAAGGATCAGGTGCAGCAATTCCTTGAGCGCCAAGTCCAGACCGACATTATCGGCAAGCTGCGCACGACGCTGAAGATTGAGAAGAAGGATGCCCCGGCCGCGGCCTCCGCGGCACCGGCGGCTCCTGCCCCGGCAACGCCAGCCACCCAGCCGAAGAAGTGAGTTAAAGGGGTCGCCCCGTAAGGCGGCCCCTTTTTTATCTGCCTCGCCCCTCTCTCCGCGGAAGAACGCCGATGTCTGCCACGATCTCCCCGCTCGCGCCGAAAACCTATCCCACGCTGCCCGCCATCGAGGGTGTCCGCCTTGCGACTGCCGAGGCCGGGATCCGCTACAAGAACCGCACCGACGTGCTCCTTGTGACCGTTGACGAGGGGACGGCTGCGGCTGGTGTTTTCACCACATCGAAATGCCCCTCTGCGCCGGTCGATTGGTGCCGTGCGGCGCTCAAGGGCGGAAAAGCGCGCGGGCTTGTCGTCAATTCTGGCAACGCCAATGCGTTCACCGGCAAGACTGGCGCACAAGCCGTCAAACTGACGGCGCAGATCGCCGCCAAGGCCTTGGGGTGCAAGCCGGCTGATATCGTGCTCGCCTCGACAGGCGTGATCGGCGAACCGCTCGATGCGACGAAATTCAACGGCGTACTCGCCGATTGCGCCGCGCGCGCAACAGACGATGCATGGCTTGCCGCGGCCAAAGCCATTATGACCACCGACACTTATCCCAAGGTCGCGACGAAGACGGTCAAGATCGATGGCGTGCCAGTAACGATCAATGGCATCGCCAAAGGGGCCGGGATGATCGCGCCCGATATGGCGACGATGCTCTCCTTCGTCTTCACCGATGCGCCGATTGCTGCGGGTGCGCTCAAGGCGCTCTTGAAGAATGCGGTCAATCCATCCTTCAACGCCATTACGGTCGATAGCGATACGTCGACCTCCGACACGCTGATCCTGTTCGCGACGGGCGCAGCCAAGAAGCGTGGTTGTCCGAAAATTACTGCAGCGGGCGACAAGCGTTTGGCGGCCTTCATCAAGGCGCTCAATGCGCTCGTGATGGACCTCGCCCATCAGGTCGTAAAGGATGGCGAGGGAGCGCGCCATTTTGTCGAGATTACCGTCGATGGCGCAAAGAGCGATGCGTCGGCGAAAAAGATTGCGCTTTCGATTGCCAATTCACCGTTGGTCAAAACGGCCATTGCGGGCGAGGACGCCAATTGGGGCCGTATTGTTGCAGCCGTTGGCAAGGCGGGAGAGCCTGCTGACCGCGATCGGTTGGCGATTTCCTTCAATGGCATTCGTGTCGCGCATAAAGGCTTGCGCGATCCGTCTTATGATGAGGCCAAAGTCTCAGCGACGATGAAGGAAGAAAAAATCGACATTCGCGTTTCGCTGGGTCTCGGCAAAGGCAAGGCAACGGTGTGGACCTGCGATCTCACAAAGGAATATGTCGAGATCAATGGCGATTATCGCAGCTGAGATCCGGACGTGAAACTCGTTCTCGTCGTCGCTTGCGCGCTTATCGACAAGGATGGGCGTGTGCTCATCGCGCAGCGCCCGAAAAATAAGGGCATGGCCGATCTGTGGGAATTTCCGGGCGGCAAGGTGGAAGCGGGAGAGCGGCCGGAACAGACGTTGATCCGCGAACTCAAGGAAGAGCTTGATATTGATGTGAAGGAGCCATGCTTGGCGCCGCTCTCATTCGCGAGCTTCGCGTATGACGATTTCCATCTGTTGATGCCGCTTTATGTTTGTCGTCGTTGGGATGGATTTCCGCAGGCGATTGAACATCAAGCGCTGAAATGGGTGCGCCCCAATCAATTGCGCGATTATCCGATGCCTCCTGCGGATGAACCGCTCATTCCGCCATTGATCGACCTCTTGTTGCCTCATCGATGATACCGGTTCTTGGTCCGGGTTCTGGCCCCATCATCGCGCGGATGATGATCTGCTCATCGCTTTGGGGCTCGGGTTTTCTCTTCATGCGCCTTGTCGGGCCGGATGTTTCACCTGTGGTGCTCGCATCGGTGCGCGCAGGAATCGCTGCCATCGCGCTTTCTGTTTTCTTCGTGCTACGTGGCGACAATCCGCTGCCGCAGAAGAATGATCTTGTGCCATGGCTGACATTGGGCACGTTGAACGGTTGGGTACCGAATATTCTCACTGCGTTTGCGATTCTCCACATCGCAACGGCGCAATCGGCGATCATTCAAGCCGGCGGCCCTTTGATGGTCGCAGTGATGGCGCATTTCGCCTTTCATGACGAGAAGCTGACACTGCGCCGCATCGCCGGTGTGTTGACCGGTTTCTGTGGTATGGCTTTGTTGATCGGGCCTGCCGCGTTTCAAGGTTTGAGCGGCGAGGGGCTTGGCTTTCTTGCCATGCTGGGCGTTGCGTCATGTTACGCACTCGGAAATATCTATGCACGTTTCGTCCGTGAAATGCCGCCAGCACGCATGGCGCTTGGACAGCAAGTCGTGTCTGCTTCTGTTGCGACGTTCATCGCGCTCGTGTGGGCGGGGACGGCAGGTTATCAGCCTGCGCTCGATCGTGCCGCGCCTCTGCTTGCGCTTGGGCTTTTCGCGACAGCGATCCCGATCACCGTATTCATGCGGCTGATCCGTATGGCAGGGCCAACGAAAGCTTCGATGGTCGGCTATCTCATGCCGTTGTGGGCCACGTTCTTCGCGCTGACATTTTTCGGTGAGACGATCAATCTGCGTCAGATGGCCGGTGCTGCGATCATCCTTCTCGGCGTTTTCATCGTGACGACAGCGCCGCGCCGCGTGGTGTAAATTGTTTAGCGCGCGAGTATTGCGAGCTTGGTGCGCATGGCGTTTGGGATCGGAACCGGGCGCATGGTGGCGCGTTCGACAGTGACATGCACAAAACGCCCGGCGCAGATGGCGTCGTTCATATCGCGACGGAAAATCGCTGTCGCATAGACGATCGATGACGTGCCGATCTTGTCGACAGCAATGCCTGCTTCAAGTTGATCGGGATAGGCGGCGCTTTCGAAATAGGTGCAACCCGTTTCGACCACGATACTGATGATAGGGCTTTTCTCGATATCGAGAATCTCGGTTTCTACGAGCCACATATTCACAGCCGTATCGAAATATTCGTAATAGACAACGTTATTGATGTGTCCATACGCATCATTATCGCTCCAGCGCGGCTGGATCGGGTAGAATTTGCGGAAATCGGCGCGGGTCGGACGTTCTTTCTTCATCACCAAGCTTTTTCGTAGATCGTTAAGGCATCGTCATAGTTGAGCGTGCGCGGATTGTTGACCAGAAGGCGCGTCTGTTTCATCGCATCTTCCGCAAGCATCGGCAGGCTTTCGCGCGTCACACCATTATCGCGCAAGCGCATCGGAAGGCCGCATTCTTCCGCCAGCCGGTTGAGCCTGTCAGCAAAGGCTGCAGCGCGCACCTGCGTCTCGATTTCAGCCAATTCGGGAAAGGCATCGACGGCAATCTCTGCATAAAGATGTTCCGCTTCCGGCGCGTTGAAACGCAGAACTTCCGGCAGGAAAAGCGCGTTCGAGAGCCCGTGCGGAATGTGATAGTGGCCACCCAGCGGATAAGCGAGTGCATGGACGGCTGCGACTGGCGAATTGGCAAAGGCTTGGCCCGCGAGCATTGCGCCCAGCAACATTGCACCGCGCGCCTCTTTATTGCTGCCGTCGCGCACGGCAATCAGCAGATTGGCACCCATCAAGCGCAACGCTTCGCGCGCGAGGATTTTCGAAACCGGATTGTTGTTCGCGCTTTTGGACGCATAAGCTTCGATGGCGTGAACCATTGCGTCGATACCGGTGGCAGCCGTCACAAGCGGCGGCAGGCCAAGCGTTAGATCGGGATCGAGCAATGCGATGTCGGGCAAAATGACTGGCGAGACGACGCCTTTTTTCTCATTCGTGCCTGTTGTGACAATCGAGATCGGCGTCACTTCCGAGCCTGTGCCCGCAGTCGTCGGCACCAGCATCAAGGGCAGGCGCGGACCTTTCGCGAGCCCGACGCCATAAATCGTCGCGAGCGTTTCGTCGCTCTTGGCTAGAAGGGCAGCGAGCTTTGCGACATCCATCGACGAGCCGCCGCCAAAACCGATGACGCCGTCCTTTCCAGCCGCCATCGCAGCGCAGCGCAGCACGATGTCTTCCGGCGGATCGGCAATCACGTCGTCGAAGATTGCGACCTCACAGCCTGCGTGTTTCAACGAGGACAGTGCTGCTTCCGCAAGCCCTGCCTTGATCACGCCTTTGTCTGTGACGAACAGAAGCTTTGTGCCCAGCCTTGCGCGGGCAAGCGTACCGATCTTCGCCGCTTCGCCTGGACCGAACACGATCGAGGCTGCGCTGTTGAAGATGAAGGGCATCATCGCATTGCGCCCCGTGGCAGCTCCGGTGTGTTGCCGGTGAGCGATTGGGTAAGAAACAGACCGCCATGCACAAGTCCGCCACCATCGATGCCATGGCCGATGCCGAAGGAGAGATGGAATTGGCAGGGCAGGTCTGCTTTCGCGAGCGCTTCCGCTGACATGAACAGCGCATCGAGCGGGATGACCTCGTCTTGATCGCCATGGACGAGCAGGACGGGCGGTTTGTTTTGCACTTCGCCGAGATGTTCGGGGCCGACCAAAACGCCGGAATAGCCGAGAATGGCCGCTGGCTTTTTCGCGCGTCGCAAACCGGTATGCAGCGCCATCATCGTGCCTTGCGAGAAGCCGACCAGAGCAAGCTTGGAATCATCGAGGCCAAGTTTGCCGAGTTCCGCATCGAGAAAGGCATCGAGCGTGGGGCGCGCCGTCGTGACACCGCGCCAACGTTCGTCTGGATCGCGGAAGGTCAAACCGAACCATTGCCGGCCCATGGGCGACATGCCGCAAGGCTCAGGTGCGTGAGGGGAGACGAAGGCCGCGTCTGGCAGGAAGGTCTGCCACTGCTTGCCGATCTCGATCAGATCGTTGCCGTCCGCGCCATAGCCGTGAAGGAAGACCACCAGCTGCTTCGCCTTGCCTGACTTCGGTGCTAAGCGTGGTCCATCGATCGATACGGCCATTCTGTCCTCCCATTCCGGTGCTGCCTGTTTTGCACCCGAGGCGCGGGCGGGCAAGAGGGCGTGGGAAAGAGGGCGGAAGAGGCAAGGCGGTCAGACGCCTTCGCGGGATTTCGCCACCTTGTAATAGGCCCAAAGTGCAAGAGCGGCGGTGCCGCGTACGGGACGCCAGCGCTCGGCAAAGGCGGCAAGCGCCTTGGCATCGGGGCGCTTGCGTTTCCGATAGGCGAGGCGAACCGCTTCTTGAAGCGCGAGATCGCCTGCCGGGAAAGCGTCGGGGTGGCCAAGGCAGAACAGAAGATAGATGTCGGCTGTCCAAGGCCCGATCCCTTTGACGCAGGTCATCAGTCGATGGGCCTCATCGGCGGGCAAGGCGTGCAGGGTGTCGAGCGGAAGGCTCCCTGTCACAATCGCGTTTGCTACGGCACGCAATGTCCGCATTTTGGGAGCAGACAGGCCACAGGAGCGTAATTGTTCCTCACTCGCGGCGAGCACGGTTTCAGGTGTCAGCGGGTCAAGGCCGGTTGCCGTGCGGGTCCAGATGGCCGCGGCGCTGGCGACGGACACCTGTTGCCCGACGATGATGCGCACCATGCCGCGAAAGCCGGCTTCGCTTTTGCGCAGCGGCGGCGGGCCTGAAATGGTCATGATCTCGGCTAGGGCCGGGTCGATTTCGGCCAGCAAAGACGCCGATTCCGCCAGCGTCGCTTCATTTGTTAGCATTGCGTCGAAGCGGTGTGTGATCTTAGATTTGCGCGCCATGGCGCTGCCTTTCCCCGTTCATCACACGCAAGGACCGCCGGTCTTCCGGTTCGCACCGAGCCCCAATGGCCCGTTGCATCGCGGGCACGCGCTTTCGGCGATTCTGAATGCTGAACTTGCAAGGCGGCATGGTGGGCGCTTTCTGTTGCGGATCGAGGATATCGACGCCGAGCGGAGCCGCAAAGAGTATATTGCTGCGATCGACGATGATCTGAGCTGGCTCGGCCTAGCATGGGAACGGCCTGTGCGGCTGCAGTCGCAGCATATCAATGAATATGCAGCGGCTTTAGAGCAATTGAAACGCAAGGGTGTGCTTTATCCGTGCTTCTGCACACGCGGCATACTCGCAGCAAAGGTTGCTGATACCAAAGCGCCCGGCGTTGAATGGTTGCGCGATCCCGATGGCACGCCACTTTACGATGGTACGTGCCGCGACGTGTCTTCGATCGATCGTGAAACGCGTTTTACAACAGGCGAGGCTCATCAATGGCGTCTCAACATGCGCAAGGCGCTCGCCCAGACAGGACCTCTGGTGTGGCGTCGTTTTGATCCACAAACTGGCGCTGCGACCGCTGTTACGGCCGATCCCCTGCGGTGGGGCGATCCGGTGATCGCGCGCAAGGGATTGCCGACGAGCTATCATCTCTCCGTCGTCGTCGACGATGCACTGCAAGGCATTACCCATGTTGTGCGTGGCACCGATCTCGAAGCCGCGACTGACATTCATTGCGTCTTGCAAAACTTGCTCGCTTTACCGCAGCCGCTTTATTGGCATCACCCACTCGTGATGGATCAAGAGGGGCGTAAACTGTCAAAAAGCAAAGGCTCCCTGTCTTTGTTGGATGAGCGTGCGGCTGGCATCACCGCCCACAGTCTGCGGGCTGAAGCGCTTTTGTTTTTGGCTCAGTGAATGCCGAGCCAAGCCAACCAAAATGCCGATGTGATGACGGATAATGCCGTAGACAGCGCAATCGCGCTCGAGGCGATGCGCGCTCCGGCCCGGTAGCGCTCGGCAAAAAGATAAGCGTTCACGCCGACGGGCGATGAAGCAAACAGCACTGCAACACCTGCCCATACTGGCGGCATGGTGAAGACGTGAAATGCGAATACATAGACAAGCGAAGGATGCAAGATCAGCTTCAATGCGGTGATCGTTGCGGCGAGCTTGAAACCCTCACCAATGCCATAGCGGTAAAGTGCAACGCCCATGGCAAACAGGGCGCATGGGATAGCCGAAGCACCCAGCATATCGACGATGGTCTTGAGACCGGTTGGAACCTGTAGGCCCGAAAAGCGGAACGCAGTGCTGAAAAAAATCGCGAGCAATATTGGATGCAGCAATAATTGTCGTGCGATACGACGCCAATGAGCGTTGCCCTTTTCTGCCATGATCGTTGCCACAGTCATCATGATGGGCAGATGAATAGCGACCAGAAGAAAGAGTGGGACTGCACCCGGCTTGCCATAAGCTTCGAGAATGAGCGGGATACCAACCATCACAGTATTGGCTTGCGCGGATGAAAATCCAGTGACGAGATTATCCATACGCCCGAGGCCGAAGGCGTGCTTGCCGATGATCATCGCTGCGGCCCAGACGATGGCTGCACCGAGAAAGTAAGCGAGCCAATAACCCCAAGGCTGACTCTGCGGCAGATCGGCTGCTGTCAGTGTTTTGAAGATCAAGGCCGGAACTGCGATCGTGAACACGAAATCGGAGAGTCCATCGCCGGTTCGATCCAGTACGAGTTTCGCGCGTCGCGCGCCATAGCCGATGGCGATGAGGCCGAAGACCGGTAGAACAATCGAGAGAATGTGCAGCATCGCTCCGGTCCGTGTGCCGGCGTGCCGCGCGGCTAAGTAATCAGCGCAAGGACGCGCGTTCCGAAATGCGCGTTGCCTGCGGAGCCTTGCGCATGATGTCGTCGATACGCTCGCGTTCTTTGCGGAATTCGGCGAGCTGACGCTGGTCGAGTTCTCTTCCGCGCGGCAAGCGGATCGACATCGGATCGACGAAATTGTCGTTGACCAGAACCTCGTAATGCAAATGCGGGCCGGTTGAAAGGCCTGTACGGCCGAGATAGCCGATGATCTGACCTTGCCGTACGCGAGCGCCTTCTGCGACGCCTTTTGCAAAGCCGTTCATGTGGGAATAGGTCGTCACAAAATTATAGGGATGCTGGATCTCGACGCGGCGGCCATAGCCCGAATCCCATTCGGCCTTGATGATGATGCCGTCGCCAGCGGCCATGATAGGCGTGCCGATCTTGTTCGACCAGTCTACGCCTGAATGAAGTCGTGAATAGCGAAGGATTGGATGATAGCGCATGCCAAAGCCTGAGCGCAGTTCGCCATCGGTGATCGGCTTGCGCAGAAGGAAGCGGCGGCTCGATTTGCCGCTGTCGTCGAGAAATTCAATGCCTTCATCCGGTGTTTGATAACGATAATAACGCCGGATCTGTCCACCCGTATTGAGCGAGGCGTAGAGAATGTCGATACGACCAGGATTGTCGTCGTCTTCGGCCCAGAAGACCTCAAAACTGTCCGTGGCCGCGACGCGGCGTTGGAGGTCGAAATCGTAGAAGAACACGCGGACGATCTGATCGATGACGCTCTTCGGTACTTCGTTCTTTAAGCCCGTTTCATAAAGGCTTTCAAACAGGCGTAGATTGTCGCCGGCAATCTCTTCGTCCTCGTCGTCCGTCGCGTCCTGTTTCGCCGGTAAGGCGGGCGGTTCCACGGAGACGAATTCATGGCGATCGTCGATCGCAGCAATGGCGCGGATCGCGTCGTCTTCATAAGCTGTCACGCGCAAGAGCTTCTCTGGCTCTTGCCCATCTTTCGGTGCGATGAGCAATTTGAAACGGACGGTCTCTTTGAGCGCGCCCATACGGCCTGTCATGATCGCAATGATAGCGCGGGCATCGGCCTGCGAAGCGCCATTTGCACGAAACATTTGTTCAGGATTTTCACCGCGCTTGAGCGCGACCACCCGTTCATTGGCGCGCAGGACAGCTGGCAAATTGCCGCTCGCCTTTGGCACGTCGGTGACGTTCTCCGGCACAACTTTTACTTCGATCGACGAAAACGAGGTTTCCGGTGTCGGTGACAGGCCGAGCACGGGCGCAAAACCAGGCCCGCGGCTACTGAGCAGCATTTGTTGGGCCGGGATTGGCAAAAGCGCGGCGGTACGGCCAGCTTCCAAGAAGGCGCGTCGAATGTCCTCGACCTGAGCGGAGACTTCATTGTCCTCGAGGGTCAAACCGGAATCCGCGCCGGTATCGCCTGAGACGCTCCGCTTTTGAAACGAGATTTCAGCGTCGCCTTGTGCGCTTTCCGCATTATCGATGGCAGCAGGTGCGGGCATGGCTGCGCCGGCCGTATTGAACATCCGCATGACATTGAATTGCGGGACATCGGCTGCGAAGCCGAGGGGCGTGGCTGAGAGATTGGCAGCAACGCGCACAAATGGCTTGAGGCGTACAACTTCTCGATCACCGACCTTGATCGTGGTCGCGGCACGAAAGCCCTGTTTGGCGCTTGCCATGGCCGGATCAGGTGCTGTCACCAGACGGTCGCCGCGCGAGCGGGTCGCGCCTGCCGTGTTTCGGGACACTGAGGGGCTCGCTACCTCGGCGCGCTCGGCAAAGACCCAATCGCCGTCTAGTGCGGCGAGAATGGCTGAGGCCATCAGGCCGCCGCCGGTTAGTCCCACCAGAATGGAGCCAGCGAGCCAACGCAGGCTGACCGCGCGCCTGTCATAGGCGCGCGCGTCCGATCCATCCAGTACGATGGGGGGATCAAGCCCGGGATCGATCGCCTGCGCTGAAAGGGCCGCGCGCGGGCGCAGGGCGGTGGCACGGTTCAAAAGGGTTCAGCCTCATTCCTCATTGTCCCGTTGGGTCGGGACCATGGAGCCGTTCGCCTGCGAGGTCAATGCAAGCATTTCGTGAGCTTAAGCCCTGCAATCATGGCCCCTTTGAGGCCGAAAAACGGTTCTATCCACAGGGCGTCTGCCGCATTCGGAGCCGTTGTCATGAAAATGCGTTTTTTATCGCTTTTCGGTGCAGGTGGCTGTTGACTCCTTTCGGGGAGAGAGCCTATATACGCGCCATCGACGGCGATTGCTGAGCAACGTCGTCCCGCATCTTTTCCTCATCGCAGATGTGGATAAGGCCTTTCCGGGCCGGAAGCTGCGTCGTCTATTGGGTGCGAAAGTATCCTCGGCTGTTTGACATTATTGGAAGGAAGAGAAGCGCGGACGGCGGTTTCTTTGCGGTTTTCATTGGGTTTAGGCCTGATGGGAGCGAAGAGATGATGCTGTTACGCGTTTTGGAAGCTCGCTTGGACTG
>Ga0315899_10000151_pt1 | contig 84898 bp, 79 predicted proteins | sample LakEriMetagenome_2_FD_203518 | JGI IMG/M metagenome (GOLD analysis project Ga0315899, IMG submission 203518) | Freshwater fungal communities from buoy surface, Lake Erie, Ohio, United States - Buoy 4 MA112 | ecosystem: Environmental > Aquatic > Freshwater > Lake | place: USA: Lake Erie, Ohio... | reverse complement strand
GGCGGCACGATCATGGTGCCGACTTCCCAGTCGTAGCGCTTGGGCTCGTCGCCCTCCGGCCACATCAGCGAATAGCCCTCGCCCGAGAGGATGATGACGTGCGCGCCGGGGCCATGGCAATGGCCCTTCTTGTAGGTGCCGATGGGGAACTGCGAGATGTGCGAGTTCATCGAGCCCTTGGCCATGTTGAAGCGGATGTGGCCGCCGCCGGCGCCGCGCTCCTTGGCGGAGATGAGGGGCAGGTTCACCGCGTCCGGCACGAAATTGGTCTCGAGCAGAAGGCCCTTCTGCTCGCCCTTGGCGGAGAAGTAATCCGGCTCGCCGGCGAAGCGGGTCTTGAAGTCGTGGGCGGTATTGAAGACGAAGTCGATGTCTTCGTAGAGGTTGATGACCGGCGGAGCGTTCGTCACCGAGACGAAGCGCGCGGGCTCGGAGCCCGAGCCGTTGAAGTGCTGGTGCCAGGTGTTGAGCGGAATGGCGAACAGCGCGCCGGACTTCCATTCAAACGTGATCTTCTGGCCGGCGTCGTTCCACACGCTGGTGGAGCCGCGCCCGTCGAGCACGAGGATCATCTCCTCGAAGAGCTGGCGCTGGGGCTCGAGCTTCTTGCCCGGCGCGATTTCGCACACATAGCAATCGTTCGAGGTGCGCGAGGCTTCGTGGTTGATGTAGACGCCCTTGCCGCCGCGGCGGGCCCAGGGCTTCAGGTCCATGGTGCGCAGGTTCTGCACGTAATGGGCGGAGACGATGTCGAGGCCTTCGTTGCGGACCCAGCGCAGATAGGGCGTGTCCTTCTCGGTCGCGAATTTCTTCGCGAGATCGTCTGAAACGATTGCGTCCTTGGCCATTCTTCTCTCCGTTGTCGTCTTTTCGGCCGCCGGACGGGGCCGCTTTTGTCGTGAGCCCGCGCCGCCGGCGCGGGTTGAGACTCGGTGTTTCTTCTAAGGCGTCGGCGCATGGGTCCGCAAGGGTCCGGCGCGGGCCAGAGCCCACGCCGCGCGCCGCCCGCGACTAATCGTGGCTGTGGCCGCCGTGGGAATGGCCATGGGAGTGGCCGTGCCCGTGGGAATGGCCATGCCCATGGTCGTGGGAATGGCCGTGCCCATGAGAATGGCCGTGGCCATGATCATGCTCGCGGTGGTGGATGATCTCCTTGGCGCGGGGGCCGCGCGGGTCCTCGCTGAAGACGAGGGATTTGATCGTCACCGGCACGGTGAAGGAGGGCACGCGCACCTTGCCGAGGTCGATATAGTCGAAATCCATCAGCATCACGCCGTCGATGACGAGGATCTCGCTCTTCACGCCGCAATCCTCGCGCAACACCGCGCCGAGCGTCTGCGCCACGTCGCCGTCGAGCATGACGTAGATCGGCTTTCCGGCGGCGATGCGGTCGGCAAGGCCCTCCGCCACGCCCTGCGCGAAAGCGAGGATGCGGTCATAGGCGGGCGCGCCGGTCCAGCGCAGGGCGAGCGCGATTTCGGACTCCGCGTCCTCCGCCTCAAACGCCTTGCGGTGGCTGCGGATGGCCTGCGCGAGCGCCTTCGCGTCCACCTCGTCGCCCGGCTCGAAGGGCGGCTGCAAGACTTGCAGATTGCGACGCGGCAGCAGCGCGCCGGGATTGGAGATGTAGCTCGTATTGCCTGAGAGCTGCACGGAATATTCGGAGGCGCCGAGCGCGGTGGCGCGGATGCACTCGCGCGCAGGCAGCAATTGCCATGGGAAGCGCCCGCCCGCGATCTTGCGCGCAATGGCCCGGCCAAGGCGCCGGCCCATGTCGCCGAAATCGCGCTTCTCGCGGTCATAGACATATTCAGCGACGCCGCCGGAGAACATCATGCCCGCCACATCGCCGAAATCGAGGATGGGATCGGTGAGATAGAGATGCTCCACGTCGTGGGGGATCGGCCTCTGCACGAGGGCCGCGAGCAGGGTCTCAGCCATGCCGTCGGCCACTTTGTCGAGATCGGCCTCGTTCACGACGTCGCCGAGCTTCCATTCAAAGCCCGCGCGGCGTGCGTGAGTGCGCCCGGCCGGATCAAGGCGCACGATCTTGCCCTGCTCCGTCACCTGCAGGCGCCCGCCCACATGCACCGCCGCCGTGGCGATGACCTTGCCGCCTTCCAGCAGGCCGAGCTTAGTCGTGCCGCCGCCAATGTCGATGTTGAGCACGCGACGACCAAGATCGAGCGAGGCTTGCGCCGCGCCCGAACCATAGGCGGCGAGCATGGATTCCATGTGATGGCCCGCCGTCGCGCAGACGAGTTCGCCGCCCGCTTCCGCAAGCAGCGCGGAGATGGCCTGCGCATTCTCGCGGCGCAGCGCCTCGCCGGTGAGGATGACCGCGCCCGTGTCGACGTCCGCCTTCTCAAGCCCCGCCGCCTTGTAGGCGTCGCCGATGATCTCGCGCAGTTTCACGTCGTCGATGCGCGTTTCGCTGGCGTAGGGCGTGAGCGAGACGGGCGAGAGATAGATCTGCTCGCGCGAGACGACGTAGTAGCGGCTCGTCAGGTCTTCGGAGAGACGGCGCAGGTGGATTTTCGAGAAGATCACCTGCGTGCCGGAAGAGCCGATGTCGACGCCGACGCTCTTCAGCGTCACGTTGTCCTGAATCCAGAGCGGGTTCTCCTCAAGGGGCCCGTCATACTGGAATTCGTCGTGCTCGTGGTCGGCGTCCTCGTCGTGCTCGTGGTAAAGATACTGGCCGTAGGTGTGCTCCGACATGGAATGGCCGGCGACGGCCTTGATAGCCTCTTCAATCTTGCTGCCGGGCTTGTCGTTCTGGCTGGCCATCGTCGCTCCTTCGCGAAAGCGCTGTTCCTCCTGCGTCTGCGTGCCTTGCGGCGCGACGCTTGGCGCGATCCGTCGCCCAAGGGGGGCGCGCTGTCAACACTTGCGAACGCGCCCGGCGCGGGTTCAGGCGCCTTCAGCCGCGTCTGAAGAGCCGCGCCGCGAAGCGCATGAACGGATCGATCAGCAATCCGGTGACGCCGCCCGACCCCGGCGGCTCGCCGACAAGGCCGAAGCGCAAGCGCTGCGGGGTCGCGGACGGTCCGAAATAGGTGCCGAACATCCGGTCCCAGACGCACAGGCAGGAGCCGAAATTGCGATCGTGATGCTCAACGCTGACGGAATGGTGGATCTGATGATGGGCCGGGCTCATGAGCACCCGGCCCAGAACGCCGGGGAACGTGATCCACACGTGGGAATGCTGTAGGTGCAGGAACAGATAGACGAAGGCGAGGAGAACGACATTCGTCCCGCTGAAGACCGCCTGCCCGGCCCCGGGGAAGGCCCAGGCGGCGAACCCGCTCCCCAGCCCCATGAATAAAGCCAGAATATTCATAAACTTGATCATCTCTCCGGGGTGCACGCGAAACACCGTGATCGGCGTCAACCGTTCCGCTGAATGGTGCGTTTTGTGAAGCTCCCAGAGCGCGGGGATGCGGTGGCTTGACCAGTGATCGACCCAGTAGCCCAGATCATAAGCCAGAAAGACGACCAGCGCGGTCAGGCAGGTGGTCAACCAGACAGGCCAGGCCAAAGCCGAGGCGCCGAAAGCAAAGGTCAAGGCGTTCTGGGCGAGCTGGCTCCACCACCCTCCCGACACCACCGCCCAGCCGAAGGCGGCGCCAAGGATCATGGTGTTGAAGGCGAGGTAGAAGACGTCCGTTCCGCCGGTTCGGCGTGTGAACAAAGAACGCGGGAACAGCGCGCGCGCCAGCAGGCGCACATGTGGGCGACGCCCGTGACGGTTACGCCGCCGCCAGACGAGCGCGCCGACGGCGAGCGCCAAAGCGCAGGCCAGCGACGTGAGCGACATGGTTGAGGCGGGATCAAGAAACACGTGATCGAACGCGCCCCAGACCTTCTCAACCGCGCGCTGCAAGACCAGCGACAGCCAGTAAACCAAGTCCGCGAACATACCAATGGACCAATCAAGAAATAAAGCTCAGGTTTAGAAGCATACGAGTTAAGGACTGATTTATCGTCGCGCCCGCCGCGCCGCGATTTGCCCGACGCGCTCACAAGTTGACAGGGCTCGACCTTTGGCTGATTTACCAAGGCATGGGCCCACAAGCGCCTTGAACGAACATGATGCCGCAGGCTGCGCCTCGGCCGCCGAAGGAGGATGCTATGCCGCATGACGCGAAGGACGGAGTCCACTGGCACGAGCCGGCGGGAACCAAGAAGGCCGGCTTCGGCGAATTTAAGAAACAGCCGACGCCCTATGACGCCTTCATGGAATCGGAAGGCGTCCCGGTTTTCCGCGACATCGGCATCTCCAGCGTCGCCAATCTTCCTCTGCACAATTGGAAGCGCAAGGGCGGCAAGGGCCATTACATCCAGCTCTACGGGACCGAGACGAAATGGGGCTGCTATGTGGTGGAAGTGCCGCCGGGCGGCGCGCTGAACCCTGAAAAGCACATGTTCGAGGAAATCTACCTCGTCGTCGAGGGCCGCGGCACCACCGAGGTCTGGCAGGAAGGCGATTCCAAGAAGCACGTGTTCGAATGGCAGAAGGGCTCGATGTTCTCGATCCCGATGAACGCGTGGTTCCGCATCGTCAACGCCACGTCGGGCGGCGCGCTGCTGCTCGCCGGCAACACCGCGCCGAACGTGATGAACATGCTCAACAACCCTGACGCGGTGTTCAACAACCCCTTCGTCTTCCGCGACCGCTTCTCCGGGGCTGACGACTTCTTCAAGCCCAAGGACGACATCGAGCCCGATCCGGTGCGCGGCCTTGCGATGCGCAAGACCAATTTCATCCCCGACGTGGTGAATTGCGAGCTGCCGCTCGACAACCGTCGTTCGGTCGGCTACCGCCGCGTCGAGCCCTTCATGACCAACAACCAGTTCTATTACTGGATCGCGCAGCATGAGAACGGCCGCTATTCAAAGGCGCACGCGCACACGTCCGCCGCCGTTCTGATCTGCCTGAAGGGCAAGGGCTACACCTATTCCTGGCCGGAACGTTGCGGCCCCACGCCCTGGAAGGACGGCTTCGCCCATGAGGTGCGCCGGCTCGATTACGGCCCGTTCGGCATGGTGACGGCGGCGCCGGGCGGCGCGCGCTGGTATCACCAGCACTTCTCCGTCTCGAAGGACGATTTCCGCCTCTCGGCGTGGTTCGGTCCGCACAACCCCGGCCGTGATCCGGGCGCGCCGGGTGAGAAGCACACCGACTACACCGCCATCGACCTCGACAAGGGCGGCACCGCCATCCCCTATTGGATGGAGGATCCCTATCTTCGCAAGGAATTCGAGGAGACGCTGAAGCGCAACGGCGTTGACTGCCGCATGGACCCCTCGTGGTACGTGCCGCCGAACCAGGACGCCGACAAGCGCGACACGGTGGTGTGACGCTCAGCCCCTTCCCGCCCGCGCGGGAAGGGGTTTTCCTTGCATGAGACATACGGAACCGACATGAACGAATCCGAACCGCAGGGCGGGCGCGTCTTCTTCTCCAACGTGCGCCGCAGCCTCGAAGAAGAGGACGAGATCAATCTCGTGAGCGTCGGCGTGGACATCGGCTCCTCGACCTCACATCTCGTCTTCTCGCGCCTGCTGCTGGAGCGGCTCGACAATCGCTATGTCGTCACCAAGCGCGAAGTCTTCCACGAATCCGACGTGCTGCTGACGCCCTACGCCGACGACATGACGATCGACGCGCGCAAGCTCGGCGCCTTCATCGACCTGCAATACGAAGCCGCGGGCGTCGACCCCGCCGCAATCGATACGGGCGCGCTGATCCTCACCGGCGTCGCGGTGCGGCGCTCGAACGCGCGCTCCATCGGCGAATTGTTCGCGGCGCAGGCCGGCAAATTCGTCTCCGTCTCCGCCGGCGACGGGCTCGAGACAACGCTCGCGGCTTTCGGCTCGGGGGCCGCCGCGCGCTCTATCCGCGACAATGTGCGCGTGATGAACATCGACATCGGCGGCGGCACGTCAAAAATCGCAGTCTGCGAAGGCGGCGAGATCGTCGACATGACCGCCATCGACGTGGGCGCGCGCATTGTCTCCTTCGATCATGACGGCAAGATCGTGCGCCTTGAGGAAGCCGGCCGACGCTTCGCGCGCGAGGCGGGCTTCGAGGCCACGCTCGGCGGGATCATCAGCGAAGACCAGCGCGCCGCCATGGTGGAGCGCATGGCCGACCGACTGATGGAGGCGATCAGCGCGCAGGCGCTGAAGGCCGACACGGCGGAATTGCTGCGGCTCGACGCAATGAAGAACGCGCGCAAGCCTGACGTCGTCACTTTTTCGGGCGGCGTGTCGGAATATGTCTATGGCTTGCAGACGAAGGGCTTCGGAGATCTGGGCCCGCGGCTCGCCAAAGCCATGCGCAAGCGCATTGAGGATTGGGGCGTCAAGATCGAGAAGCCCGATCAGGGCATTCGCGCCACCGTCGTCGGCGCGTCGCAATACACGATTCAGGTGAGCGGCTCGACGATCTTCGTGGCGCCTCTCGACACGCTGCCGCTGCGCAATCTGCCCGTGGTGACGCCCGATCTGCCGCTTGAGGCGGAGGATCTCGATCCCGCCGCCATCGCCGCCGCCGTGAAAGCCTCGCTGCGCCGGCTTGACCTGCATGAAGGCCATCAGGCGGTGGCGCTGTGCTATCGCTGGGCGGGCTCGGCCATGTTCCGACGCCTCGATGCGTTCTGTCAGGGCGTCAGCGAGGGTCTTTCCGCGCAGCTCGCCAACGGCCATCCGCTCGTTCTGGTGGGCGACGGCGACATCGGCGGGCTTGTCGGCATCCATGCGCGCGAGGAGCGCAAACTACCCAATCCGGTCGTCTCCATCGACGGGATCGTGCTGAAGGAATTCGACTTCATCGACATCGGCGCCATGCTGGAGACCTCCGGCGCGGTGCCGGTCGTCATCAAGTCGCTCGTCTTCCCCACGACCGCGGCGCTCGGCCGCGCGGACGCGGCGACGGCGTGAACGCCATGGGCGTCGACGAAAGCGCAAGACAGCCGACGTCGGCCCTCTATCCGCCGCTGGAACCCTTCGCGGCGGGCCATCTCGACGTGGGCGAAGGCCATCGCATCTATTGGGAGGCGAGCGGCAACCCCAAAGGGCGGCCGGCTTTGTTTCTGCACGGCGGACCGGGCGGCGGCTGCCATGGCGACCATCGCCGTCTGTTCGATCCGGCGGCCTATATGATCGTCCTGTTCGATCAGCGCGGCTGCGGGCGCTCCCTGCCCCATTCGGAATTGCAGGCGAACACGACCGCCCATCTCATCGCCGACATGGAGGCCTTGCGCGCCATGTTCGGCGTCGAAAACTGGCTGGTGCTCGGCGGCTCATGGGGCGCGGCGCTGGCGCTCGCCTATGCGCAGGCGCATCCGCGCCGCGTGCGCGGGCTCGTGCTGCGCGGCGTGTTCGCAGCGCGCGCCTGCGAGGTGAACTGGCTCTATCGCGCAGGCGGGGCCTCCGCGCTTTTCCCGGAAGCCTGGGAGCGTTTCATCGCGCCCATTCCGCAAGCCGAACGCGATGATCTCGTCGCCGCCTACCATCGCCGACTCACCGGGGCCGACATCGCGGCGCGTCTGGAGGCGGCGCGCACATGGTGCGCGTGGGAGAGCGAATTGCTGACGCTGCGGCCACGCTGGCGGCGCAGCGGAGCAGCAAGCCCGGCGGAGGTCGCGCTCGCGCGCATTGAAGCGCATTACTTCGTCAACGACTCCTTCATCGCTGAAGGCCAATTGTTCATGAATATCTCCGCCATGGCTCATATGCCGGGCGTGATCGTTCAGGGTCGCTATGACGTGGTGACGCCGGCGCGCACCGCCCATGCGCTGCATCAGATCTGGCCGGCTTCGCAATTGCGCATTGTGGCGGACGCCGGCCACGCGACCAGCGAGCCGGGCGTTTGCGCCGGGCTTGTCGCCGCCACGGACGAATTGCGCGCCCTGTAAGACGCGTCAGCGCGCCGCCTTCCAGGGCACCAGCAGACGCTCGATCTCATTGAGCGCTATAGTGAACAGAACGCCCAGCGCCGCGATCACGATGAGCCCGACATACATGGTCTCGACGGAGAGGATCTCCCAGGCGTTCCACATCATATAGCCGAGGCCGGATTTCGCGCCGACCATTTCCGCAAGCGAGATGAGGATGAGCCCCATGCCCACGCCGAGCTTCACGCCGGTCATGATGAGCGGCATGGCGCCGGGCAGAGCCACCGTGCGGAAAACCTGCAATTTGTCGGCGCCGAAATTCTTCGACACGTCGAAATAGATCTTCTGGATTTCGAGCACGCCGGCGATCGTGTTGATGAGGATGGGGAAGAACAGGCCAATCGCCACCATCACCACTTTCGAGGGCTCGCCGAGGCCGAAGATCAGCAGGATGAGCGGGAGGATGGCGCTTTTGGGAATAGGATAGGTTGCTGAGACGATGGGCTCGACAAGCGCGCGCAGCGTGCGGTTGAGGCCCATGGCGATGCCAAGGACGAGGGCCGGCACGCCGCCCCAAATAAAGCCCCAGAAGAGGCGATACATGCTCGCTTTCAGATGGACCCAGAGCTGGCCGTTCTCGATGAGCTGCACCATGACGCCGAAGATTTTCGACGGCGCGGGGAAGAAGCGCACGTCGATCCAGCCGAGGCGCGCCGCGATCTCCCACAGAAGCAGGAGGCCCAGCGGCGAAGCGACGTTCATGATGCGGTCCACATTGCCGCGGCTGATGCGGAAGCCGCGCCGCGCAAAGGCGCGGGTGGTTGTCTGCGACGCCTCGCTCATGACGACCTCCCCTCATCCTGCGCGCGGGCGCGCTGCACTTCCTCGCGCAGATAGGACCAGATGTTGAACACGAATTCGCCATAGGCCGGGCGCGCGCGCAGCTCCAGCACCTGCCGCGGCCGCTCGAAGGGCACGTCGAGCGTCGCTTTTTCGCGGCCGGGGTGAGCCGTCATCACCATAATGCGGTCGCCGAGCGTCACCGCCTCGTCGACGCTGTGGGTGATGAAGAGCACCGTCTTGCGCGTCTCCTCCCAGATTTTCAGAAGCTCTTCCTGCAGCAGCACCTTGTTCTGCTCGTCGAGCGCGGAGAAGGGCTCGTCCATCAGCAGAATGTCGGGATCATTGGCGAACGCGCGCGCGATGGAGACGCGCTGACGCATGCCGCCCGACAATTGGTGCGGATAATGATCTGCGAAGCGCAGAAGGCCGGTGCGGTTGAGATAATGGGAGACCTTCTCCTTGACCTCGCCCTGCGGCTTGCGGCGCATGGTGAGGCCATAGGCGGCGTTCTCCCAGACCGTCATCCACGGAAAAAGGGAGTCGCCCTGAAAGATCATCGAATTGCTGGGCCGGCCCGGCGGCGGCGGGCTGATCTCGATCGTCCCGCTCGTATGCGTCTCAAGACCGGCGAGGATGCGCAGAAGGGTCGTCTTGCCGCAGCCGGACGGGCCCACGATCATGAAGAAACAGCCGGTGGGAATGTCGAGCGTGATCGAATCGAGCGCGACGAAGGGCCCGCGGCGCGTTTCAAAGACCTTAGAGACGTCCCTGAGCCTTATCTTCACATCCGACGCGCCGGACTGCGGCGGCGCGGACGCGAGCGTGGAAGCGCTCATTTCCCGGTTTCCTCCTGCGTCAGTCGGCCAAGCCGACCGTTATCGTCACTTTAACGTTCTCCTTCGCCTGTTCAATGGATGAAATCAAGCGCCCGGACCGCTTTCGCCAGGGGCGCGACCACGCCCCGCCTGCGGCCCTGTGGCGAGGCCGGGCTCCTGTGGGCGCGCCGTCTCTCGTCCGCCCTCATCCCGGCCATAGGGCGGATCGGGAATGGCGGCGTGGGCTTCACGCAGGGTCGTCGACCAGTTTTGCCGCACGCCGCGAAACCATGGCTCGTCATGTTCAATGCGATGGCTCACCTGAAGCCCGAGGGCGTCGCGCGGCAATGTGGCGACGTCGATGGGAAAGCCCACGCTCAGATTGGAGCGCATGGTGGAATCCATTGACAGAAGCGTCAGCTTTAGGGCTTCGGACAGGCTCATGCCAAAGCGCGCGGCGCGGTCGAGCACCGGCTTGCCGTATTTGTGCTCGCCGATTTGCAGATAAGGCGTGTCCTGCGTCGCCTCAATGAAATTACCCGAAGGATAGATCATGAACAGGCGCAATTCGCCGCCGCTCACCTGTCCGCCGAATAACATTTGCAGATCAAAATCGAGCCGCGCGTCACGGAAGGCCTCGCCATGATCGGCGCGCGCCTTGCGCACCGCCTGCGCAATGAGCTCCGCGCCGGCGTACATGGAGGGCGCGTCCATCAGCCGATGGGGCTCATCCTTGGAGCCTGACACGAAGCCGCGCAAAAGATCGTTGAGCACATATTGGGTGAGCGACAGATTGCCCGAGCTTGCGATGAGCATGGAGCGCTCGCCGCGCTCCTCAAATCGCTGCAACTTGCGGAAGGTCGAGATGTTGTCGAGGCCGGCGTTGGTGCGCGTGTCCGCCACCATCGCAAGCCCCTCCCGAACGAGGATCGCGCAACAATACGTCATGGGCCTGCTTCCGCGCGCCCCCCGAGGCCATATAGACCGCGGCGCGACGGGCGGCAAACGAGAGCAGAGCGTGGGGCGCGCTCAGCGCTTTTTCAGATAGGGCGGGGCTGGAATCGCCAGATGCGCGGCGCGCAGAGCGACGGACCAGCGGTCGCGCAGGTCATGAAAATAGGGATCGACATGATCGATGCGCCGATCGGCCTCGAGCGTCAGCGAGTCCGCGCGCAGCACGCCGATGTCGATGGGCATGCCCACGCCGAGGTTCGAGCGCATGGTCGAATCCATCGAAATGAGCGCGAGCTTCAACGCGTCCTCCACGCTCGTCTCATAGCTCACCGCGCGGTCGAGCACCGGCTTGCCGTATTTGTGCTCGCCAATCTGAAGGTAGGGCGTGTCCTGCGTCGCCTCTATGAAATTGCCAGCGCCATAAACCATGAACAGGCGCGGCGGTTCGCCGGCGATGCGCCCGCCAATCAGAAACGTCGATTCAAAGGCTACTTTCGCCTGCTCCAGCGCCTCTCCGTGCACATCGCGCACGCGCCGCACGGCGCGCCCGACGAGATCGGCGGCGGCGAACATGTCCGGCGCGCTCATGATGCGCTCAACCGCGCCCGTCTCCGGGTTCTCCAGCCCCTGCGCCACATGGCTCACCACGCTTTGCGTGATGGAAAGATTGCCGGCCGTGGCGATCATGACCGCGCGCTCGCCGTCCTGCCGGAAGACGTGGAGCTTGCGAAAAGTCGACACATTGTCGAGGCCGGCGTTGGTGCGCGTGTCGGCGATCATCACAAGGCCGTCGCGCACGAGGATTCCGCAGCAATAGGTCATGACGGACCGAACTCTCCCTGAAGGCGCGCAGGCGCGCTCTATTGTTGATTTTGGCGCAAGCCTCCGGCCGGCCGCAGCTCCACGCGCGCGGCCTGCGCAAGCGCGCTTCGGCTCGCCGCGCGCACAGGGGCGGCGTCGAGCCAGTCGAGACCGCACGCGGCGCGCACATGGCGCTCCTGCGGGCAGATCCCATCCGCGCAGTCAAACCCAATCCAGCCGACGCCCGCCACATGGGCCTCCGCCCAGGCATGCGCGCAATCGCGCGCCTCGCCCGCGGGTGCGCCGACGGCGAGCGCATAGCCGCTCACGAAACGGGCCGGCGTTTCAAGGCAGCGGGCGGCGGCGATGAAAACATGGGCGAACTCGCGCGGACCGCCGCGCCCGGCGGCCAGCGCCTGCGACGCGCTTGCCGGCGGCTCAAGCGCGCGTTGATCTTCATCATCCGCAGCGGCGATGCGTTCGCGCACAAGCAACATCAGATTGTGCAGGCGCTCGATCTGATCGCCGCCGGAAGCCTCCTGCGCCAGCGCGCGCAAGCCAGCGTCGGGCGCGGCGAGCGGGCTGTCGCGCAAATAGAGGTCGGGCGGAAAACGCTCCAACGCGCCACGCACGAGGCCCGCGCAATCGAAGGTCTCCACAAGCCCTTCGGCGACGATGCGCAGGCGCGGCGCAGGACCGTGCAGGCTGAACATGTCGGTCAGATTGCCGAAAGCGTCTTCGCTGCGACGCAAGCGGCAATCGGCCTCCACGTCGATGCGCCAGTCGAGAACGTGCTGGCCCTCGTGGCTGCGCGGCGAAAGACGCAGCGCTTCGATGACGCCCCTGGCGGGCGGATCGAAGGTCTGGGCGATCTCATGGCGGATCTTGATGCGCATGGCGGGCTTTCTGGCTGATCCGGCGGATCAATTGACGAGATATTGCTCGGCGATGATCGTTCCGAGCCGGGCGTTGTCGCTGATGAACTCAGACAGAAATTCATGCAGGCCGGTCTGGAACACGTCCTCCAGCGCGCCGTTCTCCAGCCGCAGCAGCATGGAGCGGGCATGACGCTGGGCGGGCCCCTGTGCGCCATAGGCCGTGGCGATGGCGTCAAGATAGCGCACGAGATTGTCGTAGCAGGAAACGAGCGAGCGCGGCATCTCCTTCTTGAGGATGAGCAGATCGGCGATGAGCCAGGGCTTCACCCCCTGCCGGTAAACCCAGTGATAGGCGGTGAAGGCGGAGACCGCGCGCAGAATCGCGGTCCACTGGAAATAATCGAGCGAGCCGCCGACCGCTTCGCTTTCGGGCAGGATGACGTGATATTTCACGTCGAGAATACGCGCGGTGTTGTCGGCGCGCTCCATGTAGAGGCCGAGGCGGCTGAACCAATAGGCGTCGTTGCGCAACATATTGCGATAGGCCGCGCCGTCGAAGTCGCGCGACATGCCCTTCACCACGTCTAGGAGGGGCACGATGCGCTCGCGGCTCATGCGCTCGAAGGGCGCGCGGGCGCGCTCCATGCTGCGCAATTCAAGCCATGCGGCGTTCACGCATTGCCACATGTCGGCCGTGAGTGCAGTGCGCACGGCCCGTGCGTTGGTGCGCGCGCTCTCCACGCAGGCGCGGATCGAAGAGGGATTCTGCGGATCGAAGATCAGGAATTCGAGGACGCTCGCCTCATCCGCGGTTTCATAGGTTTCGCGAAAACGGTCGAGCGAGCCGACGGCCGACAGAGCGCTCTCCCATTCCGCGCCGCCGCCATAGGCTTTCGGCAAGGCGGCGAGGCGCGCCGTCACATCAATGATGCGGGCGGCGAATTCGGCGCGCTCCACATAGCGGGCGAGCCAGAAAAGATTGTCGGCGGTGCGCGCAAGCATCAGGCGTCCTCGCTGTGCGAGCCGTCGTCGATCACCCAGGTGTCCTTGGTGCCGCCGCCCTGGCTGGAATTGACGACGAGCGAGCCCTTGCGCATCGCCACGCGGGTGAGTCCGCCGGGCACGACGCGCGAACCTTCCGCGCCTGTCAGCACGAAGGGCCGCAGATCGACATGGCGCGGCGCCACGCCCTCCTCCACGAAGGCGGGACAGGTGGACAAAGACAATGTCGGCTGGGCGATGTAATTGTCCGGCGCTGCGAGAAGCTTCTTCTCGAAGGCGGCGATCTCCTCGCGCGTCGCATGCGGGCCGACGAGCATGCCGTAGCCGCCCGAGCCATTGACCTCTTTGACCACGAGTTCGCTTAGATGCTCGCGCACATAGGCGAGCGCGTCCGCTTCGCGGCAGCGCCATGTCGGCACGTTTTTGAGAAGCGCCTCCTCGCCCAGATAGAAACGCACGATCTCCGGCATGTAGGTGTACATCGCCTTGTCGTCGGCGACGCCGGTTCCCACCGCGTTCGCCAGCGTGACGGCGCCCGCCTGATAGGCGTCGAGCAGGCCCGGCACGCCGAGCACCGAGTCCGGCCTGAAGGCGAGCGGATCGAGAAAGTCGTCGTCGATACGCCGATAGATCACGTCCACCCGACGCGGCCCCTGCGTGGTGCGCATATAGACCACGCCGTCGCGCACGGAGAGATCATGTCCCTCCACGAGCTCAACGCCCAGCCGATCGGCGAGGAAGGAATGTTCATAATAGGCCGAATTGAAGAGGCCCGGCGTGAGCAGCGCGACGACGGGCTCGCCGCTTGCGGCGGGCGGTGCGACGGAGCGCAGACAATTGAGCAGATGATCGGTGTAGCTCTCCACCGGGGCGATGCGATGGCTCGACACAAGGTCGGGCAGGAGGCGCATCGTCACGTCGCGGTTCTCAAGCATGTAGGACACGCCGGAGGGCGTACGCGCATTGTCCTCAAGGACGTAGAAATCGTCCTCGCCCGTACGCACGAGATCAATGCCGGCGATATGCACCCACACATCATGGGGCGCGCGCTTGCCCGCCATTTCCGGACGGAAATGCGGATTGCGATAGACAAGATCAGAGGGGACGACGCCCGCGCGCAAAATTTCGCGCGCGCCATAGACGTCGCAGAGAAAGGCGTTGATCGCTTTGACGCGCTGAATGAGCCCCTTTTCGAGAAGGCTCCATTCGCGCTGGCCTATCACGCGGGGAATGATGTCGAAGGGGATAAGTCGCTCAGCCGCATCCTTGTCGCCATAGACGGCGAAGGTGATGCCAATGCGCCGGAACAGAAGCTCCGCCTGCGTGCGGCGCGCGGCGAGCAGGTCAGGCGGGGTTGCGCGCAGCCATTCATCGACGCGCGCGTAAATCGTACGCACGTCGGCGCCGCCGCCGGTCATCTCATCCCAGAATGTCTGTTCCGCCATGGCGCTGCCCCAGGGCGAAACGCCCTCACCGCGGTCAAGCAAGGCTTGTACCACGGCAGGGCGACCAATTCAGCGGCGCCGCAGCCGCAGGCGCCTCATCCCTTCGCAGCATGATGCGGCGAGGCGCCCAAAGGCTGGGCGCCGCAAAGATGGGTCGCGGAAGCAAAAATGGAAAAAGCCCCGAGCTGCGCCCGAGGCTTCCCATCCCGGCGGGAGAATACGCCGGGAAAATCGCGCTCCGCGCCGCGCCGCCAGTTCATCCGTGGTCGGCGTGCGCCTGAGCGCTGCGACCGCTCGCGGGCGGGGGGAAGCCGCGCGATGATCGCTTGCATTGGAGATGGGGACGATGCGCGCGAATACAAGGGCGCGCGCGGCGGCAGGCCTGCGACGCTCGGCCGCGTCATCCTTCGCGGCGTAAAAACACAACCTGCGTGTCGCCGTAGACGCGCTGATCGATGAGCGCGAAGCCCTCTGGCGGCTTGAGGTCAGCCGCGGTCTCCTCCTCCACGAGAACGAGGGCGCCGGGCGCGAGCCAGCCGCCGTCGCGCAGCGAGACGAGCGCCAGCGGCGCAAGGCCGCGCCCATAGGGCGGATCGAGAAAGGCGAGGCCATAGGGCTCGCCGGGCGGCATGGCGCCGAGCTTTGTGGCGTCGCGGCGAAAGATCTTGCTCACGCCGCCGCAGCCCAGCGCTTCCACATTGGCGCGCACGAGCGCGCGCCCTTCCGCGCTGTCATCGACGAAGAGCGCGAAACGCGCGCCGCGCGAGAGCGCTTCAAGCCCAAGCGCGCCTGTGCCCGCGAAGAGATCGATGACCCGCGCGCCCTGCGCCGCATCTCCGAAGGAATGGGCGAGAATGTTGAACAAAGTCTCGCGCAGGCGGTCCGACGTCGGCCGAACCGCCGATGAAGACGGGCTCTTGAGCGCGCGCCCGCGAAACGCGCCGCCGACGATGCGCATGGCGCGACCTTACTCCCGCCCGCGCCGAGCGCCGCCGCCTGAACGACCGCCGCCGCCGCTTGGTCTGCCGCCGCCGCCCGGCCTGCCGCCGCCGGGTCTGCCGCCTGCGCGACCGCCCGGCTTATCGCCGAAGCTTTTGCCGCGCGCCGGCTTATCGCCGAAGCTCTTGCCTCTTGACGCGCCGCTTGATGCGCCCTTGGGGGGTCTGGCGTCGAAGCTCTTGCCGCGTGCGGGCTTGTCGCCGAAGCTTTTGCCGGCGAAGCGCTCGCCTGCGCCTTCACGGCGCGGGCCGCGGCTCGCAGGCGCGCCGTCCTTCCTGTCGAAACGGCGTTCGCCGTCGCACTTGGCGCCCGGACGCGCGGACGAGCGCGCCGCATAGGTCTCGCCCTCGAAACGTTTGCGCGGCGGGCGTTCACCCTGAGGCCGCTCGCCTTCGAAACGCTTGCGCGCCGGACGCTCGCCATCAAACCGCTTGTCTTCGAAGCGCTTGCCCTCAAAGCGCTTGCCTTCGGTGCGTTTGCCCTCGAAACGCTCGCCCTCCGGACGCGCGGCGCGGGCGGGCCTGCGCTCTTGCTGTGCGCCGTCTCGCGGCGCGCGGGCGCCGGCCTCAGCCCGCGGCCTGCGCGGCGGACGCTCGCCGCCCCGCTCATCGCGTCTGTCATAACGCGCATCTTGACGCGTATCTTGGCGCGTATCTTGGCGTGCATCTTGGCGCGCATAGTCCCCCTGAGGACGCGCGCGGCGCAGCGGCGGACGCTCGCCGCCCTCCGCGTCGCGGCGTTGCGCGGCGAAGCGGCGACCGTTGCGCGATTCCAATTTCGGCTCGGGCGCGCGGGTGGCCACGCGCTCCACTTTCACCGCGCGCCCACGCCGGTCGGCGGTTTCGCTGCGCTCGATCTTACGGCGCTCTTCGCCCGCCTCGCCGGCGGCGCGGCGCTCAGCGCGCAGAACGGAGACGTGCTTGCGTTTGGCCTTGGGCGCGTCACGCCAGTCGCGTTCGGGCCGCGCAGGCGGCTCGTCGTCCGCGTCGTCGTGGAAATGGCGCGCCATTTTCTCGCGCGTCTTCGCGTCTAGCACGGGCGCATCGAAATCAACGCCCGCTTCCTGCGCAAGCGCCTCGCCGAGCTGATCCTGCAATATGCGCGTCTTGACCTCCTCGACCGCGCTTTCCGGCAGATCGCCGAGCTGGAACGGCCCAAAGGACAGACGAATGAGCCTGTTCACCGACAGGCCCAGATGTTCGAGCACGCGCTTGATCTCGCGGTTCTTGCCTTCGCGAAGGCCCATGGTGAGCCACACGTTGGCGCCCTGCACGCGATCCAGATGCGCCTCGATCCCGCGATATTCCACGCCTTCGATGACGACGCCCTTCGCCAGCGCGTCGAGCTGGGCCTGATTGATCTCGCCATGGGCGCGCACGCGATAGCGCCGCATCCAGCCGGTGGCGGGCAATTCCAGCACGCGGGCAAGCCCGCCGTCGTTGGTGAGAAGCAACAGGCCTTCAGTGTTGATGTCGAGCCGGCCGATGGTGACGACGCGCGGCAGATCATCCGACAGAACATCGAAGACGGTCGGCCTGCCTTCCGGGTCGCGGTCGGTGGTGACCGTGCCGCGCGGCTTGTGGAACAGGAACAGGCGCGTGCGCTCGCGCGGGCCTATGGGGCGTCCGTCGACGGCGATCTTGTCGGAGGGCGTGACGTTGAAGGCGGGGCTCTCCAGAACCTTGCCGTTGACGCTGACGCGCCCCTCCTCGATCCAGCGTTCGGCGTCGCGTCGCGAGCACAGGCCGGCGCGCGCCATCACTTTGGCGATGCGGTCGCCTTCAGGCGCGGGGGATTTAGGCGCGGCCGCGGCGGGGCGGGGCGCCGGACGTTTCGATTTTCTCTTGTCGGTCATGCCGGACTGATAGCAGAGTGCGCCGGCGAGGTCGAATGAAGCCCGAACAGATCAACACGATGACCGCCTCAGGGGCCGACCCCATGGGCGAGGCGTTCGCGCAGGCGCGCGCCGCGGCCGCGCGCGGCGAAGTGCCCGTGGGCGCCGTCATCACGCGCAAAGGCGCGACCATCGCGGCCGCCGGCAACCGCACGCTCGAACTGCGCGACCCCACGGCCCATGCCGAGACGCTCGTCATCCGCGCCGCCGCGCAGGCGCTGGGCAGCGAACGGCTGACGGGCTGCGACCTTTATGTCACGCTTGAGCCCTGCGCCATGTGCGCGGGCGCCATTTCTTTCGCGCGGCTGCGGCGGGTCTATTACGCCGCGCCAGATCCCAAGGGCGGGGCGGTGGACAACGGCCCACGCCTGTTCTCGCAGGCGACCTGCCATCACGCGCCAGAAGTCTATGGGGGCTTGCGCGAAGCGGAGTCTGCGGAGCTTTTGCGCGACTTTTTCGTACGCCTGCGCTGAGGCGGACGCATTACCGATCGTTCATTTGCGGCGAGGCCCGAGCTCAGGCAAACATGGGGACGACGACGCCGGACTCGCCCCATGCTGAAGCCCATTCTCCTGCGCCTGCATCGCTGGATCACCCTCCTCTTCGCCCTGCCGCTCGCCGTCGTGATCGCGACGGGCCTGCTGCTCTCCTTCCAGCCGATCCTGCAAACGGCCTCCATCACGCCCGGCGCGCTGACGCTTGAGAAGGCGGAGGCGCTGCTCCAGCGCTACGACCCCGAGAGCAAGGCGCGCTCGCTGCGGCTCGACTCGTTTCAAAACGCGCTCACGATCGGCGGCGTGGGACCGGACGGCTCCATCGACGTCGACCTCGCCACCGGCGAGGAGACCGACGCCGACCATTGGCTGAGCGAAATCATCGGCGCCTCGCGCGGAATTCACGAACGCCTGATCTTCGATCTCGGCTGGCTCGTCATCGCCTCCACCGCCGCCATGCTGGCGGTCATCGCGCTGGGCGTGCTGATGGGCTGGCCGCGCTTCGCCAACAGCGTGTCGGGCTGGCACAAGGCGACCGCGTGGCTCTTGCTGCCGCTGCTCTTCCTCTCGCCGCTCACGGGCCTGTTCATGGCGGCGGGCGTCACCTTCGCGCAGCCCACGCCGCGCGCTGCGCCCGCGCCGATCCGCGAGGCCGTGCGCATGATCGCCGCGCAGCATGATCTGTCGCGGCTTGAATGGATCCGCGCGCGCGGCGGACGCCAGCTCGCGCGCATCAACGAGCCCGGCGGACAGGCGACTTATCTCGTCACACGCGAGGGCCTTAAGCCCGCGGCGAGCAATTGGCCGCGCACGTTCCACGAGGGCGTGTTCTGGGGCGCGTGGGGCGGCGTGATGAACGTCGCGATCTCGCTCGCCTTCATTCTGCTCATGGGCACGGGGCTGACGATCTGGGCGCGGCGCATGTTCCGCCGCCGAACTCCGCGCCGCGCGCAGGCGCAGACGACGGCGCAGGGCGCGAACGCCTGAGGCGCGCCGCTAGCCCAGATGGTGCTGCAAGAGCTTGAGGCACATGCGCTCAAAGGCGGCGCGCTCCTGATCGTCGAGCGGCTCGAAGATTTTCTCCTGCGCGGCGAGAACGGCGGGCGTGGCGGCCTCAAGGGCGACGCGACCCTGTTCCGTGAGCGCGAGCAGATTAAGGCGCCGGTCGTCCGGCGAACCGCTGCGCGAAATCCAGCCTTTTTGCTCCAGCCTGTCGATCACGCCGCCGATGGTGGCGCGATCATAGCCGATGAGGGCCGCGAGCGCCGCCTGTCCCGCGCCGGGACGCTGCGCCACAGCGGAAAGCGCAGCGTATTGCACCGGCGTCATCTGCGCGCCCGCCGCCTCTGCGAACAGGCGCACGGCCACCTGCTGCAATCGACGGATGAAATGGCCGGGCATGCGATGCACCGGCAATTCGCTGACGGCGGGATCGGCGTAATCCGGCGTGGGATAAGCGGCGCGGGGCGCGCGCGCGCTTACGCGAGACATTTCGCCTCGGTCCAGCCGTAGAGCCATTCAAGCGCGTCGTAATAGCGCTCCGGCGAGCGATCTTTCCAGAGCGAATTGCGCACGAGGCGCTCGGCGCCGCCGGCATGGAAGATGCGCCCCATTTCGCGCGCCGAGAGGACGACGCGGGCCGTGCGCGGAATGCGCTTCGATTCATAATGGCGGAACGCCTTCTCGATGTCGCGGTCGCAGACTTTCAACGCCTCGCGCAAAGTCACCGCGTCCTCCATCGCCATACAGGCGCCCTGCGCCATATATTGCAGCATGGGATGAGCCGCGTCGCCGAGAAGCGTGTAGCGCCCCTCCCCCCATTTCAGCACGGGATCGCGGTCCGCGATGGCCCAACGCTTCCACGAGGTCGGCTTGCGAATAAGCTGGCGCGGCTTCTCGGCGATGTGGGTGAAATAGGATTCCACCTCCTCCTGCGAGCCTTCCCGCACGCCCCATTCTTCCTTCTCGCGGGAATGGAAGGTGACGACGATGTTGTATTGCTCGCCGCCGCGCAGCGGATAATGCACGATGTGGCATTTGGGGCCTACCCAGATGGCGGCCGCGTTCCAGCGCAGGTCTTCAGGAAAATCGTCGCGCGGGCAGACGGCGCGATAAACGACATGGCCCGGCACATGGGCGCCGCCGTCTCCCAGCAATTGCTTGCGCACAACGGAATGAACGCCGTCGGCGCCGATCAGCGCCGCGCCCTCGAAGACGCGCCCCTGCGCGTCAGTGACGCGCACGCCCTTGTCGCCGATGTCGACGCTGACGATCTTGGTGGACGTGTGCACGCGCACGTTCGGCTTGGTCTGCACTTCCTCATAGATCGAGCGATGGATGTCGGCGCGATGGATGACGGCGTAGGGATTGCCGAAGCGCTTGCGGAACTCTTCGCGCACGGGAATGAGGCCGACGACGCTTTCGTCCACCGCGTCCATCATGATGAGGTCGTCGGTGTAAACCGCGCGGGCGCGGGCGCGCGGGCCGCAGCCCAGCGCGTCCATGGCGTTGAAAGCGTTGGGACCGAGCTGGATGCCCGCGCCGATCTCGCCGATCTCCGCCGCCTGTTCGAGCAGCTCCACGTCGAAACCCGCCTGGGTGAGCGCGAGCGCGCAGGCCATGCCGCCGATGCCGCCCCCCGCCACCAGAATCGTATTGCCTGCGACGCTCGCCGATACGCTCGCCATGACGCTCTCCCCTCTCGGACCCTAAGGCCTCGCTCAACTAATAAGTAAGCATACAATCAGCATACGTTCCGTCAAGGCCGCCCGCCGGGGCGCGCCGGAGCCGGCTTTTGCTTTTCCCCCGCCTTTCGTGTATCGACCCGCGCCATGGAAACGGTTCTCATCGTCATTCATCTGATGATCGTGGTCGCGCTGGCCGTGGTCGTGCTTCTGCAGCGTTCCGAAGGGGGCGCGCTCGGCATGGGCGGCGGCGGCGGCGGCGGCTTCATGACCGGCCGCGGGCAGGCCAATGCGCTGACCCGCGCCACGGCCATTCTGGGCACGCTCTTCTTCATCACGAGCATCGCCCTGACGGTCCTCGCCAATATCAGCCGCGCGCCCTCCTCGCCGCTTGACGGCGTGAGCCCGCAGGCGCCCGCAGGGCAGAGCCAGCCGGGCGCCCCGGCGGGCGGCAGCCTGTTCGATCAGTTGCAGCGGCAGGAGCAGAGCCGGCCGGCCGCGCCCGAGCCGCCGCGCCAGTAAGCGCGCTTACGCCAAGGGCCGGTTCGCCGGCCCTTTTTCTTTTGCGCGGCCGCGCCGGCGCCGGCCTGTGCACAAAAGACGGGACGAGGCGATTTTTCGCTCCCCGAATCGAGCCCGATGGAATAGGTGTCGAACCCCATGGCGCGGTACGTTTTCATCACCGGCGGCGTGGTGTCTTCGCTCGGAAAGGGGCTTGCGTCGGCGGCCCTCGGAGCTCTCCTTCAAGCGCGTGGCTATACGGTTCGGCTTCGCAAGCTCGACCCGTATCTCAACGTCGATCCGGGCACGATGAGCCCGTATCAGCACGGCGAAGTGTTCGTGACCGACGACGGGGCGGAAACCGACCTCGACCTCGGGCACTATGAACGCTTCACCGGCACGTCGGCGCGCAAGTCCGACAACATCACCACCGGGCGCATCTATCAGGAGATCATCGCCAAGGAACGCCGCGGCGATTATCTCGGCGGCACGGTGCAGGTGATCCCGCACGTCACCAATCACATCAAGGAATTCGTGCTCTCGGAAAGCGAGGGCGTGGATTTCGTGCTCGTCGAGATCGGCGGCACGGTGGGCGACATCGAGGGCCTGCCCTTCTTCGAGGCGATCCGCCAGCTCGGCAACGATCTGCCGCGCGGGCGCTGCATCTACGTGCATCTCACGCTTATGCCTTTCATCCCCTCCGCCGGCGAATTGAAGACCAAGCCGACGCAGCATTCGGTGAAGGAGCTGCGCTCCATCGGCATTCAGCCCGACATTCTGCTCTGCCGCACGGATCGCGAGATCCCGCGCGAGGAGCGCCGCAAGCTCGGATTATTCTGCAACGTGCGCGAAAGCGCCGTGATCGAGGCGCGCGACGTCTCCAGCATTTACGACGTGCCGCAGGCCTATCACGAGGCCGGGCTCGACCGCGAAGTGCTCTCAGCTTTCGGCATCGAGCCGGCGCCCAAGCCCGACATGAGCCGCTGGAAGGCGGTGTCCGAGCGCATCCACAATCCGGAAGGCGAAGTCACCATCGCGGTGGTGGGCAAGTACACCGGCCTGAAGGACGCCTATAAATCGCTCATCGAGGCGCTTGCCCACGGCGGCATCGCCAACAAGGTGAAAGTGAACCTCGAGTGGATCGAGTCGGAGGTGTTCGAGGCGGAGGACCCCGCACCCTATCTCGAACATGTCCACGGCATTCTCGTGCCCGGCGGCTTCGGCGAGCGCGGATCGGAAGGCAAGATCCTCGCGGCGCGGTTCGCGCGCGAACGCAAAGTGCCCTATTTCGGCATTTGCTTCGGCATGCAGATGGCCGTCATTGAAGCCGCGCGCTCGCTCGCGGGCGTCGAGGGCGCGAGCTCCACGGAGTTCGGCCCCTGCAAGGAGCCGCTCGTCGGCCTCATGACCGAATGGATGCGCGGCAACGAACTTGAGACGCGCCGCGCGGGCGGGGATCTCGGCGGCACGATGCGGCTGGGCGCCTTCAAGGCGCATCTGAAGGAAGGCTCGCGCATCGCGCAGGTCTATGGCGCGACCGACATCGAGGAGCGCCACCGCCACCGCTATGAGGTGAACGCGCGCTACAAGGACGCGCTGGAGGCCAAGGGCCTCGTCTTCGCCGGCATGTCGCCCGACGGCCTTCTCCCCGAGACGGTGGAGTTCCCCGACCATCCCTGGTTCATCGGCGTGCAATATCACCCCGAGCTGAAGTCGCGGCCGTTTGAGCCGCATCCCCTGTTCGCGAGCTTCATCGCCGCAGCGAAGGAGCAGAGTCGATTGGTGTGAGGGGCGCTCGAGTTTGGGTAAACAAAACGCCCGGCCAATGGCCGGGCGTTTCGCGTTTCAGCTTTGCGCTCGTTTGGCGCCGCTCACTTGGCCCCGCTCACTTGGCCCCGCTCACTTGGGATGGCCGTTGGCCTTGATGAGCATGTCTTCGAGCTTGCCGAGCGTCTGCATGGTGGAGAGCGCGTCGGCCACCGAGCAGTTCGGCGCGCGCTTCTCCTGAATGGCGGCGATGAATTCGCGGTCCTGATTTTCGAAGCCGTTCATGGAGGGAGCGACGCCGGCGAGATCGATCTTCTTGCCATGTCCGTCGGTGAGGTCGTCGTAGAACGAAACCCACGTGCCCTTGTCGCACATATAGCGATAGGGCGAGCCGATGGGGCCGTCGTCGTTGAAGGAGAGCGACAGCACGCAGACCGCGCCCGACGGCGTCTTCATGACGATGCCCATGTCCATCGCGATCTTCAGCTCAGGATGATAGGGGCCCTGCACGGCGTAGGCCTCGGAGATTTTCTCGCCCGTCTGATAGGCGAAGAGATCGACCGTGTGGCAGGCGTGGTGCCACAGGAGATGGTCGACCCACGAACGCGGCTGGCCGAGCGCGTTCATGTTCGTGCGGCGGAAGAAGTGGGTGTGCGCCTGCATCTGCTGCAGAACCACGCCTTCCTTGCGCAGCTTGTTGTTCATGAGCTGGTGCGAGGGATTGAAGCGGCGCACATGGCCCGCCATGGCGGTGACGCCCGTCTCCTTCTGGACGCGCACGATGCGCTCGGCGTCGGCCACGCTGTCGCACATCGGGATTTCGATGAGCACATGCTTGCCCGCGCGCATGGCGACTTCAGCCTGATCGGCGTGAACCTGCGTGGGGCCGGTGATGATGACCGCGTCCACGTCCTTGCGGCTCACCGCCTCTTCGTAGTTCGTGAGGGCGGTCGCCACGCCATAGGTCTCGGCGAATTTCTGCGCGCCTTCGGCGGTGCGGGTCTGGACCACGGTGATCTCGGCGCCGGGAATGGCCTTGAGCGCCTTCGCATGGGCGTTGGCCATGGCGCCATTGCCGCTGATGCAGAACTTCATGGGATCTTCCTCTCCGATATGCGCCCTTGGCGGCGCGGCTTTGGCCCGGCTTTCGCCGGCTAATTCGACCAGCGCGCATAGCACGCCGGGCAGGCCGCGCAAAGGGCGGGGCCGATCCGCGCCCGCCGCCGGCGCGTAACAAGACCGGTGGCGCGCAGAGGCGCGCAGGAAGGACTTCGCATGAGCAGAAGCGTTGCGGCGATATTCGGCGCGGGCGGCGGGATCGGGGCGGCTTTGGCCGACGCCATCGCGGCCTCCGGCGCCTATGACGCCACGATCCGCTTCGCGCGGCGCCCCCTCCCCGGCGCGCCCGGCGCAGACGCCCCGCCGCTCGTGGACGTGACCGATGAGGCGAGCCTCGCGCAGGCGGCCGCCTTCGCGCAGGCGCAGGGCGAGCTGCGGCTTGTGATCTGCGCCTCCGGCTTCCTGCACGATGCGCGCTTCACGCCGGAGAAAAGCCTGAAGAGCCTCGATCCCGCGCACATGGCCCACGCCTTCGCGGTGAACGCCATGGGCCCTGCGCTTGTCATGAAACATTTTCTGCCGCTGTGCCCGCGCGAGGGACGCTTCGTCTTCGCCGCCGTCTCGGCGCGCGTGGGCAGCATCGGCGACAATCATCTGGGCGGCTGGCATTCCTATCGCGCGTCGAAGGCCGCGCTCAACCAGTTCGTGCGCACCGCGGCGGTCGAGACGGCGCGCACCCGCAAGGAGGCGGTCCTCGTGGCGCTTCATCCGGGCACTGCGGCGACGGCGCTCTCCGCGCCCTTTTCCAAGAGCGGGCTTGACGTGCGCGCGCCTCATGTGGCGGCCGAAGATCTGCTGCGCGTGATCGACGCGCTGACGCCCGCGGACACGGGCGGCTTCTTCGATCACAAAGGCGCGACCGTGCCCTGGTGAGGCGGGCGCCTATTCCGCCGCAAGCGCGGCGGACTCGCCTTCGTTGCGCATGAGAAGCACGGCGCCGCCGGTGTTCGAAACCGGAACGTGATAGGCGCTGGTGACTTTCGACACGCGCCCCAGCAAGGCGCCGCGCATGGCGATCCAGCACATGAGCTCCACGCCCTGCGAGCCCGCAAGCTCGATGATCTCACGGTTGGAGTAAGCCGTCAGCGCCTGCGGATCGTTCACGATCTTGTCGAGGCAGAGGAGATCGAAGTCCTTGTTGATGAAGCCCGCGCGCGCGCCATCGAGCTGATGCGACAGGCCGCCCGTGCCCACCACGACGATTTTCTCAGGCCCTTTCCAGCTCTCAAGCGCGCGGCCGATCGCCCGCCCCAGTTTCCAGCAGCGCAAGGCGCTCGGCAGCGGATGCTGCACGGAATTAATCGTCACCGGCACGGTGCGGATCGGCCATGACGGATTGTTGGGCGAGCCTGCATCCGGATACTTCAGTTTGAGCGGCAGAGTGAACGCATGGTCCACGAGCAGCTCCTGACACATCGTGACGTCGAATTCATCTGCCACAAGACTGTCGATGATGCGCCATGAAAGCGCCGCGTGGCCGGGAACCGGCGGCAAAACCGGAATCCCCCAGCCCTCGTCGGCGTTCTCGTAGCGCTCGGCGGTGCCCACCGCGAAGGTCGGCATTTTGTCGAGGAAATGCCCGAGGCCGTGATCATTGTAGATAACGATGGCGACGTCGGGCTTCTCGCGCGCAAGCCAGTCGCGCACCGGCGGAAAGGCGTCGAAAAAAGGCTTCCAATAGGCGTCCTGCGTGATCCCCTTGGCGATGGCTCCGCCGATGGAGGGCACGTGCGACGTCGCGAATCCGCCGATGACCTGCGCCATGATCGCCGCTCCCTTAGCCCTGCGCCGCGAGATGCGACTTGAATTCGTCAAGCGACATGCCTGTCTGCTGCGCGCCGATGTCCTGCACGCTCAGGCCAAAAATTCCGGCGAATTTGGCGAGGTAATAGATATTGCCGCCCGCCGCGATGAGCTTCAGCACATTGCGCGCGCGGATCGCAGCCTTCTGCTCATCGTTCAGCGCGAAGCGCGCCATATAGGCCTCCTCATCCGCCTTGAAGGCTTCGCGGTTGGCCTTGACGTTGAACGAGAAGCACATCTTGTTGAGCGCGTAGCCCTTGCGCGCCTGTTCGCCCGCGAAAACGGGCGTGCCGGGAATGTCCCAGCCTGCGGCTGACGCTTGCGTCATGAAAAACCCTCCGCTCGTATGAGCGAAGGGTCTTTCAGACAGGGCGCCTGCGCATTGACGCGCATCAAGCCCGCATGCTCATGCCCGCCCGCGTCTTGACGCGGATCAAGACCGAGGCGCGCTCACTCGGCGTCGGGCTGCTTTTCCGGCGCGGCGGCGGCGAAGGCGGGATGCGCCTTGCAGGCCGCCTCGACCTCGAGAATGCGCTTGAAGGCGGACAGGTCCGCGCCGAAGCGATGGGCGTTGGCGAGCTGCGGGATCAGGCACACGTCGGCGAGCGTGGGCTGCGCGCCGAAACAGAATGGCCCCTTCTCGCCCGCGAGCAATTTCTCGCAAGCGGCAAGCCCGTCGTAATTCACTTCCTTCGCCCATTGATTGGCCTTGGCCTCGTCGAGCCCATAGGCCTTGAGCTTGTTGAGCACGCCGAGATTCTGCACGGGATGGACGTCGCAGGCGATGGCGAGCGCGAAGGCGCGCACTTTCGCCCGCCGCACAGGATCTTTCGGCAGAAGCGGCGGCTCGGGATAGGTCTCCTCCAGCCAGTCCAGAATGGCGAGGGATTGCGTCAGCGTCTCGCCGGAATCGAGGATGAAGGCCGGCACGAGCCCTTGCGGATTGACTTCAAGATAGTCGGCGGCCTTGTGCTCGCCCTTGCGCAGGTGGCGGAAGGCGTGGTCCACGCGCACGCCCTTGAGGTTCAAGCCGATGCGCACGCGATAGGACGCGCCGCTCCTGAAATATCCGATGAGCTTCATGTGTTTCCTCGAGGCATGTCCCAGCCCTGCGGTCATCGCCGCCGGAGCCGCCAGACCCTAGCCGCCGGGGCGGCGGGGTCAATGGCGCGGACAGGCCGCCGAGCGCGCAGGATCCACAGATCCGCGTTCCGCATGGGCTTGTCAGAGGTCTTGAGCGGCGCCATAGTCCAGCGCCTCGCCGGGAGGGCGGTAGGGAGATTTTTTCCAATGATCAGCAAACGCACGTTCATGGCCGGCGCCGCCGTCGCCGGTTTCGCCTCGACCCTGGGTCCGCGCTGGGCGCACGCGCAGAGCGTCGACCTTCTCAGAGTGTTCGTTCCGGCGGCGCCGGGCGGCGGCTGGGACCAGACCGCGCGCGCCATTGAGAACGCCATGCGCGGCGCGAAGCTGATCGGCGGCGCGCAAATCACCAACGTGCCGGGCGCCGGCGGCGCCGTGGGCCTGCCCCAGTTCATTAACCAGTGGAAGGGTCAGGGCAATTCGCTCATGGTCGCCGGCATGGTGATGGTCGGCTCGCTCATCGCCAACAAGAGCCCGCTCAGCCTCTCGCAGGTCACGCCCATCGCAAGGCTCACCGGCGAATTTCAGGCGCTCGTCGTCCCGGCCAGCTCGCCCTTCAAGACCGTGCAGGATTTTGTCGCCGCGCTGAAGGCGAACCCGGAGAAAGTGCCTGTGGCGGGCGGCTCCGCGGGCGGTTCGGATCACATTCTTCTCGGCATGATCGCCAAGGCGGTCGGCGTGCCGGCGCCCAAGGTGAGCTACGTCGCTTTCTCCGGCGGCGGCCCGGCCACGGCGGCCATTCTGGGTTCGCAGGTCGCCGCCGGCGTGTCAGGCTATGGCGAGTTCGGCGAGCACATCAAGGCCGGCAAGATGCGCCTGCTCGCGATCTCCGCCGACAAGCGTCAGGCGGGCATCGACGCGCCGACGCTGAAGGAATCCGGCATTGACGTGGAGCTGTTCAACTGGCGCGGCGTCTTCGCCCCTCCGGGCGTGAGCGAGGATCAGCGCAAGGCGATGGTCTCCCTCGTCGAGGCGATGGCGAAGTCGAAGGAATGGGCCGAGTTGTGCCAAAAGAACGACTGGCTTCAGATCACGCTCACCGGCCCGGAATACGGCAAGTACATTGAGTCGGAAACCAAGCGTATCGGCGACATCCTGAAAGACCTCGGCCTTGCTTGATGCGACGAACTCTTCCCGATCCCCGCACGACGCGGGGGTCGGGAAAGGCGAGCTGGCCCTCTCCATTGGCCTGCTCGCCCTCGCCCTCATCGTGTTGTGGCAGACGCTCGAAATTCCCGTCTCGCCCATTTATGCGCGCGTCGGCCCGACGATCATTCCCATGATGACCGCCATCGGCCTGATCGGACTGTCGGCAGGGCTCATCGTGGCGGCCTTGCGCGGCGGCTGGCAGCCTGACGAAGAGCGCGCCTATGCGGTCGACATGCGCGCGCTCGCCTGGCTGGCGGCTGGGCTGATGGCCAACATACTCCTTATCGGCCCGGCGGGATTCACCGCGGCGTCCGTCGTCATGTTCACGCTGGCGAGCAAGGCGTTTGGCTCCACGCGTCCTCTCCGCGACGCCGGCATCGGCCTCGCCTTCTCCCTCATCTCTTATTTCGGCTTCGCCAAGGCGCTCGGGATCAATATCGGCGCCGGCGCCGTGGAGCGCGCGCTCGAAGCCATTCCGGGCCTTTTCTGATGGACGCCTTCACGCATCTTGCGAACGGCTTCGCCGTCGCGCTCACGCCTGTCAATCTCCTGTGGTGTCTGGTCGGCGTCACGCTGGGAACCGCCATCGGCGTCCTGCCGGGCCTTGGTCCGGGGCTCACCATCGCGCTTCTTCTGCCGATCACCTTCAAGGTGGAGCCGACAGCGGCTTTCATTCTCTTCGCCGGCATTTACTACGGGGCCATGTACGGCGGCTCGACCACCTCCATCCTGCTCAACACGCCGGGCGAGAGCGCGACCATCGTCACGGCGCTCGAAGGCAACAAAATGGCGCGCAACGGGCGCGCGGGCGCTGCGCTCTCGACCTCCGCCATCGGCTCTTTCGTCGCAGGCACCATCGGCACGCTGGGCATCGCCTTTCTCGCGCCCATCGTCGTGGACGTGGCGCTGAGTTTCGGCCCCGCTGACTACTTTTCGCTAATGATCTTCGCCTTCGTCACCGTCTCCGCGGTGCTCGGCTCCTCGGCGCTGCGCGGGCTCGCCGCGCTCTTCCTTGGCATCTGGCTCGGCCTCATCGGCGTCGATCTGCAAACGGGGCAAGCGCGCTTCACCTTCGGCCTGCAGGAGTTACTCGACGGCGTGAACGTGATCGTGGTCGCCGTGGGTCTCTTCGCGGTGGGCGAGACGCTCTACATGGCTGCGCGCCGCCACACGGGCGGGGATGAAATCGTGCCGCTGCGCGGCTCCTTATGGATGACGGCGGAGGAATGGGCGCGCTCCTGGAAGGCGTGGCTGCGCGGCACGGCGCTCGGCTTCCCCATTGGCGCCATGCCCGCCGGCGGTGCAGAGATTCCAACCTTCCTGAGCTATTACATCGAGAAGAAACTCTCGCGGAAGCCGGAGGAGTTCGGACACGGCGCCATTGAGGGCGTGGCGGGGCCGGAGGCGGCCAACAATGCGTCAGCCGCGGGCGTTCTCGTGCCGATGCTCACCCTCGGCCTGCCGACGTCGGCGACGGCGGCCATCATGCTCTCCGCCTTCCAGAGCTATGGAATCAACCCCGGCCCCATGCTGTTGCAGACGCAGCCGCAACTCGTCTGGGGCCTCATCGCCTCGCTGCTCATCGGCAATGTGATGCTGCTCGCGCTCAATCTGCCGATGATCGCCATCTGGGTGAAGATGCTGCAAATCCCCGCGCCGATTCTCTACGCGGGGATTCTCGTCTTCGCCACCATCGGCACCTATGGCATTTCGCAATCGCCCATTGACCTTGTTCTGCTTTATCTCATCGGCGCTATGGGCTTCCTCATGCGCCGTTATGATTTCCCAACAGCGCCCGTCATCATCGGCATGATCCTTGGGCCGCTGGCGGAGCAGAACTTCCGTCAGGCGATGACGATCTCGGCGGGCGACTGGACGGTGTTCTTCACGCGGCCGCTGTCGGCGAGCATTCTGGCCCTCGCCGTTCTCGCGCTTCTCGCGCCCAAGATCTACGCTCTGGCCATGCGGGCGCGCTGATCAGCGCGCCCGCGGCGCTCTTTAGTGTTTGCCGCTTTTGGTCGCGGCGATGGTCGCGCGGTCCACATAGGCGATGCCGATCGCCGAGATGATGAACACGCAATGGATGATCGTCTGCCAGAGAATGCCGGTCTCGGTGAAGGCCGCGCGCGGCGTGCCGAGATTGCTGGCCTCGATGAACGTGCGCAGCAGGTGGATCGAGGAAATGCCGACGATGGCCATCGCGAGTTTCACCTTCAGCACGCCGGCGTTGACATGGCTCAGCCATTCCGGCTCGTCGGGATGGCCCTTGAGGTTGAGGCGAGAGACGAAAGTCTCGTAGCCGCCAACGATCACCATCACGAGCAGGTTTGAGATCATCACCACGTCGATCAGGCCGAGGACCATCAGCATGATCTGCTGCTCGGTGAAGCTCAGCGAATGGCTGACGAGGTGCCACAGCTCCTTGATGAATAAGACCACATAAACGATCTGCGCGAGGATAAGCCCGAGGTAGAGCGGCAATTGCAGCCAGCGCGAACCGAAGATGAGCAGTGGCAAGGGCTGCAATTGCACGGGCTCAGGCTTGTGCGGCGTCGGGTCGATCCTGCTCTCGTCCATCCGTCCTGCTCCTCTCGGCTCGCCAAGCATTTCACGATGATTCCCGGCGATTTTGCGCGTCATACTGTCCCTAGCGAAACAAGAGGCGCGACGGAAGCGTCTTTGAGGATGAGCGGCGATAGCCGCACCGCCCCTTGCCGGCGAACGCCCCGGCGCTCATACCTGTCCCATACTCCAGCCCGGCCGGAGAAGAGCCCGCATGAAGCCGATCCTGACCCTGACGCTGAACCCCACGATCGACGGCGCCTCAGAGGCCGAGCGCGTGCGCCCCATTCACAAGGTGCGCACGTCGAGCGAGCGGTTCGATCCCGGCGGGGGCGGCGTGAACGTGGCGCGCGTCGTCGTGACGCTGGGCGGGCCGGCCTTCGCCCTCTATCTGGCGGGCGGCGTGACGGGCGTGGTGCTCGACGAATTGCTGCGCGCGCGCGCCATTCCCGCGCGACGGATCGACATAGCCGGAGACACGCGCATCAGCCACACGGTGTTCGAACGCGCGACCGGGCTTGAATACCGCTTCGTGCCGGAAGGCCCGCAGGTGTCGGAGGCGGAATGGCGCGCGGTTCTCGCGGCGGTCGAGACGGCGGATTTCGAATATGTCGTGGCGAGCGGCAGCCTGCCGCGCGGAGCGCCGGTGGATTTCTACGCACGCCTCTCCCACCTTGTGCGCAAGCGCGGCGCGCGCATGGCGCTCGACACCTCCGGCGAAGCGCTGAAAGCGGCGGTGGCCGAAGGCGGGCTGCATTTCATCAAACCGAGCCAGAGCGAGTTCGAAGCGCTTGCGGGCGTGCCGGCGCAGGCGCAGACGCCCGGCGCGCTTGAGGAGGCGGCGCGCGCGCTGGTCGCCAAAGGCGGCGTCGAGCTGCTCGCCGTCACCCTCGGCCATGAAGGCGCCGTGCTTGCTGACGGCGCGCGGGTTCTGCGCCTGCCGGCGCTGAAAGTGGAGGCGAAAAGCGCCGTCGGCGCCGGCGACAGTTTCGTGGCGGCGATGAGCCTTGCGCTTGTGCGCGGACAGACGCCGCGCGAGGCCTTTCTGTGGGGCATGGCGGCGGGCACGGCCGCCGTGCTCACGCCGGGCACGGACCTGTGCCGACGCGAAGACGTGGAGCGGCTGCGCGAAGACTTCGCCGCGCTCGCCGCCGGCCTCTAGGGCTCATCGCAGCTCAGGCGCAACGCAACGCAGCGCTGCGCCAGCGCATGGGCGCGTTCGCCCGGCGTCATGCGCGCGGGGGGCGAGCCCTGCATGGCGATAGCGTTTTCGGCGGGCTCCTCGTCGTCCATGGCGAGGACGTCGGCGCCGCGCGCCTCATCAAGCCGGACAAGCGCGAGAGCGCGCGACTGACAGCGCACAAGATTGGCGGCGGGCGCCTGCGCGCACGCCAGCGCCGCGCCTTCGCAGATCCCGGCATCGATCGAGAGGCGCAATCGTTCCCGCGCCTCGCCCTGCGCCTGCGCAAGGGACGCCGCCGCACCGATGAAGGCGGCCGCGAGCGACAGAGTGAGCTTGATGGACATGGCGCCTCCGAAAGACGACGCCCCGCAGCGAGCACCAATCCGCGCGCGCGTCCGTCGTTCCCACGCGCCTAGTCGCCGCACTCGTCTTCGTCGTCGCAATCGTCATCCGTCGCCGGCGGCGGGATCGTCTCGACGGGCTTTGACCGCGGCGCGCCGCCCACGACCGCCCCGCCCATGAAGGCGGGCGGATCGCTTGCGGGGAAAGATTCCTCGGAGCCTTCCGTCACCGCGTCCTTCTCGCGCCGCGAGGGTCCGGGCGTGTGCATGTCCGAGTCCTTGCGCATGTGGTCTTCGAGGGCGCGGTCCTTGTCCTTCGCCGCGTCCTGAGGCGCGGCGGTCTTTTTGGCGTCAGCCATGAAACTCTCCCTCGCTTGGCGGCAGGCGCGAACGCGCAAGGCGCGCGATCCGTTCACCGCATGCGACCGAGTCCGCCGCGCAGGAAAGGAGCGATCCGCTCCAGCGCCGCATAGACGGCCGCAAACAGGACCGCGAGACCTGCGATCCCCAGCATCACGAGCGCTTCGCCCGTCCAGAAGCCAACGCTGCCCATGTTTTTCTCCTCCCGCAGGGCCGGCGAAAGGGGCGGCCGGCCGCCTCGGGCCTAACGCGCGAGAGGTTCTCAAGGTTCGTTCCAGGCAGGCCGCGCCCGGCTTGCGCTTTGGCGGCTTTGCCGTGAAACTAGGTCCGTAGAGGTGAGGGGGGGACCCATGGGTCGCAAGCTGTTCGCATCCGCCATTCTCGTCGCCGCCGCGTTCGCCGGGGCTGACAACGCCGCGGCGCAGGGCCGCAAGCCCGCCGCAGACGTGATCATCACGCTGGTGAACGCGACCGAGTCCGCGGTGATCTTCTTCGACGCCCGTAAGGACGCCGCCGCCGTGGGCGGACAGAACCTGCTGAAAGCTGCGGTCGCGCCCAAGGGAACGGCGCGGGTGAACATTGGCAAGGACTGCGCAGTGACGCTGGCGGTGGACTTCGAGAACGGCGGGTCCATCGAGCCTGTGGCGCACAATTTCTGCCGCGACCGCACCCTGCGCCTGACGAGCGAGTGAGCGCGAAAACCCGGGATTAACGAGGGAGCTTGGTACCGCCTCCCCGGATTGAACGGGGGACCTCCAGATCCACAATCTGGCGCTCTAACCAACTGAGCTAAGGCGGCGAAGGCGGGCGGAACCTAGTTTGGACCGCGCGTTTTTGCAAGACATGAAAAAAGCGCCGCGTTCGCACGCGGCGCCTCGTCATTGAAAGGCCACGCCTCAGGCGACGGCGCCGAAGCCCTTGCCGAAGACGTTCTTGAGCGGGGCGAACGCGTCGTTGGCGACCTTCTCCGCAAGGCTCGCGAATTCACGAGCCTGAGCGCCGAAAATCTCCGTCTGCTTGCGAGCGAAATCCGCCTGCAAGGTCATAAGGTCCGGCAACGTCTTGGCGGTCGCGGCGGCGCGGGCGTATTCGAAGCCGGCGTCGGCGTTGAGCTTGAAAGCGTCGACCGCTTTCAGGCGGAGCGCCTCAGCGCCTTCGCCGGAGGCCTTGTAGGCGCTCTCGATGGAGGCGGACAGCTCCTCCGCCGCGTCCTTGAGGCGAGCATAGGCCGCGCGACCCTGTTCGAGGGAGGCGGAGCTCGCCTGACGCAGGATTTCGCGCGCCTCGGTCATCTGGGTCATTGCGCCGTCGATGACCACGGAGGGGTCAAGGCCGGCGAAGGGCGCGGCGGCGTCGGCTTCGATCTGGTCCTTCCGCTCGACCTTGGCGGGCGCGGCGGCCTCGGCGACGGCGGCGGGGGCCTCGAGCGCAGGCGCAACGGCGGCGCGGGGGGCGGACTTGCGGGGAGTGGGCATGGTCGGCTCCTTCGGGTTCGAGGTTACTTCTTGACGCCGGCGGCCTTCTGGACGGCGTCGCCAAGTTCGCGCGCCTGTTCCTGAACCGCGGCCATCTGCTGCTGGAGATATTCAGCCTGAAGGCGCAGGACTTCCTGCACATCCTTGGCCTGCACGAGCTTCTCGGCGAGATCGAAGGCTGAGGTCACGTTCTTTTCGGCGAAGGCGACGGCCTTGGCCCCGGCGTCCTTCACGCCGGAATGGGCGCTGTTGGTGGCCACGTCCATGTCGCCGGCGGTCTTCTGGACTGCGCCGATGAACCCTTCAAAGGCCTTGCGCGCCTGAGCGACGCTGCGGCCAGCGAATTCACGCATTTCAGCAGGAATCTGGTTGGGGAATTCGTTCGTCATGGTCGTGTCTCCGTGGCTCGGCGGGCGGACCTTCGCCGGGCCTTTGCGATTTTGCGCAGGAATTGAATAGCTGATTGATTGCTGCATTGCAACATAAATCAACACCCATGCTGCGACGCACAATAAACATTAAGGATGAACGCAGGCTCACGGGGACGAGAGGCGCGACGGCGTGGATTCGCCCCCGCCCCCAAGTTAATGATCCATTAAGCAAGGCCCTGACGAGGGGCCGCCGGGCCTCGCCCGACAGACACAGGCCAGAGAGCGGATGAGCGACCACGCGCCACATATCTCCAACGGCGTTTCAAGCGAACGGCTGAAGGCCGCCCTTGCGGACCCCGCCTTCGCCGCCCTGCCCGCCGACGCGCCCCTGATCGCGGCCGGCGGCGCGCCGCTGCGCGTCCTCCACGCTAACGCCGCCGCCCTCGCCTTGTTTCATGCGCGCGGCCTCGACGAACTTACGCAGCGCTGCCTTGCGGGCGAGAGCGCGGGCGCGCGCCGCTTCGCAGAACTCGCCGGCGACTTGCGGCCGGGCGGACCTGCGCGGCTTGAGCGCCTGCGCTTTGACATCGACGGGCGCGCCCTCGCGCCGATCTTCATGTGCCGGCGCACGAACGACGCCGAGCCGCTGTTCATCGCAGTCGCCGCCCATGCGCGCGCGCAGACAGCGCAGCCGCAGCACTTCGCGCAGGCGCCCGCCTTCGCAAGCCCACGCATCGAGCTTGCGCCTGAGAGCCGCGCGCGCGCCGACAATCTGCGCTTCGTGTGGCGCACCGACGCCGCCCATCGCTTCGTCGCGCTCGACGACGGACTCACGCGCGCGCTTGGCTGGCCACGCGAACGGCTGATCGGCGCGAGCTTTCTGGAATTCGCAGCGCAGGCGGGCGTCGATCCGCAGGCGCGCCTGCGCGAGGCGCTCGCCAACAGGCGCACGTTCAGCGGCGTTGAGGCGCGCTGGCCCAGCGCCGACGGCGAGACGGAAGCGCCCGTCACGCTGGGCGCGGCGCCGGTCGCTCAACGCGGCGCCTTCGCGGGCTATAGCGGCTTCGGCGTGATCCATCTCGCCCGGCTTGAGCCGCGTGCGACGGCGCGGTCCCACGCCAGCGAGAACGCGCAAGAGCAAGAGCAGACGCAGGCGCAAGAACACGCGCAAGAACACGCGCAAGAACAGCCGCAAGAGCAGACGCCAGAGCAGACGCAGCCCGAGCCGCGCGCGCGCGCCGCCTCCAACGTCGTCGCGCTTGACGCCTGGAAGACGGAGGCCACCCGCGCAGCAACCCCCGCGCCCGCGCCTGAGGAGACGAAGCCGGACGACGCGCCGCAGACGCCGACCGATGCGCCTTCTCCCGCGGCGCACATGATCTCAGACGATGAAATGATCGAACTCTCCGCCCATGAGCGCAACGCCTTCCGCGAGATCGCGCGCGCGCTGGGCGCGGCGACGGAGGCGCGCGAACAGGCGAGCCGTCAGCAGGCCGTGCATGAAACCACGAGCGCGCCGCAAGAGCCTGCGCCGGAAAATGACGCTCACAAGCCAGCGCCTGTCGCCCCGCCCGCTGAAACCCCTGCGCCTCAGCCGGCCCCGGCGGCGCAGGCCGCATCCGGCGCCGCCGCCCTCGTCGAGCGCATCGACGTCGGCCTGATGGTGTGCCGCGACGGCGAGGCGGTCTATCTCAACCGCGCCTTGCTCGACGCGCTCGGCCACGCCGACGCGCAGGCTTTCATGCACGCCGGCGGGATGAACCATTTGTTCGCAGGCCGATCGCTCGCCGAGGCCCATGGCGCGGACGGGCTCGCGCTGCGCGACGCAAAAGGCGCGACGCTCGTCTTCGACGCGCGGCTCAAGACCATTGAGTGGGACGGCGCGCCAGCAATGCTCATCACCTTCCGCCCGAAGGAGGGCGCGGAGGGCGAAGGCTCCATCAGCGCGGCGGGCCGCCTGCGCGCGCTGGAGGCGGAAGCGCGCGCCTATGAGGCGGAAGCGCGCGAATTGCGCAGCATACTCGACACAGCCACAGACGGCGTCGCCGTGCTCGACGAGACCGGCGCCGTTCTTTCGCTCAACGCCGCCGCCGAGGCGCTCTTCGGCTATGAGCGCCGCGAGGTGGCGGGACAAAACTTCCTCACGCTGTTCGCCCATGAAAGCCATGCGGCGGCGCAGGATTATCTCGCCGGCCTGCAAAGCGACGGCGTGCGCAGCCTGCTCAACGACGGGCGCGAAGTGCTCGGCCGCGCGCGCCAGGGCGGGCGGATCCCGATCTTCATGACCATCGGCCGTCTCGGCGCGCCGGAGGACAGGCGCTTCTGCGCCGTGCTGCGCGACCTCACGCAATGGAAGAACGCGGAGCGCGAACTGAAAGACGCTCGGCGTGAGGCGGAGCGCGTGAGCGCGCTCAAATCCGACTTCCTCGCCAAGATCAGCCACGAGGTGCGCACGCCGCTCAACGCCATTCTCGGCTTTGCGGAAGTGATGATGGAGGAGCGCTTCGGCCCGCTGGGATCGGAACGCTACAAGGATTACCTCAAAGACATCCACGCCTCCGGCGCCCATGTGATGAGCCTCGTCAACGATCTGCTCGATCTCTCCAAGATCGAGGCGGGCCGGCTCGACCTCACCTTCGGCAGCGTGGACGCCAACCGCATCGTGAGCGAGTGCGTGTCGCTGATGCAGCCGCAGGCCCTGCGCGAGCGCGTCATCATGCGCCTGTCGCTCGCCGCCAAACTGCCCAATCTCGTCGCAGACGAACGCTCGTTGCGCCAGATCGTGCTCAACATCCTGTCAAACGCCGTGAAGTTCAATCAGCCCGGCGGGCAGGTGATCGTCTCCACCGCGCTCACGGATTCCGGCGACGCGGTGCTGCGCGTGCGAGACACCGGCATCGGCATGAGCGAGCGCGAGGTGGAGACGGCGCTAGAACCCTTCCGCCAGATCGAGACCTCGCGCCAGAGCGCGGGCACGGGCCTTGGCCTGCCGCTGACGAAAGCGATGGTGGAGGCCAACCGCGCGACTTTCTCCATTCGCAGCCGCAAGGGCGAGGGCACGATGGTGGAAGTGACCTTCCCCTCCACGCGCGTGCTCGCCGAATAGGCGAGACGCCCAAGGCGCAGGCGAAGCGGACGGGAGGTCGCGCCAGCCAAAGCGGCGCCTTCGCCTTGTCTGCGCCACAAGTCTGGTTGATCCCTGCGGCGCCGGCGTCATGATGCGTCGGCGTCCGCGAAAGGCAGCCATGAGCATCCGCAATCTCGACCGCCTGTTCCATGCGCGCTCCGTCGCCCTCATCGGCGCGAGCGCGCGCGAGGGCAGCCTTGGGCGCGCCGCCCTCGCCAATCTGCGCGCGGGCGGCTTCACGGGCCGGCTTCATCTCGTCAATCCGCGCCATGCGCAGATCGACGGGGAGCCCTGCGCGCCGCGCGTGAGCGATCTGCCGGAGCGGCCGGACGTCGCCGTCGTCGTCGCCCCGCGCGATCAGGTTGAGACTCTCGCGGAGGAATGCGCGGCCCTTGGCGTGCCTGTGCTCATCGTCATCACCGCTGATCCGCAGGGCCATGGCCCGGACTCGCTGCGCATGAAACTGCGCGCCCTCGCGCGCCGCACGGGCATGCGCGTGATCGGCCCCAATTGCCTTGGCGTGCTCGCCCCGCGCATCGGGCTCGACGCCAGTTTCGCAGCCCATCGCCCGCCGCCGGGCGATCTCGCCGTGATTTCACAATCCGGCGCCGTCACCGTGTCGCTGCTCGCCTTCGCAGCCGCGCGGCGCGTCGGCTTCTCCGGCCTCGTCTCTCTTGGCGACATGGCGGACGTGGATTTCGACGACCTGCTCGACTGGTTCGCCATGGACGCGGGCACGCGCGCGATCCTGCTCTATGTCGAGGCCATCGAAGACGCGAAGGGCTTTATGTCTGCGGCGCGCGCGGCGGCGCGCGTGAAGCCCGTCATCGTCATCAAGGCGGGGCGCTCGCGCAAGGCCGCGCAGGCGGCGGCGACCCACACAGGCGCCCTCGCCGGCGCCGACGACGTTTACAGCGCCGCCTTTCGACGCGCGGGCGTGCTGCGCGTGGACACGATCGACGAATTGTTCGCCGCCGCCGAAACGCTGGGGCGCATCGCGCCCTTTCCCGGCGACCGGCTCGCCATTCTCACCAATGGCGGCGGACTTGGCGTTCTCGCCGTGGACGAGCTGACGACGCTCGGCGGCAAGCTCGCCGACTTCACTCCGCAGACCCTCGCCAAACTCGATTCCGCCATGCCGCCCGCATGGTCGCGCGCCAATCCCGCCGACATCGTGGGCGATGCGGATGCGGCGCGTTTCGCCGCCGCCATCGGCCCCATTCTCAACGATCCCAATGTCGACGCCGCCATGGTTATTCATTGCCCCACCGCCGTGTCGAAGCCGGCGGAAGTCGCCCATGCGCTCATCGCGGCCGTGCGCGCGCAGCGCAAGGGCGGCTGGCGCAACAAGCCCGTTTTCGCCGTGTGGCTGAGCGGCGACGAGGACTCGAGCGACGCCTTCGAGGAGGCGGGGATTCCTCATTTCACCAGCGGCGGCATGCAGGGCTTCATGCATCTCGTCAATTGGCGCAAGGGTCGCGACGCGCTGATGGCGACGCCCGCCGGCATCCCCTCTTTCGAGCCCGATCTCGCCACGGCGCGGGAGGCGGTGGCCGCCTGTCTCGCGCGCGGCGAACGCTGGCTCGACGCGGTGGAGATCACGCGGCTTCTGCGCGCCTACGGGGTGCCCTGCGCGCAGGCCGAACGCGCCGCAACGCCAGAGGAGGCGGCGGAACGCGCCGCGCCCATGCTCGCCGCCCATGGCGCCTGCGTGGTGAAAATCTTCTCGCGCGACATTCCCCATAAATCCGACGTGAGCGGCGTTGCGCTGGACCTTGCAAGCCCGCAGGCCGTGCGCGAGGCGGCGCAGGCCGTGATCGCGCGCGCCCGCGCCATGCGGCCCGACGCGAAGATCGAAGGCGTGACCGTGCATCCCATGGTGCGACGGCCCAATGCGCGCGAACTCATCGCGGGTCTTGGCGAAGATCCGACCTTCGGTCCGGTCGTGCTGTTTGGACGCGGCGGCACCGCCGTGGAGGTCATCAACGACAAGGCGCTCGCCCTGCCCCCGCTCGACATGAGCCTCGCCCATGCGCAGATCGAGCGCACGCGCGTTTCGCGCCTGTTGCGCCGCTATCGCGACAAGCCGCAGGCCGATCTCGACGCCGTGGCGCTCACGCTCGTGCGCCTTGCGCAAATGTCCGCCGACATTCCTGAAATCCGTGGCCTTGATCTCAATCCGCTGCTCGCCGACGAGGCGGGCGTGATCGCGCTCGACGCGCGGGTGGAGGTGGCGGCCTGCCCGCAGCCCGCGCCTGCGGGCGGCAATCCGCGCTTCGCGGTCGCGCCCTATCCGCGCCATCTCGAACGACGCATCACGCTGCGCGACGGCGCGAAGATTTTCGCGCGGCCCGTGCGCCCGGAAGACGAGGAGACCTATCGCCGCTTCTTCCACCGCGTGACGCCGGAGGATCTGCGCCTGCGCTTCTTCGCGCCGGTGAAGGACTTCAGCCACGTCTTCATCGCGCGTCTCACGCAGATCGACTATGCGCGCGCCTTCGCGCTCTGCGCCATCGACGAAGCGGACGGGGAAATGGCGGGCGGCGTGCGCGTGCTGCAAGGGCCGGAGGAAGGCAGCGGCGAATACGCCGTTTTACTGCGCTCCGACTTCAAGGGGCGCGGGCTCGGCTGGGCGCTCATGCGCTGCGCCATTGATTACGCCCGCAGCGTCGGCCTGAAGACACTCAAGGGCCATGTGCTGAGCGAAAATCGCGCCATGCTCGATCTGTGCGCGCGGCTCGGCTTTGACGTGATCGACGACCGCGAGGATCTCGGCCTGAAGACCGTCATCCTCGACGTGGCGCATGAGGGCTTGTCGGCGCCGACCTATCCCGCCTGATCGTCCACGATGACGACATGAAGCCGGCGCGGGCCATGGGCGCCGAGCAGGAGCTTCTGCTCGATGTCGGCCGAGCGCGACGGCCCCGTGACGAAGTTGACCGTGCGCGGCAGAACGCCTGCGCCGAACCGCGCGCGCGCCTGCGCCCAGACGCTCTCATAATCAGGCCCGACGTCCGCCGCGCGCAGAATGACGACATGGTTGTCGGGCAGGAAATTGAGCGTGGTCGGATTGTGCGGGCCGGAGAAGAAGACGAGCGTGCCCGTCTCCGCTACGCCCGCGTCGGCGAAACTGACCGCATTGAGATCGTCGCCGGCTGAAGGGCCTTCCATCGTCTCAAGGCCCGTTTCGCGCCATGGCAGATCAGCGAGGCGCGCATCCGCGCCCATGCGCAGACGCGCGGGGAGATTATGGCCGCGCAGGAAGGCCGCGACCGCGGCGGGCGCCTCATCCAGCGCGCCCACGCGCTCGATGGTCGTCTGCACCGATTGCGCCTGCACGATGAAGGTCGCGACGCGCTGGGCCTGATCGCCCTGCCCGCGCAGCGGACGCACGCCCGGCGCGGCGGCGGCGATGCGCGCATTGGCGGCGGCGAGACGCGGCGCGTCTTGCGCCGACGCGCCGAGCGAGCGGCGCACATTGGCGAGGATGTCGTCGCGCGCGCTCATCTGCGTCGTCCCTTCCATTGCGCCTGAAACGTGTCGCCCTGCGGGGCGGGCATGTCGCGATGATCCGTCCAGCCGGAGGCGAAGGGCAGGCGCGACAGGCGTCCGCGCCCGCGCGACAACAGCGACAGCGCGCGTGCGGCGGCGCGCGCGGCGAGCCCATAGAGCGCCGGGCGGCGCGCGAAAAACGCCCACAGCCGCAGGCCGCCGCGCACGGCGGCGGGGGACAGGTGACGCTCGAATTCGCGCTCGCGCCAGTGGCGCATGAGTTTGGGCAAAGGAATGCGCACGGGGCAAACGCTCTCGCAGCGCCCGCAAAAGGTGGAGGCGTTGGGCAAATGGCCCGCCTTGTCCACGCCGATCAGCGAGGGCGTGAGCACCGCTCCCATGGGGCCGGGATAGACCCAGCCATAGGCGTGCCCGCCGACCGCGTGATAGACGGGGCAATGGTTCATGCAGGCGCCGCAACGGATGCAGCGCAGCATCTCCTCAAACTCGCCGCCGAGCATGGCGGAGCGTCCGTTGTCCACGAGCACCACATGATATTGCTCCGGCCCGTCGACGTCCTGCGCGCGGCGCGGGCCCGTGGAGACCGTCGTATAGACCGACATGTCCTGCCCGGTGGCCGAACGCGCGAGCACGCGCAGAAGACCCGCCGCATCTTCGAGCGTCGGCGCGATCTTCTCGATGGAGGCGACGACCACGTGCACCTTCGGCAGGATTTGCGACAGGTCGCCATTGCCTTCGTTGGTGACGATGATGGAGGAGCCCGTCTCCGCCACCAGCATGTTCGCGCCCGTCACGCCCATGTCGGCGGCGAGAAACTGCGCGCGAAATTGCGCCCGCGCTTCCGCAAGCAGGCTTTCCGGTGCGGAAAGGTCGCGCGCGTGCGGCAGATGAGTGTGCGCGCGGCGGAACTCCGCCTCCACATCCTCCTGATTGAGATGGACGGCCGGCGCGATGATGTGGGAGGGCGCCTCGCCGCGCAGCTGGATGATGTATTCGCCCAGATCCGTCTCCACTGCGCGCACGCCCGCGCGCTCAAGCGCCGCGTTGAGGCCGATCTCTTCCGACACCATGGACTTGCCTTTCGCCACCGTCTTCGCGCCGTTCTGGCGCGCAATGTCGACGATGATGCGGCAGGCCTCCTCCGCCGTGCGCGCCCAGTGCACATGGCCGCCGGCCGCGCGCACATTGCGCTCATAGATTTCGAGATAAACGTCGAGATGGGCGAGCACATGGTCGCGCAGATCGCGCGCCTGATCGCGCAGGGCTTCGAACTCCGGCAGACGCGCGGCGGCGTCCGCGCGCCGCGCGATGAAATTGGCGCGCACATTTCCGAGCGCCTTCTGCAATTGCGTATCGTCGAGCGCGCGGCGCGCGTTCTCCCTGAATTGCGGCGTGGTGGCTTGAAGGCTCATCGCGTCAGTCGCCCCAGTTTAGAATGCTCATGAGATTGCTGCTCTTGTCGGTCCAGACGATTTCGGCGCGCCCCTTGTCGCGCCATTCCGAGATGTGACGCTTCACGTCCGGCGCTTCGAAGAAGCCCTTGTCGCGCGAGTAAAGCGCCCAGGAGATCGGCTGCTCGCACTCTTCGCTTTCCGGCGTTTCGAACCAGCGCACGTCGAGGCCGAAGCGGCGCGCCATGCCGCGATGGAGCGGCGCCATCTCAAACGTGTCCAGCTCGAAATTGATGGCGAGCACGCCGTCGGGCGCGAGATGGGCGAGATAGACGTCGAAGGCCTCCTGCGTCATCAGATGCATGGGCGGCGAGGCGCCGCGAAAGGCGTTCATCACAAGCACGTCGAAATTCTGCTTATCACCGGCGGCGAGCTGGCGCTCCAGAACAAGGCGGCCATCACCGAGCAGAACGTCGGTGCGCGCGCGCGTTTCCTTCAGGAAATAGAAGCGCCGGTTCACCACGTCGAGCACAGCGGGATTAAGCTCATAATAGCGCATCACGTCGCCCTCGCGTCCAAGGCCCGCCACCATGCCTGCGCCAAGGCCGACAACGCCGATGCGCAGGGGCGCCTTGGGATCAGCGCGACGCTTGGCGTGATGATCGAAGACAAGGCCGAGCGCGCTGTCCTCGTCGAAGCCGCAGGAGGGTTCGAGATGTTTCTCGACCTTCTGGAATTGCGAGCCCTGATCGACGCCCGCCTGCTGCATGACGAGGCTGTAATGATCCGGGTCGCGCTCGTCCTCTTTCACCACGCGCAGCACGCCGTAGAAATTGCGCACGCGCTCCACCAGAACCTGCTCCGTGCGCGCCTCGTCGTAAATGGCGACGGCGATTCCGAACAGAAAGAAGACGCCCGCAACGCCCGCCGCCGGCGTGCGCCAATCAGCGCTTCGCCCCCGGAGCTCACGCCACAGCAGAAAAGCCGCGGCGGCGCCGATCGCGACAAGCACGAATTGATGTTCGAAATAATCCCGCAGGAGAAGCGGCGCAGCGAGCGCCACGACGACGCCGCCCAGCGCGCCGCCGAAGGAGATCGCGAGGTAGAACTTCGGCAGACGCGCCGGCGCGGGCTGGAGGCGCACCATTTCCGCATGGCAGATCATGCAGCCGACGAAGAGCGTCGCGCATTGCAGCGCGAGCTGGGCGAGGAGATCGGCGGAGGTCTCCGGCCGCGTCATCATCAGCGTGACGCCGCCAAGCACGAGAAAGGCGAGCGCGAAGGGCGCGCGGCGATAGACGCTCTGTCCGCCGAAAGCGATGACGAAGGTGAGCAGATAAAGGCTCAGCGGCGCGATCCACAGGAAAGGCACGACCGCCGACCATTGGGTGATGGCGTTAGTGGTGGCGAGCAGAAGAATGGAGCCGAGCGCCGAGTAGAGGATCCACAGGCTCAGAGGCTCGCCCGCGCGCGGCTCGCGCAAGACTGGAGCGAGCGCCTCCTGCTGCGTCGCGAGGCTCTCGGCCGCCGAAGCGCCGCGCATGGTGAGAACGGCGCACAACGTGAACAGGGCCGCATAGGCCGCGAAAGCCCAGGACCACAGGATCGTCTGCTCGCCGCTCGTGAAGGCGCGCTCGAAAACGAAGGGATAGCTCAGCAGCCCGAGGAAGGAGCCGAAATTCGAAGCGGCGAAGAAGCGCGCGGGATCAAGCCCTGCGCCCACGCTGGCGAGCCAGCGCGAGAGCAGCGGCGAGGTGGTGGCGAGCGCCATATAGGGCAAGCCGACGCTCGCCGCGAGCAGCGCGACGATGCGCCATGTGGGATCGTCCTGCGCGCCGGGTTTCCAGCTTTCAGAGGGCGTGATCGGCAGGAAGAAGAGAACGATCAGCAAAAGGCCGATCTGGATTTTCGCCTGCGTAGCGACGGGAAAAGGCAAGGTGACGAGATAGGCGAGCGCATAGCCCGCCAGAAGCGCCACCTGAAAGAACAACATGCAGACGATCCACGTGGTCGCGCTGCCGCCGAACCAGGGCAGAATGTATTTCGCCAGCATCGGCTGGACCTGAAACAGCAGAAAGCCCGCCAGCGCCATGACGGCGGAAAAGCATGCGGCGATGACGATGCGTTGACCTGGAAGGCGATCCATTCAGCAACCTCGATGCGGCGCAGGGCCGCTCAATCTCATTAGCAACCCGAACCGCCTCGGGCGCGTTCAAGCATCCGGCGCGGCGATGGCGGGGGCCTGGGTCATGCCGGCGAGCACTTCGGCGACGTGGCGCACCTCCACGCTGGAGCCCTGCCGCGCGAGCTTGCCCGCCATGTTCATCAGGCAGCCGAGATCGCCCGCCAGCAGAACGCAGGCGCCCTGCGCGCAGGCGTCCTCCACGCATTGCGTCTTGGCGCTGACGATCGCGTCCGAGATCTCACCGTATTTCACCGCGAAGGTTCCGCCGAAGCCGCAGCAAACGTCCGCGTCCTTCATCTCGGTCAGGGTGAGTCCCTCTACGCTGCGCAGGAGCGCGCGCGGCTGCTCGCGCACGCCAAGCTCGCGCAGTCCGGCGCAGGAATCGTGATAGGCGACGGCGCCCTCGAAGCGCGCATCGACCGCCCGCAGGCCCAGCACGTCATGCAGGAAGGACGTCAGCTCATGGGTCTTCTGCGCGAAAGCGCGGGCCCGCGCGCTCAGCGCGGGATCGTCCACGAAAAGGTCGGGATAATGGCGCGCCGCCATGCCCGCGCAGGAGCCGGAGGGGGCGACCACGTAATCAACATTGGCGAAGGCGTCCATCATCGCGAGCGCCAGATCCCGCGCGCTCGCCCGGTCGCCGGAATTATAGGCCGGCTGGCCGCAACAGGTCTGCGGCGGGACGATGACCTCGCAGCCCGCCTGCTCCAGCAGGCGCGCGGCGGCGAACCCCACGCTCGGGCGGAACACGTCAACAAGGCAGGTGACCATCAGGCCCACACGAAGCATCTCGCCGTCCCGCGCCATCTGACCCCCGCGCCGCCAATGATTGCATGAAAACCAGCGGCCAGATTGCCCCGCCCGCCCGCCGCTGGCAAGGAGCGCGATCGGCGCGCTAACCGGCCGTTTTGCGCGAGCGGGGCTTTGCGCCGCGCAGGCGCGACCTATATGCTCGCAGTGTCCCTTGTCCGCCCGCATGGGCCCGGAGGCGCGATGAGCGAGATCCTGTTTCCTGAACCCGACGCCGGCGTATTGTCGCGCCGCGCGCAAATCCTCGCCGATCTGGCCGCCATCCTGCCGGCGGACGGTCTGATCGTGAGCGAGGATGAGCGCCGCGCCTTCGAGACCGATGCGCTCACCGCCTATCGTCGCCTGCCGCTCGCCGTCGCTCTGCCGCGCGACACGCAGGAGGTGAGCGCGCTTCTGCGCTATTGCCATGAGGCGGGCGTGAAGGTCGTGCCGCGCGGCGCGGGCACGTCGCTGTCAGGCGGCGCCATTCCGCAGGAGGACGCGCTGGTGATCGGCGTGTCGAAGATGAACCGCATTCTCGACGTGAACCTGCCGGACCGCACGATCCGCGTGCAGGCGGGCGTCACCAATCTTTCGGTGTCGGAGGCCGTGGCGCCGGATGGTTTCTTCTACGCGCCCGATCCCTCATCGCAGCTCGCCTGCACCATCGCGGGCAATATCGGCATGAATTCCGGCGGCGCCCATTGCCTGAAATACGGCGTCACGACCAACAACGTGCTCGGCGCGAAGCTCGTTCTGATGAATGGCGACGTGGTGGAGCTCGGCGGCGAGGGGCTCGATGCGCCGGGGCTTGATCTGCTCGGCCTGCTCATCGGCTCGGAAGGACAGCTTGGAATCGTCACAGAGGCGACACTGCGCCTCGTGCGCGCGGCCGAAGGCGCGCGGCCTGTTCTGTTCGGTTTCGACTCCAGCGAGGCGGCGGGCGCCTGCGTGGCCGCCATCATCGGCGCAGGCATCGTGCCGGTGGCCATGGAGTTCATGGACCGGCCTGCGATTGCGATCTGCGAGGCTTTCGCCAAGGCGGGCTATCCGCTCGACGTGGAGGCCATGCTCATCATCGAGGTCGAGGGCTCGGACGCGGAGATGGACGCGGAGCTGGCGCGCATCGTGGACATCGCGCGCGGCCACGGCGTGCGCGTGGTGAAGGAATCCCGCTCCGCCATGGAGACGGCGCTGATCTGGAAGGGCCGCAAGTCGGCCTTCGGCGCCACGGGCCGCGTGGCGGATTACATCTGCATGGACGGCACCGTGCCCACCGGCCAATTGCCCTATGTGCTCAAGCGCACCGCGGAAATCGTCGAGAGCTATGGGCTGAGCGTCGCCAACGTCTTCCACGCGGGCGACGGCAACATGCATCCGCTCATCATGTACAACGTCAACGATCCCGCCTCGCAGGCGAAGGCGGAAGCCGCAGGCATGGACATTCTGCGCCTGTGCGTGGACGCGGGCGGCTGCCTCACCGGCGAACATGGCGTGGGCATCGAGAAGCGCGATCTCATGCGCCATCAGTTCAGCGAAGTCGATCTCGCCCAGCAGATGCGCGTGCGCGCCGCCTTCGATCCACAATGGCTGCTCAATCCGGCGAAGGTCTTTCCGCTCGAGGGGCGGACCGCCGCATGAGCCTTTTGTCTCCACAAACGGCGGGCGAAGCGGCGGAGATGATCCGCGCCGCGCGCGCGCAGAAACGCACGCTCGACATTGAAGGCGGGGCTACGCGCGCGGGGCTTGGGCGACCACGGCGCGCCGACGCCACGCTCTCGACGCGCGGGCTCACCGGCATCACGCTGTATGAGCCGGCTGAACTCGTGGTGCGCGCGCGCTCCGGCACGCCCCTTGCGGAGGTGGAGGCGGCGCTCGCGGAGAAAAAGCAGATCCTGCCCTTCGAGCCGATGGACCATCGCGCGATCTATGGAACGCGCGGGGAGCCTACGATCGGCGCCGTGGCGGCGTGCAACGTCTCAGGGCCGCGGCGCGTGCGCACAGGCGCCGCGCGCGACTCACTCATCGGCGTGCGCTTCATCAACGGCGCAGGCGAGGATGTGCAGAGCGGCGGGCGCGTGATGAAGAACGTCACGGGGCTTGATCTCGTAAAACTCTCCTGCGGCGCCCATGGAACGCTGGGCCTCATCACGGAGGTGACGTTCAAACTTCTCCCCGCGCCCCGTGCGGAGGGTTCGCTGGCGCTCGACAGGCTCGACGACGCGCGCGCGGTCGCCGCCATGTCGGCGGCGCTGGGCTCGCCCTTCGAGGTGAGCGCGGCGGCCCATGATCCCGCGCGCCGGCTCACGGTCCTGCGCATCGAAACCGCGCCTGAGTCCGTCGCCTATCGCCTCGACGCGCTGGCGCAGGCGCTCAAGCCCCACGGCGCCGCGCGCCGTCTTGCGGAGGATGAGGCGCGCGATTTCTGGACCGGCGTGCGCGACGCGCGCCCGCTGGCGGACAGGCCCGACCCGCTCTGGCGCCTGTCCGTCGCGCCAGGCCGCGCGGCGGCTCTGACGGAAAGCCTTGCGGCGCAGGGCTTCGCGCAGGCGTGGCTCTATGACTGGGGCGGCGGGCTGATCTGGCTTGCGGGCCCTGCGGAGCCGGCTGCGGCGCAAGCCATCCATGCGGGCGCAGCGCAGGCCGGCGGCCATGCGACTCTCGTGCGCGCCAGCGAGGAGGCGCGCGCGCGCCTTGACGTTTTCCAGCCGATCTCCGGCGCCTTGCGCGCGCTCACTGCGCGCGTGAAGGCGAGCGTCGATCCCGACCATGTCTTCAACCCCGGCCGCATGTACGCGGACATTTAGGCGCGCCATGCAAACGTCTTTCTCGCCCGCCCAGCTCGAAGATCCGCACATGCGGGAATCGGAGAAAATTCTCCGCACCTGCGTCCATTGCGGCTTTTGCACCGCCACCTGCCCCACCTATCTCCTGCTCGGCGACGAGCTGGATTCGCCGCGCGGGCGAATTTATCTCATCAAAGACATGCTGGAGAACGACAAGCCGGCGAGCGCGGAAGTCGTCAAACATGTGGACCGCTGCCTCTCCTGCCTGTCCTGCATGACCACATGCCCGTCGGGCGTGCATTACATGCATCTCGTGGATCATGCGCGCGCGCATATCGAAAAGACTTATGCGCGCTCGTGGACCGACCGGCTGATGCGCGACGTCCTCGCCGCCATCCTTCCCTATCCCAATCGGTTCCGACTGGCGCTGGCGGGCGCGTTCTTCGCCAAGCCCTTCCGCCCCCTGCTCGCGCGACTGCCGGGCGTGGGCGCGCGCCTGTCCGCCATGCTGGCGCTGGCGCCAAGCAAGTTTCCCACGCGCGAGCCCGTACGCGACGCATCAGGCGCAAAGACGCAGGGGGCGACGACTGGCGCGCGCGCCGTCGCTTTGCTCGAAGGCTGCGCGCAGCCTGTCCTGCAGCCCTCCATCAACGCCGCCACGCGGCGCGTTTTGGCGCGCGCGGGCGTGCGCGTCGTCGCGGCGCCGGGCGAAGGCTGCTGCGGCGCGCTTGTGCACCACATGGGCCGCGAGGCCGACGCGCTGGCCTTCGCGCGGCGCAATGTGGACGCATGGATCGCCGTGATGGAGCGCGAGGGCGTCGAGGCCATTCTCATCACCGCGTCGGGCTGCGGCACGACGATCAAGGATTACGGCTTCATGCTGCGCGACGACGCGGCCTATGCCGACAAGGCGGCGCGGGTGAGCGCGGCGACGAAAGACGTGAGCGAATATCTGGCCGGCCTCGACCTGCCGACGATCCCGCGCGCGCGCAAGATTCCCCTGGCCTATCATTCCGCCTGTTCGATGCAGCACGGCCAGCAGATCTGCGAGGAGCCAAAGCGCTTGTTGCGCAACGCGGGCTTCGACGTGCGCGACGTGCCGGAGGGTCACATCTGCTGCGGCTCGGCGGGCGTTTACAACATCATGCAGCCGGAGATCGCCGGCCGCCTCAAGGCGCGCAAGTTCGCCAATATCGCGCGCACGCGCCCGCGCATCGTGGCGACGGGCAATATCGGCTGCATCACGCAATTGTCCGCGGGCTCCGCCATTCCGGTGGCGCACACTGTGGAGCTGATCGACTGGGCGCAGGGCGGGCCGCAGCCGCCCGCGCTCGATGGCGCTGGATTTTATGATTGATCTGTGGCGTTCTGACCGCTGAAGACTTTGCGGCGGACGGGAGGATGGACATGGCGCGCAAGACGACGAAAACGAAGGCGGCGAAAAAACCGGGCAAGAAAGCCAGCAAAAAGTCCACGAAAAAAGCCGTGAAGAAAGCCTCGAAGAAAGCGACCAAAAAAGCCACAAAGAAAGCCGCGAAGAAATCGGGCAAGAAGGCGGGCGGAAAAGCCGCCAGAAAGTCAGCCAAAACAACCGCCGCGCGATCAGCGAAAAAGGCGAGCAAGAAAGCCGCCAAACAGGGCGCCAAGAAGGCCCCAAAGAAAGCCGCGAATAAGACGCCCGCCAAAAAGGCGGTGAAGAAAGCGACCGCAGCGAAAAAGACCGCAGCGAAGAAAACCGCGCCCAAAAAGACTGTGCTTAAGAAGACCCCGCCGAAGAAGGCGAAAGCCCCCGTCGTCGCAGCAGCGCCTGCGCCGCGTGCGCGCCGCGCGCCCTCGCGTCTGTCCGTCAATCGTCGCGCCGGCGCCCGCAAGCCGGAGTCCCATGAGGCGCTCGTCGTGCGCGCCCTGTCTGAGCCGCCCAAGCGCGCGCCGCGCAAGGCGGGCGGCAAACGCTCCGCGAAAAAGCCGACGGCGCCCAAGAGCGAGCGCGCGCCGCAGGCCGCCCGCACGCCAAAGACAGCGCGCGCGCGCATCGAGGCGCGCGGCGCCGGCAAGGCCGGCTCGCCGCAGCTCGGCAACGCCCGCACGCCACTCGACCAGGGCGCGCGCAAGCCGCGATTCCGCCTTCACGCGCTCGGCCTGCGCGAAGAGCATCCCACCGATCTGCCGCGCATCGAAATGCTGCTGCGAGCCGCGCAGGAGGCGCAGGCCCGCGGCGCCCTCTCCGTCGAGGCGCTGGCGGAATTGCGCGCGCAGGGCGAGATCGCCGCCGCCCTCGTCGCCGAATATGACAACGCGCTTGTCGGCCATGTGGCGCTCGTGCGCGTCACAGCGCCGGGTCCGGAGGGCGAGGCCATGGCCGCGCGGCTCGCGAGCCTCGTGGTCGATGAAGCCCTGCGCGGCATGGGCGTGGACGCCCAGCTCCTCCGCGCCGCGCTGGAGCAGGCGCGCGCTGGCGGCGCGGCGCTCGCTCTGGCCGAAGGCGAACCGGAACTGCTGGCCTCGCTCGGATTCGCGCCCGGCGTGAGCGCGGACGCGCCGCACGCGCTTTCGCTTGGCGAGTCGGACGACGAGTCCACAGGCGAGGACGACGAAAATCCGTCCCACGCGTAAGACGATGCGCGCTGCGCCTGAGTTTTCCTGTGGCGTGAAAGCCACAGGGGAGGGACATGTCGCGCATTAACCATCAATAAAGGTCTGAGGCGGCCGCGATTGCCTAATAAGGCGGCAATTGCACAACCCTTTGTCTTGCCGCCAAGCTGGCGCCGTGGATTCCTTGCTCCAGCTTTTCTGCTAAACGGAGACCAAGATGAAGAAAATTTCCTGCGCGGCCATCGCCGCTCTCGCGCTGACGGCCCCTGCGGTCGCCGCTGACCTTGGCGGCCTGAAGAAGGCGCCGCCGGCTCCCGTCGCCGTCTCCCCGTGGGACTTCGCCGTCGGCGGCAAGCTGATGAGCGACTACAACTTCCGCGGTATTTCGCAGTCGGACCGCGGCGCCGGCGTGACCGCTTACGGCGAAATCCGCTACAACTTCTCCGACTCCTATCAGATGTACGCCGGCGCTCAGGGCTGGAGCGTGAAGCTGCCGACCGACCCGACGATGGAGCTCGACCTCTACGCCGGCGTTCGTCCGACCTACGGCGCCCTCGCGCTCGACTTCGGCGTGATGCAATACGTCTATCCGAACGAGCTGCGCACCGTCGCCCCCTACCAGACCGACTTCACCGAGGTCTACGGCAAGGGCATGTACACGATCAACGAGATGTTCTCGGTTGGCGCGAACCTGTTCTACACGCCGGACTGGCTGGGCACGGGCTCTTCGGGCACCTACGCGTCGGGCACGGCGAAAGTCACCCTGCCGGGGAACTTCGCTGTGTCGGGTGAGCTCGGCCGCTATATGTTCGGCAAGCCGAACGCGGGCTTCACGACCGAAGACTACACCTATTGGAACGCGGGCGCGTCTTACGCCTTCAAGTTCGCCACGCTCGACCTGCGCTACCACGACACGACGCTCAAGAACGGCACGTGCCTCGCGATGGCGGGCGGCTCGAAGTGGTGCGGCACGGCTTATATCGCCACGCTCTCCTTCGACCTCACCTCGAAGGACATCAAATAAACAGTCTTCCCCCTCCGGGAGCCTCAAGAGACGCGTCGCCCCTGCGGGCGGCGCGTTTCGCGTTTCAGGGGCGCGCGTTTCAGGGGCGAGCTTGCGCGTGCGCGCGTTCAGATCACCACGACGGTCGCGCCAAGGCGCACGCGCTCATAAAGGTGCTCCACGTCCTCGTTCATCATGCGGATGCAGCCGGAGGACACGTTCTGCCCGATGGTCCAGGGCTCGTTGGTGCCGTGGATGCGATAGAGCGAGGAGCCGAGATAAAGCGCGCGCGCCCAGCGGATTGTCGGGCCCGCCCTTCATGAAGCGCGGAAGCTCCGGGCGGCGCTTGAGCATTTCGGGCGGCGGCGTCCAGTCCGGCCATTCCGCCTTGCGGCTGATGCGCTTCACGCCCGACCATTCGAAGCCCGGCCGGCCCACGCCGATGCCGTAGCGGATCGCCCGCCCGCCGGGCTGGACGAGATAGAGATAGCGGTTGGGCGTGTCGATCACGACCGTGCCGGGCCGATGTTTGCCCGCATAGGGCACGTCCTGACGCAGAAAGGCGGGATCGACGCCGCGCGCCACCGCCAGCGCCTCTGCGCCGCCGGCCGCGGCGGCCGCGGGCGCGAAGGCCATCTGCTGGGGCGCAGGGCGCGGCGCCTGCGGGGCGAAAGTCGGCTCTGGCACGTTATAGACCGCCCCCGCGCCATAGCGGCCCGACCAGCGGGAAACCGGCTGCACGCGCTCGCGGCCGGGCGCGCCGGTCTCCGCGAGCCCGTGGACGGCGTAGCCCTCCTGCTGCCAGCGGGAGGACTGGGCGGCGGCGGAGCCCGGCGCGGCGAGGCCCGCCAGAGCGGGCGCGCAGGCCCACAAGACAAAAGTTTTCAAACGCATCAACGCAACTCCGACGCGGCGGGCCACACCGCCCGCAAGCCATCAACCCCATCAGGGTAAAGAAGCTTCGTTGAGGCTCAGTTCAAGTTAATGGTTAGCCGATGGTGAAAGGGCCGCGCGGCGGCGCCGGCTGCGCAGCCCGCCGAGGTCGAGGGCGAAGGCCGCCAGCCCATAGACCAGCGCCCCCGTCAGCGCCTGAAGGGCGAGGGTCGCCGCGCCGGGCTCCAGCGCGCGCAGGGGCCAGACGCAGGCCGTCATGGCGAGCGCGCCCACGCAGGCCTTGAGCGCCTCGCCCCGCGCGAGCCCGCGCAGGCCCGCGCGCCGCAGCCAGATCGCCAGAAGGGCGAGCGCGCAGGCGAAGGCGAAGGACTGCGCGAGGGCGACAAGCGCCGGGCTGGGAGCCAGAAGCGCGAGGCCGTTGGCCGCGAAGGCGCAGGCGGCGGCGGCGAGCGGGGCCGCGCTGTCGCGCTTGATCTGAAAGGCGGGCTGCACGCCATAGGTCGCCAGCGCGAGGCAAAAGAAGCCGGGCAACAAAGCCTCGAACCGCACGAGAAAGGGGCCGCGGAAATCCGGCGGCGCCAGCACGCTCTCAAGACTCGGCGCGATGAGCCACAGGCCGAGGCTCGCCGGCAGAAGAACCGCGAAAACAAGGGCGAGATTGCGCGCCGCCTGATCCTGCGCGGCGCCGGCGCCTCCTTCGCTTTCAGCGCGTACGGCGAGCTGGAACAGAAACACGTCAAGCGCGGCGCCGAGCGCGGCGAGCACGCGCCAGCCGATGTCGAAGGCGAGCGAGAAATAGCCGCTCTCCGCATAGCCCCAGCGCATGGCCACGAGCGCGCGGTCCAGCATCGGCGCGGCGAGATAGAGCGCGCCGGCGAACACGACGGGCGCAGCGTAACGCAGGCCCGCCAGCGCCTCCGCGCGGCGCGCGCCGACGATCTGCGGCGCAAAGGGCGGATCAGCGAGCGCGGCGCGCGAAAGGAGAAGCGCGAAAGCCAGCGCGGCGCCGGCGCCGGCGAGCGCGGCCTCCGCCCGCCCGCTCCACGCGGCCGCGCCGATCACGCAGACAAGGGCGCCAAAGTTCTTGGCGAGCATCAGGCGCAGGAAGGCCGCGTCGAGAAACCGCGCGCGGGCCAGCGCGGCGCGATAATCATAAAGCCCGTTGAGGATCGCCATCAGCGCGGCGGCGCCGATCAGCGCGCGCATGTCGGCTGGCGCGAGACACGCGCCGAGCGCGGCTGCGAATGCGACGAGGCCGGCGGCGATAAGGAAGCCGCGATCCAGCCCGGCGCGCAGAGCTGGACGATCCACCCGCGCGCCCGGCGAGTAGAAGCGCGCGGCGGCGAGGCGCAGCCAGTCGAAGGCGAGGCCCTGCGCCAGAGTCGCGCCCGCAAGACCAAGCGCGAAGCGGCCGAACTCCTGCGCGCCCAGAACGGCGGCGCAGGCGAGCCCTACGATGAGACTGAACAAAGCGTTCGAGAGAAAGGCGGCGAAGATCGTCATAAAGGGCCCGGCGTGGCCCGAATCACGGGCCCAAGGCCCACCCTAAGCCCGCAGGTCGCGCCGACAAGCCGCCCGCCCGCCGCGTTTGCCACGCGCGCCCCCAGCGCCTATGAAAGTCCATCCCGGAGCGGGAGAACCCCGCCCATACAGAAAGCGCCATGGCCCGCGACGTCTCCGACACGACACCTGTTTCCTCGCCCCGCGAGCTGACGGAATGGCTGGAAGCCGGCTGCAAGCCGCAGGGCCCTTTCCTTCTGGGAACGGAACACGAGAAGTTTCCCTTCTATCGCGACGACCTGTCGCCCGTGCCCTATGAGGGCGCGCGCGGGCGCGGCGGCATTCGCGCGCTGCTCGAAGGCGTGCAAGAGACGACCGGCTGGGAGCCCATCACCGACGGGGCGGCGCTGATCGGCCTTTACGATCCGAAAGCCGGCGGGGCCATTTCCCTCGAACCCGGCGGGCAGTTCGAATTGTCCGGCGCGCCGCTGGAAGACGTGCACGCCACGCGCGCCGAATTGCAGGCGCATATGGACGTGGCCAACGCAGTGGCCACACGCCACGGCGTCGGCTTCCTCGGCCTCGGCATGAGCCCGCTGTGGCGGCTCGACGAGACGCCGCGCATGCCCAAGAGCCGCTACCGCATCATGACCGACTACATGCCGAAGGTCGGCACGCGCGGCCTCGACATGATGTACCGCACCTGCACGGTGCAGGTGAACGTCGACTTCCGCAGCGAGGCGGACATGGTGCGCAAACTGCGCGTCTCGCTCGCGCTGCAACCCATCGCCACCATGCTGTTCGCCAATTCGCCCTTCACGAACGGCGCGCTCAACGGCCGCCTGTCGGAGCGCTCCGAAATCTGGCGCGACACGGACAATCAGCGCGCGGGCATGTTGCCCTTCGTGTTCGAGGATGGCTTCGGCTTCGAGCGCTATGTCGATTACGCGCTCGCGACGCCCATGTATTTCGTCAAGCGCGGCGCGACCTATCACGACGTTGCGGGCGCTGACTTCCGCCATCTGCTCGAAGGCCGCCTCGCCGCTTTGCCGGGCGAACGCGCCACCATGTCGGACTGGGCGAACCATCTCTCGACGATTTTTCCGGAAGTGCGCCTGAAGCGTTACATGGAGATGCGCGGCGCGGATTCCGGTTCGCAGGCGCATATCCTCGCGCTGTCGGCTTTCTTCGTCGGCCTGCTCTATGACGAGGATTGTCTCGCCGCCGCGTGGGATCTCGTGAAGGGCTGGAGCGCGGAAGAGCGCCAGCGCCTGCGCGACGACGCGCCGGCGAAAGGCTTCGGCGCGCAGATCGCCGGACGCAGCGCGCAAGACGTGGCGCGTGACGCGATCGCCATTTCGCGCACGGGCCTCGCCCGTCGCGCGCGCCGCGACGCGACCGGCGCCGACGAGACGATCTATCTCGATCTGCTCGATGAGCGCGTCGCGCGCGGTCGCACCGCAGCGCAGGATCTGATCGACCTGTTCAACGGGCCGTGGAAGGGCTCCGTGCGCCCGGCCTTCGAAGCCTGCCGCATCTGAAACGAATTGCGGACAATTTGAATCAATTGGTCAGGCGGGCGTCGACCATCCGGCGCGAAAGCCCCGAAAAGGCGCCTCTAAGTGTCTGATTCAGCGTATTTTAACCAGCGCCGTTAGGGAATTTCCGGCCACCGCCGGGCAGGATCGGTCCATCAAACACGGGGACCGACATGACCGAAGCCAGCGCCCAATTCTCCAGCCTCGCCGCCGCCTCGCCGCGCTCCGCCGCAGGCCTGCGCGACCAGCGCGCGGAGGGCGGCCAGCGCGACGTGACGCTGACGCGCCAGCGCGTGACCATCCGCCGGCGCTATGCAGGCGTGGGCATGAAGATCGCGGTGCCGACGCAGGCCTATCGCGGCGTCGTTCTCTCGCTGGAGGAAGGCGCGCGAGGGCGCGCGCATTTCCGCGTCACTTTGCGCCATGACGATCCTGATCTCAGCGTCATTCTGACGGAGGCGTTCGACGAGACGCAGATCCTCGCCGACTGGCGCGCCTGGGCGGACTTCCTCACCCAGCGCCCCCTTGTGGAGCGCGACGGCGGCGCGCTGGAGCAGGCGGAGCCGCAGGACGCAGCAAGCGCCCAAGAAGCTTGCATGGAAGATGCGAGCTTCCCCGTCATGCCGCGCCGGCGCGGGACGCCCGCCACATGGCGCAGCCGCGGACGCTTTCAGTCGCGCCGGCGCATGGGCGGCGCGGCGGAGAACGTCGGCCTGCACAAGGGCGAGCGCGAGATCGTCTGCTACGAGTGAAGATAAGCGGCGAGCGCGCCGTCGAGCGCGAGGCCGGCGAAGAGAATGATCCCCGCGTCGCGATTGGCGCGGAACAGACGCAGCGCATTGCCCACGTCGTCGCGGCGAATGCTGAACACCTGCCATGCGAGATGGGCGGCGAAGCCCGCAAGCCCCAGCCAGCTCGCAATCCGCGCGTCCACGCTCCACAACGCGAGCGCGCCGGCGGCGACCGCCGCCGCATAAAAGGCGCCGACGCCTGCTTTCACATTCTCGCCGAACAGGCGCGCGGTGGAGCGCACGCCCACGATGGCGTCGTCGCGCGCGTCCTGCAACGCGTAGATCGTGTCATAGCCGATCGTCCAGAAGATCGCGCAGGCGTAGATGTAGAACGCCGGCGGGGCGAGCGCGCCCATGGCGCAGGCCCATCCCATCAGCCCGCCCCATGCGAAGGCGAGGCCCAGCACCGCCTGCGGCCAGAAGGTGAAGCGCTTCGCGAAGGGATAAGCGGCCACGACGAGGAGAGAGGCCATGCCGACGCCGACGGCGAACCAGTTGAAGGTCAGAAGCACAATCCCGCCGACAAGCGCGAGGCAGAGCAGAAAAATCGTCGCCTGACGCGGCGTGACGCGGCCGGAGGCCAGCGGGCGATGTTTGGTGCGCTCCACATGTTTGTCGATGTCGCGGTCGATCAGATCGTTCCATGCGGAGCCCGCGCCCCGCATGGAGATCGCGCCGATCATGAACAGAACGAGATGGCTCCAGTAGGGCGCGCGATGTTGCGCCGCCGCCGCCAAAGCGTCTGACCACCAGCACGGCAGTAGCAGCAATTGCCAGCCGATGGGCCGGTCAATGCGCGCAAGCTGCACATAGGGCGTCCACGCCGCCGGCAGACGGCGCAGGAGCGCGTTGGGGGGAACGGAATCAGGAAGGGAGGTCACGTCGCTCAGGCGGCGCGAGCGCGCGCCGCGCTCACAACGGGCCGCGCGGCAATTGCATGGGCGCCGGGCCGCCCACCGGGCCGCCCGCGGCTTGCTGCTGCTGCATCTTGCGCATTTCGGCGGCGACCTTACAGGCCTGTCCGGCCATCTGCCCGGTCTTGCCGCTGCCGTCCTTCACTTGCTCGACGATCTGCTCGGGAATGGAGCACCAGTTCTGGTTCTTCTCCATATAGGCGGCCATCTCGCGCTCAATGGCGGCGAGGTTGCGCAGGCGCGGACAGGCGGCGATGGGATCGAGCTTGCCGTTGCCGGCCTTGCTCATCTTGTTGAGCGCGTCGATATGAGCCTGCCGCTTCTGCTGAAGGGCGCCGATGTCCTCGTTGCAGCTTTGCGCAGACGCCACGCCGGCGGCGGCGAACAGGAGCCCGGCGGACAGGACGGCGGCTTTCAGCACTGCGCTCATAGGTTCACCCTTGCTCACTCGCTCACTCGGTCCATTGCGCGCTTGCGCCCTCGCCCGTGCGCGCCGACGACGTCCGGGGCGCTTTCATACCAAGCCCGCCGGACCAAGGGCAAGGGATCAAGGACAAGCCAGAGCCTGGCGGCGGGGCGCTGGCTGGGGTGAAGCTCAGGCGGAGCCCGGCTCCCCGCGCCCACGCACCAGATCATAGGGGTCCAGCATAGACCGAGGGGCGCGCGTGGCCGCCCGCGCCCGGCGCAACGTCTCTCCGGCCAGATAATGGCGGCCGCGCTTCTCGCCTTGGGGGACGAGCAGCCCGAGATCGACAAGACCCTTGAGATCGCGGGACGCGACAAGCTCGCTGACCTCGGCTTCCGCGCGATAACGCTGGTTGGTCACGCGAAATCCGAGCGCTGCGTCAAACAGGGCCAAATGCGAGCGTTCGTGCACGCCAGCGCCTTCCGCAAGGCGCACGACCTGCGTGAACAGATGATCGTATTCCTCATTGCGGCGGATCATGCGTCCGGCCTGCTGATAATGCGCCTTGAGGCAGAAGCGCACCCACGGCAAGGCGGAGCGATGGGGCGACCATTCGCCCTGGGCCGTCGCGGCAAGCACGTCATAATAAGCTTGCGTGTTCTCCCCCAGCCATTCCTCGATGCTGGAGAACACAGGATGGAGCGAACCGCCCAACGCGATGACGAGGGTTTGCAGGGCGCGCGCCATGCGCCCATTGCCATCTTTGAAGGGATGAATCAGCGTCAGATTGAGATGGGCCATCGCGCCGCGCACCAGCGGCGACGACGCCCCTTGCGCCCTCAACGCGTCGACAAGCTCCACAATCAACGGATCGACGAACTCCGGTCCCGGCGCGGTGTAAACCGTCTCGCCCGAACGCGAGTCCACGACTAAGATCGGCCCCGGACGCCAGCGCCCCGGCCCTTTCGACATGTCGAAGCCGACCATCATGAAGTGAAGGCTTTTGAGGAATTGCTTGCTGAACTCAAAATAGGGGTCGCGCGCGACCTGACAGATGTAGGTGAGCGCGTCCCGATAGCCCTTGATCGCGCGCGCGGTCTCCGTCCGCTCATCGGACGCCGGCTCGTCTTCGACCGCGGCCATCGCGTCATCGAGCGTGGCGTTATAGCCCTCGATGCTGTTGGAGCCCTGAATGGCGCGCGCCATGGCGCTCCGGCGCAGGGTCCCGTACCAGCGGCGCTGTTCGTAATCGGCGAAGAGCCGCAGCCGGTCCTTCTGGGCGGCGAGCAGATCGAGCACAGCCTCGTCTTCCGGCTCAAGCTTCGGCGTTTCGTAGATCATGCGCGTTATCCGGAAATCATCCCGCAATATGATAGATAATATCTATCTTTTCGATAATATGAAACTAGATATCTATCTCGGGCGCCCATCCTGCGGCCGACACCGCCTTCCGCCGGCCGGCGGAATATGGGAAACCGGGCGCATGGCCCGGTATGACTTCAACGCCCAGCGGCTCTATGTCGCCGCGGAGCTTGCGCAAGGCGCGCGCTGCCCGCTGACGAAGGAGCAGGCGAACTACCTTCTCAACGTGCTGCGCATGCGCGAGGGCGACCCCCTGCTCGCCTTCAATGGCCGGCAGGGGGAATGGCGCGCGCAGGTCGTGGTCGCGGGCCGCCGCGAGGCCGCGCTCGAAATCGGCGCGCAGGAGCGACCCCAGCCGCCGGCGGGCGACCTCGACTATCTCTTCGCCCCGCTCAAGCACGCCCGGCTCGACTATATGGTCCAGAAGGCCGTGGAGATGGGCGCCACGCGCCTGCGCCCGGTCCTGACGCGGCGCACGCAGGCCCAGCGGGTGAATGTGGAGCGCATGGCCGCCAACGCCATCGAGGCGGCGGAGCAATGCGGCGTGCTGACCGTGCCCGCCGTGGACGAACCGGTGAAACTCGAACGCGTCCTCGCCGACTGGCCGGCCGGGCGCCTGCTCGTGTTCTGCGACGAGGACGCGCCCTCAGGCGACCCCGTGGCGGCGCTGCGGGCGGCCGCCGCCGCGCGAACCGGCGCGGGCGGGCCCCCGCCGCTGGCCGTGCTCGTGGGGCCGGAGGGCGGGTTCGACGCGTCGGAGCGGCGGATGCTCAACGCCCTGCCCGCCGCCGTGCCCGTCTCGCTCGGCCCACGCATCCTGCGGGCGGACACGGCGGCCGTGGCGGCGCTCGCCGCCGTCCAGATCGCCCTTGGAGACTGGCGGGACTAAATTTTCCTGAGCGCCCCGGAGAAGACGGCCAAAGTCACGGCCATGTTCACGATGTCGCCACGATCTTGCCGCACCCAGAGCGCCTCCTCGATTTTAACGAATCGTTCACCAGCCCGCCGGAGCCCGATGCGCCTCTTTCCCGCCTGCTCGCGACCCGGCTTCGCGCTGTCCGGCGCCTTGTTCCTGCTCGCCCCCGCGGGGGCCGACGCCCAGCAGGTTCTCGCCGACGCCAATCCCTGCGCGATTTACGGCTCCGGCTTTGTGGCCGTGACGGGCGGCGAAGGCTGCGCGCGCATCGGCGAGCGCGTGCGGGTGGAGGGAGGCCCCGGCCCGCGCGCCGTCTCCGCCCCGCCTGCGGGCGCCCTCGGTTACGCTCCCCGCGCCACGGGCTCCATAGCTCCCTCGTCCGCCGGGTCCGCTCATGTGCGCGCGCCCGGCCCCGCGGGCGCGGACTGGCCGCGCACACGCTAACCTGCGGCGCATCCGCTGGCCTGCGGCGCATGCGCGCATGGGTCGCGCTTGCCCCCTTCTCCAGCGCCCGATAGGACGGCGGAAGGGGACGTCGGGACCATGACCATGCGCGCCGAAGACCGCGAGCTTCTGACGGCCATGCGCGAGGCCGCCTACGCGGCCGGGGCGCTGGCGCACGAGTTCTTCCGTCCCGGCGCCGCGACGCGCGCGCGGGTGGACTGGAAAGAGGGCGGCTCGCCCGTCACCGAAGCCGATTACGTCGTCGATTCCTTCCTGCGCGAAAGCTTGCGCGCCCTCCTGCCGGAGGCGGGCTGGCTTTCCGAGGAGACCGCCGACGATCCCGCCCGCCTCGCCCGGCCGCGCACGTTCATCGTCGACCCCATCGACGGGACGCGCGCCTTCGTGAAGGGCGATCCGCGCTGGGCCGTCTCCGTCGCCCTCGTCGAAAACGGCGCCCCGGCGCTGGCGGTTCTGCACCTGCCGGCGACCGGAGAGACCTTCGTCGCCGCCGCAGGGGGCGGCGCCTTCCTCAACGACGCGCCGATCCGCGTTTCCGCGCGCGCAGCTCTCGCCGGCGGCGCCATGGCCGGGCCGCCCAAATGGCTCGACCGGCTGGCGCAGACGGGCCTTCCCTTCGAGCGGCGCCCCGCCGTGCCCTCCCTCGCCTACCGGCTCGCGCAGGTGGCCTGCGGGCGGCTTGACGCGGGTATCGCCTCGACCAACGCATGGGATTGGGATATAGCGGCGGCCGACCTGATCGTGCGGGAGGCCGGAGGCGTCCTGACCGATCTTGAGAAGAAGAAACCAGCGTACAATTCGCCGCTTCCCCGCCATGGCGCCCTTGGCGCCGCGCCGGTCGCCCTGCATGACGCGCTGATCGCCGCGCTCAACGAGGCGGCGAGCGCGGAGGCCGCTGGCGGCGCAGCGGATCGTGACCGAAACCAACCCTGAAGCACCAGAGCAGAGCGATGTCCGAACACACGTCCCAACCGCGCGAATCCAAACAGCTCCTGCACCTCGTCTTTGGCGGCGAACTTGAAAGCATCGGCGGGACGACCTTCAGGGATCCTTCCCAGCTCGACATCGTGGGCGTGTTTCCAGATTACGCGAGCGCCGAGCGCGCCTGGCGGGCCAAGGCCCAGCAGACGGTGGACAGCGCCGTGACGCGTTATTTCATTGTGCATCTGCACCGTTTCCTTGATCCTTCCTGACCGAATCGCAAACCGGACGACCGGATGCTGAAACGTCTCGGCCGCTCCCGCGCGGCGCAGGAAACGCTCGCCTTTCTCGGGGCGCATTATCTGCGCCTCGTGGAGGCGACCTCGCGCTTTGCGATGGAGCCTGAGGATTTCCGCGACCGCGCCCTCGCCGACGCGCCCGTGATCGCCACCGTCTGGCACGGACAGCACATCGCCACCCATGTCGCATGGCCGCGGGGCATGAAGATCGCCGCCCTCATCTCGCGCAACGCCGACGCGCAGGCCAACGCCCGCGCGCTTGAGCGCCTCGGCGTCACGCCCATCCGCGGCTCAGGCGGCTCGCGCCATGGCGTGCATCGCCGCGGCGGCGCGACCGCGCTGCGCGAAATGCTGCGCACGCTCGCCTCCGGCGTCTCCCTCGTGCTGACCGCCGACGTGCCGAAGAAGGCCCGCGTCTGCGGCATGGGGATCATCACGCTCGCAAAACTATCAGGCCGGCCGATCTATCCCCTCGCGGTGACAAGCGCGCGGCGCATCGACTTCAACTCATGGGACCGGGCGAGCCTGCCTCTGCCCTTCAGCGACGGCTCCATCATCGTCGGCGAGCCGCTGCGCGTGAAGGCTGATGCGAGCGACGCCGAGATGGAGGCCGCGCGCCTCGATCTGCAAGCCCGGCTCGACGAGGTTTACGCGCGCGCCTATGGCCGCTTTGGCCAGCAGGATCCCGGCGCGGGCCTGCGCGCGGCGCGCGAAGCGGCGGAGAAGGCCGCATGACCGCGCGCTCGCCGCTCATCCTCGCCTATCGCGGCCTGACGCGCGCGATCACGCCTGTTCTGCCGGCAGCGCTCCTGTGGCGGCTTGCGCGCGGCAAGGAAGACCGCGCGCGCATGAGCGAGCGCGTGGGCAACGCGAGCCTGCATCGCCCGCAAGGCCGTCTCGCCTGGCTGCATGGCGCGAGCGTGGGCGAAGCGCTCGCGCTGCAACCCTTGCTTCTGCGCCTGCGCGCGCGAGGCTTCAACGTGCTGCTGACGACGGGCACCGTCACCTCAGCGCGCGTAATGGAGGATCGTCTGCCCGAGGGCGTGATGCACCAGTACGCGCCGGTGGACGCGCCCGCCTATGTGCGCCGCTTCCTCGACCATTGGGAGCCCGACATCGCGCTGTTCGCGGAATCGGAATTGTGGCCGAACATGATCCTTGAGACCGACGCGCGCGGCGTGCCGCTGGTGCTCGTGAACGCGCGCGTGTCGGAGCGTTCCTATCGACGCTGGCGGCGTTTCCCCAAGACGATCCAGTCCGTGCTCGGCGCCGTGGACCTGTGCCTCGCGCAGAGCCCGGCGGACGCCACGCGCCTGATGGACCTTGGCGCCGCGCGCGTGCAGGTGGCGGGCAATCTGAAATATGACGTGCCGGCTTTGCCAGCCGATCCCGCCCAGCTCGCACGCCTGCGCGCGCTCATCGGCGCGCGCCCCGTGTGGCTCGCCGCCTCCACCCATGCGGGCGAAGAGGAGATCGCGCTGGCCGCCCATTGCGGCCTCCTAAGCCGCTTCCCCAACCTGCTCACCATCGTCGCGCCGCGCCATCCCGAACGCGGCGGCCAGATCGCCGCCATGGCGCGCCGTTACGGCGTGCCGGCGAGCCAGCGCTCCGCCGGCGAGAGCCCGGGACCGGAGACGCAATTCTACATCGCCGACACGATCGGCGAGATGGGCCTGTTCTACCGCCTGTGCGGCGTCGTGTTCCTCGGCAAATCGCTGGCGGGCGAAGGCGGACAAAATCCCATCGAGCCCGTGAAACTGGGCGCGGCCATTCTGCATGGGCCCAACGTCGCCAATTTCGCCGACGTCTACGCCGCCTTCGACGCCGAACAGGGCGCGATTGAAGTGCGCGACGTGGAGACGCTCGCCGCAGCCCTCGCCTCTCTGCTGAGCGACGCGCGGCGCCTGCGCAAGACCGCGCGCGCGGCGAGCGAGACGGTGCAACGGCTCGGCGGCGCCTGCGACGCCATCATGCAGGCTATCGAGCCCTATGTGTTGCAAATGCAAGTGGGCCGCCATTGATGCGCGCGCCCGCTTTCTGGAGCGCGCCCCATCCCACTCTCGTCGCCCGCGCGCTTGCGCCTCTTGGCGCGCTGTATGGCGCGTTAACGGCCCAGCGTATGGCGCGCCGCGGGCTGTGCGTGGATGCGCCCGTGGTGTGCATCGGCAATTTCACCGCCGGCGGCGCGGGCAAGACGCCGACCGCCATCGCCGCCGCGCGCGCCCTGCGCGCTTTGGGCGAACGGCCCTTCTTTCTCTCGCGCGGCTATGGCGCGCGCGAAAGCGTGCGAACGCCCGTGCGCGTTGACCCGGCGCGCCATGGCGCCAGCGCGGTTGGCGACGAACCCCTACTGCTCGCGCGTGAGGCCGCGACTTTCGTCTGCGCGGACAGGGTGGCGGGCGCGCAGGCCGCCGTGCGCGCGGGCGCAAGCGTGATCGTGATGGACGACGGCTTGCAGAACCCGTCGCTGCACAAGGATCTCGCCATCGTCGTGATCGACGCGGAGGCGGGCGCGGGCAACGGCCTGTGCATTCCCGCGGGCCCCCTGCGCGCGCCTCTCGCCGCGCAATGGGCCCATGTGGACGCCGCGCTCATCATCGGCGCGCCGACGCACGAAGCCGGGCGCGCGCTCGCGTGGGAGGCGCAGGCCCGCGGCCTGCCGGTGTTGCGCGGCGCGCTCGCGCCCGATGAGACGCAGGCCCATGAATTGCTCGGCCGGCGCGTCGTCGCCTTCGCCGGCATCGGCCGGCCGGAGAAATTCTTCGACACCTTGCGCGAGGCCGGCGCGCTGATCGCGCAGACGCGCGCCTTTCCCGATCATCACGTCTTCACGCAAAGCGAGCTGGACGATCTGCGCGCGCGCGCGGCCGCCGAACAGGCGAGCCTCGTCACCACACGCAAAGACTATGTGCGCATGGGCGCGCCGGGCGACGTCGCGGTGCTCGACGTAAGTCTGAGCCTCGAGGCGGCGCAGGATTTCGCTGACCTTCTCGCGCAGGGTCTTGCGCGCGCACGCGAGACGTAAGGCGCGGGATTTCATCTGCGCGCGAGAACGCGCGCGGTCCAAAGCGCGGCTGCGCTTATTTGCGCGTGATCGCCCGCCAGCCGATGTCGCGGCGGCAGAACCCATCCTTGAAGTCGATCATGTCGAGCGCGGCGTAAGCGCGGGCCTGCGCCTCGCGCACGTCGGCGCCCAGCGCCGTGACGTTGAGCACGCGCCCGCCGTTCGCCACAAGCTTTTCGCCGTCGCGCTTCGTGCCCGCATGGGTGACGACGACGCCCGGCTGACCGGCGGCCGCCGCGAGATTGCGGATTTCGCCGCCCTTGCGCGGCGCGTCGGGATAGCCGTTCGCAGCGTACACAACGGTGAGCGCTGACTGCGGCTTGAGACGCACCTGCGCGCCGGAAAGGTCGCCCTTCGCGCAGGCGAGCAGCAGAGGCAGGAGATCAACATCAAGCCGCGGCAACATGACCTGCGTCTCGGGATCGCCGAAGCGCGCGTTGAACTCGATCAGCTTCGGTCCCTGCGCGCCGATCATGAGGCCGACGAACAGCACGCCGCGATAAGGCGCGCCGCGCGCCTTCATGCCCGCCACCGCAGGCTCGACGATCTCGCGCATGACGCGCGCCGCAATCGCGTCGCTCATCACCGGCGCCGGCGAATAGGCGCCCATGCCGCCGGTGTTGGGGCCGACATCGCCCTCGCCGACGCGCTTATGGTCTTGCGCCGAGGCGAAGGGAATGGCGCGCTCGCCGTCGCACAGCGCGAAGAAAGACGCTTCCTCGCCGTCGAGAAAATCCTCCACCACGACTTCCGCGCCGGCTGCGCCAAAGGCGCCGCCGAACATCATGTCGATGGCGGCTTCGGCCTCCGCGAGCGTCTGCGCGACGACGACGCCCTTGCCGGCGGCGAGCCCATCCGCCTTCACGACGATGGGCGCGCCGCGCGCGCGGGCGTAAGCCTTCGCGGCCTCCGCGTCGCGGAAGCGTTCGTAATCCGCCGTGGGGATCGCGCATTCGCGGCACAGGTCTTTCGTGTAGCCCTTCGAGCCTTCGAGCTGGGCGGCGAGCTTCGAGGGGCCGAAGGCGGGCACGCCCGCGGCGGCGAGATCATCGACGAGGCCGGCGACGAGCGGCGCCTCGGGGCCCACGACCACGAGGCCGACGTCGTTGGCCTTGCAGAAGGCGATGACCGCCGCATGGTCCGCCACGTCGAGATCGGCGAGGCGCGCGACTTCCCCAATGCCGGGATTGCCGGGGGCGGCGTGCAGGGCGCCGAGCAAGGGCGAAGCGCGCAGGGCGAGCGCCAGCGCATGTTCGCGACCGCCAGACCCGATGAGAAGCACGTTCATCCGCAAACCCCTGTCCGTTCACTCGCCGGCCTGAATAGAGGGGCGCGGGCGAGCGCGCAACCAAGCGGGCGCGCGCCGCCAAAAGGAAAGGCCGGGGCGCAAGCTGCGGCCCCGGCCCTGCGTCTTGTCGCGTCGGCCCTGCGGCTTACGCCTTGGCGGCCTCTTCCGTCTGGCGCGGCATGAAGAAGACGAGAAGGTTCGCCACGATGATCGTGAAGGCGAGGAACCAGAAGGTCGCCAGCAGGCCCCACTTGTCGGCGATCATGCCGCAGAAGAAGGGGCCGATGGCCGAGCCCACGGCCTGAATGCCGAACATGGCGCCGATCGCCGAACCGCCGAGGCCCTTGGGCGTGGCGTCGAGCAGCCAGGCCTGAAGCACGGGGCGGATGGCGAACAAGAAGAAGCCCAGAAGCGCCACGAACATCACGAACAGCGACGTGCCGCCGGCGAAGAACATCATCGCCAGAACGAGGCCCGTCATCACCATCGACGACATGATGACGTTGCGGCGGCCGATCTTGTCGGAGAGGTGGCCGGCGATGGGCGCGGCCACGAAACCCGCGGCCTGCAGCGCGAACATGCACGCGCCAACCCACCACGGATTGTAGCCCAGTTCTTTCGCCAGATAGAGCGGCAGGAAGGCCATGACGCCGTTCTGCGTCATCGAGCGGAAGGCGGAGCTCGTGGACAGGAAGACGAGCGTCTTGTTGCGGAACAGGGCCGGCAAAGCGGAGAGCACTTCGCTCAGGCTCTTCTGCTCTTTGGGGGCGGCCTTGTCGGCGGTCTTCGGCTCCGTTGTGATCTTGCCGAGGAACCAGAGAATGGCGACGGCCATCACGACGCCCGGCACGATGTTCATCACCACCACGTCGCGCCAGGTCATCCACGCGAACGTGGTGAGCAGGGCGCCGGCGGCGAGCGGCGCCAGCGCGTCGCCCACATTGCCGCCCATGCCGTGATAGGCCATCACGAGGCCCTTGCGCTCAGGATAGCGGCGGCCGAGCCATGGAATGGCGGTCGGATGCCAGAGATTGTTGCCCACGCCGATCAGAGCCGAGCAGGCGAGCAGCACCCAATAGGCGTCGGTGAAACCCATGAAGAAGTAAGGCACGCCAATCCAGAACAGGGAGGCGGCCATCAGCAGGCCCTTGCGGCCCACCGAATCGACCAGCACGCCGCCGGGCAGGTTGGAGATCGCGCCCGCGACATATTGCGCGGTGAGGATCATGCCGATCTGACCGTAGCTGAGGCCAAGCTCAGCGCCGATCAGCGGCAAAAGCACGTAGAAGGTGGCGGGATACCAATGGGTCAGCGCATGGCCGACGGTGATGATCCAAACCTCGAGCAGCGATCTGCCGGATTCGAATTGCTTGTCTTGCGAAGCGCTGACGACCGCTGTCATTCCCATCCCTCGTTCTTATGATTTGATCTGGATCAATCCTGCCGCAAATTCGCCCGTTCCCGCATAAGGGTCAAGCGCAAGCCGCCTGAGCCATGCGCCAGACGCAGGGCGAGGCCCGCCGCGCGCCCTGAGGCATGGCTGGAGGCCCGGGGCCCGGCCTTCGGGGCGGCCCGCCGTATCGGCCGGGCGGCGGATCGGCTAGAACCGCGTCCCATGACGCAAGATGACGACAGCCCCCGCGGCCAGCTTACGGTGCGCACCATCGCCATGCCGGCCGACACCAACGCCAACGGCGACATTTTCGGCGGCTGGGTGCTCGCCCAGATGGATCTGGCCGGCGGCATCGCCGCGCGCGAGCGCGCGCAGGGGCGCGTCGTCACCGTGGCGCTCGACGCGATGCAATTCATCCGCCCCGTGCATGTGGGCGACGTTCTGTGCGTCTATACGCGCATTGAGACCGTGGGCCGCACGTCCATGAAGATCCCCGTCGAGGCCTGGGCGCAGCGATTCGACCGGCAGGCGACCGAAAAGGTGACGGACGCCGTGTTCACCTTCGTCGCCATCGACGAGACGGGGCGTCCGCGGCCCGTTCCAGCATGAGCGCGGCGACCTCAGGCGCGCTCGGCGCCCTGCGCGATCTCTACGAGGCGGACACGCAGCGCGGGCGCCGCTTTCGCTACGCCCTGCTCGTCTTCGACATGGGCACGGTCGCCTTCATCATCGCCACCTCCTTCATGGAGCGCAACGCCCTGATCGAGGCGCTTGATGTGGGCGTGGGCCTGTTCGTTCTGGCTGACTTCATCGCGCGCATGACGATCAGCCGCGACCGGATGCGCGAGCTCGCCCATCCCGCCACATGGGCGGACATCGTGGCCATCATCTCCTTCCTTGCACCCCTGGCGAGCGAGGGCGCGGCCTTCCTGCGCATCCTGCGCACGCTGCGGCTTCTGCACGCCTATCAATTGCTCACACGCCTGCGCGCGGATTTCGGCTTCTTCCGCCGCAATGAAGACGTGATCATAGCCACGGTGCATCTGGCCGTGTTCATCTTCATCATGACGGGCCTCGTCTATGAAATGCAGCACAAGGCGAGCCCGCACATCAACAATTACGTGGACGCGCTCTATTTCACGGTCACCACGCTCACCACCACGGGCTTCGGCGACATCACGCTGCAAGGCACGTCCGGGCGCCTGCTCTCGGTCGTGGTGATGATCGCCGGCGTCACGCTCTTCCTGCGCCTCGCGCAGGTGCTCTTCCGCCCGAACAAGGTGCGCTTCCCCTGCCCGCAATGCGGCCTCCAGCGCCATGAGCCCGACGCCGTGCACTGCAAGTCCTGCGGCATCGTGCTCAATATTCCCGACGAGGGCTAGGGCGGACGCGGTTTGGCGCGGACGCGGAATCGGCGCATAATCGCCCCATGCCGCCCCGCGCCGAATCCGCAGCCGACCGCAAGGACAATCTCGCCGAAGTGAGCGTGAGCGAGCTTTCCGGCGCGCTCAAGCGCACCGTGGAGGACCGCTTCGGCCATGTGCGCGTTCGCGGCGAAGTGTCGGGCTGGCGCGGGCCCCATTCCTCCGGCCATTGCTATTTCGCCCTGAAGGACGAGAGCGCGAAGATCGACGCGGTGATGTGGAAGGGAACCTTCCAGCGCCTGCGCGTGCGCCCGGAAGAAGGCATGGAGGTGATCGCCACCGGCAAGGTCACCACCTATCCCGGCAAATCGTCTTATCAGATCGTCATCGAGTCCATCGAACCCGCCGGCGTGGGCGCCCTGCTCGCGCAACTGGAGGAGCGCCGGCGCCGGCTCGCCGCCGAGGGCCTGTTCGACGACGCGCGCAAACAGCTCCTGCCCCATCTGCCGAACGTGATCGGCGTCGTCACCTCGCCCACCGGCGCGGTGATCCGCGACATTCTCCACCGCATCCGCGAACGCTTTCCCGTGCGCGTCATCGTCTGGCCCGTGCGCGTGCAGGGCGAGACCTGCGCGGCCGAAGTCGCGCGCGCCATCGCGGGCTTCAACGCCTTGCCGGAGGGCGGCGCCGTTCCGCGTCCGGACGTCATCATCGTGGCGCGCGGCGGCGGATCGCTCGAAGACTTGTGGGGCTTCAACGACGAGATCGTGGTGCGCGCCGCCGCCGAAAGCATGATCCCCCTCGTCTCCGCCGTCGGCCATGAGACGGACTGGACGCTCATCGACCATGCGGCGGACGTGCGCGCGCCCACGCCGACGGCGGCGGCGGAGATCTGCACGCCCGTGCGCGCGGACCTGCTCGCCGACGCAGCCGGCCTTGCGCGCAGGCTGACGCTTGCGGCGGCGCGCGCGCTCGACGCGCGGCGCAACGACCTGCGCAGCCTTGCGCGCGCCCTGCCCGCCGCGCAGGAGCTCGTCGCCATGCCGCGCCAGCGGCTCGACCGCGCGAGCAATTTGTTGCCCGTGCGCGCGCAGGCGTTGTTGCGCGCGCGCGCACTGACGCTGGGGCGCCTCGGCGCGCTTGTCGCGCGCCATTCGCCCCACGCCGAACTCGCCCGCCGCCGCGAACGGCTTGACGGTCTCGCCACACGGCTGAAGACGGGACGCGCCCATGCGCTGCGGCGCGAGGCGGACCGCGCCAGCGCCGCCCGCCAGCGCCTGAACGCGAGCGGCGAACGTCTCGCGCGCGCCTTCGCGGCCGGGCTTGAGCGACGCGCCGGCGCGCTCTCGGGCGCAAGCAAGCTCCTCGCCTCCTTCGATCACCGCAACGTGCTGGCGCGCGGCTTCGCGCTGGTGCGCGCAGGCAGCGACGGCGCGCTGGTGCGCAGCGCCGCCGCGCTCGCGCCGGGACAGGCGCTGTCGCTCGAATTCGCGGACGGCCGCGCGCAGGCCGTCGTGCGCGGGAGCCAAGACGCGGACAAGACCGCAACCCCGCCCGCGAGCGCGCCCGCCAGCAAGAGCGCAAGCAAAGCGAAGCCGCGCGCGCAAGGCCGCGGCGCCGATCCCGGTCCGCAGGGCGACCTGTTCTGATCGCTCAGGGCAGGCGCCATTGGCGCGCGGGCCCGCAGGACTTACTTTAAGCGCAGGGCCGTCGCGCCAGGGGAGAGCACAATGGGTTTGTTTGGATCGTCGGCGAAGGACGCCAAGGGCGAGGATTTCACGGTCGAGAAGACGCCGGAGGAGTGGAAGAGCGACCTCACGGCCGAGCAATATTACGTGCTGCGCGAACACGGCACCGAGCGCGCGGGCACAAGCCCGCTCAACCATGAGAAGCGCGCGGGCGCGTTCTCTTGCGCGGGATGCGGGCAGGAATTGTTCGACGCGGCGACCAAATATGAATCCGGCACCGGCTGGCCGAGCTTCTTCGCCCCGCGCGAAGGGGCGGTTGCGACCTCCGAGGACCGCAGCTTCTTCATGACCCGCACGGAAGTGCATTGCAGCCGCTGCGGCGGCCATCTCGGCCACGTCTTCCCGGACGGGCCGCCGCCCACGGGCCTGCGCTATTGCATGAACGGCGTCGCGCTCACGTTTCAGCCGAAAGGCTGACGCGGGCGCCGCCGCCGGCGGGCCAAAAGGCGTGACCGCCTGCGTCCTTTGTGCGAGATCAAGGGCCGCGGGCGCGTTTGGTTTAGGGTCCGCTCAGGGTGGGGCGCATGCGTATCGGTTTTCTCTCGGACATCCACGGCAATCGCGAGGCGCTCGACGCCTGCATCGCCCATGCGAAGCGCCACGGCGTGGATCGCTGGGTCGTGCTGGGCGATCTCGTGGGCTATGGGGCCGATCCCGCCTATGTGGTGGACCGCGTGCGCGAACTCGTCGGCGAGACGGGCGTCGTCATCAAGGGCAATCATGACGCGGCGGCCGCCGCCGGCGTCGCGGAGAACATGAACGAATACGCCACGTCCGCCGTCACCTGGACCTATGACGAACTCGACGACGAGGCCCGCGATTATCTGCGCGCCCTGCCCATGTGCGTCGAGGAAGAGGATCGGCTCTACGTCCATTCGGACGCGACGAAGCCGGCTGAATGGCGCTATGTGTCGGACGCGGCGACCGCCGAACGCTCGCTTCGCGCCACCGACAAGCGGCTGACCTTCTGCGGGCACATCCACATTCCCCAGCTCTATCACATGGCGCCGCAGAAGCCGGCCATGTTGTTCAAGCCGCAGCACGGCGCACCCGTGCCGCTGGTGGCGAGCCGCAAGTGGCTCATGGTGCAAGGCGCCGTCGGACAGCCGCGCGACCGCAATCCCGCCGCCGCCTATGGCGTGCTTGACGTGAAGAAAAACGAAATGAGCTATATGCGCGTGCCCTACGACATCGAGAGCGCGGCGCGCAAAATCCATTCCGCCGGCCTGCCGCAATTGCTTGCGGCGCGCCTCTACATCGGACGGTGAACATGAACAATATGGACGTCCAGACCGGCGAGGTGATTGACGGATATGTGATCGGCGAGAAACTGCACGTTGGCGGAATGGCGATCATTTTTCGCGCGAGCCATCCCGACATCGACGGACCCGTCCTGTTCAAAGTGCCGAAGATTCTCGACGGCGATGATCCCACGGTGATCGTCGGCTTCGAGATGGAGATGATGATCCTCCCGCGCCTGTCCGGCGTGCATGTGCCCAAGGTGTACAGCGTCGGCGATTTCGCGCGCCGGCCCTATATCGCGATGGAGTTCGTGAAGGGCGACACGCTTTATCCCACGTTCGAACGCTCGCCGCTGCCGCCGATGGAGGTCGCCACCATCGGCCAGAAGGTCGCGACCGCGCTCATCGATCTGCACAAGCAGAAAGTCATCCATCACGACATCAAGCCCTCCAACGTCATGATCCGCGAGACGGGGGAGGCGTGTTTCATCGACTTCGGCCTTTCGCGCCATCGCGAAATGCCCGACCTGCTGGAGGCCGAGTTTCATCTGCCTATGGGCACGGCGCCCTATATCTCGCCCGAACAGGTGCGCCAGAACCGCTCCGATCCGCGATCGGATATCTTCTCGCTTGGCGTGCTGCTCTACCACCTCGCCACAGGCGAGCGGCCCTTCGGCGCGCCGCGGTCCCAGCAGGCGCTCAAGACGCGGCTTTGGCGCGATCCCGTGCCGCCGCGCCGCATCCGCAAAGACGTGCCGCCCTGGCTGCAAGAGATCATTCTGCGCTGCCTCGAAGTCGATCCCGCCAAGCGATACCAGACGCCGGCGCGCCTCGCCTTCGCCCTGCAAAATCCCGACGCCGTGCATCTGACGGAGCGTTCCGAACGCCTGCGCCGCGACAGCCTGCCCACCGCGCTGCGCCGCTGGCTGCGCGTGCGCGCGCTTCCGCCGCCGGAGCCGCAGGCCTATGCGCCGGAATCCGGCGCCATCGTTCTCGTCGCGGTCGACCTGTCGGAGGGGCTCGAATATCTCGCGGAGGCCGTGCGCACGCAAACCGAGCGCGTGCTCGCCTCCGCCGGCGACGTGCGGCTCGCCTGCGTGAATGTTTTGAAGCTGAGCGCGGTCTTCGTGCATGATCCCTTCGACTCGGAGGGGCGCAATCGCCATGTGCAGCGTCTCGTCGAGCTGAAGGACTGGGCGCGCCCGCTTGGCATGGCGACGGAGAAAATCAGCTTCCATGTGCTCGAACACATGGATCCGGCGGAGGCCCTGCTGGAGTTCGCCGACAAGAACCACGCCGACCAGATCATCATGGGCGCGCGCGGGCAGTCGCAGGTGCGCCGCTTCCTCGGCAGCGTGTCTTCGGAAGTCGCGGCGCGGGCCTCCTGCACGGTGACGCTGGTGCGCAGCGCCGCGCCCTCCTCCCTCAAGGAAGCCGCCGCAGCGTAAGCGCGCGCATCTTGCGTTCGCAGCGCGCAAGCCTATGGTGACGCCAACAGGACGGACCCTATGAACCGCATGGATCAGACCCCCGCGCCCGGCGCGCCTGAAGCGCAGGTGCAATTTCTCGACGGCGATTTCCGCGTGATGCGGCCGGGCGCCTTCGTGCGCTGCGCCGTCACGGGCGATCCCATTCCGCTCGAGGAGCTGCGCTATTGGGACGTGGACCTGCAGGAAGCTTATCGCGATCCGCAGGCCAAATTGGCGCGACTTGGCGTCAACGTGAAGCTCTGATCTCTTTTGGATGGGCTGCGCGCAAGGACGCGCGCGGTCCTTAAGACGCGTTAGCGGCCGAGAACCTCCAGCACCGCCTCGACGAGCTTATCTTCGCTCACGGAGAATTGCGCGCGCTGGCGCAGTTCGAGGTAATCGGCGCGATCCTTGGTGGAGGCGGCGAGCTCGGCGCCCAGCACGAGATCGCGGATCGTCACCTCGCCCTTGTCGCGTTCGTTCGAGCCCTGAATGACGGCGCAGGGCGCGTTGCGGCGGTCGGCGTATTTGAGCTGCGCGTTCATGCCCGCCGCGCCGAGATACATTTCCGCGCGCACGCCGGCGGCGCGCAGGCGCGCAACGAAACCCTGATAGCGCGCGACCTGATCCTTATCCATCACAAGCACGACGACGGGGCCGCGCAAGGTCTGCGCGTCAAGGATCGGCGATTTGATGGCCTGCAAGGCCGCGAGCAGACGCGACACGCCGACGGAGAAACCCGTGGCGGGCACAGGCTCGCCGCGAAAGCGCGCGACAAGCCCATCGTAACGCCCGCCGCCGCCGACAGATCCGAAACGCACGGGCCGGCCCGTTTCGTCCTTCGCCTCGAACAGCAATTCCGCCTCGTAGACGGGGCCGGTGTAATATTCGAGCCCGCGCACCACGGCGGGATCGATGGTCACGCGTCCGTCGCCGTAACCGGCGGCGTCGCACAGTTCGGCGATCTCGCGCAATTCGCGCACGCCCTCCTGCCCGCGCTCAGAAGCGCCCACGGCGTCGGCGAGACGCGCGACGGTCGCGGCGTTGTCGCCCGCGCGCGCCTGAGTGAAGGCGATGATGCGCTCGATCGCGGAGGCCGCGAGATCGGCGCCCTTGGTGAAATCGCCCGACTCGTCCTTGCGGCCGGGGCCGAGCAGCATCTGCACGCCCTCCACGCCCAGACGATCCAGCTTGTCGATGGCCCGCAGCACGATGAGGCGCTGCGCCGCGCGGCTTTCGCCCGCAAGGCCCGCAGCCTCCAGCACGCCGTCGAGCACTTTGCGGTTGTTGACCTTGATGACGTAATCGCCGCGCCCGACGCCCAGACGCTCGAGCGTGTCGGCGGCCATCATGCAGATCTCCGCATCGGCGGCGACGCTCGCCGAGCCCACCGTGTCGGCGTCGAATTGCATGAACTGACGGAAGCGGCCCGGACCCGGCTTCTCGTTGCGGAAAACATAACCCGCGCGATAGCTGCGATAGGGCTTGGCGATGCGCTCGTAATTCTCTGCGACGTAGCGCGCGAGCGGCGCCGTCAGATCATAGCGCAGGGAGAGCCATTGATCGTCGTCGTCCTGAAAGGAGAACACGCCCTCGTTGGGGCGGTCGAGATCGGGCAGGAATTTGCCGAGCGCCTCGGTGTATTCGATGAAGGGGGTCTCCACCGCCTCGAAGCCGTAAAGCTCGTAGGTTTCGCGGATCGCCTGCATCATGCGATTGGTGGCGGCGATTTCGGCGGGGCCGCGATCAGCGAGGCCGCGCGGCAGGCGCGCCTTGACGGACGGCTTCAGGTCTTCGGATTGGCTCATGGATGGCGGGGCCCTGCGCGAGCGGGCCCGCAGCGCAGGCCCGTCCTTCATTCGCGCGACTTGTAGGCGCGGCGCCGGCGCGGAGCAAGGCCGCCGGCTCAGCGCCCGCCAATGGCGCAGGCGCCGCCGGTCTTGCGCACTTTCTCGCAGATCTCGCCCGCCGCCTCTTCGGTGAGGCCCGCCACGCGCACCCGCCAGCTCTTGTCGCTCGCCCGCGCATAGGTGAGGCGGCGCCCGCCCAGATGTGGGCCGTATTTGCCCTGAAGGGCGTTGATCTGCGCGGCGACGGATTTCTGGTCGGGGAAGCGATCGAAGTAGACCGCCCACGTCGCGCCCGGGCCGCCCCGGCGCAGCGCCGCCTCAGGCTTGGCCGCCTCAGGCTTGGCCGCCTCAGGCTTGGCGCCTTCAGGCTTGGGCGCTTCGGCGCGAAGGCTCGCAGGGCGCACGGGCGGGGCGGGCGGCGCCGCTTGGGGGATGGACGCCAAGGGCGCCTCGTCGACCGGCGCGGGCATGGGGATGGCGGCGCGCGGCGGGGGCGCGGCGGAGAAGGCGAGCGCCGTCGGCTGCTCGCTTAGCGGCGTCGAGGGCGCTATGGCGCGGGCGGCCGCCACGGGGGCGGAGGCGAGGGCCGCGGCCGGCAGGCTCGCGGCGGCGGAAGGCGAAGCGGAGGCCGCAGGCGGGGCTGCGGGCGCGCGGGCGAGTGGTGGGGGCGGCGCGAGGGATTGCGCAGGAGCTGACGCCTGCGCGGCGCGGGGAGCCGGCTGAATGGCGGCTGCCCGCGGGGCGGCCTCGCCGCCGAAGCGCAGGATCACAGCGACAAGGCCCAGAAGGATGACGACGCCCGACGCGAGGACCACGACGAGCAGGTCGCCCGGCCTCCGCGCGTTGACGCGGCGCGCGCGCGGCAGCCAGTCCACGCCCCGGCCCTCGCCCTCTCGGGCGGACAGGCCGGAGGACAGGCTCGCGGCGGTTGCGCCTGCGCCGTAACGCGAACGATTGAGCTTCATCCGACGATTCTCCGAATGCGTCCCCACCGGCCCATGGGCGGGCGTTCTCGCGCAGGAATGTGGCGACAGAACGGTCGCGGCGAGGTTTCAAAGCGATGCCCCGCCAAAGCGAAGCCTCTGTCCTGCCAAGCTTTTCCACAGAGCGGCCGCGTTGACGCCAAGGGTGGCGAACGGCTAGGGTCGCGCCGCTTAGCGGGATTCGGACAGGTCGGAATGAGATCATCAAGACAGGCCGGGTTCGCAGGACTGGCGCTCGCCGCCCTCGCCGCCGCCGGCTGCTCGCCGACCGGTCAGGCCGCGCGAATGGACGCAGCTCCGCAGGCCGCCTTCGCCGCCGCCGACGCGGCCGACGCCGCCGGCGTGCAGGCCTACGCCCCGATTGAGGAGGCCGACGCGCCTGCGCGCAAACCCGCGGCCTTCGCCAGCCTGTTCGGCGCGGCCCAGCGCGCGCCCGCCGAGGAGCCGCCGCCGCCCGGAGAGTTCATCGCGCCCGCTCAGGCGCCCGTGCCCGTGGCGCGCCCCGATTTCGGCGACCGCCCGCGCCAGACCGAGCAGACCGCCGCCTCCCCCGCCACCCGCGCGGAAGCGGAGGCGCGCTCGCTCGCTGCCTATGAGCGCCGCGCCGCCGGCGTGCCCGACGACGACGAGGACGAACCCGAGATTTCGCCCGTGCCGCCCGCCGCCGTTTCGGCCTCCCCCTTTGGCGCGGCGCCGACGCGGCTCGCCGCCGCCAGCGTCTCCGGCCCCTTCATCCTGCAAGGCGCCCTGCATACGGGCGCGAAGATCGGGCCGAGCAGCAACGGCCTGTCGCTTGTGGAGCCGCCGCGCCGCTGGCGCGCCGCTTATGACACCGTGAACGTGAACTGCTTCCCCACCGGCCTGCGCGCCGCGCTCGACCAGATCGCGACCCATTTCGGCTCGGAAGTGCTCGTCACCTCAGGGGCGCGCGACAAAGGCCGGCGCGGCTCGCTGCATCGCGCCTGCAAGGCGGCGGACATTCGCGTCGCCGGCGTGTCGCCCGCCGATGTCGCCGCTTACGCGCGCACCGTGCCGGGCCTCAACGGCGTGGGCACCTATCGCTGGGTCTCGGTGACGCATATCGACGTGCGCGACGAACGGTTCGCGTGGAAATGGTGATCCCGCGCCGCTCTTGGTGGCGGCCCGCCTGACCTGCTAGCATGATCCTCCATAACAAAACGGGAGGAACCATGTCGGGCACGCCGCACCCCATTCGCCGCATCGTCACGGGCCACGATTCCAAGGGCTCCGCGAAAGTCCTGATCGACGGGATCGCGGAGAACACGCGCCCCGGCTCCTCGCCCAATCAGTTCACGACGCTCATGTGGTGCACGGATTCCATGCCTGCGACCATGCCTGTCGGCGACGACGCGGAGGACATGGGCGCCCGCAAGCTCGGCACCTATCCGCCCGTGAACGGCACGCGCTTCATGATCGCCGATTATCCACCGGGCAATCATCCGCGCATGCATCGCACGGAGACCATCGACTACATCATCGTGCTCGACGGCGAGATCGACATGGAGCTGGACGAAGGCCGGATGGTCACGATGAAACGCGGCGACGTGATGATCCAGCGCGGCACCTATCACGCGTGGATCAATCGCGGGCCTGAGGTCTGCCGCATGGCCTTCGTGCTGATCGACGCCGAGCCGCTGGGCATCGGCTCGCCTGTGCCGCGCGGCGGCGTGGTCGGCCACGATCACAAGTGAAGAGAACGGACCGGCGGGCGCGCGTTAGCGCTGCGTCCGCCGCTCACCAGGGCAGAAGATGGGCGAGGCGTTCGGTGATCGCGGCGCCGAACAAAATCAGCCCGACGTTCCACGCCACGCCGATGATCGCGAAGACCACGCCGGCGAGGATCGCCAGCCCGTCGCGCTCCAGAAGGCCGAAGGCGAAGATGACGATGGCGAAGGCCGGCCCCTGATTGCCGAAGGGGATCGGCAGGACCAGCGTGACGCCCAGAATGAAGATCAGCAAAGCGACGATGATCGTCGCCGCGCGGTCGGTGAGCGCGAGCAGGCGCGGACGCAGCACGCCGTCAAGGCGCGTCATGAACCCGTCCAGCCGCTCGACCGTGGAGACGACCGCCTGACGCGGCAGCGACTGGCGGCGCAGCACGCCGGGCAAAGCGAGGGATTCGCGCCCCGCCATCATTTGCAGGGAGACGATGGACAGCGCCGTGCCGAAGACGAAGCCCGTCGGCAAGGCCGGCACGGGGATGAAGGCCGGCAAGGCGAGGAGGAGCAGGACGAGCCCCTGCCCCGAGCGCCCGAGCGCGTCCACGAGCTCGCCGAGCGTCAGGCGGTCGCCCTCGATCCCCTCGATGGCGCGGCGGAGCGCGCGGCTCGTCTGGCCGCGCGGCCAGGGATCGTCCGGGCCTGCAGCGGGATTGGTCTGGTCTTCGCTGGAGCCGGCGTCCTGTCCCAAAATGTTTCCTCTCGGCGAAAGCCGCCACGCTCACGTTACGCACCCGCTCCGCGATCGGATCGGCGCAGCCAGACCCCAAAGTGGCGACGGCAGGGCCCTGGATCAAGGCGCGGCGTTCACCCTGACCCCGGAAAGCTGTCGATCCTGTGGCGCTGCCTTGCTAAAGAGGGGCGATTCCGGGGCCGCGCGCCCCGCGTGAGGCGTTTTTCGAGAGGGCGGACGAGATGTCGGACAGGAGCGGGCGAAGCCTTGAGGCGCTGATCGCCCATCTCGTCGCGCAGGGCTATGCGCGGGCCGAGCCCGACGTGCTGCAGCCCGCGCCCGTCTTCCTCGATCTTGCGGGCGAAGACATTCGCGGCCGGCTCTACATCACCTCCGACGCGTCGGGGGCGGAGTTCTGCCTGCGTCCGGAATACACGATCCCCGTGTGCCGCGATTATCTGGCGAGCGCGCAGGCGGGCCAGCCCGCCGCCTTCTCCTATCTCGGCAAGATCTTCCGCTATCGCCCCGGCGGGCCCGGCGAGTTCAAACAGGCGGGGCTTGAGAGCTTCGGCCGCGCCGACCGGCAGGCCGCCGACGCGGAGATCCTCGCGCTCGCGCTGGAGGCCGCGCAGATCGGCGGCGCCTCCGCCCTCGAAGTGCGCTTCGGCGACGCGGGCCTGTTCACGCGCCTGCTCGCCGCGCTTGATCTGCCGGCCGTCTGGCTGCGGCGCATCCGTCGCGCCCATGCGCATGGCCAGTCGCTCGCCGATCTGCTCGCCGCCGGCGCGCAGGCCGCGCGCGCGGATCATTCCGGCGTGCTCGCCGCGCTCGAAGGCGTGGACCGCGCCGGCGCGCGCGCTCTGGTGGAGGATCTGCTCTCCATCGCCGGCATTTCCACCGTGGGCGGGCGCAGCGCCGCCGAGATCGCCGAACGCTTTCTTGAACAGGCCTCGCTGCAAGGCGGCGCCGGCTTCTCGCGCGAGAAGCAGAGCGTGATCGAAGCCTGGCTCGCCATCGAGGACGAGCCGGACGCAGCCTCCGCGCGTCTGCGCGCGCTCGCCAAAGACGCGAAGATCGACGCCGGCGCCGCGCTCGACGCCTTCGACGAGCGGCTCGGCTTCATGGCCGCGCGCGGACTCGACGTCGCCGCCATGCGCTTCTCCGCGCGGTTCGCGCGCGACCTTGATTATTACACCGGCTTCGTCTTCGAGGCCCATGATCCGCTGCGCACGGACGGACGCCCCGTCGTGGGCGGCGGCCGTTACGACGGGCTCGCGCGCACTCTGGGCGCGGGCGCCGACATTCCCGCCGTGGGCGCCGCGATCTGGTGCGAACGGCTGACAGATCCCGCCGCAGGAGCCGCAGAATGAGCGCCGCCGACATGCAGGAGCCGCTGGTTCTCGCCGTTCCCTCCAAGGGCCGGTTGCAGGAGAACGCCTTCGCCTTTTTCGCGCGCGCGGGCCTTACCTTCGTGCAGGGGCGCGGCGCGCGCGATTATCGCGGCGTGCTGAAGGAATTGCCCGGCGTCGAAGTCGCTTTCCTCTCGGCCTCGGACATCGTGGCGCAGCTCGCCTCCGGCGCGGCGCATCTGGGCGTGACGGGCGAAGACCTCGTGCGTGAGAGCGTGGCGGACGCGGACGCGCGCATGACGCTGCTCACGCCGCTGGGCTTCGGCCACGCCAATGTGGTCGTCGCCGTGCCCCAGGCGTGGATCGACGTGCGCACCATGGCGGATCTGGAGGACGTGGCCGCCGCTTTTCGCGCGCGGCGCGGCGAGCGCATGCGCGTCGCCACCAAATACGTGAACACCACGCGCCGTTTCTTCGCGCAGACGGGCGTCACCGATTACCGCATCGTGGAATCTTTGGGCGCGACCGAGGGCGCGCCCGCCGCCGGGCAGGCGGAGCTGATCGTCGACATCACCACGACGGGGGCGACGCTGAAGGCGAACGCGCTCAAAGTGCTCGACGACGGCGTGATCCTGTGTTCGCAGGCCAATCTCGTCGCCTCGCGCGGCGCGAAATGGGATGAGCGCACGCTTGGCGCGGCCCGCGCCATTCTCGCGCGCATCGCGGCGGAGGAAGCCGCGCGCGCCAACCGCGAAGTGCGCGCCTTCGCTCCCGGCGACCGCGCCGCCCTCGCGCGCGAGGCGCAGGCGCAGTTCGGCGCGCGCGCACTTCTTGGCGACAGCCGCGAGAGCCTCTCCCTCGTCTGCCCTGCGGACAAGGCCGCGCCGCTCGCGGACTGGTTGATCGGCAAGGGCGCGGAACATGTTGTGGTGAGCGCGCTCGATTACGTCTTCAGCGCCGCCAATCCGCTCTACCAGAAGCTCATCGACAACGTGCGCGGCTGAGCGTCCGTGCGGCCGCGCTCTGGGCTGAGCGAGCCGGCCTTTGCCTCGATCTTTCGCATCACACGGGAACGAGATGGGCCCGCGCGCATTATGCGCCATGAGAGGGCGCGCTGCGCTCCCTCCAACGATCAGCGCTCCAGCCCCTGCGCGTGATCGTCATTTCAGGCTCCGTCGCAAGGCGGAGCCTGTCTTTTAGCGCACGCCTGCGAAGGCGCGCGGCGTGAAGACGCCGCCCTCGCCCGGGTTCATGTCGACGCGCAGATCATGGAACTCGTTGAGCGTCGTGCGATGGCCGATGGAGACGATGGTCGCGTCCGGCAGCTCGCGCCGCAACATGCGGTAGATCTCCGCCTCCAGCGCCTCATCAAGCGCGGACGTCGCTTCATCGAGGAAGAGCCAGTCGGGCCGGTCGAGCAAAGCGCGGGCGATGGCGAGGCGCTGCTGTTCGCCGCCTGACAGGCGCTGACTCCACGCCTCCTCCGCGTCGAGCTTGTCGATGAAGGGCGCCAGACGCGCCAGCTCCAGCGCGCGCGCGACCGCCGCGTCGTCATAGGCGCCGGCGAGCGCGGGATAGGTGACCGCCGTGCGCAGCGAACCTGAAGGAATGTAGGGCCGCTGCGGCAGCAGCATGAGGCGCGCGCCGGCGGGCGTTTCAATCACGCCTTCGCCGAAGGGCCACACGCCCGCGAGCGCGCGGAACAAAGTGGACTTGCCGGAGCCCGAGGGGCCGGTGACGAGCGTCGCGCGGCCCGCCTCAAAGGCGAGCGCGTCCGCCTGCACGATGCGCCGCCCGTCGGGCAGATGAAGCGACAGGCCGCGCAGCGCGACGTCCCGTCCGGAGGCCGGACCATGGGCGATGCGCTTTTCGCCTGAGCCGAGCGCGCGGGCGCGCTCAATCGCCTCGCCGAACGTGGTGAGACGATCAACGACGGCCTTGTAGCTCGCGAGAGATTGATAGCGCGCGATGAAGAAGCTCAGCGCGCCTTCGACGCGGGCGAAGGCGCCCGCCGTCTGCGTCATCACGCCCAGCGTGATCTTGTTGAGGAAGTAATAGGGCGCGACGACGATATAGGGGATGACCACATTGGCCTGAAAAAAGCTCTGGGTGAATGTGGTGAGCTTCAAGTTGCGCGCAAGCAGCGCGTAATAGTTCGACACGATGGAGGCGAAACGCCGCCCCAGAATCTGCCGCTCCGCCGCCTCGCCGCGCAACAGCGCGACCTGTTCGGAATATTCGCGCAGACGCGCCAGCGAGAAACGGAAATCAGCCTCATAACGCTCCTGCATGAAGTCGAGGCGCACGAGCGGGCGGCCGATGAGATGGGTGAGCCAGGTGCCAACCGCCGCATAGACAAGCGCCACCCAGAACAGGAAGCCGGGGATCACGATCTCCGTGCCCGGCAGAACGAATTGCGCGGGGATCGACCACAGAATGATCGAGAAGGAGACGAGATTGCTCAAGGTCGAGAGCACGCTCACCGAATAGGAATAGGTGAGGTTGAGATAGCTGCGCACGTCTTCGGCGATGCGCTGGTCCGGGTTGTCGGCGCCGTCGCCGATCAGATTCATACGGTACAGGCCGCCATGGGACAGCCACGCCCCCGCATAACGCTCCGTCAGCCAGTCGCGCCAACGAATCTTGAGCACGTTCTCCAGCAGCATCTCCACCAGCATGGATATGACGTAGACCGCCGCCCAGAAGCAGAAGACATAGACGAGCAATTGCCAGAAAGCGCTCTCGTTCTTGGTCTGGATCGCGTCGAAGAAATCGCGGTTGAAGAAGGACAGGCGAACGCTGATGCCGACCTGCGCCTGATTGAGCACGACGAGGGCCATGATGAGGCCCTTGCCCAGAGCGGCCTCCGACAGGCGCCGCCGGCCCAGCGGGCCCAGATCGAGCGTGCGCATCTCCCCCGCTTCGAAATAGGGATCGGCGAGGCGCGTGATCTGGCGGATCACGGGAATGTAGGAGATCAGGACGACGATGACGCCAAAGGCGGCGAGCGTGCCGGGCAGGCTCGCGGGCGGGCGCATGTCGTTGAGGGCGGCGGGCCACAGGCCAAGCTGGGCGGCGACGAGCGCCAGCGCCACGCAGACGAACTCCGCCGCGAAGACGACCGAGAATATGCGCAGGAAGGCCGAGATCGCCGCCGCGCGCCAAGTGGCGGCGGCCAGCGCCGCGCCGGCGGCCGCCACGCCCAGCAAGCCGGGGTCGACCGACAGGCCCAGAAACGGCCCGCCTCCCTTCACGAACGCTGCGGCCAGACACACGAAAGAGGACGCAGCCACCAGCGCCGTGAAAAGGATCATGGGCGAAATCTCAATGTCGACGCCGCAACGTCGGGGACAAGGCGCGGATCAGCGATCAGACAGCGCCACCATGGCGCTTTTAGGTTCAGCGGCGGTTTCGCGCAGATCCTCGGCGTCCGGACCGGGATCGACCTCGCCATTGATGGCGGCGACGAGCCGCGGCGAGGGCTTGAAGGTGAGGACGCGGCGCGCCGTAATGGGATATTCGCGGCCCGTCTTGGGATTGCGGCCGACGCGCGGGCGCTTGGAGCGCACCTGAAACGTTCCGAAAGCGCGCAGTTTCACGGCCTCGCCCCGTTCGAGCGCGCCGCAAATTTCTTCGAGCGCGGTCTCGACGATGCTCTTCGCTTCGACACGCGAAAGCCCCGGTCCCGCCACATAGACCGCGTGCAGGAGATCCTGCCGGGTGAGCGTTCTGTTCGCCATTGTTCGCCGCCCTCAGCTTCCGCGCGATGGTTTGGTTCCGCGCGTTCGCTTCAAGCCCCCTTTGTTCTGGACGATGCCTGCGTCGACGATCGTCGTCCGGCCATCCGTGGAGCCCCAGCCCGCCGGTTTACTGGCAAATTCAACGCCTTTAGACAAGCCGCGTCAAAAGGAAAATGCTTTGGCCTGGCCTTTTAAAGGCCCGGTTTACGCCTTTTCTCCAACAAGCTGCGGCGATGGGAAGCCTCGCCTTGGCTCACATCCCGGCGCCAGACATTGTCGCAGAGGCGCCAAAAAACCCGCACCAGGCCGGCCGGTGCGGGTTCTTGGATGTCGGAGCCAGGGAGGCGGGCGCGCTCCCTGGCCGATGTCGGATTTGAAGACCTTGGGCGAACGGACTTCTTTAGAAGTCCATTCCGCCGCTGACATCGGCCTTGGCCGATGTCAGATTTGAAGACCTTGGGCGAATGGACTTCCTTAGAAGTCCATTCCGCCCATGCCGCCCGGGCCGCCCATCGGCATGGCGGGCGCGTCCTTCTTCGGCTTGTCGGCGATCATCGCCTCGGTGGTGACGAGGAGGCCGGACACGGAGGCCGCATCCTGCAGCGCGGTGCGCACGACCTTCGCGGGGTCGACGATGCCGGCCTTGATCAGGTCCACGAACTCTTCCGTCTGGGCGTTGAAGCCGAAGGTCTCCGACGAAGCGTTGTCGGAGATCTTGCCGACCACGATCGAGCCTTCCACGCCGGCGTTTTCGGCGATCTGGCGGATCGGGGCCTCGAGAGCCTTCAGGACGATGTTGATGCCGGCCTGAACGTCAGGATTGGCGTTCTTCAGCTTGCTGACCGCGCCGCGGGCGCGCAGGAGCGCGGTGCCGCCGCCGGGAACGATGCCTTCTTCCACCGCAGCGCGGGTGGCGTTCAGCGCGTCGTCCACGCGGTCCTTCTTCTCCTTCACCTCGACCTCGGTCGCGCCGCCGACGCGGATCACCGCGACGCCGCCCGCGAGCTTGGCGAGACGTTCCTGGAGCTTCTCACGGTCGTAATCGGACGTGGTCTCTTCGATCTGGGCCTTGATCTGGGAGACGCGGGCCTCGATGTCGGCCTTGGAGCCGGCGCCGTCGA
>Ga0315899_10000150_pt1 | contig 85098 bp, 61 predicted proteins | sample LakEriMetagenome_2_FD_203518 | JGI IMG/M metagenome (GOLD analysis project Ga0315899, IMG submission 203518) | Freshwater fungal communities from buoy surface, Lake Erie, Ohio, United States - Buoy 4 MA112 | ecosystem: Environmental > Aquatic > Freshwater > Lake | place: USA: Lake Erie, Ohio... | reverse complement strand
ATAAACCATGATGATTCTCAGGTCTTTGGCTGTTTCTACTGTCTACTTTCTCCCATCCACTCTCTATTTTTCCCGAACTGCCCCTTCGCCATTCGGCGAAAGGGCAGTTCGGGAAAAATCGGGGTGATAGGATTCGAACCTACGACCCTCTGGTCCCAAAGCAATTTCTATCGAACGCAAAAAGCCTGCAATTCCTCGGTGATTCGTTGAATTCTAGCCTCAAAAATCACTTTTGCAACCATTCTCATTTATTTGCAGTTTTTACTGCCGTTTCGCAGTATTCCCGAAAAATCGGATTTCCAAATCCGGTAGTAATCCGGTAGTCGATCAGCTCAGTTTTCATCACGAGAAAACCAGCGACATAGTGTCGTTTCCGAAATTGGTCGTCCTGGTGAATCGCTCAAAGTTGGACAGCGACCCGCATCGCCCTCACCAAGAAAACTGTTTCGCAGTCGACAGGAAGGATCCAATTTCCATGTCGTTCGCATAACGCTCGGCTATGCATAACAGCGCACCGTCAGACGGCTAGCCTCGCGTACGTGCGTGCGTGCGAGGATCCGTGACTGCGGCTCACGCCGGCAGGAAAACGCCACCCCCCCACGACTCGATCGATCACGCCGTAGCCGTAATCCTGTCGCTCGCCTTGTCCGTGACTTTCGGCCTGAAACCTAAGTGCCACTCGCACACTTGCAACAGAATCTCTCGTGCTTCATTAACCCGAGACTTTGGCACCAACACCCCGTCGTGGTTCGGCTTTGCGGTTATCCCGGCTCGTTCCAGTTCCGCCATAGCAGAATCAACGACTAACGATCCCTCAGCACGGGTCAGTACGTCGGATAGCTCGGATGGTGTCATCCGCTGACGCAAGGTCTCAATCAAATGGCAAAACTCTGGGTGCAACCTTCGCAAGGTAACTCGAAGAGGGTTCGATTCGTCGCGAGGATCCCTCCAAAATAGACACTGACGTTGGTACTCCACCTTGATCGATGCTGGCTTGTCATGCGTCGGGTCGTCGTCGAGGCGTAGCATCCGTTCACCAGCCTCGTTGATATAACCTCTACCACTCGCTACTTTAGCATCGAACCATTCATCGTAAGATTCATCAAATTGCGCATACCAACCGGTTTGCATCGCCGCATTTGCTTTGTCTTTCGCCTTCCCTGCAGGTAGCTTCGAAATCAGCACCGCTGTATAGCAGGCATGAATATCCACCTCAGCGATTGGCTCGCCGTCGATCAGGCTATCACGCCGGAGATCCTTCCTCAGGTTAGTAATCGGATCGTAGCAACGACCTCGCTTGCGCCGTGCCATTTTCACTACTCCCCGCTCTGTCAGCCTCGCGGTTTCAACGGTGGCTGGAATCCGTATCTCATCGAGTGCAGCAAATAAGGGTCTTCCCCACTCTGTCCGACCGTCCAGATCCAGTCGTGATGTCCAGTCGTTGCGGTCACAAATACCGGTCCATCGTTCATAACGATCCCAAAGCCACGCAGCTGGAATCACCACCCGGATCAACTTAGCTGGCACTTCAGACCCATCAGACTTGTTGTGGTCATCCGGCTCATCCTCGGGGATACCATTATATGTTGGCGCTTTTTTGGGTCTTGAAATGTTGAATCTGTAACCCTTACATCGCACGCTTCCAGCATAGTTGGAGTGCGTTCTAATGGGTGTAGCTACAGCCTTGAGAATGTCCCTCAGTTTGCGTCTATAAGTACTCGTGTACAGCTCATCCAGCAATTTCTGCGAGATGGAAAACTCCCCATCATCCTTATATTTTCGCCAAAGAAGTGCTAACTCGTATAGCAGGTCGACCCGGTGCTTTCCGCCGCTATCGGCTTGCTCCGCCAACGCACGAGGCATGATCGTCATTAAATCGCTTTTTTTAGCGTCGAGGAACTTAATCGGCGCATGACGAGTATCGTTGTCTGTGTTATAATCTTGAACACGGTCCCCACCGTCTGCAAGATCTCGGGAGGTCTGGCTCATGTGCTGACCTCCCGTTTTTCGTTTAACGACATGATGTCGCTCCCTTTCTGTTTGAAGTTTCCTGGTCGCCGGAATCGCAACCCCTGGAACTAGGTGGTGTACTTTCTTGCTCGATGAGGTATTTGCCGATGGAAATGACTACCAAAGCTGAACGCTTTGTACCAACTTGACCAATCGGGTTTGCTCAGCATTGTTTCGCTTGATATTTGCATAGTCGCAGATCACCAGGACGGTGACATTGCTTGCCGCAGACTTGACACTTCCAATCGGTCGCGTCTTTGACCGCGGTCGCAATGGTCTTCCAATCGCTCGGATACTTTGACCAGTCGACAGGCATGTTTATTTAGCCTTCGGATCCTGAAGGTTTCTTGGATCGAAACCTTGATCCTTAAGGAACTGGATCGCTTGATCCAGGTTCTCAGCCATCATTTCAATTGCGACCTCTGCCGCGGCCTTTTCCATTTTGTCGCCATTTTTGATGTGGCGAATCATTTGAATCGCGCACGCTTTCCAAGTTGGTGTCAAATCGATCATTTCTTCGTCTCCTTCTTGTGGTAATAAATCAACCAAAACATCACCGTAACACGGTTCCGGACTGCACCGACAGCCAGGAACTTCTCCTTGCAGTACTTCGACTCGATCCATCAAAATTGCAGATCGAAACAATCTCACGCATCACATCGTCGCGCATCGATTCATTGACGTGCGAGAACAAATTCCGTTTCATGCTCAAATCGATTTCCAGCCATTTGCTCGAAATGTCAAAACTCATCTTTTTCTCCGTGGTAAAACAAAAAAGCAGTAAACCGAGATAAGGACATGCTTGTCGGCTTGCGCAGGGGGAAGGTCAGAGCCCAGCCTCTATAGCCTCGCGTTTGGCGTGGCTGATCTCTCGTTTTTCGTTTAACGACATGATGTCGTTTCCTTTCCGTAGGTTTTTTGATCGATTACCTTTTGCATCAGAATCCGTTGTTTGAGAGGATTTTACGTACGCGATGGCGATGCTCGTTTAGTTCGTGCTGTTCCTGTTGCTGCATCTGAAGTTCGCTTTGAAACAGATCCAGGTTGATTGTCCGTTGAATAGTTCCATCCACAATCTCGCGCAACATATCTGTAGGGATCGATTCCAGTTCCCAGCAGCGTTTGCCATATGATCGGACAAACTGTTCGTACCGAGCGGAGTCCTCCTTCGCTAACTGACCCTCGTGCAAATCTAACTCTTGCGTTTGCTGTTGCGTTAGCGCAGACTTGATGATGATGAGTTCGTCGTCTTCAACATCAAAGTCGTCTCGCAGGCTTAGTCCAAATGAATTTGGAATATCTTGGCCTTCAGGATCGAAGTCGGAAACTACGATGACAATGAGTTTCTCTTTGCCGCTGGCTCTGAATCGATCGACCATTGCCTTTCTAGGAGGCAATGATGAGTAACCTCTTCCGCTGGTCAGGGGAAGAGTGTACCTTGCCGCAACAGGCTTGAGAGCTTTCGAAACGGTGTTCTTCTCGACGAGCAATTCCACGTGGTTCGGTTGCGATTGCATAAGGTCGCGCCAGTAATCAGACAAGAAATTCTCCAAGTCCTGATCAATGAAAGTCCGCACATGCCGATGCGTATTCCACTCGACAACGGGTCTCGTTTCGTCTTCAATCGCCTCAAATGGAATGGACCCGTCCAAACGCAGTCGCGTCAACATGTCGGTAACGTCCTGATAGCATTTGTCGTCGTTTTGAAACGGCGTTTTGCGTTTGTCATTGCGTAACAACCCTGGAGTATTGAGCAGCAGATAGAAAACCTTCCGATCACTGGTTGCTCCATACTCGCGGTAATAGTCATTAACAACCTTGATGATTGCATCTGCCAAACCTTGTTTTTCGACGATTTTGGAGCGTCTCTTGGTCCCCACAATGCGAAAAACCTCAGAGCCATCCACCCTGCTAACAGAGGTTCGGTAGTCGCAAACTCGCTGCCATGTATCAGATTCCATTGTTACTAGGGACTCCCGCATTACTTCTGCGGAAGTTTTCACCCGTTGCTCATTACAGCTTCGAAGTCGGCGCAGGAACCCATCGATATCCCCAAGATGCGAGATCGTCGGATCGATGCGTACGGACAATCTCTCCAACCCTAAATGGCAAGCAGCTGCGTATCGCCGATGCCCATCAAATATGTATCCATCCGCAGATACCCCGATGGGATTGATTATGCCATTCAGGCGAATGTCGGCTGCCAAGGCTAAAAATGCTGGATCATCTTCTCGAATCGGATCGTAGAGTTTATCATTCTCTGGGGCGGGTTCGATCGCGGAAGTACACACGTCATACAGGCATGATTGAAAGGAGTGTGTACTTTCGTCGACGCGCGGAAGGATTTCGCCTGCCAACTCCATTTTTCGGCGATGGTTGCCAATTGTCCGATTCGAGCATTCGGCAATCACCGCCATATCACGATCGGACATTGTCCTCCAGTTCATCCGAATGACGGATTGGATCTGTAATGACTTATCGAGTCGGCTTTGCTTATGCTCTTGCAATGAGTCGTAAGTTGAAGCATTGTCCTGCGATGTCTTATGCATGGTCTTGCTTCCCTTTCATCGCAACATCGAACTCGCGTTCGGCGTGGCTGATCTCTCGTTCGCGCTGGCGCGGTGTCGGCGTGGGGGGACTATCGCCGTCGGCTGCCGTTGTGATTGCGTCGCCGTCGGCTGCCGCAGTGATTGCTTCAAAAAATCGCTCGATTGCCTCGACAGTCGTATATCTACGCCCACCGGCTAAGAATGTCTCAAGACGTATGCCACGACACCCCCGACCAAAATGCCGGTAAACCGTAGAGATGTTCGCCCTACCGTAGGGGTAGTGTTTTGGGGCATGATTAATCGGAATGACGGTCTCAGCCGTCAACAATGAAACGCTTCGCATTTGGCACCTCTTTCTAGGTGTCGTGCCTCAATGCGCTTAGAAAGAAACCTCGCACCATTGGGGGCACGACGAACAACTTGGAACGTCGATCTACCAACGGGAGGTTTTACCGCTCACACGTCACGTGTATCCTGCAATGCCTTTTTTGGCCTAACTCTTTGCAAGACTAAGCATTAGTTTGCACAAGTTTGCAGTCTCCGTCAAGACTCGCTCTTTCTTCGACTAAGGGTGTTTACTAAACAAGCTATTTAGGGTGTACCTTATCTGTCGCGACACGGTGTCGTCACAAACACTCACAGGAAACATGGCGAGAACGGTCAAGCCTGCTAGAATGTCCCATATGAACCGAATCATCGCCTCAATGATCATTGTCCTGCTACTGATCCCATCCCCCGTCTTCGCATGGTCCGAGGGTGGGCATCATTTGATCGCCGCCGTGGCGTTCAGTCTGCTTACTGAGCAAGAGCAGGCGGAGCTGATTTCGGTGCTCCAAAAGCATCCACGCTACGCCGAGGATTTCGTCCCGCCGGAAAAGCTCCCCAACGAAGGTGAGAAGATCCGCTGGCTTGTGGGTCGCTCAGGTTACTGGCCGGATGTTGCTCGAAGGCAACCGAAGTACCACCGATCGACATGGCACTACGAGCTTGGCGCATCTTTGGTCATTGGAGATACGACCAAACTATTCGTGCCTGATCGTCCAGGAGTCCTGCCGCTGGATGCAAACCTAGAGACACAAGAGTTACACATCGCCCAGGCTCTGCAGCTTTGCCGTAAGGTGCTCTCGGACAAATCCCGGGATGGTGGGGATCGAGCGGTAGCACTTTGCTGGATTGGACACCTTGTCGCCGACTCGCACCAACCCTGCCATGCCGGGAGTCTCTACATGGAGGGAGTCTTCGAGAAGAAAGACGGTGACCGAGGTGCCAACAGTATCCCTACCAAACAGCGTCAGAATATGCACGCTCTTTGGGATCAGCTACTAGGCCAGGACTTTGCTTTAGGATCCATGCGCCGTCGCTACGCCGAGATTGTAACTAGCTCCGAGCTCAAAGCGATTGGCGAGCAGGCTGTTGCCGTCCCAGGTGGGCTGGATCCGCTGGTATGGCTCGAAGAAAGCCGAAAGCTGGCTACTGAGCATGTTTACAGTCCTGTGGTGCTAGAGAGCCTAGAGCGAGTGAAGCGAGGTTTAGTCGATAAGCCTGAAACGCTAGAGTTGCCCGAAGCTTACCTGAAGAACGCCGGACGCATTGCACAAATTAGAGCGACGGAATCAGGTTACCGATTAGCTGGGGTGTGGAAAGAGTGCCTGAGGGCTGAGTAGACGTGCTACTAGCTCTTTGCGAAGTAATGCAAGGGACGCATAGGCGTTTCCGGGTAATGCAATCGAACCTTTTGCCGAGAACTAGAGCGAAAAGGACGCATCGATGGAAAGTCTTAGGTTACACCAATCTGGCACGTGCCATTTTTGCTTTCACAGCATCTGTGTCCGTACCGCACCATCGTCTACCTAATGACTTTGCAGCGACGCAGAAGGTTCCCGTGCCGCAGAAAGGATCGACAATCAAATCATTGGGCTTAGATAACTTCCTGATCAGATATTCGGCTTCGGACTCGTCCTGTTCCCAATCATCTCTTTGCTTGTTTCTTCCGCCACCGATGAGCATATCGCTTAGCCATTCACCCGATGGTTTCAAGGGAGGCTTCGCAAACGCCAAGATGGACCGCCACTTATTTTGGATCGCACGGGGATGAATCGCTGCGTGGCTACCGGCGAACTGAATCGCAAAAATCCACCAGTATTCAAGATGCTTGCTCATCGCATCGATCACTTGAGGCAGAAACATTTGCCCACAGTAAGCCAAGCAAAGACCACTTGGTTTTAGCTTTGCGGCTGCTAATTCGGCGAGGTCTGAATAACTCTTGAGCGATGACTTCCCATACGGAGGATCGGTGAAAAACAAATCGACGGAATCGTCATCTAGTCGTTTCCAGAGGAGCTTGTAACCACCAGTTACGATCCCACACCCCTGCGATGGCATGGTTTGAGCTTGCTTGACGTGTTCTGCTCGTATCTTTGCAAGAACCAGTTCTTTTGAAAGCTTCAGAACGCTTGACGATGTCAGCTCCCGGTCTTTCTTCATTTTCAGGATGTGATCCTCGAATGAAGCATTTGGCACACCAGCAATCGCCTGCCACCTGGATGATTGCATTTTTGTGACACCCAATTTCCGCAAGGTAACATCGTGTGACTTTGGATTGCCGCCCCTTTTTAGTAATTTTGCTAGTGTTTGACCCGCCTTTCTCTCCGCACGTAGCTTTATCTCTGCTGCCGTATTTTGAAGCTCCAGTGATTCACCAATCCGCTTTAGGTACTGCCGAATGGTCTCCGACTGGTCCCGAATCTCGATTATCTCCGGTAGGGTGTTTGCCTTAGCAAGCGCGGCATTGACCTTCGTGAACACCGAACTGGAACTTGGTTTTTTCGTGATCCGTGTATTCACTACTACCCCCATACCACATGTCTCGTGTCCACTTGGGAGTTGCACTTGCTGCAAGTCGGATTTGCAGCAGTAACCGTTCCTTCATCACACCAGGGGCAACGGTCGTAATCCAGTAGGAGTTTGCAATCATCTCCCATCGATAACCCGCAATGAACGCATGACGTATCTTCTAGCTTGTTGTCCCATGCTTCCCAGCAGCGTGGGCATCGATCGTGAGGAACAACAACAATCCCGTCCTTGATCACGTACCTTTGCAAGGCGGCATCGTCCCAAGACGCATAAGGCTCCCCGCTGTCATCCGAGATCAGTCCCATAGCGAGATAGGGGATAGCACACTCTTTCTGCTCATCGAAAACCTCAAGGACAACTTTGAAGCATGCTATTCGTCCCTTGCCGACGATATCCCCGATGGTTTTGATTGCTAGGCGAAGTTGCTCGGACTCGAACTGGTCTTGGACGATCTCCGTGATGTCGTCCAGGATCGGATCAATTTGCGAAAATTTATCGGCTTCCATGTTGGCACCTTTGAGTGTTTGTGGGGATGAGGATGAAAGATAGGAATCGCATTCCCTACCTCCTCCTTTTGATTTCAGCAACTTTGGCAACGAGATAACCCACCTCATCGCCATCGAGTTCTGCTACGGAAGCGACTCCATGGATGTTCTTGATGAGGTCATCCGCTTCACCCAGGAACACCTTGAAATCGGATTCGCCGTCGAGCCGACCGACTAGATGACCATCGGATGTGATGACCAGTTCGACTAAGCGTGGCGAAGTCCAGTCTTCGCCCAGCAGGCAGCTCAGGATCGCTTGGAAATGCTCGCTGACTTGCACGGAAATGAGTTTGGCCGCACAGTCGATTCGGATTTGGTTTGGTTCACGCATGGAAGGTTTATCAACTCTGAGGTGGTTTCCAGGATCCAATTAGTGCTATCCACTCCGCCCAATCAGTAATCCTCACCCAATCAATCTGACTGAGTTGTGCTAAATCTAGCAGATGAATTGCATGGAATTGGCACTGTCCAAAGCCGAAACAAGTCCAAGTCTATGGCTAGTCAGTGAAATCGCTTGCTCTTGCGTTAGCCGAAAACCAACGAAACAGCATTCGGAAATGCTTACACGTCGCAGGATACTCTGGTAAACTTCGGTAACAGAAAAGTTTTCGAAACAGGATGTTTCAAGCCTCCCCGACCGTCGAAGCACCAACGCATGATTTCCGTCACTGTACCCGAGCAGGGCCAATTGGTTCAGGTTCGATCACGTCCATGGGTCGTCACTGAGGTCAAGCCAAGTTGCCTTCCATCCTCGGCAATGGAGTTGCCAGTCACCTCGCCTCAGAACCTACTGACTCTTTCCTCTGTCGAGGATGATGGTCTGGGAGAGGAGCTCCAGGTTGTATGGGAGATTGAACCAGGTGCCAAAATCATCGAACGGGTGGCTCTCCCAGAACCAACAGGTTTTGACTCCCCAGACAAGCTTGATGCCTTTCTTGATGCGGTTCGCTGGGGAGCATCTTCCTCCGCAGATATCAAGAACATCCAATCGCCGTTCCGCAGCGGTATTGAGATCGAAGATTACCAGCTAGATCCTGTTGTCCGCGCGATCCAAATGCCAAGGGTAAACCTTCTAATTGCAGATGACGTGGGTTTGGGAAAGACCATTGAAGCAGGTATGGTGGGACTGGAACTTATTCTTCGCCACCGAGCAAGGAGGATTCTTGTCGTCTGTCCATCGTCACTCCAGATCCAGTGGCGCGACCAGATGCGGGACAAGTTCGGCTTGGACTTCCGAATCGTAGACTCAAGCCTGATGCGTGAGTTACGTCGTAAGCGAGGTATCCATGCCAACCCTTGGTCTCACTTTCCTCGACTGATCACCAGTATCGATTTCTTGAAGCGGGAACGACCGATGCGGCTGTTCCGTGAGACCTTGCCAGCACCGGGCGAACCAATCTATCCACGTAAGTATGACCTCCTCATCGTAGATGAAGCCCATAACTGTGCTCCATCGGGTGTAGGTCGATATTCTGCCGACTCCCTACGGACACTTACCTTAAGACAGTTATCCCCTCACTTCGAACACAAGCTATTCCTAACCGCCACACCGCATAACGGCTATCGGGAGAGCTTCAGTGCGTTGCTTGAGCTACTCGACAACCAGCGGTTCTCTCGTGGCACAGAGCCTGATCGCAAGCAACTTGAAGCAGTGATGGTTCGACGGCTTAAAAGCGATCCATCGTTTGCGTTCAATCATCTTGGGGTAAGGCGATTTCCACCTCGTGTCCTTGAACCAATTGAGGTTCCGTACACCGACGAAGAGCGAGAGATCCATGCGGCTCTGCGGCAATACACCAAGCTTCGTTCCTCACGAGCGGTCGATCAAACGGAACGATTCGCTACTGAGTTTGTTTTGAAGACACTTAAGAAGCGTTTGTTCTCGTGTCCTGCGTCATTCCTTACCACGCTAGAGCAGCACGAGAAGTCACTCCACACTTCCAAGAGGAAGGTAGCCAAGCCAACTCAGCGATCACTCCAGCTAGAGCTAGAGCGTATCGATGAGGATTATGCGGACGACCACGAATACGATGAAGCGACCACCGATGCTATCGATACGGCAACCCGATTGTTCAGCGAACCTACTGCCGACGAGCAATCGCTGCTCAAGAAGATGAAAGAGTGGGCAACCCGTGCTCGTGGTCAACGTGAGTCTAAAGTCAAAGAACTTGTGTCGTGGCTCAAGGACAAACTCAAGCCAAGTGGTAAATGGTCCAACGAACGAGTTATCATTTTCACCGAGTACCGAGCAACACAGATTTGGCTGAAAGAGGTTTTGTCCTCCGAAGGTTTCACGGCAGATGATCGCCTACTGACCATGTTTGGTGGAATGGATCCTGAGAAGCGTGAGGAAGTAAAAGCCGCATTCCAGACATCCCCTGATATCAGTCCTGTTCGAATATTGCTTGCGACTGATGCTGCCTCCGAAGGTCTCGACCTTCAGAACTTCTGTTCTCGACTGATCCATTACGAGATCCCGTGGAACCCCAACCGCATGGAGCAGCGCAACGGACGTGTTGACAGGCATGGACAGAAAGCCAAAGAGGTATCGGTCTACCACTTTGTTGGACAAGGTTACCGCCAGCGTGCGAAGAACCAATTCAGTGGAACAGTTTCTGACATGGAAGCGGATCTTGAGTTCCTGATGCGTGTTGCTCTCAAGATTGAGACGATACGCGAGGATCTTGGGAAGGTGGGGATGGTCATTGCCGAGCAAGTGGAAGAGGCGATGCTTGGTCATCGCACAAGGCTCGATACTGAGAAAGCGGAGAAGGATTCAGAGCCTATTCGGAAAATGCTAAAGTTTGAGCGTGACTTACAAAAGCAATCTCGTGCATTGATGGATCAGTATCGTGAAACTCGACGAGAGTTACGGCTATCCCCCGAGAACATACAGCAGGTAGTGAGCGTTGGTTTGGCGCTGGCTGGACAACCTGCACTCATTCCAACTCAGAGCGAAGATGGAAAGCCTTGTTTTCAACTGCCGCCACTGAAAGGAAGTTGGGCGGCGTGTGCGGAAGGTCTTGAGCATCCCCATACCAAAGAATTTCGTCCAATCACCTTTGATGAGACTTTGTCAAAGGGACGTGATGATGTAGTCCTAGTCCATCTGAATCATCGACTACCTCAGATGTGCTTGAGGCTGCTTCGTGCTGAGGTGTGGGCAGAGAAAGGTCGTTCAAAGCTCCAGCGGGTAAGTGCTCGCGTGATTCCCAACGATCTTCTGGAGGCACCAGCGGTTGTTGCTCATGCTCGTTTGGTGGTGATCGGTGGCGATAGTCACAGGCTGCATGAGGAGATCATCGCAGCGGGGGGATTTATCAAGGATCAGAAATGGGGCGGTAGGCTGAATGTTGGACAGACTGAGTCGGCGATCAACGAGGCAAGTGGAAAAGAGCCATCAGTTGAAGTTAAGAGAAAGCTTCTGGATCTGTATCCGTCGCTGTTCTCATCACTGGGATCGGCGCTGGAAGCGCGAATGAAGCAACTGGTGGAAGGTCTTCAGAAAAAACTCACTGAACGAGCCAACAAAGAGATCAGTGACATCACGTCAGTCCTTACCGAACTGAAAAAATCGATTGAGGCGGAACTCAAAGATCCTTTGTATGTGCAGCCGATGCTGTTTGCCACTGAAGAACAGGAACGGTTTGATCGCAACAAAGATGCCATGCGAAACAGACTCCGAGAGATTCCCGATGAGATCGAGCGCGAGACCCAAGCCATCAAAGCGCGGTTCGCTAATCCTAAGGCGAGGATGTTTCCAGTGGCGGTTACGTTCTTGGTTCCAGAGAATTTAGCAAGATGAAAATACAGGACCTTCTTCCACCTCCAGTTTTCCAATCGATTCAAAGTCATCTCCGCACAAAAAGCAAACAGGGCGAAGGCGCGTGGGAGTGCGCTGATCAGGAGGAAGATTCAATCACGGGACACTTTTGTGGTCAGCTATACACACCGAGATGGATAAAAGACAACGCAGGAGGTGAAGACTGGGAGTTTCGGGTAACGTATAAGAAGTTTAGATCGAAGGGCAAGGACGCAGAAGAAAAAATCCTGGGAGCAGACGGGATTGTTGAAGTACACATTGAGAAGAAATCCCTTGAAGAAAAGCATGTTAAAGGCCTTCTGTTCCAAGCGAAGAAATCCAACGATACACGCGGGAAGAAGCTAGAAGAGCAAGCCGAAAAAATGGCTCGGGTTGTAAAAAACGCTTCTTGTATTTTCGAATACGGAAAAGAGTTCTACGCCTACGATGCAAGCTTGATCGCAAAGAGAGCTAGCAAAAAAGACATCCGTGAATCCAAAAACCCAATTGGTGATTTCTTAGCAGATACCTACCTTACATGCGAGATCGGCAAAATTGGGATGTCCTATGATGCAGTCGCAAAAGAGATTATTTACCCCGAAAACGGCAGTATTATCCGTCGTAAGGCATGTCTTGATTATCGCCTCCGCATTGAAGCTCGTTCAAAGTGATACCCCATGTCCATAGCACGTCACCACACCGAATGGCTTTCACTTGTACCAGTCTCAGGACCGTTCCTGAGCCTGCCTGTGCTCATGGATGCATTCAACACAGGCTTAGAGCCTCACGATCCCGATCATGTGCGGTTGCTCAGGCAGGAGTTCACCAAGTGGCAGGAATCCTTGGAAAGCGGCAAGGCGGATCCAGCAAGTCATCGAGCGTGGATCAAGTTTGTGTTGTCCTCCACGTTGGACTTGGACGACCGTGTGTCGCTCGAAGGTCAAGGAATCTCTCAGTCCTTGCAGGTGGAGGTTCCAGAACATCATGAGTTTTTGCGTCCCCATTTCGTGGTCAATGACCCAAACACTAACAAGCCTCGACTATTAGTTCAGTTTTACCCACGATCCCAAGAACTCAGTAGTTATGTGGCTGGCTCTCACTGGAAAGCGTCTCCAGACACACGAATGACCGAGTTGCTGCATGGCACTGGCGTACGGCTTGGTCTGATTACCAACGGTGAGCAGTGGATGCTCGTGGATGCACCTAAAGGCGAGACCACTGGCTTCTCCTCTTGGTATGCATCACTTTGGCTGGAAGAGCCAATCACGTTGCGAGCTTTCCGTAGCCTGCTGTCCGCAAATCGATTCTTCAATGTTCCCGATGATCAAACGCTGGAAGCTCTACTAGCCAAGAGTTCGTCAAATCAGCAAGAAGTTACGGATCAGCTTGGTTATCAGGTGCGAAAAGCCGTCGAGGTTTTGATCTACTCACTGGACCGTGCCGATCAGGACTTTGGTCGTGAGTTGCTTAAGGACGTATATCCCGAACAACTTTACGAGTCGGCACTTACCGTGATGATGCGTTTGGTGTTCTTGTTCTGTGCGGAAGAGCGGGAGTTGATTCCTAGCAAACCGTTCCCAGTTTACGAGCAAAACTACTCGGTTCTAACAATCAGCAAGCAGCTTCGGGAGCTGGCTGATCAGCATGGCGAAGAGCTACTGGAGCGTCGTTATGATGCTTGGCCAAGACTGCTCGCGGCATTCCGTGCGGTCTTTGGTGGACTCAAGCACAGTGACATCCACATCCCTGCCTATGGCGGTAGCTTGTTCAATCCAGATCGCTTCCCATTTTTGGAGGGACGCAAGCGGGGATCTGTTTGGACTGAAGCTGAAGCCAGTCCGCTGCCAGTCAACAACCGAACGGTTTTACACCTTTTGGAAGCGCTACAGTTATTACAAGTGAGGGTTCCTGGTGGTGGTCCAGCAGAAGCTCGTCGGCTGAGTTTCAGGGCACTGGACATCGAACAGATTGGTCACGTTTACGAAGGTCTTTTGGATCACACAGCCAAACGGGCAACAGAGCCATATCTTGGTCTTGTTGGAACTCGTGACAAAGAACCAGAGACTCCTCTAGCTGAAATTGAGAAGCTGGTTGCCAAGGGTGAGGCAGACCTGTTTAAGTACCTCAACGAGGAAACGGGGAAAAAGGATGCTGCCCTAAAGAAACTCCTCAAGGTTGAGCTAGATAGTCAACTGGCTGCTCGCTTCAGGACGGCTGCTCAAAGTGATGAAGCGTTGTTGCAACGGATTGAGCCAGTTGCTGGGCTGGTTCGCATGGATAGCTTTGGTTATCCAGTGGTGATTCCTGCTGGAAGTGTTTTTGTTACTGCTGGAACTGATCGACGGTCCAGTGGCACTCACTACACTCCTCGAAGCCTGACCGAGCCTATTGTCCAGTACACCTTGGAGCCACTGGTTTACATTGGACCGGCTGAGGGACTGCCGAAGAACGAATGGAAGCTGAAGTCTGCCAAGGAGATTCTTGCTCTCAAGATCTGCGATATGGCTTGTGGATCTGGGGCGTTCTTGGTTCAAGCCACTCGGTATATGGCTGAACGGCTAATGGAAGCTTGGGAGATCGCCAAGCAAGCCAATCCATCGACTCCTAACATCACGCCAGAGGGTTTACCGTCTACAGGTGGAGTGAATGAATCGCTGATCCCTGATGATCCAGCGGAACGGAAGCTCTATGCCATGCGGCTGATTGCCCAGCGTTGCATTTACGGCGTGGACAAGAACCCTTTGGCGGTTGAGATGGCGAAGTTGTCCTTGTGGTTGCTGACGATGGCAAAGGACAAGCCATTTGAGTTTCTGGATCACAACATTCGCTGCGGAGATTCCTTGGTTGGTCTGCACAGTATTGATCAACTGAAGCATTTTTCGTTGAAGCCAGATCCCAATGACAAGGTGCTATTCAAAGCCCCGCTCGAAGATGCAGTGGAAGAGGCGATCAAGCTGCGGTTGAAGCTGGAAGACATGCCATGCAACACGGTTGAAGATGTGCAGCGGCAGGAGAAGTTACTGGCTGAAGCCAATGAGAAGATGGAACGATTGCGTTGTGCTGCGGATCTATTGGTTGCTGCTGAGTTCTGGGGTGAGACTGCCAAGGACAAATTGGAGAAGGTTCGTCGTGCTGCTGCTCTAGCAGAGAAGTACGTTGAGGGAGGATCACTTGAGGAGTTCAAGGAACTAGCAGCCAAAGAACGTCGTGGGCAGTTGATGTTCCACTGGTGCCTTGAGTTCCCCGAAGTGATTGTGAAGCGTGGTGGGTTCGATGCATTCGTGGGAAATCCGCCGTTTCTTTGGGGCATGAGAATCTCAACTACATTTGGCTTGCATTTCTTGCGACTGCTTGAAGGGCAAGTATCACAAAGCCTTGGAACGTCTGACCTATGTGTTCACTTTCTGGCTAGAGCAGCATCAGTCGTGCGTGCAAACGGCGAAATTGGTCTTATTCTCGTGGACACAATCTCTCAAGGCGACACACGAGAAGTCGGACTGGCACAACTAGTTGAGCGTGGATTCTCCATTAGAAATGCAATTGCAAGCCAGTTCTGGCCGGGCACAGCGGGCGTAAAAATCGCTCGTGTCATCATTCATTCAGGGGATTGGTACGGAGGACGTGAACTCGACGGTATCCCTGTCAATTCAATTACATCACGGTTGAGCGGTGGAGACGAGGAGGTTCAACCTGAAAAACTCGCAGCGAACTCAGGGAAATCATTCGTTGGTCATTATCTGATGGGACAAGGGTTCGTGTTGACTGTTGAGGAATCAGAGGTGCTCATAGCCAATGAACCACGGGCCAAAGACGTGATTTTCGATTATTTGCGAGGGGAAGACGTAAACCAAAAGCCAGACCAGCAAACAGATGAAAAGGTCATTAACTTCGGAACAAGAGCGGTTTCAGAGTGCGAACGCCTCTATCCGAGGGCTTTGGAGAGGATTCGGACTCTTGTAAAACCAGAGCGGGACCAACAAAAAAGGAAAGCCAATCGAGAACGCTGGTGGCAGTATGCCGAAGTACGCCCCGGATTGTCACAAATGCTGGCCAATCGCACTACCGTAATTGTCCAGCCATTTACAACCAAGTATCTCGGCCCCACCTTCACTTCCGCTCAAAAGGTATTCGCCTCACCACTGGTGGTAATTGATTCAGACGATCCCGCATTTCTTTGCGTACTGCATAGTTCGTTCCACGATCAGTGGGTTCGCAAGTATTCATCCAAAATGGGAGATCGTATTAGGTATTCATCCAGCGATTGCTTCGAGACATTTCCATTTCCCACAGCTTTAGATGACGAGCATGTTGAGGCTTATTCGCATTTGGTGAGCATAGGAACCTCATTTGAGAGTTGGCGTTCCACTCTTATGCAACGGCGTCACGTAGGCATGACTACAATCTTCAATTTGATGCACGATCCTGTGGAGGCTTCCCCCGATATCCAAAAGCTCCGTGATCTCCACGTCGAGATGGATAACGCCGTCGCTGCCGCATACGGTTGGTCCGATCTCAAACTCGACCACGGCTTCCATGAAACCAAGCAAGGCATCCGCTACACCATCAGCGAATCTGCCCGCCGCGAAGTCCTACAACGCCTCCTAAAGCTCAATCACGAACGGTACGCCGAGGAAGTGAAGCAAGGGTTGCACGGTAAGAAGAAGGGTGCCGCGAAGAAGGCTGCACCTGAGGAGTCCGGTAAGCCCAAAGCAACCAAAAAGGCTACCCAGAAAGCCACACCGATGTTTGATTTTGGGGAGGATGAAGAATGAGTGAGGCAAAGCGAACAGAGAAGCATGAAGCTGCCAGATCAGGCTTGCCCATTGAGTTGCAGCCGATATTTGATCAGTTTGTTAAAGACTACAAGTTTGCGGGCGTCATTCATCATGGTTCGCCTTTTGTTTCTTACGTGATCTTAGCGGAAATGATCAGAGCAGGCTGGCGTTGTAGCGGAACTCCCCTTGGTCAATGGGTAACAGAAGAAAAAACTGAGGATACAAGCGATAATCCATGAGCGAAACAACCAAGACCGCAATCCCCTCCCAACACCAAATTCGAGCCGAACTCGAATCAATGGTTATTGGCGACCTACTTGGACCAGCAGGTGGCGAAAACGAAGAACTCATCGAACGTACCGTCAGGGATCGCTATCTCGTTGGTGTTTTGGCACCCAGCAGGCAAGCAGAAACTAAATCAACCGATGAAGAGGAAGATGAGTTCCCACTGATCCCTGATGAATTGTCTGAAGGTGGAAGTGATTCAGCGGATGATGGAACTACCGATGCCGACGTTCTAGTCTCACAAGCACACCTACCATCGTCGATGGGACTCAGCTTCTGTGTGGAATCTGATGCCAAAACGATCACAGTCACGGCATCTTGGGGACAGTACAAGCGGGAAAAGCGTGAAGACCGTGAAGACTATCACGGAAATACATTGAAGGTATGGCAGCGATATCCGAGAGGTGGTAGCGACACGATGTCGCTCACCGACGGTAGGATCAAACCCATGTCGCTAGATCCAGAGTTTCCTGACATTCAAATTCAGGGACAAATACGCAAACGCAATACGCACTACATCGTCACTCTGTTCCTAGTCAACGCTCAAGAGGATCTTCGACCCAAGGACGAGTTTCATATCTTCCAGCCGAAGCTGAGGGTTACTGGTGAGGATGGTCAAGCGATCTTCTGCAAGCGATCCACGGTTGGTAGCAAGGACGATCTCGAAGAGCGACTGACCGCAATGCTTTACCGACATCATGTCGAGTTTGCTGTTGGACATGGTGTCAGTGTTCATACCGAGGTTTCCCCCGAATCATCTGATAGAGCAACCAGCATCGAAACCGTTGTTGTTCCAACCTATGAGGTTCCTCGCACTGCACCACCAACCGAAGATGATGCAGGCGAGAATCCCGCCTTTGGTAAGCTTCAGGGGCTTGTGCTTGATATGAAGATCCTGGCAGAGTCGGACGCCAAGAAACTCACCAAACAGCTTGAACCTCTGGTGATTGCCTACAAGGATTGGATCGACCAAGAGGAAGCCAAGCTCAAAGATCCCAAGGAAGGCTTGACTCAATTTGGTGATGCTGGTCAGGTTGCCATCAGCAATTGCCGCCAAACGCTTAATCGGATCGAGGAAGGCTTGGCTCTTCTGAGCAAAGATTCCAAAGCTTGCGATGCCTTTCTGTTTATGAACCGAGCAATGTGGCTGCAAAGAACTCACTCGATCTACTCGGAAAGAGTCAGGCGTGGAGAGCAGCCAGACTTCGACAAAGATGTTGATGAGGAAAGGAACCGTAGTTGGCGACCATTCCAGATAGCCTTCATCCTTTTGAATCTACCGAGTGTCACCAAACTTGATCACCATGATCGTGGTGTTGGACCTGAGGCACTTGCTGACCTCCTCTTCTTTCCCACAGGTGGTGGTAAAACCGAGGCGTACTTGGGATTGTCCGCCTACACGATGGGACTCAGAAGACTTCAAGGAACCATCGCAGGAAGGATTGGCGATGAAGGTGTAGCCGTCTTGATGCGGTATACACTGAGGCTGCTCACGATCCAGCAATTCCAAAGAGCAACGGCACTGATCTGTGCATGTGAATCCATCCGCCGTAAAGCGTTGGAGCATGGGGATTCACGCTGGGGTAAGACACCCTTCCGCATTGGTTTGTGGGTGGGTAGAAAAACAACTCCCAACCGTACTGACGATGCAGTTGAAGCCATCAAGCAGGCTCGTGGTAATCAGTACGTTGGAGGTGGAATTGGAACACCCTACCAACTCACAACCTGTCCTTGGTGTGGAAGTGCGATTGAAGCTGGAAAACACCTCGATGCACAACCTTACCCTCATGGGTCTGGAAGAACCATCACTTACTGTGGAGACAAATTCGGTCAATGCCTGTTCAGCAAGCGGCAAGCAGCGAATGAAGGGCTGCCCGTGGTCGTGGTGGACGAGGAGATCTACCGCCGTCTGCCGACGCTACTAATTGCCACAGTCGATAAGTTTGCCCAGATGCCTTGGAAGGGTGAAGTGCAGATGCTCTTTGGGCAGGTCAGTGGCATTTGTGATCGCCATGGATTCAAGTCCCCTGAGATTGAAGACTCAACCTTCCATGCAAAATCCAAGTTGGGATTACCTGCTGCCAAGCTACGGGAACATCAACCGCTACGTCCACCCGATCTGATCATCCAAGACGAGTTACACCTGATTAGCGGACCGTTAGGAACTCTCGTTGGACTCTATGAGACTGCGGTCGACAAACTCTGCACCTGGGAAGTCAATGGCAAGCAAGTTCGTCCCAAGGTGATTGCTTCAACGGCAACAATTAAGAATGCTGATGTCCAAGTCATGAGTCTGTTCCTCAGGACGGTCAACATTTTCCCACCACCTGGATTGGATGTGCGTGACAATTTCTTCTCCATTCAACGAGACCCCACCGAGAAGGAGTTTGGTCGGCGCTACATGGGTATCTGTGCTCCAGGGCGTCGTCTGAAAGCAGCATTGATCCGTGTCTACACAGCATACCTTTGTTCGGCGCAGGCTCTGTACGACAACTACGGTCATCGAGTGGATCCTTGGATGACACTCGTCGGATACTTCAATTCTCTCCGAGAGCTTGGTGGAATGAGGCGTCTTGTTGATGACTCCGTCACCGCACTTTGCAACAAGCAAGATCGAAGAGGGTTGGCAAAGCGAAGACTATCCAACGATGCACTTGCCGAACTCACAAGCCGTATGCGATCTGAAGAGATTCCTCAAATCCTTGATCGGCTCGAAGCGATGTTTGATCCAAATCTTGAAGAACAGCGCAGGGAAGCGTATAAGACCAAGGACTACAAAAACATCCCCAAGAAGCCCATCGACGTGCTGCTGGCAACGAATATGATCTCGGTCGGCGTGGACGTGAAGCGACTGGGGGTCATGGTGGTTGCTGGTCAACCTAAAGCAACCGCAGAGTATATTCAGGCTACTAGCCGTGTTGGTCGTACCTATCCAGGTTTGGTCTGTACGGTGTTCAACTGGGCTAGACCTCGTGATCTATCCCACTACGAGACCTTTGAACATTACCACACCACGTTCTATAAGCATGTGGAACCTCTATCTGTAACTCCATTCTCGCCTGGATCATTGCAGCGTGGCTTGGCAGGATTGCTCGTCTCTCTAGTGCGGCTACGTGGCATTGAGTTTAATCCCAATGAGTCCGCTTCACGAATAACCACATCAGATCCCTATGTTCAGGATGCCATTGACACTATTGCTAAACGTGCTGAACTGATTGGCGATGGTAGTAAGACGGCTGACTTTTGTAGAGCCGAACTACTTAGCAAAGCTGATCAATGGCAAGACGAAGCTCAGAATTCGACGGGTGGTCGAGTGCTTACTTACACCGAAGTGTATGGCTCAGAGGAACTCAAGAAGGGTACAACGGTAAAGTTGCTCCAAAGTCCAAGCAGCGAAAGATGGCAAGAGTTCACTTGTCTAAATTCACTGCGAGAAGTTGAACCAACCGTCAAATTCATTATCAGCGATGGAGGACTAGATGAAATCACAGGAGATTCTGTTGCTGACTCAGCTCCAGTAAGTGGAGGGCAATCGTGAGCAATTCTAGTCACATGCGAAAATCGGAAGTTGGTGAAGCACGTCCCAGTCAAACCCTGACAACCTTTGGGATTGGATCCATTGTTGATCTTCCGAATATGTCTGTGATGGTCATGGGGTTGGATGATTGGCCAATTGCCCATTCAACAGAGATTGCCGAGGAGCGTTTGCTTCGATCGGCACAGTCAATTCTTGGACCAAAGGTAAGTCGATTTCTAACGCCACCTAGAGGACCAGAGAGCCAAGGTGCTCAGACCAACTGGTTTGATGAGGCACGGCAGATCGGTATTCCTGTTGCTCCATTTCCACGTTGGATGGTCTGCACAAAATGTCGCTTGCTTGCTCCCATCAGTTCAGGACTATTCGAACCTAAGGTCTATCCGTATCGACCTGATCGTGCAGGGTACGTTCACAATTGCACGACACAAGGTCGTGCGCCACTGGTTGTTCCAGCGAGGTTTATGGTAACTTGCGAGCATGGTCATTTAGACGACTTTCCCTGGGTTGAGTTCGTCCACAACGGTCCCACGGACTGCAAAGGGAGACTGTACCTTTACGAAGTAGGTGCAAGCGGTGAAGCGGCAGATATCGATGTACGATGCGATGGCTGCAACAAGCGTCGGCGTATCGGTCAAGCCTTCGGACCCCAGAATCGCAATGTGATGCCTCCATGCCGAGGTCGTCGTCCGCATCTTCGAGATTTTGACCCTAACGGCTGTGACCAAAAACATGTCAAGCCTATGCTTCAAGGTGCATCCAATCTTTGGTTTCCAGTGTTGATCTCTGCTTTATCAGTACCACAAGCAGAGGATGATCTTGGTCGTCTAATAGAAGACAACTGGGTGGTCCTTGAGAAAGCAACAACAATTGATGTTCTCAAGGCATTCAGATTGATCGGACAACTCAAGGATCTCAGTAAGTACGACGATGATGCGATTTGGACGGGTATTCAAAAGAAAAACGCGGGATCAGCGACTGATCAGGAAAACCCTGATGACCTCAAGTCTCCAGAGTGGCGAGTGTTCTCCAATCCCTCGAATGCTATACCGAGCCGAAACTTCAAGCTTCGGACAGTCGATCCTCCCACGGATTACGCTTCTTACTTCGAGAAAATTGTATTGGTGGAGAAACTACGGGAAGTACGTGCATTGGTAGGATTCACAAGAATCATGTCACCACGGGACTTCGATAGTGCAGCGGATCTTCCCCCCGAGAATCGTGCCAAGATCTCCCGTACCGCAGCAACGTGGCTACCAGCCTCAGAAACTAGGGGGGAGGGAATCTTCTTCCAGTTCTCCGAGAAGAAGCTTCAAGACTGGGTTGTTCAGCACAAGGAATATGATCGTGAGTTTGAACTAGCCAACCAAGCATGGAGAGCGGGTAAGCGCCTTGAACCAAACAAAGGGTATCCTGGTATTCGGTATGTCTTGCTGCATACCTTTGCTCATGCGTTGATACGTCAGCTTGCAATTGAATGCGGGTACACAAGTGCCTCGATAACCGAACGGATCTATTCACGTAATCCAGATGATGGTGATCCGATGGCAGGAGTGTTGATTTACACCGCAGCCTCCGATAGTGAAGGAACGCTTGGTGGACTCTGCGCCCTTGGAGAGCCAGATAAACTCGGTCGGCATATTCGAAGAGCCCTAGAAAAGATGAGCCTCTGCGCATCAGATCCTTTGTGTTCAGAGCATGCAGTTGGTAGTAACGACACGTTGCATGGCGCATCATGCCATGCGTGTTCCTTCCTGCCTGAAACCTCATGCGAGCGAGGAAACAAGTATCTTGATCGTGCCGTCCTGGTGCCGACCGTACAACGCAGTAACTTAGTCTTCTTCAAGTGATCATGACTCCAGAGCAAGCTATTGTCGAATCGGCGTATGCGTTGGCGTGTAGCTTACCTAACAGTAGCGTTGAATCAGTCGCAGCGGCAATTATTGCTTGTTCAGATGGCACCTTACGTGCCGAGATCAGCAGACGCATACCTCATTACCACCACCGAGATTTGGTGCTAAGGTTTCTTGATGAATGGCGACTAAACTCACCTGAAGTTGATCCACGCACAGTAGCAGTCGCTCTTAAAACGGCAGCTCTCTCGCTTCAGAGGCATCGTGATTCCCAGTCGGTCGAACTTGTTTGGACTGGTCCCGATGTGCAAGGAGAGCCATTTAGACGAACCGAGCAAGCGATCCTGCAACTGCTGGATGCGGCAAGAGAACGGATCACACTTGTTAGCTTCGCTGTCTACTCGATTCCCAATATCGCTAGAGCCTTGGTAAGTGCCGCAACCAGGGGAGTGCAGCTTACCGTCATAATCGAAACCCCAGACAAGCTAAAAGGGGAAAATGAATACAGTACGCTTCGAGCGCTTGGTAAGGAAGTGGCAGACTGCTCCACGGTATATTACTGGCCCACGGAGATAAGGCAACTAAGCGAAAGCGGCAAACCTGGCATCCTGCATGTGAAATGTGCCGTTGCAGACGATGAGTGGATGTTTCTATCCTCAGCCAATCTGACGCAGCAAGCCTTTACGATCAACATGGAGCTCGGTGTCTTGGTACGTGGCGGAAGTATGCCTAGAAGCGTGCAAAAGCAGTTTGACTTGCTGATCAAAAGTGGAAGACTGAAAGAACTCGAAAGGTAGGGACGGCACTAAGTAAAACTGAACATCCCCAATATATCAAATCGCATTTGTCGCTTTCCGAAGGATCTTGAGGCCGTTCGAGAGAACTTGCTGGCACCACTTAACGACATTTTGCAGACAACTAGCGATCTTGAAATCCACCCGCAACCAACGACACAGTGTCGCTTACTCCAAATTCGGATCGAGTCATCAACCCATATGGCCACCTGAGGATACGGTCGGTTGCCGTCCAACAGGCGGGTTTGGATGGCGTCTTGGGAGTGCTTTAGCTGGAGCAGTACTCCGCACCAAAAATTCTTGCTGGGCGTGTAGCGACCTGATATCATCGCACGACGAGCGAGGGAAACTTTGAGTGATAATCTGAGTTGGTGCCGCTCCCAGTGTTTAGGCTGATTGTCGTAAAAACAAATTCTTCCATTGAATCATCAAACGATTAACCTTATCCCATTTGGAGTATCGAATGAATCCTACATACGAAGCTGTCTACCGAATCGCGTCGGCGCTCTTTGCCGAATTTGAAGAAACTGGAGTGGAGGGATACATCACGTATCAAGAACTGGCTCGAATATTAAATCGCTTCGGCTACGAAAAACAGGCTGGAGGCGAATATACCGAAACACACGGCAAAGCTCTCGGTCAAATGGCATCTGCAGCTTGGCATTATGTCGAACAGAAGTACGGACACGATGCAGCATACAAAGTTTACTTCACGATTCGCGACGAACAGGGGAATTGCAGAGCAGACCAGACTGATCGTCGCGCAAAGACAAGTCAATAATCTTCTCCTCCTACGATTCCAAACACGCACTCGGACAGCAGTTCATCTAATGCCGAGCTTGAGTCCTTGAAGAAGAGGAACGACAGTTAATAACGAAAGGAAACGACACGATGTCGCAAGACTTGGCGGATGACAACACGGGTGGCAACGTTGCCACTTTGGCGTCAGAAAAAGCGCCCACATATAATGATAGCCAGCAGATAGACAGCCACGACCAACACTCCCACAGGCGTCTGAGATCATGGCATTACAGCATTCTAGTTCAGAGTTCCTGCGTACTTTTCTGTCGTAGCCCAATCTGAATAGGACCATCCCAACTATGTCGTGATACCCTAGCTAAACTTACCGCCCCTGTCTCGGATCACATTCGACCAACGAAGGGGGTTGGTGAGTCCCACCAAAAAAGCTCCACCGGCAACGTACAACGTTGCGACTGTGTTTCGTTGCCTTCACCCTTTCCTACTCCTTCGCCAAGACCAGCCAGCCATGCAGATACTTACGGACGCTAAACTGACGAAACTCGATGGCTCTGGCACAGGAGCAGGAACGACTAAAAGATCACTTAATGCGTACAACGGATACTTGCTAGCAATGCTCGCCGTAAAGAACTCACGAAAGATCCATGGATCTGTTTCCCCTTGGTTCGTAGCGCCAAGTTGCGCCAGTCTCTGTGTGGGAACCCCCCCATAAAAACCGAGTACCCAGGGACCACCGAATTTATAGATTGGGTGGGTGTTGACCCCAAAACCGTTTGCATACGATCCTGTCCACACGTGACCACTGTATGCGTTCGACCATTGATTTTGATTGATCTCTACCAAGATTTGTGCGTCCCACATATCGGCGAAGCCGGTGGCGACCATTGTCCCATCAATCCGGTAAACAGGTGCTCTAATTAGTGCATTATCTCTGGCATCCACTGTCGCTGTCGACGCGATGGCACGATACTGGACGCCGATGTCGGTGCCAGTAATCGCAGAATTTCGTGCCGCTTCCGATTGAACGAAATCGTTGTAATCCTGGATGTTGATACTCATAGCGTCACGGATACCCTCCGTCACGAATACCAAATGGTAGTTGTCGCCGGGGTTTAGCCCTGCTGGGATGATTACTGCCGCCGAGGTGATCGAGGTAGGTAAGAGAATTGCAGCAATGGCTATGGTTGCAAGTGATCGAATGAATAGATTTGTTGCCATGAGATATTCCTGTCTGGGATTCACAATCCGCGTGGTAGCATTCGAGTTATTAGCAATCAACCGCTTAATTGCGGCACACCATGATTCATAGTTGGGAAAATCAGGAAACGCGAGGCTGTCGTGATCGTCTGTACCGCATGATTCAACCTCACGGAAAACTTCTATTTCGCCATAGTTGCCAACAGGTTTCACTTGTATTAGCCGCGTTCACTACCTTGGTGGATAAACATACATCGGCTTTGTCAAAAATGGATTCCCAGCACCAAATGGATTGCTCAGGCTATCCGGAGAGTACGGACTCCCAAATCGGCCATACGGATTGGATATCGAGTCCTTCCGATATCGATTGGTACTCAACTCACCACCATTGCTCAGCTTTGGGGGATTGGTAGCGTAAGGATTTCGCCAAGAGTCGTTGCTGTAAGGGCTTCCGAAGCGGCTGTACGGGTTCATCAACCCGTCTGACTTGTAAGGACTCCCGGCGCCGTAAGGATTGCTTAGCGAATTTGGATCGTATCGATCTGCCCGCAAGTCAGCTAAAGGCTGCCGTGAATCCGACGCGCTTTTGCGGTTGTCCAACGGACTACGACCAGTCCTGTTAACGCCGAAGCTCTGCCCATACGACAACGATGAAAACAGCATCACCGATAGAAGGCTTAAAAGTAATCGCATAACTCAATCCACCTTTCTTACGAATGCAAATGGTCCACTTTCCCACAACCGTACCACTATCGCTCGCTAAACGCAAATAAAATCTGCCGTTTGCCCAATACGATTACCGTACCACGCTGGCGACGAGGTACTTTGAGGCGGATCTAAACCCGACGACACAGTGTCGCAAAACTTGGGCGATGACAACATTGGTGGCATGGCAAATAGTCGGCTTTTGTCTGCCAGCGTGAGGATTGCATCTTTGGTAATGCCGACTGATTCAAGCTTCAAGGTAACATCCTGTGACTTTGATTTCCTGTCTGCCTTCTTGCAACTCCATCGCCGCTCGATTCCCCCGCTCGCCGCTCCGCACGAAGTCGGATTTGCAAGAAACGATGGCGACCAGAGGTCGTTCATCTAGCTCACACACAGATGATGCAACGCGGCAGTTTTTACAATTTGTCGAGCGCAAGGAGAGCGATGTATTCCACACCACTATCCGTGAGCCTGAAACCGACCCTGTGTTGGCAGGTGGCAACGTTGCCAGTTTGGTGCCAAACCCCGAGCGCGTCATCGAACTACGGCACACTACCCTGGGATTGGGTCGGTTGGAACCAAGCAGATGGGTTTACATGGGGTTTACGGGGTGGTTAGACCGAAACAGCCTATCACTCCACAAAATTCTTGATCGGCTTGCAAGTGCCTGATATCATTACGTTTCGGGTCGAGGCTAGCTTGCGTGACAGGCTGCATTGGTGCGGTCTACTGGGTTTAGACTGACCCGTGAAAAGACAAGTTCATCGGACTTAGGCTGACTGGATGACAATCTGCGTTCTGTAATTTGACCGAGATCGAGGGATTTGACATGCTAATTACGCTCAAGTCGCATGCGTCATGAGCGTAATGACGTTTGGGTTCGAGCTCCGTTTTTCGTCGAACGCGATTGCTGCTGTCGCGTGAACTGATGACCTTTCCAACGTAGCGGACATGGCATCGTGCCATGCCGCTTGTTTAAAATAGTTAGCTAGTTGAAGCAAGAACTGAAATATGAACGAACCAACGGACGAATCGCTGGCCTCCGCTGTTGCAAACCAAGACGACGCAGCGCTACAGGAATTAATCTTGCGATATGACGTTTACCTTAATTCCTACCTTCGATCGCGATTTCCCGCAACACATGATGTGGAGGAGATCGCACAGGATACTTGGCTTCGGATTCTGAATGGTTTGCGGGAAGGGCGATACGAATTCCCTCGTCCGGGGCAGTTCCGTCTGTTCCTGTTGTCCGTTGCAAGGAATACGTTGGTGGACAGATACATTCGGCAGCGCGTCCAAAACTTAACGAACGCAGATGTGGCAAAAGTTGTGGTGGAATCAGAACGTCTTAACCAACTAGTGGCGAACGAAGAGATGGAACGTCTTCAGTCCTTAATTGAAGCATTGCCTGACGACGATCGTGATCTCGTGCGAATGCGCGTTGCAGGGCTTAGCTACGACGAGATCAGTGAGTGTCTGAATTTACCGATATTGGCGGTTCGCAGCCGTTGGAGTCGGATACGTTTGTGGTTGCGAGGCCAAATAAGATCAGACTCACCTTCCTCACCTGTTCAGGCTCCGAAACGAGAAATCACTGTTACTGTAGACCCGGGCAACTCCCCGCCAGAACTGATTGCTGACCTTTACGTGTCAATTGCATCGCTCTACCGCGCATGCGGAGGCTCCGGGCTGATTATCGGTAGAGATGAGCGGCGCACGTGCGTCAGGGAGTTGCTCTAATGAACCTTATCCCATACGAAGAATCGGAAGCCGTTGTCCAACAAACGACGTTTGAACCTTCTGACGCGAGTGACACTCGTTCCGCTTGGAGGAAGTTCGTTGATGGCGTACGACAGAGTTTCGGCTTGAAACCACTTCATTTAACCGAGCGATGGGCGACAGCTAAAGTGCGACAACAAGAAGCGGAGGTAGACACCAAACTGTTCACTGCTCGTGCGCAATACGAATTGGCTGCTGCCCAGGCGCGTAAGATTGAACTGCAGGCAGAAGGCGAGCATGCAAAAAACATGGCTCTTGCTCGGTACATCGACTCATTGGTTCGCGACGCCGCGGATCCGGCCGTGGTTGCAGATCTGATCGCGAGCAAGAATCAATCATTTGACGAAGCCTTGGCGAATGTTGAGGCAGTGGCAGAACAAATTCGCCTTCTTGGAGGCAGCGTAGAAATTGAGGTAAACAACACAGACACCGAATAAGCGCGCTAAATCGGGTAAGGAGCCAGTTACCGTGTACCCTCCCCAGGCGCTAGCATTCCAGTGCTAGTTTTATCCACGCTCGATCTTTGCCCTTAACTTTCGTTGTTCTCGAAGTCTCCCGGGAAACAGGGTTATACGAAGGTTGCGATCGGGGAAGAGTGGAAAACGAACATGAAAATTTCCTCTTTGCGGTGCTCTTAGACATTGGAAGAGGCTCTTTGACGGTTCCGAGTGATGCCAGTTAGGTCAGGTCGAAACAGCCTGTCACTTCACAAAATTCTTGATCGGCTTGCAGGTGTCTGATATCATGGATCTCTAGGCTCAGGCTAGCTTGAGTGAAACGATGCATTGGTGCAGACGATAGGGTTTTAGGTCGATCTCGTGTACAAGCAAGTTAATCCGCTTGAGCAGTAAGAATGGGAATCCAGTACAGTCCTTCAAAAATTCACTGGAATTATTTCCTTGCACTTGAGCGAGACTTTGAGACCGTTGCTCGTTACATCGAACCCTGTGATGCAAACAACGATACATTTTCGCTTGAGTTGGCAAGAATAATTATGGCTGCTACCCAAGAGGTAGACGTTGTGATGAAACTTTTGTGTGAGTTGATGCAACCAGGTTTCAATAAAGACAATATCAAATTCTACTTCCCCATCATTCGGGACAATCTCAAGGATTTCAGAGAAGAGAGCGTTACACTTCCTAGGTTTGGCATGACAAGCTCGCCGTGGATTGACTGGTCAGAGGAGAACCCTCCTCTTTGGTGGCGAGCCAATAACAAAATCAAACATAAACGTTCAAAGGAATTTCATCAAGCTACATTTAAACACGCTTTCAATGCCATGGGAGGCTTATTGTTGACGGTTGCCTATTACTACAATCTACAAATGGGTTCAGGAATAGAGCATTACTGGCCTAACGTTACTGCCACCCTAATGCCTACAAGCACTTTATTTCGACTGAAGCCAAATTACTATAACGAATACTATGGGGTGTGAACGCAAGCGTCTGATATGCGGTAAAGACCATCTTCCCCAGAGGAATTGGCGGCAAAGCCTTTGAAATCAATTTGCACTGACATCAACTCGTGGAGCATATTCGTTCACTACGAACCCAAATCTTTCTTCTCTCCTTCATTCACATCCCCTGACTCAATAACCAACGACATCGTGTTGCAAGACCTGACCGATGACTACATGGGTGGCAACTGACAACTCGCCTGTTCCTCGTCGACTGCGGGTCGGATTCGCGAGAAACGATGGCGACCAGAGGTCGGTCATCTAGCTTACACCCAGGTGTTGACGGTGCCGGTTTTTACAATTTGCTGAGTGCCAGGAAAGCGAGAGCATAGGTGACCGCCCACAGCCCGCTCCCTGAGTCTGAAACGGACACTGTGTCGGCAGGTGGCAACGTTGCCAGTCTGGTGCCGAATCCCAATCGCGAAATCGAACTGCGGCACGCGACCTTTGGATTGGGTCGGTTGCAATCAAGCCAACAAGGTTTCGAGGGGGTTACGGGGAGTTATGCCGAAACAGCCTATCACTCCACAAAATTCTTGCTCGGCTTGCAGGTGCCTGATATCATTCAGCTTCGGAAAGAGGCCACCTCGCGTGATAGGCTGCAATGGTACGGTCTACAGGGTTGAGTCTAATCGGTGCGAAGTGGGAACGATTAAAAGCTGTGAATCGCTGGGGCATACCACATGATCTCGAAAAGGAGATTCGCGACCGCGATGTTGCGTGCGTGTATTGTGGTACGGTATTACTTGAATCTGTACCACGAGGATCCGCTCGAAAACAAGTAGCGACTTGGGAGCATATCATTAACGATGCAACCATCGTGACCATCTGGAATATCGCGAGATGTTGCAATTCATGCAACGCGAGCAAAGGGACAAAGCAAACTAATTGGTTCGCGAGTGCAAAAGGACAATCTAATGAGTGAATTAAACGAAGTCGAGAAAGGCCAATTGTGTCAGTCAACGATTGAATCGCTGTACGACGCCACAGGCGGCATGAAGCATTTCCCAAAATTATTGAAAAAAATCATTATCAATAAGGCTTGGGAACGTCGCGTCAACAAGGGCAGGCTAATCGAACTCAAAAGCCTACGCGAATTAATTACCGAAAAACCCATTCGTGGTTGGGGTGAAGATCCAAAGATGGTCGAAGCGGTAATTAAGGATGACCCTGAATGCTTGGCGTTGTATCGGGAAGCAATGAAGGGTGAGCCAGGAAGACCGGAAATTGGTTGTGAATCACAACCAATTAAGACTTCAAAGGGAACGGGTAACAAAGCCTACACCTGCGAGCGTCTTTCTAAGGTTGCTCCAGAGCTGTTTGAAGAAGTCAAAGCGGGGCGCATGTCGGCGAACGCCGCAGCGATCAAGGCAGGCATCCGCAAGAAGCCTACAGCGTATGACGTTGCGTTGAAGGCGGTCAGGAAGCTGTCCCAGGACGAATGGGAGAGGCTTAAAAAGGAACGATAGTCAAGACCGAAAGGAAACGACACGATGTCGCAAGACTGGTTGGATGCAACATGGGTGTCCACTTTCAGTTGGTCGGCTTTTGTCGACTGAGGGTGGGATTTGCAAGAAACGATGGCGACCAGAGGTCGTTCATCTATAGCTCACACACAGATGATGCAACGCGGCAGTTTTTACAATTTGCCGAGCGTCGGGTAAGTGAACAGGCATGGATGACATCTCAAACCAAGTTCAGTGAGTCTGAAAACGACACTGTGTCGGCAAGTGGCAACGTTGCCAGTCCGCACCCGTTAGTGGGGTTCTTGTCGGATGGTTTGAACCCCACTAGCTACCAAATCGGTCGGGTTTTTGGCTGTCTATCGATGGCAAGGAATCAAGTAAAACTGGAGTCTCGCAAAGACTAATCGAAAGGAAACGACACAGTGTCGCTTTACTTGGTCGCTACAAAATGGGTGGCAACGTTGCCACTTTGGCGACAGAAAAAGCGCCAACATATAATAGAAGTCGCTAGCCGCGAACGGACAACCCCAGTCCAGAAGGCTGGGAAAGATGCGTCTTGTTACGTGCCAGATAGCGTGGGATGCTACAATCTTGTGACGTTTGAGGAACTTCGACTGCGCCACCGAATCAGGAGCTAGCAACACATGCCACGTCAGATATCGATATCGTTGTCATTGATGGTGATTTCTGGGATGTTCCAACTGGATTGTCAGGTACGCGCCCAACCCGCCAAAGAGGTCACTAACAGCATCGGGATGAAGCTGGTGCTGATCCCCAAGGGTACATTCATGATGGGGAGCAAGTTGTCCCCGAAGGAAGTCCATCAGCGATACCCTTGGGGAAAAGAGGAGTACTTCAAAGGAGAGACTCCGCATCAGGTCGTGCTGACCCAGTCGTTTTACATGGGTATCCACGAAGTCACTGTAGGTCAATTTCGCAAGTTCGTTGAAGCGGAGAAATACAAAACGGAGGCGGAGACGGATGGCAAAGGTGGGTGGGGATACGATCCATCGACTAGAAAACTTAGTCAGAATCCCAAGAACACATGGCGGAATCCCGGATTTGCTCAGGACGATAATCACCCTGTGGTGAATGTATCTTGGAATGACGCGGTCGCCTTTTGCCGTTGGCTCAGTCGCGTCGAGGGGCGGGAATACCGATTGCCGACGGAAGCGGAATGGGAGTACAGTTGCCGCGCTGGATCCACAAGCGAGTTCAGCTTTGGGGATGATGCCGAGCAGGTAGTAACTTTTGGCAACGTGGCCGACGCAACGTTAAAGAGACAATTTCCGAACTTTGCAGCGGTAAGTTCAAGTGACGGCGTTATGTTTACTAGTCGGGTGGGAAGTTATCGGTCGAATAGATTTGGGCTGTACGACATGCACGGCAACGTGGCGGAAAGGTGTTCGGACTGGTATGGAGAGTACCCTCGTACGACGATAACCGATCCTGTTGGTCCAGCCACGGGCTCGATTCGCGTGATCCGTGGCGGCGGTTGGAATGGCTCGGCCTTGAGTTGCCGATCGGCGGGCAGGGGCAGGGGTACGCCGGGGTGGCGGTACCACGACATTGGCTTCCGCGTTGCCCTGAGTTCATCCGGAATCCCCAAGTAGGCGGAGTAACTCAGGATCAGATGGCTCACTGGTAACATGTCATTGGGTGGTAACGTTTCCACCTTGGCATCAGAAAAAGCGCCAACATATAATGATAGCCAGCAGATAGACAGCCACGACCAACACTCTGCACTGATGACAGGTCAACTCCCACAGGCGTCTGAGATCACGAGGTCTGCGGTAGACTCGGCAAATCATCGTTAGGATCGAGGTAAACGCAGCTTGGCTCGATGCTTCGTTTTTGCGACACAGTGTCGTTTCCGTCGACGACCTGTTTGTATTCGGGAATCAGCCGCTGATAGTTGCCAGTTCCTTGGCACCAACGACCAAGAGTTTGTGAATCATCGACGGCGATGAAAGCGGGTCATCTAGCTCACTACCCAGTTACTGCACTGACGCATTTTTACAATTTGCCGAGGCTAAAAAGCGCCAACATATAGTGATATCGCCAAAGTACACACCCCACGCAGCCAAGACTCGATGCCACTGTGTACTCTCTCATCGACCATAAGCAGCAGACGACAGACAACGGACAACGACAGGTACGACAGGAGCAAGTATATATGATGCCCCGCATAGACCCGACGACGCAACCCGAGCGTGATCGCGCCGAGCGGGGGTATACCGCTACCGTGGCGTCGGTGGGTGGGGGGTCTGGATCAATTTCCGAGCGACACTGTATCGTTTCGGTCAGCGACATCAGGTCGTTTCGGCTTGCATCTCGGCAAGCAGTTCTCGAATTTCATCGATCGCCATGCGTTCTCGACGAACCATATCCTGCTCGTCCTGTTGCGTGGCTGTGACTTTGGCTGCAACGTCGACAAATTTGGCGTAAGCCCTGATGCTCGTCTCTAGCCACCCAAGTGCCGACCACGATGGAGCTGGCGTCCTGGCACGATCCAGATGGACGACGGTTACGCCCTTGGACTTCTCCTCGACAACCCGCAGCCGGTTCGCCTGACACCAAGCGATCTCGGCTTGGAGCGTTGAATTTGGGGGTAGTTGACCCCAGGACGCTGGGATGTCGCTCAAACCCGAAACGAATCCACAATCGACCGATTCGGTGTCGTCCGTCCACTCAGCGGTCACGGGTGGATAGAGTCGGTTGAGTTCCGAATACGTCCAAGCCTGAGCATCCGGCTTGCTCATGCCCTTGTTCTTGCATTCTTTCATCAGGCGATCGCGTACCGGCTCGGCTTCAGCCCAGCGACCATCACGTTGCAATCGCCTTGTGACGCTCAGTGGATCCACTCCGTCAACCTTCGATTCGTCCATGACTTTTCCCCTCCATTGGTGTTCCCAAGCACTAACGGTCATTATAGACCGTTAGTTGGACGAGATGAAGCCAATTCGTTGCTAACCGATCTTTCGCATGATCTCAATAGCTTTCTGCAGATCGCGTTCGGCGTACACTTGCGTGACATCTGCTGATGCGTGACCCAGAATCACCTGTGCAGCTTCCAGCCCGTACCGTTTGCGAATCTCCGTCCCAGCCGAGTGTCGAAGTCGGTTCGGAGACCAGCGGTGATCCGATTGCCATTTCTCCAATTCAACTCGTTGCTTTTCCGTCAGTCGATCGTGCCATTGCTTCGAGGTTTCATCCTCACGTTGGTTCAGCGGCTCGGGTGGTGGGAAAGCGATATCGCAAGCTCGGTGGATCGCACGGCGGTAAGTGTTTACAGTGTAATGCTCACCAGCGGTTCTTTGCGGTTTTCGCTTCCGATTTGTTCCTGGACGGTTGCCGCACGAGAGTGGAGTGGTTCGATTCGAATGACGTTCCTCTCGGCGTTTTCTCTCCGAATCCTCTGGACTAAAGCAATGGGTTTCCTTTTCTCGCAACAGGTAAGGTCTCAGAATATCCTGCCCTTTTGGTCCAATCGGGATGATTCGTTCTCGACCGTGATGCTCCGTCTTGTGGGTTGCTGGACGGTACAACCAGACTTCGCCTGAAATATCCACGTCACAGGGACGCAGATTGCAAACGTCTTGTGGACGACAGCCCGTGATCCGTTGGAATCGAACCATATCAGACACCACGCACGTTAGGTGCGGCAGCGTAGCCTGAACGGTCGCATCGTCCACGGGAAGGACTGGATCCGGCTCGTGTGCCTCGGAGCGTCCCTTGCGCAAGCCCGAGACAGCCATAAGCCCGTGGTACACGTCGCCCCGAACCAGTTCGTTTTCGACGGCCCATTTGAAGCACCTTCGAATCCTGCCGATCGACTTGTTGATGTGGCCTCGGCACCAACCTTTATCGACCATCCGCTGGCGAACGGCTTTGAGCGCCAGGGGTCCAAAATCGTTGGCAATCTTGCGTCCGTACAGTTCTCGGACGATCTTCAGAGCTTCTACGATGCATCCGTACTCGCTCGTGACCCGACCGTCCTTGCGGTAGTAGTTTTCGGCGAATTTCCGATAGGCATTGAGGACTTCGACCACGGTGGAGTCGGCTTCGGTTTGCAATCGGCGCCCATTGGCTAGGAACTCGGCAATGATTCGGTCGTATTCAGACCTGCTAGCTGCTGAGTTCCATTTTCCGAGGTAGATATCTCGGCCATTGATGGTCACCACGGCTTGTCCGGTGGACTTGTGGTGGCGGTAAGAAGGAACGCGGGAAGAAGACGGTTTCGGCATGGTGTGCAAACCTCCAATTTCACCGATTCCGGTAGACTACCGGATTTCGTGGAATTTCAGGCTGCACTGCCGAACATCGGCAGGTAACGTAAGTACTTGTTTCAGCGTTATTTAGAAAAAATCGGCTCGACTGTCACTCCTTCGAACCGATCATCCCCCTATACGTCGACTGCGTCCTCCAAAACGATGCTCCCATCAAGCAAATCACAGCCTTCATGCACAGCGCCAGCTAGTTCGCAAAACAGAAATTTGACACGATAGTATTTGAATGAGAAAGAGGATCTTTTTGATCGAAAATTGAACGCTTTGAATATTTGGCGCGCGAAGTTTTTGGATTGATGGATTGAGGCACATACGCATCGCCAAGCAGAGTCACTTGCTGGTGACCGAAGTTGATTTTACCAGAGCAACCGGCGTGGCGCAGGTGATGGCGGAGGGGGGAAGATCGGAATTGTTGGGTGGGTATCCTGCATTCCAAGCTGCAATAATTGCTGAGGAGCCAAAATTCGGTTTGTAACAAAATCTCAAGGAAGGCGTTTTCTCCTAAAAATACCTTTTAAGTTATCTAGGCCTTTATCTCGTTCAGGAACCATCTTCGGGGATTTGCTCGCGTCTTCTTCAAATTCTAATTTTGGTTTCAATTTACTCTCAATCTTACTATCGCTTTCGCCTGTGCTAGCATTGCGTGGTGGTCGGTCTTTTTGAGGGAAAATCAAAATCGCTGAAAGGAAACCGACAACTAAGACAAAAGATAGGCTTTTAGGTAGAAATGGAATCCGGGGAATGATTGAAATAGCAGTATTCCAAACCGAAAATAGAATGCCCAGCATTATCTTTCTAGATCGATGCTTGAATGTGCCATAACCACAACGATCACAAATACCTCGAGACACGTCCATTCGTGCGTCGCATTCCGGACATAATGAATCAAACATGGACTTAGATTTCCATTTTGTTTTTACGAGAGAATCAGATTTCCATCATAAAATGCATGCGACCATGCAATATACTGCGAGTATTTCAAGCTTACAAGGCTACTCAGTAAACCTGCACTAGTCCTCGAAGCAACTGAATCTATTGAGCTCGTTGTTTGCTTTCAAGGCCTCTGGTAACAGCCCTCTTTTGGGTGTGGGTATCGCCCGAGTCCCAATGATGGTTCTCTTGGAATAAGATAAGGGCTATTGGCCTGCATCGCCTGCCGCAAGAATTCCCGACCAATCGTCCTCATTCAGATCAGTTTCTTCTTCATACCCACGCGAATCGATACGCCTACCCATACAATATTGGATCCATACATCGATCCCAGGTTTCATTTTCAAAGCGCCAGATGAATAACGAAAACAAAGACGATTTTGCCACCACTCCAGGTCCAATTGATCCGGATCAAACCAACCTCCATCAAAGCGATAATCCCGACGCGGATGCCAACGAACAAACGGCAGACTACCGCACTTCAGGTTCATCTCCAGCCGCCTCCGGCGATAAGCCATCCGAGAACAAAAGCACCAACACCACTGATAAGTCTACTTCGAATGTGCCCATGAAAGTCGGTCGCTACGCGATCAAACGACTACTAGGACGTGGTGGCTTCGGAGAGGTCTACCTTGGATTCGATGATCAACTCCAACGCGACGTGGCGATCAAACTCACCTTCGGCTCGCGCGTCGGCCCCAAAGCAACTCGTATGTTCATGGCCGAAGCTCGAATGCTGGCCGAACTTGACCACCCAAACATCGTTCCGGTCTTCGATATCGGAACCACCGACAAGGGTGACATCTATATCGTTTCAAAACTCATCGATGGGACGGACCTAGCCACCCGAATCGAAAAAGACAGGCCTAGCCGCGAGCTAGCCCTCGAAATCATCGGTGCGATCGCCGAAGCTCTCCACTACGCCCACTCCAAAGGGCTAATTCACCGCGATATAAAACCTGCGAATATTCTACTCGATAAAACCGATCGCCCTTACCTGGCTGACTTTGGAATCGCCCTGAGAGAGACCGACCAAGTTGGCTCGGGCGAAATCACGGGAACCCCAGCTTACATGAGCCCCGAACAAGCTCGCGGGGAAGGACATTTGATGTCCAACCAAAGCGATATCTATAGCCTCGGCCTGGTTCTATACGAACTCCTTGCAGGTCGCAGACCCTATCGAGGTAAGACCGCCCAAGATCTCTTGCGCATGGCCCAGATTGGTGAAGTGCGTACCCCGAGAACCTTTGATGTTACGATCACCAAGGAGCTTGAACGCGTCTGCTTAAAAGCACTCGCTCGTAGGCCTTCTGATAGGTACGCAATCGCCAAGGATTTTGCCGAGGAAGTTCGGTTGTTGGTCGCAAACCAGTTGGCGAGCGAACCTAACAAAAGGAATACCTCTTCCGCGATCGGAACTGGTACTGGAATTGCAAGTGGTGCGGTTGGTCAAAGCGCTTTGCCAACGCCTAGCGACCATGCCAAACTCAGTGGCATCGAATCGGATCAGCAATTCGAGTCGGTCAAGATTACTCCTCGTGGATTAAGGTCTTTTGAACCGAAGGATTCGGAGTTCTTTTTGGAACTTTTACCTGGCCCGTTCGATCGATTCGGGTTGCCCGAGTCGCTTCGGTTCTGGAAGGATCGAATCGAGTCAACACAAATCGAAGAATCGTTCCGAATCGGTTTGGTGTATGGTCCTTCGGGGTGCGGTAAATCGAGTTTGATGAAAGCCGGTTTACTACCAAGGCTCTCGCCAAAAATAGAGAGAGTCTATGTCGAGGCAACTCCAGAGGATACTCCGGCCCGACTATTAAAGGAGATTCAGAAGACTGTTCTAGAGGCTGCAAAAAACAATCTCGTGGAAACCTTGAATCTCATCCGACGAAGGAAACTCGTTCCCAGCGGTGGTAAATTGCTGCTGGTGATCGACCAATTTGAGCAATGGTTGCATAGCCATGACGAGTATGCGGGGCAAGAATTGACCGATGCACTTAGGCAATGCGATGGCGTGACCGTCCAAGCAGTCTTGATGGTTCGCGATGATTTTTGGCTGTCGGTGAGTCGATTTCTTAAGGAGCTCGATGTACGAATACAGGAGGGTGAAAATGCGGCACTGGTGGACCTATTCGACTTGGATCATGCGAAACGGGTGTTGGGGCTTTTTGGCCAAGCATACGAACGGCTCGATCAAGACAGATCCAAATGGACCGAGCCACAAAAGCAATTCCTGGAAACCGCCGTCGAGGGGCTCGCTGAGAATCGCAAGGTGATCTCGGTACGGCTGGCGCTTTTTGCAGAGATGATGAAATCAAGGGATTGGGTGCCCAAGTCGATCCAAGACGTCGGGGGTGTGGCTGGAGTCGGTGTGACGTTTCTCGAAGAAACCTTCGGGGACAAGCACGCTCCGATCCAGATTCGCAAGCATCAGGGTGCGGTCCGTGATGTGTTGTCGGCGTTACTTCCATCGACAGGGACTAACATCAAGGGTTACAGTCGTAGCTTATTGGAACTTCAGAAATCCGTTGGATATGAGAACAAACCCAGTGAGTTCACAGAACTGATCAGTTTGCTCGATAAGAACTTGAGGCTCATAACACCTGCGGACGAATCGGGTCAGGAGAATCGATCTTATCAACTGACACACGATTACCTCGTTCCATCGCTTCGAGATTGGCTCAATCAAAAGCAGCGAGAAACCAAAAAAGGTCGCGCGGAATTGAAACTCGCCGAACGCGCTGCGACCTGGGGAGCGAATCAAGAGAACAAGCAACTGCCGACACTCTGGGAGTGGATGTCGATCAAACGCCTTACGGAATTCAAAAGATGGACCGATGGCGAGCAACGCCTGATGCGTTCGGCAGGACGATACCATGTTGCTCGCATGGGTTCACTCCTAGCAAGCATCTGCTTGATAGGAATCCTTGGATTCTTGGGCTGGCAACGCATCTCCAACCAACGCAGCGAAGATGCCGCCGCCGCAACTGCCGAAAGCTGGCTCAAGCTCGAATCGAGCAAGTTGGGTGAACTACTCCCGAGACTCCGTGACCAATCGACTTGGATCAAAGACGATTTGCAAAGAGCCGCCGAGGATCCTCAAACTCCAGCAGACCTGAAATCTCGCGCACTGATTGGCCTGAATATCATCGATGAAATCCGCAAAGATCAGTGGTCGGCAGTCACCCAAACCATGCTTAGGCAACCGATCGACGATTTCCTGGCCCTTTGCAAACTGCTCAAGGACTCCAAAGACCAACTGACACCATCGTTTCAGTCGAAACTTACCTCTCCTGAGAGCACCAACGAAGAGAAACTGCTGGTTGCAGCAGGGCTTGCTCTCTACGATCCAGACTGCGAGCCCATGCTCTCAACAGATACCGGACGAATGATTGCTGACGGGATTGCTAAGACCAATCCGATTTATCTCAAGGCATGGCAAGACGCCTTCGAGCCCATTTCCGAACGCTTGATTCCCATATTACAAGATCGCTTTGCGGATCCCAAGTCATCAGAAGTTCAAAAAAATCTGGTAGCCACCGTCCTTGCCGATTACTCCAAAACCAACTCAGATCGACTTGCGCAACTGATTTCGATCTCCGATCCTGCAAGCTACCAAACGTTCTTTAATCCGATCAAATCGCTAGGGAGCAACGGAATTGCTTCCTTGCAATCGATCGCGTCTCGAGAACTAAAGCCTCAGTGGAACGACCCGGCTTCAGATCCCACTTGGAAAGAAGTCGATTCGGCAGTTAAACTGAGTTTCCAGCAAGCCCAAGGGATGATCTCGGATCGGTTTGCTTATGTGCAAGCCATGCCACTTGAAAAGTTTCTCGAAACGGCCGAAGCTTTGCGGCCTTGCGGTTACCGACCGACGCGAGTAAGGCCATGGGCTTGGAGCCCGAGAGCCAATTCAGAGGGGGATACAAGCACCGAAGGACCCATGGTTGCCGCGATCTTTACCCGAGATTCTAAGAAGTGGGAAATCGAGACGAACTTAAAGATGGCTCAGATACCCAAGGGGGATCAACCAGCGGTCAAAGGCGAATTGGTGCTCGAAGATTTGTGTGCTATGCCGACACGCAGCACCCTTGCTCCGAGCTTCATCGCCTTGTGGGTCGAACCAGCTTCAGACAAGGATATTCGCAGGGTGCTGGTCGACATCGATGAGGACGAATTGCGCACAGAGAACAACAAAATCGGCGAAACATCAGGATCCATTCGTGCCACCGTCCGAAGCAAGCGAGGGGGTACAAGAAGATACACCGTGATCTACTCTGAGCTTGTTCCACCGACGGACTTGTACTCACGTCACCAAGGTGGCCAACTGCTGTATCGTCCTCAAACGGACATCGCGATGGCACAGCCGAGACAACCAGTGATGACTGCAGTCGATACAGCCAAATCGAGGGTTGCCAGTTTTGACGCGCTTTCTGAGTCGGAGCGCAGAGGGGTTCTTAAAAATGCTCAACTGCTCAACATAGTTGCGACAGCAATGCTTGCTACAAAGGAGTACCAGCGTGCGTTGGATCTATGCAATGAAGGACTGACGGTAAACGCCGATTCCCCGGACTTGCAGCTATCGCGATTATTGGCTTTGGTTCGATTGAAACAAACAGAACAAGTCGCTAATTCCGTCAAACAAGTAGTCCCCCTGCTTGAAAGCCCATCGTTCAAAGCCTACGCACAGATTCAGGCGTCTTATTTGACCGATGGAAAAGACTCGGCGATGGAATTGATTCAGCGATATCGTCAAGAATTAAAGGGGGATCTTGAAGAGTTGTACAACGTGCTTTGCGCATCGGCACTTTGCGCTGACGCGGCGTCTGAAGGGGAGAAGAAAGACTTCATCGATGCGGCCTTGGACTTGCTCGATTTCATGGTGACGCAAGGATACGCAAATACAACTCAGTTGACCTCCGATGCCGATTTGGCGATTTTACACAGGGAGCCAAGATTCATCGCCGCACTGAATCGAATCGATGTCCCACAACCAAATATGGGAATCTGGGGCATCGACACGACGATCGAAACGCGGGTGATCCCTGAGGATCCAACTGCAGCCGCCAGGGGTTGGATCGACGGCAAGCGCATCGATGAGTTGATTGCGCAGGGATGGCGTCCGACCGCAATCGCACTTGGGGACTGGGGGGCCGACTCCGATCCGAGGATTCCTTATGGTTCCATGATTCTTTCGAGGCCTTTAATTCCTGATGAACTCAAGGAGTTGACGGCCAAGGAGCAGGCTCATGCGATATTAGCACTTTACGAATTGGGAGATAAGGCGAGCGTTTGGAGCCTTCTGAAGAGATGCCCTCCTGATGCTCGGGTTCGGAGCTATTTCCAAGCTTATTTGACCGATTATGGAGCCGATCCAGAAACGATCGTCAAGGCTTTTCTTGAGCGAAGTCCTGACTCCACGCCCATGCTTGAAAATACATTGAAGACCAACGCGACGGCGCCATCGACGGCTGCATTGGCGATCAGCCTGGGAGATTTTCAGCAGGCAAAGATGCTCAGCGAAGACCAGCAGGTATCGGTACGAGCGCATGCTTTAAAGTTGTTTGTGGAAGACATTGACTCTGGGGTACATGGAGCGTGTGAGTGGTTGCTCAAGCAACTCGGTGCGCAGGACGAGTTGCAGACTGCAAACAAGGAACTTGCCACCGGCACGGTTGTGGGCAACCGCAACTGGTATCGAACGAAGCGCTCGAAGGACACGTTTATCGTCTTAGGCCCAGCGGAATTCGTGATGGGTTCACCGATTCATGAATCCGAGGGGTTTGGACGGGCGAAGGAGCCCGTCGAAGCACAACACGTACGCGGAATCGATTATCGTTTCGCGATTGCATCGCAGGAGACAACCGTCGAGCAATTCCAGCGATTTCGCGCCAATCATTCGATCGATCGCATTAACTCTCGGGAATCCGATGCGCCGGCTAATCAGATCACTTGGTTTGATGCGGTTGCTTATTGCAATTGGCTCAGCAAATCCGAGGGGCTGGCTCCCGAGGAATATTGCTACCAGATCAATCCTCAGGATCCGACCGATGTCGCGATTCCGCCCGATATGCTGAAAAGGATAGGCTATCGACTGCCGACGGAAGCCGAGTGGGAGTTTGCTTGTAGGGCTCACAGCATCACTGCCCGACCCTATGGGGAGACCAAGGAATTGCTTGGTCGCTTTGCATGGTATGCGGATAACAGCGGAACGGAACGCGCGATTTCGGTTGGAACCATGCGACCCAACGACATTGGCATGTTTGACATGCTTGGGAACATTTGGGAGTGGAACCAGGACAGCGGTTATTGGTACCCCAAAGATAAACCAGGGAAATCCACCGGGAGATTACAGATCGGCAAGGTCGATCCCAAGGAGCGTCGTTTGCTCCGCGGCGGTTCGTTCGGCCAACGAGCATTGCACGTACGCTCCTCGAATCGGAACTTCGACGATCCGACTACTGGCTTCCAAAGTTATGGGTTTCGACCTTCGAGAACTTACCGCTGAGGTCCTTTACAGCTTTACCCCTTTTCTTCTTTTTCTTTTACCAACGCGCGCCGCGGAGCGGCGCGCGAAATTTTTTTGGAGGTTGAACGATGAGTTCGCGAAACGAGGAATTGGTGATCATCGTCAAGATGTACGACCTTATGAAATGGTGTTGTGAGCATACGAGCAAATTCCCAAGAAATTATCGGTTTGTTCTTGGCCAGCGCGTGTTGTTGGTAGCTCGGTAGGATGACAAGCAAGAACGCTCCGTGCGGGTTTTTTCTCACGCCCCCACTAAGCGATAAGTCCCTGTTTTGCTAGGGCCGACGAACTCGATGTGGCCGGCAAGGCGAAGTGTGTCGAGTTCGCGCTTGACGGTCTTGAGGCTACAACCAAGCTCGCTTGCGATGTTCGTCGAACGCATCTTGCCTGACTGACGCAGGAGCGTCAGGATCAGCTCCCGTCGGCTCGCCGGCGTTTCGACCACAGGTGCTTGAATGGTCACGGCGTTTCGAGCGTCCCGGACGGTGACCGAGTCGCTGAACCGATAGCCTGTCCCGCCGCTACAGACAACGGTCTGATTGTCGGCTTCGACGCCTACTTGAGTACGAAGCACGTCGGTCAGAGCTTTGCGAAAATTGTAGATCGCGCTGACGATCGCCGCTTCGCCAGTGGTGCCCCCAAGTTCACTGGCCAGTTCTGGGCCACTCTTGGCCACCCACGCCCCCACACGCGTACGCTGGTTGAGGACTTCGAGGATTCGTACGATCCGCTTCGAACGCGCCGTATACAAAACGGTGTGGCCACACAAAGTGATCCGATCTTTCTCGATCACCAACTCCCCACCGGCGAACTCTCCTGAATCATAGGCTGGTTCGGTATAGGGCGCAGGCAACTCGGCCACCTTGGACACATGGTTTCGAGGTTCCGGCTCGGTTTCCACGGTCGACAACACGCCTTCGATGATCTTCGTAAGCTTGCGTCCTCGATCCGTGAATGGCTTTGATATGAAGTCTCTTGCCCCAAGTCTCAGTAGCTTGGCAGCTAAGTCGAAGCCCTGGGCCGTATGCGCAGTCATCATGTACACCTGCGGTGGGGATGGCTTCTTGATCCGCTGGATTTCCTTGAGCAGAATCACACCAAAGTCTTCGCTTGCGCCGCCTCGACCAGGTTTGGCCGGGATACAAAGGTCCAGCAAGACGCAGGCATAGCTCGTGCTCGCCAACTGCTTTTTCGCGTCTTCAACATTCGTCACTGCGTCATGTTCGATGTCCATCGAATCCAAGATGTCCACGATGTACTCAACGACGCTCAAATCATCTTCAACAATCAAGAACTTCATTTTCCCCACCCAGAACTCAAAAACCTATAATAAATCCTCATTGGCGTGCGAGTGCCGACTACCCCGATCCACCCTGAAAGACCCAGCGATCGGAATCCTGCAAAGTGGCTTTGCCGGATGCAAAGCGCTTAGAGATAGACGGTGCCGACCGTCTCCCCAACCGCTACAACCGGAAAAGTTCGATTGCTAGCATCATGGGGGTGTCCGTGACACCTCTGGTCACAGCGGGGAAGAATTTAGAAAAATTTCAGAGCGTCCTTCGAGTATCTTGAGCGGTTTGTTTCACGCGAATCGCTTAACTCCTTGGATGCTCCTACGAAGGGCTTTTGCCAAGTGCCTCGCGGACTGCGCGGATCCAACTTCCGAATTCACGCCGGATCGCCAGCGCGTAGTCTCTGTTCTCCAGACAAGCGTCTCGGTACATGAGCGTCTTTCCTGTTTCGTGCCGGCCACGGATCCACAGCAGCATGGTTTCCCGATTCAAATGCTTGGGCCTACGGCTCGCGACATTCTTAAGATCGATACCTGCCGATGCCAGCGCCTTGCGCCATGTGCCAAAGTGCTTTAGTGCAGCTAGATAGAGCGCTTTATCCCGATTTCGGTTGACCGTGGCCCCTAGATCGTAGCCAGTCGTACACAGACGCCGAAGGCGGTGTTTTACCCGTTCGGGCGATAACTCGCGGGATAGCAAAGCGTCGCGAACACTCACCCCCGCGTACTCGATAGCCGTGTCCCAAGAGCCAAACTCTTTGAGAGCTGCCAAATACAGCAATTCTTCAGCGGATCGAATCTCTTCTTCGACTAATGGATTGCCGGCCATGTCCAACTGCACAATCCGTCGAATGATTGTCTCTCGAATCATGGCTTCCTCCTGCGCTTTTTCAATTTGTACCTGGTCTTTGCCAATTCGATAGTTTTGGCCCAAGGTCCGACGTGTCGAGCCGCTGCCGCTCTGAGATTGATGTTCTCAGGGGTGTCACAAATCAGCGATTGTCCCGTCTCTATTCGCTTGCAAACCTCTTCGAGAATAGCCTCGCGTGTCCAAGTTCGACGCGCAGGTTCTATCCCTGCCGCTCTATACGCTTTCTGCCATCCACCAAAGTGCCGCCGCGCGTATCTCTCAATCGTCGCTGATGAACTTGCGATTTCTCTGGATGTCATCCCTTTGGCGTGACCATCTCGGATCGTAGCGAGCAACTCTTCTTTGGTCCATCGTTTGATTGGAGGTTTGATTGTTAAACGATCACCAAGCCCAGCGGCCTCAACCGCTTTTTGCCAACTACCAAATCGAAGAACCGCAGCATTGCCAAGCTTGATGCAACCAAGTCCCCTGCGATCTAACGGCTTGCCTTTCGCGAAATCCTCTTGTATCTCTCGAATGACTCGTTTTTCCGACCATTGATTCGTCAAGGTGTGCGTCCCGGCAACTTCGATTGCATTACCTATGCTTCCAAAAACTCGGGCCGCAGCGTGATATAAGTTGAAATCCGCTCGGACCACCGGCCCTTCATATCCAGTGGCTGCTAGCTCTCGAAGTTTCTGGACGATTCGTTCCTTGGTCCATCTTTCACGTGGCTTCCTAGGAATCCCTGCTGCGACGAGTGCATTATTCCAATTTCCAAACCGATCTACGGCGGCACAAAAGAGTGTTCTGTCTTCTTTATGGGTCGCAAATAGATCCTCACCTGAATCGCGCCGATGATGGATGCCGTCGATGACCGCTTGGTCAGTCCACTCGCGTCGTAACTCGGATTGCAGTCCCAGAAGTTTCGCTGCTCTTCGCCATCCCCTAAAGTGCTTTTTCGCGGATCGCACCAGTTTTGGATCTCGATGAGAACTATAGACTAAAGGCAGCCCTTTCTCGTAAAGCTCAATGATCCGCAGCTGCACTTCGTCTGCACTATAGAAATCGGATGGCACTCTTGGAAACCCCGCTTGGCTGCGTGCATCATTCCAAGTTCCAAAAAGGGTTTTCCCCGCTGCGTAGAGAGCCTGGTCCTCTTTGTGAATCGAGTCGATGCATTGACCTTCGGCATGTCGCTTGCGAATGGCTTCGATGACCGTTTCCTTCGTCCACCTGAAGTAGTGTGACTCGCGATCTCCACGAATCATGCCTGCAGCTTCCAAAGCCGCTCGCAAACTACCAAAGTGGCGTCTTGCAGCCGATTCGAGATTCTTGTCCTTGACCGGCCCATTGGCTCGAACTCTTTTCAGTTCGGCGATAACCTTGTCTTTGGTCCAATTCTGTCTTCCCATGATCAACCCTCCGTACTTGCAAGAATCTCTTGAAAGATTCTCGCTTGGTCAGGGTGATGGGACTTCAAATAAGCCTTTACCTCGGGGTTGTTCAGCAGAGATCTGACATAGATCACTAGCTTTAGCAGGTTCGTTGTGTACTGCCTGTAGAGTCCCGAGTAAAAGTCTTGCTGCTGCTCGGCTTCTTGGAGCTTTTTAAGCAAACTGCTTTTCCGGTCCTCGGCTTGTGCCCATGGAGTCTTGGGATTATTCGGTTTCGATCTCTTGGCAGCCGGCGTTTTTAGCACCAACCCTCGAGCAAAAACGATGCTGTAGTCGTTGCAGGACTCCATCAATTTGAGGATCTCCTGCTGGCGATCCTGTTTCACATGGGCCAGCTCGCGTGCCGTCTGAAGATGGATCTTGTTGGCGTTAAACGCTTTCTCGACATCCGGGTGCAAGCTAGCTAGCAGCGACTTGTTTAGCCTGTGGGCTATCCCTTGCATCCCCAAAGCACTAGCGATAGTTTTCTCGTCTAGTTCTTCTAGAGATTTCCGGAGCATCCGCATTTCCTGGGAAGCGCTAAGCGGGTTTACCATCCGGTTACCGGTTAGTCCATCTCGGCTACTGTGAACCAAGCATGGAACCGTCTCGATCCCCATATCCAAGAGGATCCGGTACCGGAGAGTGCCATCAAGGATCTCGTAACCATCCTTGAGGGGGTAAACGATCAGCGGTTCAATCAAGCCAACGGCCCGCAGACTCGCTTCGATTCGTTGCCGATACTTCTTGGCGACCTTACGCTCGGTCCTAGGTACCAGCTTGACGATCGATATGTCCATTTTCTTGATTACATCAGAACTCGAATTCTTGGTGCTCATGACACGTCCTCCCTGGTTGCTGGTTGTTCGAATCGAAAATTGCCTGCCAAATCAGGACGTTTGTCCAGATTGCAGCTAATCAAGAGCTCGACCAAAGTCGGATCCTTTAGAAGAGAGTTAACTCCCTCGAGCAAAGACATGAAACGGTTCTCTTTGGATTTCGCCTCTCGCACAAAAGAGGTTTTCACGCGAGTCGACTCTGCGATGTCCTTTTGGAGTTGCGTTACGGAGTACTCGCGTGGGGCGCTGGCTTTCTTTGATGTTTTAGACCGGGTGGCGATGATCCGTCGTGCTTGGGCAAAGTTGTTTGTTGTTACCAAGCCCTCTGCAAAGGCGTCCATCAAAAGCCCCTGGATTTGCGAGTCCTCGGTCGAACTGACCTGGATCGCAAAGCTCATCGGAAAAACTCCCGATTCGACGCCTTGAATCAGTCGCTCTTCACCCTGCTCGATCAGCCGTATGATGGCCCGGACATAGTCCTCGGACTTGCATGCGATCTTGGAGATCTGCTTTGTGTCCAAGCCCTCGTCCTGCATCCGCTTGAGTTCTCGAGCAAAGTCGATGCTGTCGGGCTTGGTGCGTGCAATGTTCTCGATCAAGGACTGCAAAAGCGCATCTTTGCGAGAGCATGTTACGACTTCTGCCGCCACATGGGTCTTGCCAAGTTGCTTGTGGGCAAGCAATCGGCCTTCTCCGCATATCAGCTCGTAAAAACCAGTTGATTCCAGGTAGGAATCGTTCACACGGATCGGCTTCATTAGCCCCGTGTTCCCGATGCTCTGGACATTCATGTCGAACTGCTCTTTGTCCCGGTTTCGAGAATTGATGACCTTGACCTTATCGATCGGCACGTCTTCGTACCTCCGTTGGTCCATAGGCAAGATGTTGTTAGGTGGTTTCATAGAAACTTGGCTCCTTACAAGAGTTGTTGAAGAAAGTTCAGGTCCGCTCGTCCGAACAGTTCGGTTCGAGTCGATGAACTAGTGAATCGCAAAAGCCTGGCATCCAGGCCGAACCTCGGTAGCGCGATGAATCCGAGGATTTTGAAGTCCGCTGGCTCCGAGAGTAGAACCCCGAGCGTCATATCGATCACGGGTCGAGTATCCCGTCGAAGCGGCCAATATGAGTCGTACCCGTGTGGAATAGGTACAGCCGGTTGGATCGACACGGTTAGTTTCTGATCAAGAACCAGGAAGTCGGAATAGGCCAGTGTTTCAGGTACCTGGCTTCGAATCTGTTCTTGGACAGCGTCGCGTGCCTTATTCCGCTCGCCATCAAAGAGCTTCTGGAACGCCAGATCCAAGCTACCAAACTCCCGCGCGTAGTTGCACTCGGTCGGATTGTCGGCGCTAAGTCGCAAAAGCCCTGGTCTTGTCATGCCGTGGCTTCGATACAGGGCATCGAGCATCCGCAGCATGTAGTCCGGATCGTAGCGTTGCTTGCGCTTCTCTAGGATCTGCTGGGCTTGCAAGTACAACTCGAAATCGATCGGACCCGAGAAAGCATCCCGCGTTTTGACCCACTTCTCTGGCGGGTTTGGATGCTTAGGGGTTTTGAGCTTTCCGCTAGTCTGGTTGTAAACCATCGTCCCAGCGTATTTCTCGTTTCGGAGCCTCGAAAGAACGCTCCCTGCACCCCATCGTCCTCCGCTTGGAGATGGGATCCCCTCGCGATTAAGGTCCTCGGCGATCTTGTATTCAGAATGCCCGTGCACCACAAAGGCATCAAAGATCCGGCGTATGACTGCCACTTCTTCCGGGCGTCCCTCGACCAAGGTCACACGCTGGTTCTGGATCCCTTTGCGCTGGCCCGGTTGCAGCACACTAAGTGGTTCACGTTTCTCGTCCAGGAGAAGTCGCTGAAGTCCGTATGGTGGCGGTCCGCCGGCCCAATAACCTTGCTCGGCGATTTTCACGCAGCCGCGCCAAACCTTGTCGCTCAGCTCACGGCTGTATTGAGCGGCTCTGAATCGTTCGAATTGGACGTAGACCGGATAGAGCGGGTCGTCCTCCCTGGGTTTCCCGATCGTCGTGTAGATAACCTGCTTGCCGTTTTTCTTGCAGATCGCCGAGAACTGCGCCGATAGGTCGATGTCTTGGAATCGCCCCCACCTGGAAACATCCAAGCACAGGACGTATTCGAAGTCATGGCGTTTGGCGATCCACTCCTCCATCATCTCGGTGAACGCAGGGCGTCCCTCCGAGTTTAGGCCCGAGCGACCTGCGTCACAGAACTCGCGTATGATCTCTACGCCATGTTCCTTAGCCCAAGCTCGAACTTGATCCTGTTGGATCGGGATCGAGTTCTCTTGCCGGTCTTGGGCAGAGTGCCTGTAGTATGCAACCGCCTTTATAAGAACCGGAGCGTTTGAATCCGGCGTGTCGATCTCCCACCAGTGAATCATAAAAGAATCCTTCTAACCAACGTGCATTTCTTGTCCGCAAGCCCACGGCCTGCGCGATAACACGACAGTTACAAGAAGGAGCCAACATGTTACAAGCGGCTAAGTCACACCTGTCCCAAAGAATTCTGTGACTTTGTCACAGATGCAAGATGGATCTTGCCGTGACTTTGAGAACAGTTGGTGATCCATGCCAACACATCTGCGAAACGAAAACACCCGCAAGCCGGAGCCGCCCTCCATTAAGCCTGAACCAAATAGATGTTTGCGATGCTCACCATGGTTTCTTGTAATGCGAAATGCATTACACTAAAATCCAAAGAGTCTTCACCTTATGGGTAACTATTCCAGAGTTTTTACCAAATGTTTAAGCGTATCCGAATCCAAGCGTTCCTAGTCCTCTCGACGGTGGCGATGACGAATCTCTACGCGATCGAGGATAATCCAGTCATGACTGCCCACAAACTGAATGTGGCAACAGCAGTAAATGATGTGGCTAGATCGATGTCATCGGAGATATCGACAGCGATACGGAAGAAGGACTACGCTCGAGCTGAGGAGCTGAATCGATCGCTTACGTTGTTCTTAAAGACCAAAGGCAACCCTGCATCTCTGATCATCATACCTGAGGTGGCAGATGAATACGCTTCTAAACGCAAAGAAACCGCGAGGCTAGTTTTTCAGCAATATCGTAACGATCTAAGCACGACGAGAGTTGGTACCGATGCACTCAAGGAAGAAATGGACGCGTTCATCCGAACCGAGTCCGAGCTTCAGAAACTATCGGAGTCTGGCAAGATTGATGATCAGACACAAGATCGTACCTCCCAGCCGGGAGCGGATCGGGCGACCAGCTCACTCCCAATGAAAGCCGATCGTTCCAAACCAAAAACGGAAAAGCCGAGCTCTCGCAATCCTAAACAACCAACAAGTGAAAACAAAGACGACCCCTCTCGATTAACCTCAACGGTGCTCGACGCGATGAACGAAAGGATGCTGAGTATCCAGTCTGAATATCAAAAGAAACTGGAAGAGGCAACCACGGATCTCCAACGTAAGCGAATCGCTAGTCAGCACAGACAAGATGCGATCAAACAGTGTTTAGATGGTATCGAAAACTACTACCTGGAAATCGACTGCGAGCTCATCGACAGTAAAGACGAAGCGGGAAACTCGAATGCCTATCAAATCACCTATGCAATCCTCGATAACAGCCTCGGCCTGGAACTACCGGACGAATCAACGATGAATCTGTCAAATGAGTGGCGGAATCTCGCCGAATCTTCGGCGGGTACCAAATTTCAAATAAAGCTACCGGTTTTTGTGGCGAGCACACGTCGAAGCTCGGTGGTCTTGGAACAATTGCAGGTGCCAGGAAGTCATCCCTATCTGAGCATTTGCAACCGAAAGGGAGATGTAGATAAGATATATTTTTTTGAACAACCATTGGGTAGTAAGACTCGTAGTCAACACAAAACCAATAGTAGGCCAATGAACGATTCTCTGTCTTCAGACGGCGCGAGTGAAGACGACCAAGTTTCGATTTCAATCGGTGTTTTTGCTGTTTGGCGTTATCCGATTGTCGAATCAGATGAGGTGAAAGATCTCCCAAAACAGAAGTGGCCTCGTCTTCCCTAGTATCTTCGTTTTGCAATGTTCTTTCCTGTTGCATTGCAATCTTGGCATGGAGCTCCCACGCCACGGCCATTGCATACATCGCAAGTTTTCTCGACATACTTGGTGACAAAAATAGGCTCGCCACGTATACCTTGACCACCTTGAACTTGGATGGGCACATCCACTTTTCCACGGTTGCATCTACCTGGGCAGCGAAATACTCCTCGACCTCCACAACCCATGCACCATGGCTCGAATGGACAGTTACCACTCACTAGCAGATCTCCGAAGATCTGGTCATTGGTGAAACGCTCCTCAATCATTTCTTCTCCGGCAAAATGGAGGCGAAGGAGTTCGTCTAAGTCGGCGATTGCAGGAGGACCATCGACATGCAAAGAAAAATGCATGTACTGGGTTTCTAACGGCTTACCAGCCGCAACAAATGGTTTTTTCAACAGATCCTCTAACTGAGGTAACGCCTTGCTCGAAATCTGGAATTTCTGAGGACGTTTTTCGTTCTCACTTTTAATAATCTTAGCGTTGTGTATGAGAAACTCAGCAGGTCGCGGGCCAACTGATGCTGCTTCTAAAAGCACTTTGACAGCCGTGTTCGACTTTCCCTGTCGCCATAACACAATCGCATAATTATTGCAGCATGTAACGTAGGTTGCAGGCGTTAGGTCAGGGAGAAGCTGCTCTTTGAAGCTCAGCACTTTGTATGCCTTCTCGAAGTAACCTTCTGCTTCCTCGTAGTTAGGTGTTGCACAAGCAGTTGCTACCCCTGCCATAAGCAATCCATACGGAGATTTCGGAAAGCCTACCAATTGCTGCTTGGCTGTCTTTAAGTCCGGGAAATTGCCATCGTGCACTGCATCCCATAGCGATCGTGTTTGCTCGTACTGTATCGCATCCCTTTGAACCATCGGTGCCAAATCCAAAAAGGCCAAATCGAGCGGTGAAAGCTGCGATCTTTTAATCAGCTTTTCTTGGTCACTATCAATGAGTCGTATCAAGACGTGGTTCGGATTAAGTTTGACCACACTACCCCGTATTTTACGACCACGTTCTCCTGCTTCGGTCCAGTCTCGCTCGATCGCTGGAAACGCATTTTCCCTCGATTGACCGGCTTTGGGCAGTTGTTCACCTGCGATTTCTTGCTTTCCGGCAGACTCTTGCTCGGAAAAAACATCTTTTTCCTGAGCAAATCCGATTGGCTGGATCCCTAAAGAGAAAAACACCTCTAGCAAAAAGCTCAAAAAAAACAGCCTAACAATCGCGATAGGATCCATGGGGTGTCCTCCGGGCGTAATAATGAGGGGTTCACGGTAAAAGTTTCGCAGTAGCAAATCTCTGCTGGGTAGCTTACCGCCTCGTTCCCTTTCGGGCAAGTATTCGCTATACTCGATGCCAAACTATCCCGACGACAACAAATCGAAACCACGCTGTCATGCCTGACCAGAGCACTTCGTTCACGATTCGAAGCCGAATCACCTGCCCACATTGTTGGCACGATTTTTCACCTGAAGAATCGTTGTGGATCGCGACCGACCACCCCAACCTGTTTGGCGATCCGAGACTGGGCGATCAGCAAACCATGCGGTTTCTACCTTCACGGTTCACATTCGATGGAGAAGCAATCGACCCAGAAGGCCAGAAAACAACGCGATTGGCTTGCCCGGCTTGTCACCTCGAGATCGCAAGACCTCTGTACCAAATCGCTCCCGTATTTTTCTCCATTCTCGGAGCGCCGGCATCTGGAAAGAGCTACTTCCTTGCATCCATGAGCTGGCAACTTCGTCAACTGTTCCCAAGCCGCTTCTCGATCGCAATGACCGATACCGATCCGGTCGCAAATGCAAGACTCCACGAGTACGAAGAGCAGCAGTTTCTAAACCCAGATCCAAATGCGCTGGTTTCGATCGCGAAAACACAACTCGATGGTGATCTTTACGATCGTGTGAACATGGGCACCCATGTTGTGAGCTACCCTCGTCCGTTTTTGTTCACCCTGCAACCGATGTCCTCACATCCGAATTACGCAAAATCCAATTCGGTGTCCAAGGTGATGTGTCTTTATGACAACGCTGGCGAGCATTTCCTCCCAGGTAGCGACTCTTCCACAGCCCCCGTAACTCGGCACCTTGCTCTCTCTAAAGCACTTTTCTTTTTGTTTGATCCCACGCAAGATGCACGTTTTAGACGTGCTTGCGAGGGAAAGTCCAGCGATCCCCAAATGCAAAATCGGGCAGCCCGATTGGCACGTGAAAGCGTCACACGGCAGGACACGATTCTTTTGGAAGCAATCCAGCGCGTACGGCGTCATGCGGGACTCCGAGATGACCAATTAGACCAAAGGCCACTGATCATCGTCGTGACCAAATGGGATAGCTGGAAGGATCTGATTCCCGACCTGAAGCAAGACCCACCTTACAGACAAGCTGGAGCAGGCAGCAACCCTTTGCACGTTCTAGACGGCGATCGTATCCAAGATGTCTCGAACCAAGTTGGAGCGTTACTTCGTAAGCTGACTCCAGAAATTGTTGCCGCAGCAGAAGGCTTTACCAAACATCTCCTGTTCATTCCCGTAAGTGCCACTGGTTGCGCACCAGAGCACGATTCGGAAACGGGAGCATTTGGCGTGCGCCCAAAGTCGCTAAATCCATATTGGGTAGAAGTACCCATGCTCTATGCTATAAGCAAATGGTGCTCGGGGCTGATCGGCCTTACGAACCGACAACGCTAATTACACTACAAATTTTTTTCAAACCAAGCGATAGGTTTCCAAAACGCCGAATCAAGGAACCCTGCAAATGAACGCCGAGCTACTATACACATCCGCTCCACAGGGGCTAAAGCAGGGGAGTCGTGGATTCTGCACGGTGCTGAGTACCGTCGGAATGCCGCTCAATCTAGCTACCAAGCTCGAGTCGCTAAGTGGCTATCGGCACTTGTATCCATCGGGAACTCCTGATGCATCGAAGAATCCGGTCGGCTTCTCACATCTTCGATTTACGGTCGGTGGCCGTCCAATCTCGGTTATTTCTCGAATTTCCGACTACGGGCTGGATTATAGCCAACGGACGAACAAGCTTGCTCACCACATCGTCGTCGATGCACCGATGCCGTCATGCGGTCCGGCAGCATTGTTGGCCGAACCAGGCGTGATGAGAAATCACTGGGACGGCCAGTGCGTTAACATACCTTCGCCACCCGCTTTGCCAGATCTATCAACTGAACCACAGATCTGCCGAAAATGGGAAGCGATCACGGGTGACGCAGGCTGGGGCGGCGTGGTCGCCGACGCGTGGCTGAGCACAAGCCCACGACCTGTTTTCATCATCTTTGCAGAGCACCAGTCCGATGAGTTACTCGAACTAATTAAAGAATCGATCGCATTGCTTCCACCTAACAAACGCTGGCAAGCAACGTTTGGCACCTATGTGACCACGCTCCCTCCTGACGTCGATTGCCGGGTACGGTGCGTTGTTGCTGGCAGTGATGAAGCTCGCATGGCAGCCGCGAGAGGATCGGTTGTTGATCTGATGAAACCAAGCGGAAGCATACATTTAAGTCAATTGGTCGACGCCGCACGCAATGGAAACAATATTGCAAATCAACAAACTGATTATGCTTTAGTGGAAACTAACGAGCTAGATCAGCAAATATTACATGCCAAAACGGGTACAACATCAGAACAGAAAACTATTTGCGAATTGGACACTGACCTTTCTCTAAGTGATCAATCAGCGAAGGCACCGCCGTCGATATACAGAACACAAAAACCATCAACAAAAACAAGAGAAAACCCAAATATCAAAAGCGAAAAAAACACTAATGCTTTAATATTCGCTGTCGCATTTTCCATATTACTACTATCTTCAATTGTTTGCACCGGATACTATTTTTATAGTGGTTTCAAAAATTCTATACTAAACCAAGAACAGCTCTCAATACAATTGAATCAAAAGAAAAATATAGATCTCGGCAAGAACTCAGAACAAGAACTATCAGCAGCTGTTGCGGATAAAGCAATCGAAGCTTTTCAGGAAAAAGCTCTCCCTAAAGAAGCAGATTCAAAAAGCACGCCAACGGCTAATATGAGTAACGGGGAAATTAGCCTAAGCAACGACGATGTTTTTATAACACTTTCCAATCCGGATTTACGCAATATAAATCCAATCGCAATTCCTGGAGAGAAAACGCAAGTATTAATCTTTTCAAAAAACACACCAACAAATTCAAAAGATGAAGCGATCCTCGATCAAATAAGGAAAGATGGAAGTGTTTCATACAGTGTGATTGAGGAAGATGGAAGTATAAGTAGAGCTGAAGGCCTCAGCGGATTCAGCCCTGTGTTATCGTCTGATTTAATGGGTGTAAAGCTATTCGCGGAAGTTGAATTGAGAAATATTAAACTTAAGAGCGAACCAATTGCAATAGTCAAGAAAGCAGAGAGGGAAAACTTTGATCTTGTATTAAGTAAATTTGTTTTTCGGGGCAAGGAAGTTCCGATTGGCTTTCCCGGATCCGAAATCTCTGCGAGATTCGAGATCAGAAACAGTAACCCATCGGCAGTTGAGTACTTAGATTTCATAAAAACAAATGCTGAATTCGAGTGGTTTGCAGATCCAAAACAGCCAAGCAGTCTTAAAGGTAATAATCAAAAAGTTGGCAAGTTTTCGAACGGAAGTCAGATGCGATGCATTGCTAAATTACCTTTAGCGGGTTTTCAATATGAAGCCAGCAGTCCGGTAGTGATTACACAGCTTTCAATGAAGCTCGAAATTGATGACAAGGTTGAATCTCATAACGATTTTCAGTTTTATTTTTCAGGCGATCTTCCAAAAGCTAGTGGTTTTCAATTCGGTTATGGTAAATATAAATTCAATAAAAAGCTGAAGATTGAACAGGTCGTAAAAGAGGATATTGAGCATAAAGACAAAGGAATTTCTACTAATAAAGAGAGATTTTTGCAGTGGTTCGACAAAATCGGTAAAGCTCATAATTTCTACCGCAGTCTCGGAAAGGATTTTGACGAATTGGAACTTTTTGCAAAGCAAGCAAATGGTGTTGAGCTACTCAAGGGCTTTGCTGCGCAAATTGAGAGCTTAAAAATGTATTCGTTTTTTGATTTATGGAGTGGGCGTGTAGATGTGGAGTTGGAAGCGTTAAGTGTTAGACTTAAGGAATATAAACGGTTGAATGATTTGTATTTTGATAAGCTTGGTTTTCTAGAACAAGTGATTCGGAATTCCAATCAGGCGAGACCTGGTGCTAGTGAAGAAGAGAAACAGAGGTTCCGTGATAAGGAAGTTCGTGAGAGAGCCTATGTCGCATGGCTTTTGGGAGACGGGAATATACAGCGAGGTCGTAAGATTGTTGGGCTTTTCAATTCTTTGATTAGTTGCATAGATGATGTTAAGAGTTTAGTTTCCGAAATTAAGAGCGAGCAAGTATTTGTTGTCGAATCTCCAGCATTCCCTTTAATTATCTCTCGTGATGAGACGACTGATGAGGGAAAAAAGGCTAAAGAAGAACTCGGTCGAGAACCGCGAAAAATCGCTGAAATCTTTTTACCTGTAGTCGTCGAATTGGTTGTTCTGCAATAGGAGCCGCACGATAAATTACCATGTCCATATCCCAGCGCATACGAAAACAACTTGAACAGCCAAACGGGTTGACGCAAGAGAAACTCGAGCCATTGGCGCAAGAGTACTCCTCATCCGTCGCTAGAGTAAACCAAAGACTCAATGAATGCATCGGTCTTATTCGGCGAGGGTTACGAAGCGAAGCGCTGCAACGCGCTCGGATGGTTCCTAACGTACTGGATGCTGCGGCCGAACTTGAATTCCCAGAGCTTGCGGAATGGATCGAGATTCTTCAGTTCTATGGTATCGATGTCCCGGAAAATCTGGACGTCGATGCCGTGCAGCAGGTAAATGAAGCCCTCTTGGAAGAGCAGCCACTCGAAGAACTTCTGCGCCAACATAGACGGCTTGCGATCGCGAAAGCTCCGCTCGCATGGAGGCTGAAGATTCTACGGCATATCGCAGAGCTCGATTCACTCAATACCGTTTGGCTCGAAGATATTCAAGCCTGGGAAACCGTTCGACTTTCGCAAATTGCCACGGAGTATGGCCAGATCCCAGCGACCCCGGATAGCATGCCTCGATTAAAGGCCCTCCAAGAGGAGCTTAACTTTCCGCGGTGGATTGTAAAACCACCCGCAAACCTGATCGATAAAGTCAACGGATTCGCTGATCGACAGACTTTTTTGAGTCAGATCGGCTCCCTCAAAGGTTTAGCCGATTCGCTTCATAATGCTTTTGCAGCGGGAGATGAAGAGTCTGCGATCCGTCTAGCTAACCAGTGGAAAAGCAATCTCCAGCTGCTCAAGTCGCCCCCTCCTCGCGAATTACTTGAAGACGTCGAGCCTGCGCTAGACTGGGTTTCTCAAAGGCTAGAAGACAGGAGGAATATCGAAAAATTTGAAGCTCGTTGCGCAAAGCTCACAGCGATCCTTTCGAAGCCAGATTCGAAAGAATTGGCAATTGTCTCGGCCTACCAAGATGTCGTTGCATGCCAAATGGGAATTGATCCACTTCTGGATCAACGATTCGATACCCGTGTGCGAGAACTTAGGCAAAATACGAAGCGAAAGCAAGTCCTGGCCTTAACGGGAATTGTTGCTGCCGCACTGATGATCGCACTAAGCCTCGGTCTCTGGCTATGGAATCGAAACTACCGCGCGGCGGTCGAGACGGCTTCAGCACGTCTAAAGCAGCTAATTGATAAGGAAGAACTTAGTCAGGCTAGCACGGTTTATAAGACTCTTTCTGAACAATCCGCAATTGTCGTAAAGGCTCCAGAGATTATTTCGCTCAAGACCGATCTCGATGCAAAACTAAAGCAAGAACAACAAAGAGCGGAAAACGTGAGTCAATTGATTGCTTACGCAGACTCCCCAACTTTGGATGAACTAAGCATCGAGCGAATATCCGCCGCTGAGAGGAACGCTAAAACGCCCGAAGAGAAAGATAGCATCAAAGCGATACGAAATAAGTATGAGGACTATCAGCGCAAGTTATCCGATGATGAACTTCAGTTGCTACGTAAGGACCTTGCTTCCCTGGAATCCAAGTTAGAGTCTTTTAAGCAATCGCCGATCGGAAATATCGCAGATGCGGATATCGACGGGGTATTGTTCGATATCAAAGCTCTGCTGACCAAATACCCAAAGGCAACTCTCCAGGGGTCAGGTTTGGTCGATCTTGCTTATCAACGAGCTTCGAGTTTGCGTGATTCCTTTCGAAAGCAACGTAGAGAGATGGAACGCAAGCAAGAGGGCTTGATAGGTCTAAAAGGTGCAACCACCCTCGATGCATACAAAACTCAGCTAAAGAAATATGTGGATAGTCTTCCTGATGAGCCGACCACACAGGAATTCAAAGAGTCTCTCAAGGAAGTGCGGTTATGGGACTACGCCGAGGATTGGAATAAATGGTGCAACGATCTTGCGCTCAAGGCTTCAGCGAAAATCGACGAAAAGACCGCGTCGGATCTTAACAACAGACAGAAGATTTGTAGAACAACGATTACAAATCTACCAGGCGAATCTTTGATCAATGCCTTTGAGAAAAAGTACACGGGTTTCGAGTTGCATAGTAAGACCCTGGAGACGCTAATCGAAGAACTTAACGACTCAATAATAATCGAACTCAAAACGGTCAAATACAAATCCAATAAGCGAGCGTTTGTACACAAAGACGATGCAAGCGATATTTCCAGAAAGAAAAAAGATTCCAAAGCTATTACCACGATTCAAATCATCACTGATACAACTGGAAGCGTCTCGAACCTAGAGATCAAAGGCGAGTTAGACGTCGACGACGAGCCTCGGCAAACGGTACTCAATCTAGTTCGTGAATTAGATTCAAAGAAAACGACGATCTTATCGAGCTGGGAAAATCAATTTATCGAGTCGTTAAACTACATAGTGAATAGGCCAGGAGTCGACGGAACAATAAAAGAGATGCTTTTCTCGCGATTGCTTTCGGCGGCCAGTGAGGCGAGTGCGACATTTCAAACCACTTTTTCTCAAGTACAGTCCAACCTCAACGAGAAGTCCGAGCGAAGGAAGCGTTGGTTTGAGGAGAGCGACATCAACGACGAAATCCGCGATGATTTAAAACAGCTTTTCGAGAAAGCGATATTGCGATTAGAAGAAACTCGCAAGACGCAAGATACGGCGATTTTGAATTTATCAAAGTCTAAGTTGGTATGGGCTGGTGGATTGCTTCGAGACGGTACCGGAACTGTGAAACCATTCCTCTACCGAGAGGATGTACCCGACGGGCAGCTTTGGATCGTTGTCGCGACCGGAACGACGCCAATCAAAGGAAAATTGGTTCAGGTTGGACGTGTCGAGAATAAGCAGGTGACCATAAAAGCATCGGACAACGAGCTTTTGGCTGGCCGACCCTTGTTTTGGACAAGAGATCCAGGAAATTAACTTTGCACAACCAACCACTCCTGTTAACCAATCGAAATACAAGAGGCAATGCCAATGTCTAGCGACCGCATCTACATTCGTTTCAAAGGTAGGGTTTTAGGCCCACTTACGAGCGAAAAGGCTCGCGAAATGGTCAAGCGAGGGCAGATCACTCGCCAGCACGAGCTTTCACCCGACGGAACGAACTGGAGACTCGCGAGCGAATACGAGGAGTTCTTTCCTGCCCAGGCTGCGAAGGTCGCAACAACAACGGCAAAGGTCGTCGAAAAAAGTCAGTCAGCAGAAAGCCCCAAAGAGTGGTATGCCCATTTTGACGATGCAAATCAAGGACCTGTTGACGAATCCGGTCTTAGGCTTTGGATCGCATCGAGTAAGGTTAATGCAAAGACTATGCTTTGGAAAAACGGGATGGCCGAATGGATGGAAGCTGGGATGCTTCGTCCGGAGTGGTTTTCAAAACAAGCGTCTCGAACTTCCGTTTCGAATGCATCCAATGATTCCGTTCATACCGAAGGTGATGCATCGATTTCTTCCTTCGCTGCTGATGTTTACAAACCTCGAGGCTGGATTTTATTTATTGCGATCTGCGCTGTGATCTACGCTGCGATCTCAGTGATTGGCAGTTCTTTGCTTTTCATCGGTGCTGCATCTGCGCCAGGAGCAGGACCGATCAAGGCGCTTGGCATTGTCACTACCTTGCTCGTCTTTGCAGCTTGTTGTGTCGCCTTCTACATCGCAATTTTGCTATTTCGAGTTGCATCGACCGTTCAGATACTTCGTTACCGCCAAACAAGCAATGAGGTACATGAGGTATTCCGCGCTTATTCTAAGTTTTGGACAACGCTCGGTGTATTCGTTATGTCGATCATCATCGCCAGCTTTCTTCTTGCGTTTATGTTTTTAGCCTTGGGGGTTAGTCTTGCGTCCGTTTTTCAACCTGGCGGCTAAACCACTTGTTCACGAAATCAAGATGATAAAAGGACCTGTGCCAAGTCGTTCGATGCGGATGTATTCATGAGTCAGTCAAAACCCAAACCACCTTTATGCTTCTTTGAGATGGATATCGAGCGCCGCTGTGGATTCACCAGCGGATCGGGAACCTATGCTCATCCTTGGTTTACTGGCTTGATCGCGTTGGTTTTGACCGTTTTGTTTTACTCCTTGGTAACGTTCTTGCCATCATCCTACTACACCGATTTGTTTCTCAAGCGGGGGCCAACCCAGCACGCTGCGGTCCTTTTAGGTTTTTGGTGTATGGCTATCCTGTTGGTAAAACGGCAAAAACTCCGAGTCCAGCGTCGAGCGCTCCAATACGATGCGATTCCTTCTTCGCATCAATTCGTGCTCAGCTCCCAGACAGCCGACCAGGTAGTTACAAAGCTTCATGAGAACGCGGCAGATCCAGAGCGATTCATTGTCTACAACCGAATCCTTGTCGCGATCTCGAACCTAAAAAACCTTGGAAGAGTGTCCGATGTGGATGACATGCTAAGATCCATGGCGGATCGCGATGAGTCGGCCCACGAAACATCTTTCGGCTTGGTCAATGGTTTCCTATGGGCCATTCCCGTCCTAGGCTTCATCGGGACGGTTCTTGGACTTGGGCAGTCGATCGCTAGTTTCAGCAGCCTGCTCGATAACCAAAGTGACATGAGCGGGATTGTAGCTTCGCTGACTCAAGTTACCTCAGGACTCAGCACCGCCTTCGATACGACTCTGTTAGCTCTTGTGATCGCTTTGGTGCTGCAATTGTGGATGACTCTTCAAAAGACAGGTGAAGAGCAGTTTCTTGACGATTGCAGTGAATACTGCATGCGTCAGATCGTTAGCCGGATAAAGATTCTTCCATTCGAGCAATCAAGGGAGATCTAGTACCATGGGACGCCGCAAGGCCCAAGGACCGTCGGTATCATTCTTCGCCTTCCAGGATATCATCACGTCGGTCGTTGGAATTTTTGTACTGATTACATTGATCATGATGGTCGATCTGGTAACGCGAAAAGCCTCTGCAAGTTCGTCAAAGAAGTTCGTTGAAGATACTTATTCCTCAGCCATTGCGGACTTGGAATTGCAGCTTCAGGAGCTTCAGAGCCAATCCAGCAAGCTCGACGCGATGTCTGCCAAAGTCGGAAACGTTCAAGTATTCAACAAAGAAGAAGTTGCGAAGGATCTCAAAGCAAGCATTCAGTCGCTCAACCAGCAGATCGAACGCACCGAGAGGCGAAATCAGGAGATCCAGCGTGTGATCGATGCCCAGAATAAGGTTCTCTCAGATCTACAGATCGAGATGCAAAAAAAGTCACCCGATCGCGAAGAGTTGGCGAAACTACTCAAGCAATTAGAAAAACTCGATTCCAAGATTGGTGAATTGGATTCAGAAGATCCATTGATCTTCAAGAGTCAAAGCTTGGAAGGGCGTACTGTCGTCGTTGTGGACATATCAGCGAGCGAATTATCGATTCTCGATTTGGATTCAGAGCAAAGGAAGACTTCTCGAGGATTGAGCTTGAAGAAGGATTTTGAGAGTTGGATACAGGCGAATCGAACCGGTAAATATCATTACTTCCTTTTGATTCGCCCAGGGGGGGCTAGGACATTCAGCGAAATCCGACAATCGCTGGATACTATTGGTGCGAGTTACGGCTACGATGTTCTGGATCAAAGCCGATCGCTGAAACTTCGGAGCGAGGTACAAAAGTAATCGTGGCTACTCGACGACGGCGCGTGCAAGGGTCAAGCCTAGATCTGTTTTTGGATACTATTTGCAATGCATTCGGTGGAATCATGTTTATATCGATTCTGATATCGATTTTGATCCAAATGCGTGGCAATGAGCACGATGCTCAGTCGGCTAGCGATGGTATTAGCGAATCGGAGGCAATGGATAAGCAGTCCGAGTTGCGACAACTACAGAGAAAGATTGAAATCCTAGCTCAGACCAATGCCGATCGTGAAAGACTGCTTTTTAACGAGGAAACCGACGAAGCAAGAGTCTTGATTGACCAAAAAGAGAAGCTTGCTAGCGAACTGGATCGAATTCAAAAACTACAAGAATCCCTTTTGGGGAGCACTGCGAGCAAAGGACAGAATATCGAGAAGATCCAACAAGAGCTAAAGGATCTAGCGCAAAAACTTAGCGACGCAAGGCTAGCCGTCTCTGAGCGTTCCAAAGAGCTCGAAGAAGCTCTTGATTCGGTTGAAACAACGACGACATTGCCAAAGGTGTCTAGCACATTCAAAGGTAATCTCATGTTTGCTATCCGATACGGTAAGCTCTACTTGATAAGTGATATCACGGGTAGGAATAGCAACGATGTCAACAGTCAGCACGCAACGAGTGTCAATTTGGGAGCGGGAGTTCAAGTGCGTCTGAAAAATGATGCGGGCTGGAATCTGCAATCTCAAGCCGATTTATCGGAGATCGAAACTGTTTTGCGAGGACACTCAAGTTCTAGTACATTCATCTCGGTAGCAGTGTTCTCGGACTCCCACAAGGAATTTCTGGAATGGAAATCGAAATTGGTTCAGATGCAGTACGATTACGATTTGCTTCCGCTTGATAATCCGGATACCTTGATGATAGTCAAGGGAGGTTCGGCAACCGTGCAGTAGGCACGACCCGGAGTTTGTGCAAGTGAATTCGATATGAGCGACACAAAACATCCGCCAGCTTTAAAACCTTCATCTTCATCGGCTCCTGCTCGAGGGCCACAAGAGCTACCTCCGCCATTGGTTCCTTCAAGATCCAGCTCATCAGCTCAGGATTCGTCGCTAGTCACTACATCTATCGACGTGTTTGGCGCTGTTGATGAAGATCGCTCTTGGATACTAGCCGCGATTGCGCTTGGGCTGATGTTGATGCTGATGTCGCTCTTACTATTTGCGTTCTTTTCCTCGAACGCTGGCAATGGTCAAAAAGGAGCGGGAACAGATCAAGCGAGTATGGAGGTCGAAGGTACATTGGCAAGCGGCCAGTCACAAAGTGCAGACCAATCGACTGGAGAGCAAGCAAATCAATCGAGCAGTTCGAAAGAGTCTGAATCAGATGACTTGTTAGCAAACGCTGCAGCTGAGCAGCCTCAGTCGAATGACACAAGCCAGGATTCGACAAGCAATGACGAAGAAGCGATTTTGACTAAGGTTCCCAATCGTCAGCCGCAATACTCCAGTCCAATAAGATCAGGTGGCATAACTGGAAGTAGAGGTGGCAGCAACGGAATTGATCTATCCTCGACAAAGGGCATCAATCCATTCGTTGGCGAGGGGAAAAAATCAGCTTCAACGGTGTTTGTGATTGATGTTAGTTCAAGCATGCTGGGGGATTCCAAGCTCCCTCGCGTTCTCAATGCACTCAATCGAGCGATCGATCAGTTGGATGAAGACCAGCAATTCTGCGTGATACTTTTCGACAATACCTTCTACGTGGAGCCATCGGTAAACGGATTAATCAAGGCATCCAAGAGAAACAAATTATTGATCCAAAATTGGCTGATCAACCCGCCGCGTGGAGGAGGAACTGACCCAATGGCAGCAATGCCCCAAGCGATCGTTTTAGCGCCTGAGCGAATTGTGTTACTCTCCGACGGTGAGTTTGATCCGACCAACGTAGTACTTATCACCTCAATGAACAAACAGCGATTTCGTCCATCTCGGATTGACTGCGTCGGCTTGATTGAAGATGTCCAGGTATTGCGTGACATTGCTCAACAAAACAAAGGGGTTTATTATCAAGCGTGGTGATCGTGTCCCGTCGTCTATGGCTTGCGGATGACTCTCTTCTGTCGCTGATTTCTCAACTTACTTCTTGTCGGGAATGCCGTTGACGCAACGCACTTGCTTTACTTTTCTAGCAGGCTTACGTTGGGGTGATACTGGTTGTTAGCGTGGGGGCGGATCGTTGTAGCCCAATCTTTTTGCTTCCGTAAAATCCCTCTCCGCCCTCGCACGCTGGCCAGAAAAATGATGGCTAACGCCACGCATAAAATAAGCTTTTGCATTCTTTGGATCGAGCCGGATGGCGTCGGTAAAGTCCGCAATGGCACTGTCGTAGTCTTCGATGGCACCGTAAGATTGACCACGACTTACATATGCAGCAACGTTACTCGGCTCAAGACGGATGACATTCGTGTAGTCCGCGATAGCGTTAACATAATCGGCTTTTCGATGGTGATAGACGATACCACGCATATAATAGGCGCCAGCATGCTTTGGATCGAGGCGAATCGCGGCAGTAAAGTCCGCAATGGCACTGATAACATCTTCTCTGCCCTCGGGATTAATCAAGCAAATAGCACGAGCGTGATATGCGGAAGCGTTGTTGGGATCAAGCCGGATGGCGTCGGTAAAATCCGCGAGAGCGCGTTCGTAATCGCCGGCAGAAAAGTAAGCCCTGCCGCGAGCCGAAAACGTACCGGGGTCCATAGGATCTAAGCGAATCGAGTCTGTGTAATCAGAGATTGCGTTAACAGAGTCACCTATTGATCGGTGTACGTCTCCTCGAAGGCGATAGGTCATTGCATCCGGCGTTCGCCGTATTGATTCTGTAAAATCGGCAATCGCCATGTCGAAACTTCCTTTTTCGCTGTGTAAAGAACCGCGTGCGAAGTACGCGGCACTGATTTCCGGGTTGATTCTGATGACCTCGGTGAAACCAGCAATAGCAGCGTCGTCTTGGCCCGCTTTCCAAAGTTTCATGGCTTTCTTAAAGATCCGGTCTGCTTCGGTGTCGCTGCTACTACGTGCCGGCAACGACAACGGAATTTCGCTCCGTGTCAAAAGAAGGGGCGGTAGCTCTGCAATAGCGACGGCAAAGTTGAGGTTCTCTCCACCTAAAGGATTAAAACACAAGGTATTTATACCGACAACCATACCCTGCATATTGACCAACGGTCCGCCGCTATTTCCTGGGGAGATGGGTGCATTCGTCTGAATTAAATTCGCGTCAATTTCAATTGGTATAAGAGTCTGAAGTTCCTCGCTCTCTCGAATCGCGCCGCAAATCCCATCAGTCATCGTTTGTTGTAAACCCAGCGGACTACCGAACGCTGCCACGCGCTCGCCTTGTCTTGGTGTCGACGTGGCCAATCGAAGTGGATGCAATTTGTCTGGTTGGCATTCGACTTTTAATAACGCAATATCTTTCTCGGGCCACACACCTAGGTATCCAACAATCGGTGCGGTGGTACGATCGGAAAAGACAATGGTTCCCACAGTCTCATCCTCGATCACGTGGAAGTTGGTGACGATCGTGCCTTCCTGGTCTAAGACGAATCCGCTGCCTGTGCTAGAGTTCATTTGCACTTGTACTACCGATGGCCCAATCAGCTCGGCTAGGTCAGCTAACTCGAGTACTTTGCCCGTTGACATACTTGACTGCGAGTTTTCTGTTCGATCTTGGCTTTCATCGATACTATTCCGCGCTTTCTCCTCGGCTGCCAGTGCCTCGTTTTTAAGCTCCTCTAAGAGATCCAAACCGGTGCCGGAAGATGCTTGTGAGTTCTCTGCTTGTTGCCGGGTGTCGCGTCCTCGGAACGCTAGCGTCGATAGTAAAAGAAGCAAGGTGCCAGTACCCAAGATGACAGCTGCCCAAATGACTGGCTGAAAGAGCTCGATCTTCTTTTCTTCCCAACTCGCCCCTGCTGGATTACCCAAGGGGAGTGGTCTCTTTCCGCTACTGTCTTTGGTTGGAGAACGGTCTGCAGAGGCCTTCGTTAGTGGTGGCGGAGCTTGAATGCTTGACGGTTTCACCACTTCCGAAACAGCACCGCAATGGTTGCAACGCACTCTTCTGCCCAGCCATGAATCCGGTATTACATTCTCGGTACCGCACTCGCAGCGCCAAACGGTTGCTGACATCGACCACCATCAACCTTTCTGCGACGCTCGCGAGTAACGGGTTTGAACACGCCTAGCAGCTATCATTGTATTAGCTAAAAGCTCCTAGTTCGTTGAAGTAAAAATATACGGCCTACGTTTGAAACATAAGCTTCCGGCTCTTTTAGACTCAAATTCCTTAAATATCCTAAGACCATCATCATGTAAACGCAAGTCGCGTAGCACCTCTACCCATTTGGATTTTCGGTGCAAAGACTCGGTTGGTGGAGGAAAATGGCTTAGGTGTATGAAAAATTGCTGAATGTCGCCAATACGTTCACGAAACGAAAACACCCGCAAGCCGGAAGACCGACCTGCGGGTGTTTAGGTTTAATGGGATTGCAAGTTGAACCGGAGTCCAACGCGCCTTTAGAGCTTGATCGCTTCAACTTCAGCGACGAATCGCTGGTCGTTGTCGGTAAGGAACGAGCTGATCACGTTGAACACCGAGTCACTAAAGCCTCCGATGTTCATAATATCTGCTCGCTCGCAAGCCTGAACCGTCTGGTAAGGCTGCAGATCGATGCAAACCAGCTTTGGGCAAGCTTCCTTACCTGCCAGCTTGCGCTGGTTGGCAACGAAAGCTTCCCAGGCCGTCATCACACCGGTCGATCCGCTCCGTCCTGTTCCGACCCAGCTCTCGTTATCGCTAACAAGAACAACGCCGGCAAACTTGCGCTTCGCATGCTTTTGGTTTGCAGCCACCAACGGTAGCGAACAATCGGTTCCACCTCCACCGTACTTTGCCAGTCGCTCAGCAATGCTCAAAATGGAATCGTTTGGATCCATCTTGGCATCGTAAGCCGCCGTGTCGAACGGAATCACAACGCTATCCGGGTTGCGTCGCAGGATCGCCGCGGCAAACAGTGCAGCCACATCGATGCATCGCATCTTCGAAGTCGCACCTCGTCCACGATCTCCCGTGACCGAGCTGCTCATCGATCCAGACGTATCTAGACCAATCACAACCGGTCCCGGCAACTCCGGTACGTTTCCACAAGCGAATTCGGCGGCCTTATGCAGTGCCGTCTTGATCTTCTGTGGAACATTGTCATCCGCGTTCAAGTACGCAGTAAAGTACTGGTACGGGAACTGCTTCGAGGCCCGAATCTCCTTTTCGTCAGCGATCCGGTCAGCAACGTAATCCACCATATTGTTGAACGCTTGTCCCAATCGTTCGTCTGAGCCGGATTGATCAGTTGAGGACAACTGCTCTACATTAAACACATCGTGTCGCAGCAGAGTGTTCAGGTTCATACGCAGCGCCTGCGAACCCATCTTACGAGCCAATGCAGCCCAAATCTTCGGTCCCTTGGCAGCGTCGGACAACAAGTCCCATCGGACGTTATCGAGCCCACCAACGATCAAAGCCTGTGCTTCTTCGCTCTCCGAGTTTCGGTACGCGATCAGCGACTGAACTTCGACCGGCAAGTCGGCCTCCGTTGCTGGTGCCCACTTGTCGATCGACTTATCGGTCAACCAACCGAACAATGCTCGACGAGCGTTGTCCTTCGGCGTCGGTCGAGCCATACGCAGGATGTCCCGCAAGCTCGGGTCGTTACCGATCGACGCACTCAGCAACTTTCCAACCGAAGCCGTGTTGAGCCAGCGTTGGAACGCTCGCTGCACAGAGCTCGACAGTCCGATACGGCTCTTACCGGCCTTGTCCTTGAACCGACCAGATCGAATCATTTGGAACACGGTGCGCAGAACACGACCATTGTCGACCACGCGATCGAACACTTGGTGCATCAGCTCCGTATCACGAACCGACAGTGCGACAAGCAAAGCGGCAGGCATATCCTTCATGAACGCCTTCTGGCGGGCATAAATAGCCAGTTTTGCCAAGTATTGGTTGTCGTCGACTTGGTCGATCAACTCAAGCAACTCGTCGAGCTGTGCTTCAGCCGTGCTATAGAAAGCATTTGCAAACGTTCCGGTAGCGGCAACTTGAGCCAGGGCGTGCTTTGGCTCAAGCTTGTACGCGCGACCACCTGCTTCGTTGACTGCATTGGCCTTCGGTAGTCGACCAAGCATGCTCGCAAATAGAGACTTGTTAACCATGGGAGTGACCTCCAACACTAAAAACTGTTCGACGAAGGGTTGTTGAGAAAGGCTTTCGCCATCGGTAACAACGATGTAATCCCAACTGGCAGTCGAACAAGAATCGCAAAGCAAAATGAAGCACCATGCTCACTCTGCTTACCCTAGACCATTGATTTGTTCCTTAGTTGCTTTAAAAGACACGCATGCAAGCGAGCAGTTCACGGAAATTGACCGACAAAGTGAGAAATCAGAAACTGCTCTGCCAACTCATCTACAGCATGATTCCGGACGCTGTAAGGAATCGAAATCACAGCTCATGAACACCTATTTGGTAGTTGAACAAAAGACTCCCCGCAATGCTTATGCACTGCGAGGAGTCTGAAAACCGGCAACCGAGCGAAATGGTATGTTTAGATACTTCGGTTCTTGGTTGATGTAATCCAAACAGGCAGTTCGGTTGCCAGAGTCGATGTTTCTGTTGAAGATACGACAATCCCAACTGCGATTTAGTTCGCCACAGATCGTTATTTTTTGGATTCACGTATCGAGGTTCTCGCTAGATATTGCGATAGCCCAGGTATTGATCGATACGAGCAGACCGGGCGGAGATCGAATCTGCTAAGCTATGATTCCGATCTCGCGGGTACGTGATGTATGAAAAACGATCGACGAAGTTGTGTGTCAGAGGATTTACGTTGTTCTACCACTGAACTACGACGCGATAATTCAAATAAAAGTCGCGTCGGTAGGAATCGAACCTACGACCTTCGTATTGCCGTGTACTCCAACTCGGCAGTCAATCGTTGTATTATTGGTGACGAAGTGTTTAAGCCAGATACAGATCCGTGGGGGAATCGAACTGCCCCAGCCGAATGACTTCGACCTCATTACTCATACGAACGGTTCCAAGGTATTCCAGCTTATCAGTCACCAAAGTAGCTCGACCAGGAATCGAACCTGGAACTTCTCGTTAGAAGCGAGAGGTGATATCCGCTTCACCATCGAGCCATAATGAACTTCGACAATCGGCTGAGCCAACAAAGCGGAAGGCATGGGAGTTGAACCCACACAACTTTTAGGTTGCACTGTTTAGCAAACAGGCCCGGCAAACCGTATCCGGCTACCTTCCAAAATGAGGCAACAGGTATCAGACGTCAGGCTTCAGGAAACGAATTCCTGACTCCCGAAGCCTGAATCCTGGCCAGTGATCGCGGAAGGAATCGAACCTTCGATTTCCTGCGTGTCATGCAGGTGCCTTAGCCACTGGACCACGCGATCAACCCAAACAAAGTAGTCGAGACAGGACTCGAACCTGCAAAATCCCTGGCGCTCAACCAAGTCGCTTTTCCAGTTTGCGTACTCGACCATCACAATGGCGGATCCAGGAGTCGCACCTGGCCGTCCGAGCTTATGAGGCTCGGCTAAGCGCTGGCTCATCCGCAAATTGCAAGCCCCGGAATCGAACCGGGCTACCGACCTTATGAAAGTCAGCCCAGCACCAACTAGCCTGCAAAATAAAAGTCACGAAGAGGAGAATCGAACTCCTACGCCTCAAGGGCACGACGTTCTGAGCATCGCGTGTCTACCAGTTCCACCACATCGTGATATTGCACCGCACCATGTCGCCAAGTAGCTCGCCGAGGAATCGAACCTCGTCTAACAGTTTCGAAGACTGCCGTGCTAATCCAGCACACTCGCAAGCCATTTTGATTATCAGTGTCTATGCCAGGAATCGAACCTGATCTTCGACCTTCGCAAAGTCGCGTGCGCAACCACTACACTACACAGACCTATTCACAGTGGTGCAGGAGGGATTCGAACCCTCAAACACTTGCTTCTAAAACAAGCCGCTCAGCCGTTGGCGTACCGCACCGAATCAATCAATCGACCCATACCGGATTCGAACCGGTGCTCTCCGCCGTGACAGGGCAGCGTCCACTCCAGGCTGGACCGATGGGCCGTGATAAATAAGACGCTATTGAGATTCGAACTCAACCAAACATGTTTTGCAGGCATGTCCCGCACCAAGCGGACTAGCGTCGCGTAAAGTAGTCCCGGACGGACTCGAACCGTCGATCGACTGGGTGTAGGCCAGTTGCCTTCGCCGCTAGGCCACAGGACTATCTAAACCAAGCGGAAGACCAGGGACTCGAACCCTGACGCGTTGTGACGCTAACTGTTTTCGAGACAGTCCCCTCATCCAGCCGGATGTCTTCCATAAAATAGGTGGCCGATCGGAATTGAACCGACATGGACTTGGTTCACATCCAAGTTCCTGAACCAATACAGGACGGCCACAGCACCGGAGACAGGAATCGAACCTGCGACCTTCTGGTTCAGAGCCAGACGCAACGACCAACAGTTGCTACTCCGGAATATTGGATTCTCACAAGCCCGGGTGGAAGGAGTTGAACCTTCATACCACTGCTTCAAAGGCAGCTGGCTTACCGTTAGCCGACACCCGAACGTCTATCCACAGCTCCGGCAGAAGGATTCGAACCTTCAATCTTCTCCTTAACAGGGAGGTGCCTTTCCAATTTGGCTACACCGGAATCTAAAAGTCAGGGTGGTCGGAATCGAACCGACGATCTCGTGCTCCCGAAGCACGCGGATTAACCACGCTATCCAACACCCTGCTAATTCAAAGCGTCCAGCGAGAATCGAACTCGCAATTCCTCCTTGGCAAAGAGGTGGGTTACCACTACACCATGGACGCGTTTGTTGGCTCAACCGAATTGTCAAAGATCAGAGCACCGAGTGAGAATCGAACTCACGCAGCCACCTTACGAGGGAGGCGTCATTCCACTAGACCATCGGTGCTAAATCATTCAGTGGGATCGGTGGGAATCGAACCCACATTGTCCGGATTAAGAATCCGGTGCATTACCTTGTCTGCCACAATCCCAGGTCGGGCCTTAGGCGTTAGGCATTAGGCTGTAGGTTCAGAGAAAGAAACGTCAAAGCCGTTTCTGGTTTTCCCTAAAGCCCAAAGCCTAAGGTCTAAAGCCTCTCAGTGAGGCCGGTGGGGTTCGAACCCACGCTTTGCGGATTAAAAGTCCGCTGTGCTACCGCTACACCACAACCTCATGGATGGTTATGGCTATGCGTTTCAAGCGAACTAGTGATTGCATCGTGTTACTCCTTGGGTTTTTGATGTGAGTGGTAGACCTGAGAATCGAACACAGCACGACTCGGTTATCAGCCGGGTATGAGCCACCAGCTCTCGACTACCATGTTTCTTAAGTCGGGTGTGTCGGAATCGAACCGCTCTCGATCGCCCCAAACGACCTGTGCCAGCCATTACACTTCACGCCCGATGATTTGCTTTTTGCTAGTGGACCAGCATGGAGTTGAACCCTGAAGCCTTGAGTGCAAGTCAAAGCACCGACCCGTCGGCAAGCCCATAGTGGTCTATACGGGTTTCGATCCCGCCTACCTAGCTTGAAAGGCTAGTGACCTCACCAGAAGTCGAATAGACCGCGATTGATCATGTAAGTGCGCACCCCTAGCGCAGTTGTTTTAGGTGTGATTTCGTGAACCTCGCAGCATGAGAGTTGTAAGTAGAGAGTAGACCGCCGCGGGTTGTTAAACTCTTTCTACTTTCAACTTTCTCACGTCTACACTCTGCGGCTTTGCCGCCCCCTCGTCTCCGACTCTTCGGACCGTCGCTAAACCGTCTCAGCTACCAGTCCATGTACTGCTTGTGCCTCGAAAAAGGCACGAAAAAACCCAGTGTCATTTTGAGGTAACACCGGGTTTGCCAACGTTTGGTTCGTTAGTAAGGCCGAGTGCTACCTCCGATGGGGATGCCCAAAATACTGGACGCTACGGAGCACATTCGCGTCTTTTGACACGATGCTTTTCTCGCATCCAATAATTCGTTGGTTACTCAGCTTTAGGGACAACATGATTGGGAAGTTCCTGGGTTTGATTTGGTTTGCGTTGTTTGGCGCGCTTCGCTATCCGTCGCGTGCTGCAGATATAGACGCGCTGAGCCGGCGTTGGTTCGCGAGAAATTCGAGATTTGCGAAATGGGCTCGGCTGGCTAGTCGAAGGAAAAGAGTCCAGCTTCAACATGTACTCACGAACTTGCAAAAAATAAAGTGGTAAACTCCTGTGAGTTTCCCGACTGAGATCGACTTTAATAAGACACCAGGGACGCAAGCATGAAAGAAACGAAGATCCCGTTGCAAAAATCGGCTTATCCATGATCGACATCGTCCCATGGCCAGACCTGGATTCTAACTTGGGTTAGTCTAAATCCACCAGACTTATCAGGTACCTGATCGATCTGAAGCATCACGCCTCTAAAAGTGGAGTTCGCCGATGGTTTGACGACGTGGATACAGAACTCTCCGGGATTTGCTTCCACAAAAGTCACGATCTCATGCATGCGTATCTAATCAACTGGTATGATAGTGTCGCTTGGCCCAAAGACGGGCGATTCACCTACGAATACTAAATCCATAATGATCTCACTATAAAAAGCTATCAGTCATTTGGATTCTTCAACCGAAAAGCCGATTGCATCAAAAAACAAGACTAAATAATCTTGTATTTCCAAGCCGAAGGACGCACAACGAGTCTTGGACTCGGCTTACTGCGCAACTTACATGAGCGTGAAAGTATCCAGAATCGCTTGCTTGAGAGAGGATGATTTATTAGATTTCAATTCGTCGAGAACCGTAGGTATGTGGATTCCGATACCGGTAACCCAACCAATTGATCCATCAGCACAATGTATGCTTAACTGATGTTTGATCGGTTCGCTTGTCTCGGAAGGGAATAAAAAAATAGATCGCCTATTCGAAGACTCTTTTGCATAAGCAAATGAATATAAAAAGAGCTGGTAAATGTCAGCGCTCGAGATTTTTTTCTGATCATACAGCTTGTATTTCGCATCGATACAATATCCGATACCGTTCGGAAGGAAAAGCTGAAGATCTGGGATCACATTGGCGTAAACTTCTCCAGTATTCGCATCTCGAATAACAGTTGAGCTCTGAGATTGACTTTTTACTCTGTACCCATAACCTTGGAAAAGTATCCTGATCACGGCTTCTGCAAATTCTTCGAATAACTTTGGCATATTTATCAAGAAGCTGAAACACTTTGTCGAGCCGTTGTCGAACAAGTCTTTTATCCCGGATTGAGACAAAACAAGCCAGCAAAGCTCGTGCGCAATCCGATAATGTTGGTTTAATCTATCGTAGTGAATGGCTTTTAGCTCCTGGACTGCTTCGTCGAGTTGGGAGCAATTAACTAAAAGATCTCCGAGACAACTTTGAACGCGAGTGCGTAATAATGCATTTGAAACCAGAGAAACAGAAGACATCAACGCTTTAGCAAGTAGTTGGTTCTCTGGATTATTTGTTGTCAATTCATCAAACCGGCAGTGTAGGCGATCCAAAACACCGAATCGTTCCAACAATTGCTTATCGGAAAGTAGCCGTCCCCGCATCATTGGCAAGAGCTCTTCATGTTCCTTATAGCTGGATAAGAGACCATGCCGAATAAGCTTTTGTGTTTCTTCCACTAGAAGTATAATGATAAGATCGAAGAGAGAGTGATCGTCAGCAGCGATAAAAGGATGATGTTTGAATCGTCGGAGTAAATCGACACCTCGCGTGAGTCCAAGCATCTGAACAACTCGCATATTCGATTTTGCAATCTTCGGATAGATCCTGACCTCGAAGGAATCGAATCGAACTACTCCAATCGACGATAAGGCTCCTATCCTGACAGAATCCTTCAACTCTTGGACTACCAGATCCCCATTAGGTCCAGAATTGAATTGCGATAGCAGCCTACGGTCTCGGTCCGTAAGCTGAAATCTCTCTTCCGTCCACGCGCCCTCCTCCAATTCTATAAGATGCTGGATACTCAAGATTCGTCAGGCTCCGGGTTTGCGCCGGCGATGACTGACAAAGCTTCCTGCAATTTGACTGGATCATCGAGAATCTCTTGATTTATCTTGTACTCATCGACGTTGACGATCTCTTTTCCAAGAACATCTGCCAAGCCAGACCAATCGTCGAAAAAGTAATCTTGTAAAACAGGCAGAATCTCCAACCGAAATCGCTGAGCAAGTAACTCAACATCACTTAAAGGCTTTGTTCCCACCATAAAAAACGAATGGCCAATTTGTTTCTCGCGGCCGAATCTCGCGGCGATTCGCCGATTTAATTCAACAAGCAAATCATCTAGTGCAACAAAATCCACAGGGCTTCCAGCTACCAAATCAGGATCTGGCATAAGCTCTATAAAAGCAAACCTTCTACGGAAGGCAGCATCTAGCAATCGAATACTCTTGTCGGCGGTATTCATGGTCCCAATGATGTAGACATTCTCTGGAACTTGAAAGCTTTCTTTACTTTGAGCAAGCGTGACAGCTACTCCCCTTTTATCGTGCTCAATGAGAGTAATCAGTTCTCCGAAGACCTTCGCGACATTTGCCCGATTGATCTCGTCAACAAGCACAACGTACTTTTGATTCGGGTTCAATTGCGCTTGCCTGCAGACCTTTTTGAATATTCCGTCCTCTAACTTCAGCTGAAGCCCCGTGCCGTCGTTCGTACTTACGGGACGAAATCCTTCAATAAAGTCCTCGTAGTTGTAGGATGGGTGAAATGTGACGCGAGTGAGTTGTCCAACCTCATCTTCTTCCCAAGCAAAACTTTTTTCTATGAGAGGATCACGTTCAGCTATTAAAGATAGCAGATGCTCCGACTCTCGCTCCGTCAATGCGAATAGCGTACCTTGGTTTCGAAAACGTATCGGTTCTGATTTGGCTAAAACGGGATCGCTCTCTAGTTCACTAAAGGTTGGCCCGTTTTCGATGCTGCAGAGATATTCAAGTTCGAATGCTTTTGACTTATCCAGGGATCCGGAAAAATCCTGGGTTACACGGGCTAGAGCGCTAATTCGTTTCGTGGAGCCAGACTCATAACCAACGACTAGATCGCCAACCTGAAGATGTGGAAAGTTCCGTTGTAGCCTCCCATGCTTGAAGAAAACCTTCTTTTCTTTGGGCAATTGATCCCAGCTCCAAATCTGCGGGTTGGCAATCACCATCCAAACTCGATTTGACATGCGTGATCTGCTTAGCATGTTTTCATTCTTAGTGAATTCTTTATTGTCATCAAGGATTCGGATGATATTGTCTTCTGGTATCTCTAAGTCTCTCAGCAACCACCACAAAGCCATCCGTCGAGAATGATACGATTTACCTGTTCCCGGAGGACCGTATAGGATTACTTGCTTCCTATCTTTCAGAGCTCTTTCGATTTCCAAGAATATTGGTTCGATGACCGTGGGGGATTGCTCTTGTTTACCACTTACAATGCTTTCGTACAGTGTCAAAGGAATTTTGCCAACGGTGACGAACGCCCATCCCTTTTGCTCTGGGATTTTCTGAGCGAATTTTGTATCCCACTTGACTGATAGAGTGTGTTTATAATCCTCTCTCGCTGAATTAAATAGATATCCGCCATCGAGCACTTCTCCGATAGCAAGGATTTCAGAAATTCCCCTATTGGCGACAACTATATCTCCGGGTTCCAATTCACGAAGAGTCCAAAGCTCCTTTGCTTTCGTCATTGCTTTCGCTTGTGCGTAGCCAAACTTTGCTATCATGGCGTCGCGAAGCTGGTCTTTGTTCTCGTACTCCGATAAGTCTCCAACAGCGTCCCATCCAACGCAAATGTAATTGTTTTCACGGCATTCCTCCCAGTATTTTGCAAGTTCCCCAGGAGCGATTTTAACAATTCGGCGAGACTCACGTGGGTCAGCCCACGCGTAGAGAAAAGCCATCATTTCCCACGTTGACCAGCCCTTGAATTCAGGAATAGACGCAAGCTGCATTCGCAACATTCGATTCAAGCCAACAACGCCCTTTGCGTCGATATTTTCGATGTTTCCGATTTTTTCCAAAAAGTGCTTTATGTGCCCCGTACTGCAAACCGGTAGCATTTCAGTTGGAAAATATACGTACATCGCTTTAGAGCGTAACGCAGGCGCAGCATAGATTGCATCTATTTGATCAATTGCATCCCACTCGCCACTAGATGCTAATTCAAGAGCTTTGACGAAACCCTCTCGAATCGCAGCCCAAGCATTTTCAACGTTTCTGTGATTTTGGTCAAAATACCAACCAGGTTTATTTTTCCTTTTGAACAGCAGGTGCTTCATGGAGGAACCTCCACGCATACCCGCCACGTTCATCGACTTGAATTCCATCCAACGACAAAATGTGTCTTCAGATTTTGCTTGACCTAACGCATAGCGTTCGACTGGCATCTGAGGCCAATCGCTTGCGGGAAATCGTTTGACGATCGCTTGTCGCTCTGTTTCCGCAATTTTGGCGCGGTCCGCGATTGAACTTCGTTTGAAAGATTTGATAGCTTGGGTTAATGGCTGTGAGTGGATAGGAGGCATTTTGGTTTGTATAGATGGGTTGTAGGTGTCTTTGTAATCTCGTTAAATGAGTTCTTATGGTAACTCAGGTAGACCTAGTTCCTTGAGGAATATATTGTGCTTTGCCGTTGCCGACTTGATAGCGGTATCGATTTGAACAAGCTCTGCGTGCGTGGCGGGTAAATCGATCTCTTCCTCACCTACCGAGGTGCTGATGTATCGACTGATGTTGAGGTTGAATTCGTGCTTTTCGATCTCATCCATGCCGACTCGCCGGGAATAGCGAGGCTCCTCAGAGCGGTTCCGGTAAGTATCGACAATCTTGTTTATGTGCTCAGGGGTCAGTCGGTTCTGTTTCTTACCTTTCTCAAAATGCTCGGAAGCGTTGATGAACAAGAGATCGTTGGGCTTCTTGCATCGCTTGAGGACCAAGATGCAGACCGGGATTCCGGTGGAGTAGAAGAGATTGGGAGGTAGTCCAATCACGGTGTCGATATGGCCGTCTTTGAGGAGCTTGGTACGGATCCGTTCCTCAGCACCCCTTCGGAACAGGACGCCGTGCGGGAGAATGATGGCCATGACCCCTTCGTCCTTGAGGAAGTGGAATCCATGGAGCAAGAAGGCAAAGTCGGCAGCGGACTTGGGCGCAAGTCCATGGCTTTTGAATCGCACATCGTCTGCCATGCTATCGCTGGGTTCCCAACGATAACTAAACGGTGGATTAGCGACGATCGCATCAAAGGAAGGTTTCTTGGCCGGATTGAGTTCGCACATCTTGTCCCACTCGTTAAGCAGGGTGTCGCCGTGAAAAATCTCGAACTCGGAGTCCTTCACACCATGCAGCAGCATGTTCATCCGCGCAAGGTTGTAGGTGGTGATATTCTTTTCCTGGCCAAAGATCTTGCCGATGGTCCCACCGTGATCCTTCATCCGTTTACGAACGTTGAGAAGCAAGGATCCGGAGCCACAGGCAAAGTCCATGACGCTTTCGAGGCGTTTCTTGGATCCAGTCCTGGGCTCTTGGCTATCGAGGGTGACGATCGCCGAGAGGATGTCGGAGAGCTGCTGAGGGGTATAGAACTCACCAGCTTTCTTGCCGGAACCAGCGGCGAATTGGCCGATGAGGTACTCGTACGCATCCCCCAGCGCATCGACATCGGTCGAAAAATCAGAAAGGCCTTCGGCGATCCGCTGGATGATCGTGCAGAGCTTGGCGTTTCGATCGGAATAGGTTCGACCAAGTTTATCCGAGCCGAGATTGATCTCCGAAAAGAGGCCTTGGAAGGTGCTTTCGAAGGATTCGTTTTCGATGTATTTGAAGCCGTCTTGGAGGGTGCTGAGCAGTTCGCTGCTCTGCGTGCGGGCCATGTTAGCGATGCTGCTCCAGAGGTGCGGGGGCTTGATGACGTAGTGCACCTTACGCCGCATCTGCATTTCGAACTCAGGTACATCGTTGGGGTTGTTGGCATACCAGAGTGCTAGGGGGACGCGGCGATCCTCACCAGCAGGCTCGTTGCTTTCGGCCACCATGCTAGCGGAACGGCGCAAGCCGTCCGGTAACGTTCCAGGCCGGGGATAATCCTTCCCCAGTTCTTTCTTGGCTGCGGTCTCGTAGTTATCCGACAGATAGCGAAGGAAGAGGAACGAGAGCATGTAATCGCGGAAATCGTCCGCGTTCATGGCTCCGCGCAGGTCGTCGGCGATTTTCCAGAGGGTGTTGCCGAGTTGTTTTTGGTTGGCGTCGGTCATTAGCGCGCGATTCATTTCAAAATCAAGTTGTTTGTTTCAATGGTACAACGTAAGATTCCGTCGTCGGAAGCAGAAAATCGGCATCATGCCATGTGATTGGCGGTTCGCCGCTCAATCCTCTACCTTCTGATTTCTTATAGTTCTTGCGGTCCAACATGGATATTTTGAACGGTGAGCTAATGCTGGGTTAGCGAATATCGGTTCTCGCGAGCTCTGAATGCGTCCTCCCCGCCTTCGAGTAGCAAACAAACCGCTTCACGGACCCCCAAATGCTTACCTGATGCCGAATGCTCCAACCCCCCAGAATCGTAACGCAATCGGGGGTACGGTTGACTATTTATCCGCTCAGCTGTTGCTATGATGATCTGTTCTGCATCAGTAGCTACGACGAGGTTCGGGTTGTGGGTGATCAAAATGATTTGCCGTCGCTTTTTTGCCTTCCGAATGTATGGAACTAGTTGCTTGAACACAGATGAATTATCAAGATTTCCTTCCGGCTGGTCAATTAAGAGAGGACGAGTATCATCTTCATCCATGAGCAAATAAAGAACTAAAAGAGCAATTCCACGAGTACCGGGTGAAAGATACTCAAGCTCGGTTCCTGCGTATCGAATCTTATATGAAAGCTGAATATGATCCACTGAGAATAGCCAATCGTATAGTTCGACACGAGAAAGCTTAGATGTACTGAATTTCTCCATAAACGTTGGGACATCAACCGTGTCAAGGAATGCGTTAAATGCTTTCTTGATCCTTTCTATATCACCACTTTTCCATGCCGGAACCAGTTGCGATTCTACAACTCTCTCAATCTCAGCCCGCTTCGCATCTGCGCCCACACGCCGTCCGTCGAAAAACCGTGAAGAACGATCTAGCCACGTTTTTGAATCAATTTGATATCCAACGGATACGCTAAACTGCATATCCTCTCCAAGTTGGTCTATCGCGCGTTGTAATGGCGAATAAAGTTCCTTCAGCCCGGCTTCATCGGAAGAAAGGGCTTTAAAAACCTCAATGTATAGATTGGTCCGTTTGCTATTCCGTGCGTCAAGTTCTTTCGTCACATTTTCGTCGAGGTTTCGAATTTCCCTTTCTAATCTCTGAATGGTAGCGATTCGTTCCGCAATCTGCTTTTGAAGATCGAGAAGCCTAAATCGACTAACCTCGTCTTTTGCAACTTGCTCTTGAAGATCGGCAATCTCAGACTGAACACTTTGCATCGAAGGCGAGGAAAGACAATCGCCGTCTATACCCCTCAACTGCAAAATATTATCATTGATTTTTTGTAATTCCGTTTCAATCAGCGCTACAACACTTTCATCCCAAACTGCAGCAAGCCTTCTTACCGTCGCCTCTGCTAGGTCAGCCTTTAGGAGCGCTGCTATGATTTTCGCGATCTCGAAATCGGTAGTCTCTTTGATCGCTGTGTATGCTTTCAATGCCTCGTCAATCGCTCTACGTTTTCGACTTCGCGAGGCAATGCCCTCCTCAAAATCTCGAAGAAGTAAACGTTTTTCCTCTAGCTGCTTCAGCACCTCCTGATCAACGGACTGTGTTGCGTCCGGTATCTGTCTCTGCAATTCATCTAGCTGCTTCTCCGCCTCTGATTTCGAGAGCGCCTTCGCACTTCGGAGCTCGATTGCTCCCTCAAGCCTATCAATCTCTTTATGCAAAGTTGCAAGTTCCCCTCGAAGTGATTCTTTTCGAATATTCGAGGCCGCCTCTCTCGCTTTTCTTAATTCGCTGAATGATGAGTAACCCTCTTTCTGTATTTCGTCCAATTTCGCGAAAACCACATCTTCAATTGCGATTTGGAGTTCTGTTCCACCATGATCCGAAGAACACAAACGTTCAACGAAGTCCTGAGATAAATAGCGAACGCGTGGCTTTGACGAAACGAATGGCGATTCCGTAAGACTCCCTGCCGTTCGCTCTCCGCTCCCCCATTCCAGCTCAACTGCCGTTCCTGAGAGATACATTGCGCCTTTCGTTATAAATGAGGATAGAGATTTCTTTTCCATCGGATAGCCAGAAGCAAAGGAAGAAAGATCTGCGATCGCAGTTTTCCCTGCGCCTTTCTCCCCAATCACAGCAACAAGACCTGGGTTCAAAAGAATCGAATTGTCTGCAAACCATCCAGAACGATTATTAAAAGATATGCTCTTGATTTGTTGACTATGATCAGATGGTTGCGGCGGCAGGGTGCCAATATGTACACGATCTTCAGGTTCCCAAAGAATCTGCCTCAACCCATGAAAGGTAGGATCACTCTTTACCCAACAGAATCGATCATTATCTGGCTTGAACAAGCTCTGTATTGAATGAGCATCTGACCCGTGGATACACGGCTTAAGGGATCTGTATTGTTGGATAATCGCCTGCTTTGATGTTCCAGATTTAAGCCCAAGATAATGTTTGCGATCCTGGGGGTTTCCTGAGAAGACGAAGTGACTCCATTTCAACAACTCCTCGCGGGTAGCCGAAAATCCATCTAGAGGTAGTCCACTAATCCCATCCTTGCCATTTGCGATTCCAATCAACGAATTGCTTCGAAGCCACTTCTCATTTTCTAACCAATTTTGTATCTCTGTTCGATCCGGCTTGAACTGGAGTATTCCATATCGATATGCATCTTTATCACAGCTAAGTTTTTCATTCTGTACTTTCGCGAAAGCGATTAAATCCTCCCTGCAGCATCCGTAAGGTTGGCCGTCGTAGTTAAATTTCAGATTTCTTAAAGATCTTTTAATTTTGTTAACATGATCACTATCGGAGGGGTCGACTAAAAGATGTATGTTCAGGGCTTTTCCATCATTGGTAGGGGGCATCACCCTGAATTCGATGTTAGGGATCAAAAGATCAACTGATTTGAGGCGACCATTTAGATTCTTTTCATCAAGCAATTTCTCATATCCGTCAATACTCATGTAGTCAGTCACGCCGATCACCGAGATTTTCTCCCTTGCGGCGGTCATTTCAATAGCAGCAACATACTGCTCCCATGACGATCCCTCGAAGGATGCTCCTAGTTTGCTCTCCGGCGTATGGACATGAAGGTCCCAACGCCGCCACTCAGAACCTCTAGGCCAACGAGATGTTACGATTATCGATTGGGAAGGTGTATTGTTCATTTATTGAATTGGTGAATTGTTTTTATATGAGGATGATTGTGCTGGTATCTCGATTCACTCCGGCGACGGGAACAACTGCTGCATCAATCCGCGTTTGTGGGTTCTCAGGGCTTCGATTTTTTGCACCGCGGCGCTGATGAGGTCGTCGAGGCTGCTTAAACATGAGGCGATGTATTGCTGTTCGTCTGGCGAAGGAATCGACAGCACAATTGCTTTCACCTCATCAGTGTCAAGCTTTCCTGTTCCATGCCCTGCGACGCTAACCATCTCGAGAAAACGTTGCTTACTGGCCGTAAGCAACCATGCTAAGAAACAGCTGTCGACTCCTTCTTTCGGTCGAAGGGCCTTTACATCTTGGTTGAAGCTCATTTCACGCATCAAAACGCATATTGGCACATCCTTCAGCAAGGTCATCCCTCGAATCAACATCAATAGCGTCTGCGAGGGAACAAGTTTCGCGCCATCCGCCACAGCCGCAGATGAGATATGATCTTCCGTATCAACGAGGAACAATTGTTTCATATCCTTCGCAGTCACCCAAGGTATCGCACCATTCCAATACGAGGGGATCGCCTTCGTCGGTGTACCGCCCGATTGAAAGTCAACAAGTTGGTCGAGCCGTTTCTCCTCCCAATCCCCTGAATCTTGGAATTCTGGGAATCTGAGGCGGGGTTGGGTTTCGCCTTCGCGGGGAAACAGTTGCTGCATCAGTCCCCGCTTATGTTCGCGCAGCGAGTCCACTTTCCGACTCTGCTCCGCAATCAATTCATCCAACGAGGTCAGAAATGATGCGATCTTCTGTTGCTCGGCGGGCTCGCTCGGAAGGCAAATCTCACCGGACAGGAATCGGTTGTTGGATATTTGGATTGTGTTTTTGGCACCTTTCTGGCAAAGCGGATCAAGGTAATTCATGCTTCGGCTCGGAGAGTCGAAATACGCCTCAATCAGCTGTCCGACGTATCGATTGACAGGAGTAAAAACACCATACAAAGGCGAAACGATTGCGTTATGTGGCCCTCGATGCTGCTTAACAATGCCAAGCTTGAATATTGCAAGCGGACTCTTTGTATAGATGACATCGAAAGGCCGCACCAATGAGTAGTGAGACGTATCCGAAGCAGAAAAACTGCGGCCCATGTGCTCAATCTGCGGTACAACGCCTTTAGTCAACGATACAGAATGAACCTCCGATTTGCCGTCACTTGTTAGCCTTTCCTCAGTTAAGACGGACGCGAGAGTTGCAATACGCCACCCCTTCGTTTTCCGGAACGCTGGAAACCGCAGCTTGGGCACGAGTGTTTCGTTTTCTTCGTTGGCCATCGGTTACTCCTGGTACGCTTTCAGCCCGGAGATCTCGCGGCCAGCGGCTCGCTTGGTAAGCAGTGGATACAAGTCCGACATCAGCGCTAGTTCTGCTTGGGTGCGGGCCTTCCATCCAAGGTCGAGCGGTGCCATCAGGTCGCTGAGCTTCTCGCCATCGAAGATCATCCGCTCGAGGATCCCATCGACGAACACCTGCAACTGTCCCGTCGCAAGGCCATGCTTGCTGGCGATGCTGGCCAACTCCGCTGCGTTCTTCTGATCTTTGAACCGAATGTATCCCTCTCGGATGACCGATTCGCTAAGCCCCTCACCGGCCTTGAGAGTACCGATGTATTCGGTGATGTCGTCGCGCTCGTTCATGAACTTGGCATCAGAGCCGATCAGACCGATCAGCTGCTCGCGCGTCATCTTGGACTTGCCTGGACCCTTGGCTGAGAACTTGGTAATCAGCCCCATGATGTAATCATAGTCGATGACCGTCGATGCAAAGAGCACAAACTCGAAGTCAAGTTGCTGCAACGAATCGCCGGATCCAGTCCGATCATCGATTTTGCCTTGTTGGGCCTTGAGACGCTGCGCGGCTTCCAGATACGCACCACGGAACCCGCGATGGTTTTCCTCGGGCAGAATCTTGCTGATCTCCGAAGCGTTCTCCGGCGTAAGGTCGGTGTATTGATCAAGCTGCGTTTTGAGGCGTTGGACTTCCTTGAAATGATTGATGAACGCAACGCGAGCTTCGTCCCCTTTGAGATTGGGGACCGATGAGGGTGTGCAATCAAGCCCCTGAGATTGCATGAAGCCATGAAGCTTTCCAACCGCCGCCTCCAGTTTGCTGATGACGACGGGCGCTTTGTCGACCAGCCAAATCTCGCGCGCTTGTTCGCCAGCCTTTTCTCCCGAGAAAAGAGCGATGGCAGTATCGACGGCGTCCTGCTGCTGGCGAAAGTCGAGGATGTTGCCGTAAGGCTTGGTTCCGTTGAGAACTCGATTGGTTCGCGAGAAGGCTTGGATCAAGCCATGATGACGAAGGTTTTTGTCGACATAAAGGGTGTTAAGGTACTTGGAATCGAAGCCGGTCAGAAGCATATCGACCACAATCGTGATGTCGATCTTCTGCGAGGGTGGATAGTCAGCGTTGGGCCACTGCTGGTCCTTGATCCGCTTCTGCACATCTTGGTAGTAGAGATCGAACTCGCCGATTCGATGATTGGTACCGTAACATGCGTTGTAATCAGTGAGGATTGCTCGCAGTGCAGCTTTCTTCCCTTCGGGGTCTACTTCGTTGTCGGCTTGTTCTTGCGGAAGGTCTTCCTGAATCTGCTTGACATCGGGATCCCCTTCGGCTGGTGGTGAGAAGACGCAGACGACGTTTAGGGGCTTAAAGTCCGGGTCGGCCGCCTGCCGGTCGGCTTGCAGAGTCTTGAACATCGCATGGTATTCGATAGCATCATTGATGGATGCGGTAGCTAGAACAGCATTGAAACGCCGGCTAGCAGTAGAGGTATCGTGCTTGGCGAGGATGGCCTCGATGACGGCTTTTTTGGCGATCGCTTCGCCGGGCTTGGGGGTCTTATCCCGCTCGGGCTTAAAGTAATCGATATGAAATCGAAGGACATTGCCATCTTCAATTGCGTGTGTGATGGTATAGGCGTGCAAGCATTTTTGGAACAGATCCTCGGTGGTTCGCATCGAGGCCTGGGTGTCCTCGATTTTTTGTAGCGATGCGTTGGCATCGAAGATGGGCGTGCCGGTAAAGCCGAAGAGCTGAGCCCTTGGAAAAAACTCCTTGATCGCGCGGTGGTTCTCGCCGAATTGAGAGCGATGGCACTCGTCGAAGATAAACACGATCCGCTTATCACGAAGGGCTTCGAGCTGCTCCTTGTATGTCGGCTTGTCGTTCTTCTTGCGTTGCTGGTTACGTTTGCTGTTTTCATCGAGAGCTAGACCAAGCTTCTGGATCGTGGTGACGATGACTTTGTCTGCGTAGTCTTCAGACAATAATCGACGAACGAGCGCGGCGGTATTGGTGTTTTCCTCGACGCAACCTTCTTGGAAGCGGTTGAACTCTTCTCGTGTCTGGCGGTCTAGATCCTTGCGGTCAACCACAAAAACGCATTTGTGAATGTGGTCGTTCTCCTTGAGAAGCGTAGAGGCTTTGAATGATGTCAGGGTCTTACCGCTACCTGTGGTGTGCCAGATATAGCCGTTGCCACTGTCATCTTCGATGCATTTTACGATCTGCTGGACCGCGTAAATCTGGTATGGACGCATCACCATCAGCTTTTGCTCGCTTTGGATCAAGACCATGTAGCGACTGATGGCTCTGCCGAGAGTACACTTAGGGAGGAATCTCTCGGCAAATTGGTCAAGGTGGGTAACTTTCTTGTTGTCTTCGTCCGCAAACTCGTAAACTGGCAAGAATCGCTCATCCGCATTGAAGGCGAAATGACGAGTGTTGTTGTTAGAGAAGTAGAATGTGCGATCGCGATTACTGACGACAAACA